>Ga0209745_1002004_pt1 | contig 11806 bp, 8 predicted proteins | sample BarGraNGADG00312_FD_184495 | JGI IMG/M metagenome (GOLD analysis project Ga0209745, IMG submission 184495) | Arctic peat soil microbial communities from Barrow, Alaska - Barrow Graham LP Ref core NGADG0004-312 (SPAdes) (version 2) | ecosystem: Environmental > Terrestrial > Soil > Wetlands > Peat ... | reverse complement strand
TCGGGGAACGGCTTGCCGCGCGGTACCTGGTCGCTGCGGACCACACAGGAGAGGCGCGCGCCGAGGCCGAGTTCGGACAGCGTGTGGCCGACGTTGTCGGGAGGAGCCGAGGTCGCCACCGCCACGGGAATGGCGTGCGCGTCGAGGCGGTCCAGGAGGTGAACGAGTCCTCGGACCGGCGACAGCCGACCCGCTGAGAGGCTCCGGTAGAGCGCCTCCTTCTCGTCGGCAAACGCCTTCAACTCGTCTTCTCCCAGCGGGCGGCCGAAGAGGTCCGGGAAGATGTCGCGGTTGCGCCGTCCGTCCAGTCGTTTTCGGTCGTCGAGCGTCAGCGGGGGAAGCCCGTGGCGCCCGACGAAGATGGCGAACGCCTCGGCGTGCACCGGCATGTTGTCGACGATCGTGCCGTCGAGGTCGAAGATCGCGCCCCGCATCACAACCCGAAGAATGCCAGCGGCGCCCATTCCTTCAGCTTCTTCTCGTAGGGCGTCACCAGTTTCTTGTTCCGCTCGGGCACGTCACCCACCGATTCGCGCTCGGGCGGCGAGAATCCCTTGATGTTGCCGGCCTGCGCCTCGGCAGCCATTTTCTTCAAGTCGAGCCCGACCGCGGCGATGCCAACGGCGGCGTAGACTTGTTCACGCACCCACTCGTACTCCTTGACCGAGAAGGCGGACTGGTTGAGCGCCTCGACCTGTGCGGACTTGGCCTCGACGAGGATCGTGGCCAGATCCTTCAGCCCCCCGGCGATCTGGGCGAACGACGCCTGGCGCTTTTCGCCGGACAACGTGCGATCGAGTTGGTCGTACTTAGTCCTGATCTGAGCCATCCGGACGCCCAGCTTTGCCTCGACCTGCTGCTGGACTTTCACAAACCGGTCCACCATCTTCTGCGTCAGTTCCCCGTTGTCCGGGATGGTGAACGCGGCCGTGTTGCGGACCTGCTTCTCGATGTCCGCGAGCTTGCCGAGTTCCTTGAAGCTGCCGGCCATCTCGATGCCCGGCTTGATCAGGCGGTCATACGCGAAGTAGAGGCCGACACCCCCGACAACCAGCAGAAGGGCGAAGGCGATCAGGCAGCCGATTGCAAACTTCTTCATCTGATTCCTCCTCGAGAGAGACTCACTATATTGCCGAACAGCACCATCCTATGCCTGCCGCAGCCTCGGGAATTCGGTGATGCGGATGTTGGTGCAACCGTAGGGGATGAGCGTGAGATGCGGGCCTTGAGCGGCTGATCGTCGAGGAGCCACGCGAGCGGGATGGCGCCATCGAGCCAGTACGGCGCCCGCTCCCATCCTTCTGCCGTGCCGCCGAACCATTGGCTCTGGGAAACATCCGGCCAGAACTCGTCGAGGTGTCCGCTGAGCCCATCCGCCTGGAGCCGCAGTTGGCGCTGCAGCCAGCCGCGCGGCCGAATGGCGCCGAGCGGCAGGGGCTGAAACGCGGGGGCGGCCAGGCCCGCCGCGGGGCGGGGCGGCTGCGACGACGCCTGCGTCGCGGCGGCCTGCGGCGGCTCGGTGTGCGCCGCAAGCGGAGTCGTCGTGACGGCGACTCCGGCAGCGACACTGGGTAGGAATTCACGTCGATCGATCATGATGCAGCCACTCTCTTCTGAGCATCTACGAGACGGGTGATGGAGAGGACCCTCCTTGGGGTCAGACCTGAAGAGAGTGAGAATTCACGACCTGCCCCCAGGATACACTGAGCGATGCCAACCGACGAGATCCGTCAGACTCCAGGTGCGACCCGGCGCCCGACAGCCATGAACCAGGTCCCACAGGTGGCGACAAGCGCCTGGTACACCGGGCTCAGGCCGTAGAACCAGTCCATCAGTCCTCCTCGATCTGGCGGCATGGGTGGCGCGCCAGCAGGAAAGCATAGACCAGAAATGGCCCAGCCTGCTGCTGCAGTGTCGCTTCTGGAAAGCCGCTCTGGTATCCTCTGCCGACACACACCCAGGGAGGATGCCATGCTCAGAGCCAAGACCCTCGCGCCGCCGCTGGTGCTCGTCCTGATCGCCCTCGCCGCTTGCAGCGCCAAGCCTGCTCCGGCGCCCGCGGAGACGCCGAACGCCACCGTTGACAAGGCCAGCCTCGCGGTGTTCGCGCCGCTGCCGGCGTCGGTGCCCGGCGAGTCGGGGAGGGTGACCGAGGAGGCGGTGACACTCGGCCGGATGCTGTATTACGAGCCGCGCCTGTCGAAGAGCCAGGCGATCTCGTGCAACTCGTGTCACGACCTGGCGAACTACGGCGCGGACGGCCAGCCCACGTCCGACGGGCACAAGGGCCAGAAGGGTGACCGGAATTCGCCCACCGTGTTCAATGCCGCCGGACAGTTCTCGCAGTTCTGGGACGGCCGCGCGCCCGACGTCGAGGAGCAGGCCAAGGGCCCCGTGCTGAACCCGGTGGAGATGGCGATGCCGGCCGAGGCGAAAGTCATCGCGGTGCTCGAGTCGATGCCCGAGTACGTGGACCTGTTCAGGAAGGCATTCCCAAAGGAGAAGAGGCCGATCACCTACGACAACATGGCGAAGGCGATTGGCGCGTTCGAGCGCAAGCTGATGACGCCGTCGCGGTGGGATACGCTGTTGGCCGGGGACACGTCGGCGCTGACGCCCGAGGAGACGGTCGGGTTGAAGGCGTTCCTCGAAACCGGCTGCCAGACCTGCCACAACGGCGCGCTGCTCGGAGGCACGTCGTATCAGAAACTGGGCGCCGCGAAGGCCTATCCGGGCGTCACCGATCCCGGTCGATTCAACGTCACAAAGGTCGAAGGCGACAGGTCGGTCTTCAAGGTGCCGTCGCTGCGCAACGTCGAGAAGACGGGGCCCTACTTTCACGACGGCAAGGTGGCGAGCCTCGACAAGGCGGTTCAGGACATGGCCGAGTTCCAGTTGGGGAAGAACCTGTCTCCGCAGCAGGTCAGGCAGATTGTGGCGTTCCTGAAGGTGCTGACGGGCCGGATTGACCGCGACTATATCAAGCCGCCAGTGTTGCCCAGGAGCACGGCGAGCACCCCCAAGCCGGACGTGTCGTAGGACGGGGCGTCAGCGGGCGGCTGCCGCGGTGGCCGAATGCCGACGGGACGTGCACCACGGGCTGCCAGGCGACCGCCATTGACGGAGCAACCGGGTCGGGTGCTGTCCGTGTCAGCGAGCAAATGTCTGGCCGATCGCCTGCACGCTCTCAATCCACGGCTCCAGTGACCGGCCCCACTTGACGGTGATCCGGTAGTGCGGTGCGTCCGCCAGCGGCTGCCCGGGTCGGTCGAAGCGCCGGTCGAACGCGTATCTCGCGCCTGGGGGCATCGACTCGAGCACCGGCCGCAGGTGGCGGGGCACATTCAGTTCCATCGGATACGTGACGCTGACCCGGCCTCTCAAGAACGGCGTGCGCTTGCCGTCGTTGACGAAGACCATTCCCGCTGTGGCCGGGACGACGACCGTCCGCCGCCGGTCCGGGTAGCGCGCGCGGAGTGCCGATGGATCGTGTCCCACGTCGATGAGCACGAGGTGCGACTGCCTTTCGAGCACTTCGCGCTCCGCCCCGGCCGGTGGGGCGGCCAGGTAGCGTTGCCACGCGGCACCTTCGTTCTCCAGCACGGCGTAGGTGGAGCGGGGCGGCTGGGTCCGATAGTGCGACGCGTTCTCCGCGGTCACCGGTCGGCTGCAGTCGAATCCAATCTCCGCGAGCTTCGCCGCGTCGAACCAGCCAGGCTCCTGGGCATTGGCTGCCGGATCGATCCAAGCCAGCCGCAGCCCCATCGCCGTGTTCTCCGCCTCGCGCGGCGCCAGCCGCAGCTCGCGTTCGGTCAGGTCCAGCGTCGCCTCCGGTTCCCCCACTCGATTCGCCGCGGTCCGGCCGAGTGCGAACACGTTCGTTACGATCACGACGGCGGCCGCGATCACCAGTCCCTTGCGCGACATGTCACACCTCCTTCAGGCGGAGGCGGAGCCTCCCGAGAATGACCATCGAGCCGATGGCGAGGCCGCCGAGCAGGAGGAAGAACAGGTAGCGAGGTATCAGCTCCCACCACCAGTCGAAGCACTTCGCATAGATGAATACCACCAGGAAGCCGCTGGCCGCGTTCACCACGTCGGTCCACCGGCGGCGGATGCCGTACCAGATGGCGACCACCGGCAACCCGAAGCCGGTGATGTCGTAGACCGCGTGAAGAACGTTCAGCGGCAGGAGCCTGTAGCTGAACACCTCGGTCCAGGTGGATAGGAAGAGCAGCGGCAGAAGGAGAGCGCCCACGCCGACCAGTCGCCACGTCCGGGCAAAGCCCTCGGGTCGGACGCCGGACGGCCAGAAGGAGGCGGCAATCGCGAGCGGGCCGAGCAGCAGGAGCGGTTCCGGGCGGACCAGCGAGACGGACCAGTCGAGCCCCGTCGCGCTCGCGACCGCGGCTACTCCGTATCCCATGGCCGCAATCACCCCGCCCGCGAGCAGCAACCGCAGGCCGTAGGTGTAGGCCACGGCCAGGGCGAACGCGGCCCAGGCGGCCAGGACCAGCGGCGTGGGCGTCATGTTGAAGATCGCGCCGACAACGCTCAGGTTCAGCGCGAAGCTGGCTGCGGCGATGAGCGAGAGGACCGACGCGATGTAGAGGGTCGGATCGCGCCGGGCCGCGACCTCCACCGCCAGCAGCATGAGCAGTGGGACGGCGACGAGCGAGGTCACCTGGGCCGGCGTCGTCAGCAGGCCCCACACGCGGTAGAAGAACAACACGACGGCGGCGCTCAGCGTCACGGCGCCCAGCAGCGACGCGACGCGCATCCCGAGCGCCATCTGCCGCTGTTCGTCCGTCCGATCGACGTCGAACCGCCGGGCGAGGGTGGCGAGCACGTCACTGTGGTAGCGGCCGACCTGCTCACGCTGTCCGGGCGGCAGCGCCAGGACGCCGACGCGCTCGAGTTCGGCCAGCTCGCGCGTGAACGCGCTGACCTGGTCCACCCGCCGCTGAGCGTCCTGCCTGGGGTCCGTAGCTCGTTCACGGGTCTGTATCATCGTGATCCACCTTCTCCTGGCCGACCTCTGGCGCCACGGCGTGCCGCGGCGGCCGAACGCTTTCTCCGCGTCCGAACGATGGGTCCTGAAGATCAACCGAGCGAAGGTTACAGGGAGCCGCTGCGGTGGTTGGAACCGCCTCGCACGACAGACAACCACGGAGCACACAAAGATCACGGAGCGACGTCCGGAGTTCGCTTGAAGGAGCGGTCCCCGGCGATCCGTGCAGGCTGGAGCCTTGCTCCGGGGAATCCTCGGGCTCGCGTCTGTCGCGCCGTCCACCGCGGACCGGGCCTCGAGCCTGGTCGTCGAAGCTCGAACCGCACTCGCGCTCACGGCGTGCTACCCGTCGTCCTCCGTGTTCTCCGGTGCGCCTTGGTGGTTGAAACCGTCTGCCATGGACACCTTCCAGGGCCGAGGTCGTCACGGGTGAAGCGAGTTTCTGTCGGGTCCCGGACAGCGAAAATCCAGGACGACCGGTTGGGCGGTCTCGGTCGTGTGAGGCGGAGCGTCGCTAGAAGATCCGCGCATCCGCACTCCCGATCAGGTCGGCGCGGTAGTCGTAGACGACGACGCGGACCTTGCGGGTGGCGGGGCTCGCCTCGAACTTCACGCTATACGGCAGCCCGGACCGGCTCACCTTCTGCATCATCTCGTCGGTCAGATCGACCGCCGCGCGCTGGTGGAACTGGCCGATTGACTGTCCCTTCTCGTCGAAGCACACGGCGAGGATGTCGAGCGAGCCGATCTTCCTGCCGTCCACCAGTGAGAGGAACACCCGCGAGGTGTCGATCGAGAGTCGAACGGACACTTCGTTGGCACCGGCGGCATTCCGTTGCTGCGAGGCATCGAGCTTGACCTTGAGGTCGTTGATTTCCCGCCGGAAGCCGATCGCGGCCAGCATGCGGTCGCGGGTGATGAATTCGCGACGGTTGTACGAGCCGACCTCCGTCCGCGCGTAGTAGCCGCGCCGATAGAGGAGCGTGACGTTCGGACGCCGCGTCCTCACCTCGATCTTCCTGTACTGCCCATTCAGGCTGGAGGCCGGCGGGTAGAAGGCGAGGAGGTACTCGGACCTCGAGACTTCGTTGATCCGGCTGACCGCGACCATGCCATCCTCGCTGATCGACGACACGCCGCCCGTCTGCTCGGCGATCATCCGCAGCCCCTTGAAGGCAAACGTCTGCTGGCTCTGATCCGTCCAGACCCCGCCCACCTGGGCCTCGAGGCCGCCCACCTGGAACGTGTCGATGGCCACCCGCGCGTCGTTGGCCGCCCGGGCGATGTCCATGTCGTCCTCGAGGCGCGGCAGGTTCATGCCGCGCTCGGTGACGAAGACCAGGTGCTTGTCGCCCTCGAGGTGCCGCAGGTACTCGATCGCCGCGTAGCAGTTGCCCATGTCCTGCAGCGACCGCGCGGTAATTTGCATGAAGTTGTCGAGACCCAGGCTCGAGAAGAGCGGCGCCTGCACTTCGTCCATCGTCGACCACGAGCCGCCGGGCGCCGGGCCGGCAAAGTCCGCCCCCAGGTTCTTCACGGCGTCCGCGTACATCTGCTCGTTCGTCTTCTGGACCTCGGCCCGCAGCGCCTGGTCCATCTGCCGCCCGACGACCTGCTCGGTGCGCTTGCTGGCGTCTGTTTCGCCTTTCCCGAGTTCCCGCGAGGCAAAGAGGCCGGCGCCCACGAACATGTTGTCGATCTTCTGCCGAAGCGATTTCGGGAGCGCCTTGCTGCCGTAGATGGCCGCCATCGACGACTCGATGGCCAGGCGGACCTCCATATCGATCTGGTAGTGGTCCTTCTTGAACCGCTCGATGAACCGGGCAATCTGCTCGTGGTCGGTCGTGAAATCGCTCGCGCGGTCGTAGGCGAACACGGCCACCTGGTCCTGCGGCAGCAGTTGCTCGCGGACGAAGCGCTGGAGGGCGTCGAGCGCCTTGGAGGGCTCCTGCAGGCGGCCCCGGCCGAAGACCAGCAGGATGATCCGTCCGTTCTGGGGGGTGATACCCAGCGCCGATTCCCGGATGGGTGGTCGCGTGCCGGCTGCCGGTGCGGCGTCGGGAACGAACGCGTGCCGTTCGAAGTGGCGCAACGGCTGCGGCAAGCCGTCCTCGAGGATCGTGAAGTCCTCCTGCTGCAGGTCGGTCACCGGCTTGCCGGTCTTGTTGTCGATGGCCCGGACGACCACCGGAACGAGGACCGTGCCCGTGCTGAATGACGGCCGCTGCGCCGGCGCCTGCTGTGACCAATCGGCCGGCGCCGGCAAAGTAGCAGCAGTGGGCCCGGCAGGGTTCAGCGCCCCGGCGGCGACAATGACCGAGACCGGCAGCGCAAGCATCCAGCGGCGTGTGTTCATGATGTCCTCCGAACGTTACCACTCGAGCAGGCAGAATTCAGGAGTCAGAATTCTGACTTCTGAATTCTGACTTCTGACTTCGACCACTTACGACCAAGTATGGTCGGCGTTGGCCGGTTGTCAAGCCCGGCTCAACCGCCAGCAGGCCGTGTAGACCTTCACCACGGCCTGCGAGAGGCTGAGCCAGACGGGCCGGTCCCGGTTCGAGCGAAGGAAGAGGAAGGGGACATTTCTATCGAGGCTTGACGGGGGGCAGCCTGTCGTCGTATCTTCTCTTCCGTTCGGGTGGTTTTTGGTTCGCTGTTCGCTGTCGGCCCATGGGTGAACTACTGGTCGTCGGTCGTAGCGTCGGGTCGTCCCGACTCCGATGCCCAGCGTCCCCCCTCGTCATTGTCCTCACTGGCTCGGCTCATCCGACTACACAGCGGATCCTAAGGAATCGGCAATCAGGGGGAGCTATATGTGTCACGGACTTCGGAGAGTTTTATCGTTCACGCTGTTTCTGGCGCTCCTGCTGGTGACGGCGACCGGGGCGTTCGCGCAAGGCGGCGCCACCTCGACACTGGCCGGCACGGTGACGGATAGCTCCGGAGGCGTCGTGCCCGGCGCCGACGTCACTGCGAAGAACAACGCCACGGCGACGACCTACACGGCCGTCAGCGGCGCGAGCGGGGGGTTCACGATTCCGGCTATTGAACCCGGGACTTATACCGTCACCGTGGCGCTCATGGGCTTCAAGACGGCCGTCCTGAATCAGGTGGTCATCAACGTCGCCATCACGGCGACCGTCAAGGCCGTCCTTGAACTCGGCAAGCTCGAGGAGACCGTGGTGGTCGAGGCGGCGGCCCAGATGGTGCAGACGCAGTCCACCTCGGTGTCGTCCACGATCAACGTGAAGCAGATCCAGAACCTGCCGCTGGCCGGACGGGACGCGTTCGGCCTGGTCGCGCAGCTGCCCGGCGTGAACAGCAGCACCGGCAGCTCGCGCGACGCCATCGTCAATGGCCTGCCGCAGAGCGTCGTCAACATCACGCTCGACGGCATGAACATCCAGGACAACTACGCGAAGTCGTGGGACGGGATGTTCACGCGCGTCAGCCCGCGCCTCGACGCGGTCGAGGAAATGTCCATGGGCTCGGCCGCGAACTCCGTCGGCGACGCGAGCCAGGGCGGCGTGCAGGTGCGCTTCGTCACGCGCTCCGGGACGAACCAGTTCAAGGGCAGCCTCTACTATTACCTGCGGGACGACAAGTACAACACGAACACGTGGTTCAACATGAACCGGAACGTCACCGCCGCGGGCGTCCCGACGGCCAAGCCGGTCATGCACCAGGACCAGCCGGGCGGCCGTATCGGCGGTCCGATTTGGAAGGACAAGGCGTTCTTCTTCGTCAATTACGAGTGGATCAGCTCGCCTGGCACGTCCACGCTCAACCCCACGATCATGAGCTCGCTTTCCGAGCAGGGGATGTTCCAGTACTCCGGGGGCACGAAGGACCTGATGGCGCTGGCCGCGAGCAAGGGCTACACGTCCAAGATCGACCCGCTGGTGGCGAAGACGCTGGCCGCGATGCGCGCGTCCACGTCTCAGGGCACTCTGAACGCGACGACCGACCCCCTGACGCAGACCTTGTCCTGGCAGATGCCGACCAAGGGCGTCACGAAGTACCCCACGGTCCGACTCGACTGGAACGCGACAGCCAAGCACCGCGTCTCGTTCACGACGACCTACAACCACCTCATCTCGGATCCGGACACCACCAACGGGTACTACGCCCTGTACCCCGGCTTCCCCAACCACGGGACGCAGGATTCGGTCCGGTACTCCGGCCAGGCGTCGGTGCGGTCGGTGCTGACCCCTAACCTCGTGAACGAGGTGCGGGTGGGCGCGACGGGCGGCGCGACGAAGTTCTTCCCGTCGAACAACCCGAGCATGTTCAGCGACTACGGCGGCTACGCCCTGGGCATGAGCGCGTTCAAGAGCATCGCCAACCCGTACTCCACCGCGTCGAACAGCTCGCGCGAGGGAACCACCAAGGTCGTCGAAGACAACGTGAACTGGCTCAAGGGGAGGCACAGCCTCAGCTTCGGCGCCTCGTTCACGCAAGCCGGCGTGTGGCTCGCCAACCAGCAGTTCGTGCCGACGGTCAACTTCGGCATCGTGACCGGCGATCCGGCCGACGCGATGTTCACGACCGCCAACTTCCCGGGCGCGTCGAATACGGACCTGACCAACGCCAGGAACCTCTACGCGGTGCTGACGGGCCGCGTCTCCTCCCTCGGCCGCAACGCGCGCATCGGCGCGGACGGCACCACCTACACCATCCTCGGGCCGAGCATGCAGGAGGGCAAGATGAACGAGCTGGGGTTCTTCCTGCAGGACTCCTGGCGCGTCAAGCCCAACCTCACGGTGAACGCCGGCCTGCGCTACGCGCTGCAGATGCCGTTCTACGCGGTCAATAACAGCTACTCGTCGGCCGACATGGCGGCGATCATGGGGGTCTCGGGCACCGGCACCGGCTTTGTGCCCGGCTCCACCGTCACCGGCCTCGGCAACCTGTTCCAGCCCGGGACGGTCCAGGGCAAGGCGCCCGTGTTCACCATGCTGACCGCGAACACGCATGGGTACAACGTGGACTCGAACAACCTGGCGCCGAGCTTCGGCGTGGCCTGGACCGTGGGGAGCGACCAGGGCTTCCTGCACAAGCTCCTGGGTTCGCCCGGTGACAGCGTGTTGCGCGGCGGGTACAGCGTGGCCTTCCAGCGCCCAGGCATGAGCGACTTCACGGGTCTCTACGGCGCCAACCCGGGCGTGTCGATCGACGCCACCCGCAACCTGACCAACGGCAACCTCGGCACACTGCCGGTGCTGCTGAGCAGCGGCGACCTGAGCGCGCCTGGCACCAGCCTGACACGGGTCTACCCGATGGCGGTGCCGTCGGTGAGCACGAGCGTCTATGCCTTCGACCCGAACATCCAGGTGCCCTACTCCACGTCGTTAACCGTGGGGATCCAGCGCGCGCTGACCAAGACCATGATGGTCGAGGCGCGGTACATCCACACGACCAGCGCCGGCCAGTGGACGAACAACAACCAGGTCGGTAACTACCGCAACTACAATGAGATCAACGTCACCGAGAACAAGTTCGCCAACGAATTCCGCGTGGCGCAGGCGAACCTGCAGGCGAACATCACGGCCGGCAAGGGCAACACGTTTGCCTACACCGGCGTGGCGGGCACCAGCCCGCTGCCGACCTTCCTGGCCTACCTGAACGGCTCCGCCGCCTCCACCGACTCGTCGAAGTACACCGGCACCGGCTGGACCAACACGACGATGGTCGGGTACATGTACCCCAACAACCCGGACGTGCTCACCGCGGCCAGCACCCTCCGCACCAACGCCACTTACAACGCGAACGCGCTCAAGGCGGGCCTGCCGGCAAACTTCTTCGTGGCCAACCCTGACGTCACGTATGCCTACGTCCAGACCAACGGGCCCGACACCCGGTACGACGGCATCCAGCTCGTCCTCAACCGACGATTCTCGAGCGGATTGCAGCTGGCGGCGAATTACTCGTACGGCAAGGGGTATCAGGGCGTGTTCTATTCGTTCCACGTGCCCTACGTCGACCGTCAGCAGACGTACAACAACTCGGTCGCCGGCGGGCCCGTCAACCAGATGTTCAACCTCAACTGGGTCTACGAACTGCCGTTCGGCCAGGGCAAGCCGTTTGGCGGCAACGTCGGCCGAGGCATGCAGCGGCTGGTCGGGAACTGGAGCGTCTCGGGAACCGCGCGGCTGCAGACCGGCCGGCGCGTGGACTTCGGCAACGTCAACCCGGTCGGGTTCACAAAGGACGATCTGCCCGGCCTGTTCCAGACGCGCATGGTGACCGACCCGGCCAACCAGTACCGGACGCTGGTGTACATGCTGCCGCAGGACATCATCGACAACACGATCAAGGCGTTCAGCGTGAATGCGACCGGCTACAGCGGGGGCGCGCCGAGCGGCCGGTACTTCGCGCCGGCCAACGGGCCGACCTGCCTGGAGACGTATTCGAACGGGTACGGGCAGTGCGGACAAGGCTCCCTCGTCGTCACGGGTCCGAAGGTTTTCCGGGTAGACCTGAGCGTCGTCAAGGAAGTGGCGATTGTGCGGCAGGTCACCTTCCGGTTCGAGGCGATGGTGTTCAACCTGTTCAACAACCTGAACCTCACCCCCTCCTACCCGTCTGCCTCTACGGGGACCTGGGCCGTCTCGGACAACTACCAGACCACCGGCGCCGTGGACCAGAGCCGGACGATGCAGCTGGCGTTCCGCGTGTCCTGGTAGGGTAGGTTAGGACGTTGCAATAGGGGAGTGGCGGGGGCACGCGCCGTGGTGCGTGCCCCCGCTGCCCTTCGACTCGCTCCCTTCGACTCGCTGCCCTTCGACTCGC
>Ga0209745_1002002_pt1 | contig 11813 bp, 10 predicted proteins | sample BarGraNGADG00312_FD_184495 | JGI IMG/M metagenome (GOLD analysis project Ga0209745, IMG submission 184495) | Arctic peat soil microbial communities from Barrow, Alaska - Barrow Graham LP Ref core NGADG0004-312 (SPAdes) (version 2) | ecosystem: Environmental > Terrestrial > Soil > Wetlands > Peat... | reverse complement strand
TTCCCTGCGCCTCGACGATTCTCTCGGCCGGGATTCCCGCCGCGACCAGCGCCTTCCGCACGGCCTCCACCAGTTCGCGGTGCGTCGGGTTCAGGTGTGACGTCGGCACCAGGCCGACGGTGTGCTATTCCGGTTCCGTGATCTTGCGCTTGCGATCCTGGAAAGAAACTAGGCGCGATTCGCGCGGTCGGGAGGCTGCGTCCGAATCGAACGGTCGGCCACGATGGTGACCTGCATGCCCCGCGCGCGATTGACGATGCGTTCGACGAGCCAGTGGTCGAACCAGAAACGCGCCACGCGTTTCCGGTCGCGCGTGACGAAGATCTGCGTCACGCCGTGCAGCCGGGCGAAGCCGACAGCGGTCTCGGCCACATCGCGGCCCTGGAGCACGCGGGCCTCGATCTGGAGGCCTCGCGCAAAGTTGAGGTGCCGCTCCAGGCGCTGCCGTTCATCGTCCGCCAGGTGGCGGAGATCGGATGTCGCGGACACATAGACGGCGAGACACTCGGCCCGCAGATGGTCGGCTACTCGCCGGCCGCGGCGGATCAGCGCCGCGCTGGACGGGTCCGGTCCCACGATCAGCATCAGGCGTTCTGCGCGTTCCGGGCCGGCCGCCGGGTCTCCAGGGATCTCCGCAGGCTCGTCGTCCGACAGGCGGGTCTCCACGGCGTAGGCGGCCTGGCGCATCGCCAGCTCGCGAAGCGCCACCAGCGTCGATTCCTTGAAGAAGTTCTCGAGCGCCGCGCGTGCCCGATCCGGGGGGTACACCACCCCACGTGCGAGCCTGTTGAGCAAGGCACGCGGGGTCAGGTCCACCATGACGACCTCGTCGGCCTGCTTCAGGACCCAGTCCGGAATCGTCTCGCGAACCCGGACACCCGTGCTCTGCCAAATCTGGTCGTTGAGGCTCTCCAGGTGCTGCACGTTCATCGTCGTCACGACATCGATGCCGGCGTCGAGCAGCACCCGGACGTCCTCCCAGCGTTTGGGCCTCGCCGAACCGGGCACGTTCGTGTGGGGGAATTCGTCGACGATCGCCACGTGTGGATGGCGCCGCAGGATGGCGTCGGTGTCCATCTCTTCGAAGCGCGAACCGCGGTACTCGACGCTCGTCCGCGGGACGGTCTCGAGGCCATCGGCGAGGGCGATCGTGTCCTGCCGACTGTGCGGTTCGAAGTACCCGATCACGACGTCCACGCCGTTCCGCTGAAGCTCGTGCGCTTCGGTCAGCATCTGATAGGTCTTTCCCACCCCGGCGGCGTACCCGAGGAACACCTTCAAACGACCGCGGGGGCGTGTCGACTCTGTCACGGCAGCTACTGCGGAAAGACGCGAACGTCCATGCCGTCGGCCTCGCGGATCAATCGCTCCAGCGGCGTGCCGCTGAGCCGCGACCGCCACGTGCGCCGGAGGTTGTGACCGACAAAGATCTGCGTGATATTGTGATGGCGCGCGTAGTCGATGATCGTCGGCACGGCATCGTCGCCCTCGAGCACATCGACGTGGGCGCGCTGGGCGCGAGCCAGCAACACGTTGCGCTCGTTCGCCATGCGATCTTCTTCTGTGAGACGGTCCTGGGTCACGTAGATGGCGTACAGCTCGCCATGGAACTGGTCCACGTTGTGTCGCCCGCTGGCCAGCATCTTCGCGGCGTTCGCGCGTGGCGTCATGCACACCAGGATCCGCTCCTGGGTGCCCCACGACGGCTGGACGCCGTGCAGGTGCAGGTACGCCTCGAGTTGGTGGTCGACGACCTCCGCGGTCAGCAGGAGCGTCCGTTGGCGCAACGCGGACAGCCTGTGTCCCGCCTCGGCGTCGGCGACCGGCGGGGCATCGACCACCACGACTTCGTCGGCCCGGCTGATGAACTGCTGCGGCACCGTTGGGGCGGGGACCCGGCCGACGACTCCGCGCACGAACGCCTGCTGCTCCTGGATGTACTCGAGATTGATTGACGTGATGACCGAAATGCCGGCCTCGAGGAGCTCTTCGACGTCCTGGTAGCGTCTGGCGTGCCGGCTGCCAGGGGGGTTGTCGTACGCGACGCCGTCGATCAGGCAGACACCCGGGTGCCGTGCGAGCAGGCCGGGCATGTCGAGAACCGGCACGCCGGCCACTTCGTGGGTCGGGACGACCTCGATGCTGTCGATAATCAGCGCCACGTCCGGTGCGACGGCGGGCTGTATCGCCGCGACCACCACGTCTTCGCCTCGTTCGTGCCGGCGCCGCCCTTCGTCGAACAATCGAAACGACTTGCCGATGCCCGAGGCGTACCCGAGGAAGATCTTCAGCTGACCGCGCCGGTCTGCGCGCTCCGCGGCTTCGATCTCCCGGAGAAGCGTTTCGGCATCCCGCCGGACGAACGGGCCAACTTCGACACCAGACATCGTCTCTTAAGCTACCTTTGGATCGGGCGCCTGTCCAGGTCGAGGCCACGGTCGGCCGGATGACCTCCTCATTTGCGCGGCAACCGATGGTCTAAATCCAGATTGAGCTCGAGGACGTTCACACGCGGCTCGCCGAGCACACCGAGGGTCCGTCCCTTCGTGTGCTGCGCAACCATGGTCTGAACTTGTCCCACCGAGACTCCGCGAGCCTTCGAAACACGGGCCGCCTGCGCCAGGGCATTGCCTGGACTGATGTGTGGGTCCAGGCCCGACGCGGAGGCCGTGACCGCATCAGCCGGGATCGGCGTCTTCGGCGTGAAGACCAACGGCGCCTTGTCGTCGTTGAACGCCTTGATCAACTTCACATCATCGAGATTGCCCTGCGGATCCTTGAACGCGTCGAGAGGGGTCGACGAGTCATAGGGGATCTCGTTGTCGAGGCAGTAGTGCACGACGCGATCCTTGATGCCGTCGAAATCGACGATTTCGTTCTTCCTGTCGTCCAGTTTCGTTGTTCCGTTGATCAACTTGGCGCTGGTCGGTCCCAGGTTCGACCCCGCACTGGCGGTGGGATCGTAGCCGCTGCCGGCCGCGGATGGCCGCGGGTGAAAGTACTCGGGCTTCGTGAAATTCTGGCCAATCAACCGAGATCCGACGACTTGCCCATTCGAGACAACCAAGCTGCCATTGGCCTGATCCCGAAAGACGACTTGAGCAATCCCGGTGATGACGGCCGGATATGCCAGACCGGTCAAGACCGTCATGACCAGCATCATCATGAATCCGGGCCTGAGTTCCTTGAACATGTTTCTCTCCTAGGCCAGGTGGAGCAGGCCGAGAATCCGGTCGATCGCCCAGATGCATGGGAAGGGAGCCACGAGGCCGCCGACCCCATAGATCAACAGATTCCGGCGGAGCATCTGCGCCGCGCTTTGCGGCCGATATCTCACCCCTCGCAGCGCGAGCGGCACCAGGGCGACGATGATCAGGGCGTTGAAGATCACCGCCGAGAGCACGGCGCTCTCGGGCGTGCGGAGGTACATGATATTGAGCTTGTTCAGCGCCGGGTACGTGGCCATGAACATCGCCGGAATGATCGCGAAGTACTTGGAGACGTCGTTCATGATCGAGAACGTCGTCAAGGCGCCACGCGTGATGAGTAGCTGTTTGCCGATAGCAACGACCTCGATCAGCTTCGTCGGGTTGCTATCGAGGTCCACCATGTTGCCGGCCTCGCGGGCCGCGGTCGTCCCGGAATTCATGGCCAGACCGACGTCGGCCTGGGCGAGCGCCGGCGCGTCGTTGGTGCCGTCGCCCGTCATCGCGATCATGCGGCCGCCCGCCTGCTCTTTCTTGATGTACTCGAGCTTGTCCTTCGGTGTGGCTTGCGCGAGAAAATCGTCCACGCCGGCCTCGGAGGCAATCGCCGCCGCTGTCAGCGGGTTGTCGCCGGTGACCATCACTGAACGAATGCCCATGGCCCGGAGCTGCGCAATGCGCTCCTTCATGCCGACCTTGACGATATCTTTGAGGTGGATGATCCCGAGCAGCGTCGAACCGTCGGAAACCGCGAGCGGCGTGCCGCCCGTCCGCGAAATCTTGTCGGACAGGTCCGTCACGTCCGACGGGATCGTCCCGCCTTGTTCCTTGACAAAGGTCACGATGGCGTCGGTCGCACCCTTTCTGAGTTGACGGCCCTCGATGTCGACGCCACTCATCTTCGTGTAGGCCGAGAAGGGGATGAACTTCGCGTTGTGTGCGGCCACGTCACGGCCGCGCAGGCCATATTTCTCTTTCGCGAGGACAACGATCGACCGCCCTTCCGGTGTCTCATCGGCCAGGCTGGACAGCTGGGCGGCATCCGCAATCTGACGTTCGGTGACGCCGGATGCCGGCAGGAACGCCACGGCCTGACGGCTGCCCAGCGTGATGGTGCCGGTCTTGTCCAGGAGCAACGTATTCACGTCGCCGGCCGCTTCGACCGCCTTGCCGCTCATGGCCAGGACGTTGTGTTGCATCACCCGGTCCATGCCGGCGATGCCAATCGCGGAGAGCAGGCCGCCGATCGTGGTTGGAATCAGACAGACGAGCAAGGCGGTGTAGACCGCAATCGTCGGCGCCGTGCCGGCGCCAGCCGACTTGACGCTGTAGACCGCGTACGGCACGAGCGTGACGACGGCGAAGAGGAAGATGATCGTCAATCCGGCGATCATGATGTTCAAGGCAATCTCATTCGGCGTCTTCTGCCGCTCCGCGCCCTCGACGAGCGCGATCATCCGATCCAGGAACGTCTCGCCAGGATTCGAGGTGATCTTGATCGTGATCTGATCGGAGAGGACCCGCGTGCCGCCGGTCACGGCGCTGCGATCACCGCCCGATTCGCGGATCACCGGCGCGCTTTCCCCGGTGATCACCGACTCATCGACCGTCGCGATCCCTTCGATGACCTCGCCGTCTCCAGGGACAACTTCGCCGGCGCTGCAAACCACGGTATCGCCGGCCCGCAGCTTCGACGACGAGGTCTTTTCGAGCCGTCCACCTTCCACCAAGCGATTGGCGATGGTGTCGCTTCTGGTCTTGCGGAGAGTCTCAGCTTGCGCCTTCCCGCGAGCTTCAGCCATTGCCTCGGCGAAGGTCGCGAACAGGACCGTGAACCACAGCCAGACGTCGATCTGCAGCTCGAATCCGATCCTGCCAGCGCCGGTCGCCACGTCTCGAACGAGGAACATCAACACCAGGGCGGCGCCGACTTCGACGACGAAGATCACCGGATTCTTCATCAGCGTCACCGGATTCAGCTTCAAGACCGAATCCTTCACCGCACGGCGGAGAATCTCGGGATCGAACAGCGGTCGCGCCCGGACGAGCTTCTTCGGGATGAGCGTCGTTTCGTCCATGGGTGTCGGCGCGACTGGAGTCGGACGAGTGGATACCTCGGTTGTGGTGGCCATCACTCAACTCCAGATCGGGAACGACACGACCATCGCTGAGAAGAGCTTGCCCTGGTGCATGAGGAAGTGTTCGACGATCGGGCCGAGCGACAGCGCCGGGAAGAACGTCAGCGCGCCCACCACGATCACCGTCGCCACGAGCAAGCCAACGAAGAGCGGACCGTGCGTGGGCAACGTGCCAGCGGACGTCGGGACGGCCTTCTTGCTGGCGAGGCTGCCCGCAACCGCCAGCGCGGGGATCATGAAGAGGAAGCGGCCGAACAGCATCGCGAGGCCGAGAGTCAGGTCATACCAGGGCGTGTTCACGGTGATGCCGGCAAACGCGCTGCCGTTGTTCTCTGTCGAACTCGTGTACGCGTACAGCATCTCGCTCAAGCCGTGCGGGCCTGAATTGTTCAGATTCGCGATCGCAGGCCCCTGGGGATTCCAGTACCCCCCCTTGGCGAACGGCGCCACGATGCTGATGCCGGAGAACACCAGGATCAGGAACGAGGTCGCCAGAATGGCGAAGAGCGCCATCGTGACTTCCCTCTGCTGGATCTTCTTCCCGATGTACTCCGGCGTGCGGCCGACCATGAGGCCGGCGATGAAGACGCCCAGGATCGCGTAGAGCAGCATGCCGTAGAGACCCGAGCCGACCCCGCCGAAGATCACCTCGTCGGTCTGCATGTTGAACAGCGGCACGAGACCGCCGAGCGGCGTGTAGCTGTCGTGCCAGCTGTTCACGGCGCCGCAGCTCGCGTCTGTCGTGACTGTGGCAAACAGCGCCGACCCCGCGATCCCAAAGCGCGTTTCCTTCCCCTCCATGTTCCCGCCAGGTTGTGCAGCGGTCGCGGCGCTTTGGACGCCCAGCTTCGTCAGGATTGGATTGCCGGCCTGTTCCGCTGGATACGCGATGAAAACCCCCACCAGAAACATCACGGCCATCGCGGCGAACAAGGCCCAGCCTTGTCGGGTGTCCTTGACCATGTGGCCAAACGTATACGTGAGGCCGGCACCGAGCACGAAGATCAACAGGATTTGCGCGAGGTTGGTGAACGGCGTCGGGCTCTCGAACGGGTGCGACGAGTTGGCGTTGAAGAAGCCGCCGCCATTGGTGCCGAGCTGCTTGATGACTTCCTGCGACGCGACGGGGCCTTGCGCGATGGTCTGCGTCGCGCCCTCGACCGTCCTGGCGACGGTATACGGATGGAAGTTCTGGACGGCGCCTTGCGAGCAGAAGACGAGGGCCGCGACGAGGGAGATCGGAATCAACACGTAGAGCGTCGCGCGCGTCATGTCGACCCAGAAGTTCCCGATCCGGTCCGTCTCCTGCCGCGCAAAGCCGCGGATCATCGCGATAGCCACCGCGATGCCTACGGCCGCGGACGCGAAGTTCTGCACGGCTAGAGCGGCCATCTGGACGAGGTAGCTGAGCGTCGATTCGCCGCTGTATGCCTGCCAGTTCGTGTTCGTCGTGAAGCTGATGGCGGTGTTGAACGCCAGGTCGGGAGGCACCTGTGCCGCGCCGAACCCCTGCGGATTCAGCGGCAGATACCCCTGGAGCCGCTGGAACGCGTACACGAACAGGAAGGAGAAGAGGCTGAAAGACAGGAGGGACGCGGCGTATTGAGTCCACCGCTGTTCCTCGTCCTCGCGAACGCCACACAGCTTGTAGACGAGCGCCTCGATCGGCCGCAGCACGGGATGCAGGAACGTACGCTCGCCCTGGAACAGCCGCGACATGAACAGGCCGACCGGCTTCGTGACGAGCAGGATCAGGCCGAAGAACACGAGAATCTGCAGAATGCCAAGGCTAGTCATCGCAGGCCTCAAAACTTCTCTGGCTTGAACATCGCCCACCCGAGGTAGACGAGCAGGAACGCCGCCACGATGCCCGAAATGAGGTAATCGAACATGGTGAGTCTCCTACACGCGGTCGCAGGCTTTCGCGATGCCCCAGAGCGCGAGGAATCCGACGACGCCGATCACGAGGTAGAACAGGTCAAGCATGGGATCTCTCCTTGCGTTCGGATGTGTCGACGAACAGCACGAAATGCCCGGCCGCTTCGAGCGTCCGATGCCACCGTTCCGACTCGGTCGTCGATGCTCGTCGCGGCACAAGTACACACGGACGCGTATGTCGAGACCCTCCGCTCGAAGGCGCGTGATGAACGCATCGGTTTCGACTGATGACATTCCTCTTGGAACGCGAACATCGCGGCGAACGTGAGCAGACCGAGCACGATCATGCCGACGACCAACATCTTGGCCTCCTACCGGTTGCGGCCAAACGGAATGTCCACATCGAGCTGCACGGTCCACATGTGCGCGCTGCCGCCAGGCTGCAAATTCTTGTCGAGGAAAAAGACGGGCCCCGCGAGTAGCGACACGTTGTCGGTAAAGAACACGTACACCCCCACACCCCAGGCGCCGAGGGCGTTCTTGCCCGTCTGCACATCGGCCGTGAGATTGATCTTGCGCAGACCCTTTCGTCCCACCTGGATGTCCGGCGAGTAAAATCCGACCATTGCCCCGGTCTGCACCACGCGCCCGTCGCTGCTCGTGAACAGCGCTGGATTCAGGCCGTGATAAAACCCGGCCGCGACGTAGCCGCCGCCCGGAATCGCTTTCTGCGCCATCACATAGATCACATTGTAGTCGGTGACGTCTCTCTTGAAGCCGACGTTGTAGATGCCGACGCTCAGGGCGGGTGAGCCGCCGAACCAGCTCGACTCGGGCGTGCACAGTTTGAAGTTGAGGAACAGGGGATCCTGCGTCGGCAGCAGAACGTCAAAGCCTGCTTCTGCCTGAATCTTTTTGAACGGCAGAACGCCCATCGTCAGCCCTGTGTCGATCGGGTAGTTGCCTGCGCCGGCGCTGCCGGCCGACGGGCCCTTGGCGAAATACGTGTCGTAGGTCACATGCGGGACGCCCCTGGCCTGGCATGACGCCGTCGATGGCGCCCAGTAGGACGTGCTGGGTGTCGCCGCCGCCGCAACCGGCACCAGCGCCACTGCCACCGTGCCGAGATAACTTACCAATCGTCGTAACCTCATGTTGTGTGCCCCATATCTCCTCAGGCCAGGGTCTCGTCCACGAGCACGACGAGGTAGCCTTGTCCCTCGAGCGTGCGCCGCCAGCGATCTGATGGCGTCGGCCACCAGCGGCGTCGACCACCGATCACGATCAGCGAATGCTCTTGCAGCACCGACGGAATCGCCTGGCGTGCGTCCCGGCAAACGCATACTCGAATGCGAGCGTCGCAATCCTCCGCCTCGAGCCGGGCCTTGAAGGCGTCGGTCTCGACTGGCGATAGACCGGCGGGTTCCTCCAGGGGCGCACCAAAGCCGATCGGCCGAAAGTGGACGATGGTAACGCCGCTCCTCATCGCGCGCGCCAGGCGTCTGGCCACGCGAACGGCGCGTAGCGTCTCGTCGATCGACGTGAAAATGACGTACACGTCGCCCAAACCAATGCCCGTCTGCTCGGATGGACACGCGGAGAACCCGGCCCTTTCGTGGGCCTTCGGAATGAGCTCGATGATTTGCGCCATGGCCACTTCCCAGACACGCTTAGTCTAGGAGGCGGGACCTTAGGAAGTCATAAGGCGCGTCTTAGGATTCTCGATCCTGCGCTGCGGGCATGCGCAGGCGATAGCCGACCCACGGTTCGGTCAGCAGGTAGACGGGCGTGGAGGGCTTGGGCTCGATCTTCTTCCTCAACTGATTCACGACGACTCGAAGGTAGTCGACCTGGTCGCCGTAGTCCGGGCCCCAGACAGCCTGCAGCAACTGGCGGTGCGACAGCACCTTGTTGGCGTGGGCCACGAAATACCGCAGCAAGTCGAACTCCTTCGGTGTCAGGCGGAGGCGGCGGCCCTGAGCGGTCACCTCGCGCGTGTCGAAGTCGACCGTGACCGTGCCCAGCACCACGCGTCCGGCCGGACCCTGCCCGCCCGGGCTGCGACGGAGCGCGGCCCGAATGCGCGCCGACAGCTCGGACGGCTTGAACGGCTTCGTCACGTAGTCATCGGCCCCGGCGTCGAGGGCATCGACCGTGTCGGACTCGCCGTCCCGGACGGTGAGCATGATGATCGCAATCTCCGAGGTGGCTCGGATCGCCCGGCAGACCTCGAGACCGCTCAGCCCCGGCATGTTGATGTCGAGCAGCATCAGGTCGAAACGGGCTTGGCGGAGCTTGTCGAGGGCCGCCTCTCCGTTCTTGGCGTCGTCGACCTCGAACCCCTGGCCGCTGAGGGTGACCTTCAGGACCCGCCGGATCTGCGGGTCGTCGTCCACGACCAGAATGCGGGCGGAGCTCATGGCGTACTGGCCCCCCTCGGCAGCGACAGCTTGAACTCGGTGCCTCGATCAGACGAACTCGTCACGGTCAGCGTGCCGCCGTGTGCCTGTGCGATCTGCTGGACGATGGCGAGCCCCATGCCGGTGCCGGGGACCTGACGCGCATGGAGCCCGCGATAGAACCGTTCGAAGAGGCGGCCCTGCTCCCGTTCGGGAATCGGCGGGCCGGAGTTGCGCACGCCGATGTCAACGGTGGAATTGGCGCGCGCCGTCATCTCGATCGCCGACGTCGGCGGCGAGTACTTGACCGCATTGTCGAGCAACTGGCGCAGCGCGAGGCCCAGGAGATCCCGATCGACGTGCATGGTCAGCGTCTCCGGCACGCTGGTGACCACCGTGTGTCCGTCGAGCCGGGGCTCGAACTGTCGGAGCGTTGACGCGACGATATCCGAGAGGTCGTGGAAATCGAGGCGCAGCCGGAAGTCGCCCGAATCGACGCGCACCATCTGGACGGTATCGCTCACGAGCGACTGCAGGCGATCGAGGTCCTCGTCGATGATGGCCGCCAGTTCCTGGTTGCGCGCCCCGGGGACGCTCGCCCGGAGGTCGGCCGCGGCCACCTTCATCGACGTGAGCGGCGTCTTGAATTCGTGCGCGAGCGCGTCCAGCATCGTTGCGCGCAACTCGCCGCTCCGCCGGGCCGCTTCCGCGCTCGCGGCGGCTTCCTGGCCGCGGGCGCGCTCGAGGCCGATCGCCGCCAGGTTGGCGATTGACTGCACCACGGTATCGGTCAATCCGGCGTCCGGAATCGCCAGGCTCCCGATCGGCGCCCCGCCGAGCTGGATGGCCATCACCACCATCGGCCCCTCGCGCAGCGACACGGCCTGGCGGGCGACCTCGCGGAGCTTCTGCTCGATCGACGCCGTCTCCGTCGGTCCCGCCCACGACACGGTATCGGTCCGGTGATCGAACACGGCCACCGTCTCGAGATCGAACGAGTCGGCGATGTGACGGGCCACGGCCGCGGGCATCGACGGACGGCCGGGGGACAGCAGCAGCGCCCGGCTGAGCGAGTAGAGACGTTCGAGATCGCGCTGCCTGGCGAGCGCCTCGCTGGTGCGCTTACGCGCGCGGCCCGACAGCTGGCTGGCGACGATGGCCGTGAGGAGGAACGCGACGAGGGCCACCCAGTTCTGGGGATCCGCAATCGTCAGCGTGCCGACCGGCGGGAGAAAGAAGATGTTGAAACAGATCGTTGCGACCAGCAAGGCCGCTACTGCCTCAGCGATGCCCCATCCGGTAGCGATCAGCAGGATGACGACCACGTAGCTCAGCGCAACGGTCGTGGGATTGACGGGGAGGAGGGAGAAGTAGAGCGTCGTGACCGCTGCCACCGCACCAGCCGAAAGAGCGATTCGCGCGAGCAGGAAGACGCGGCCGGTCACAGTGTTCTCACCTGGAAAATTGCTGGAACGAGCCTACCCAACGCCGCCTGGACTGTCAAACAGGCGGCGTTCATCCTTATGAAATTTTAACCTCTTCCAAATGACTTCCTTAGGCTTGGCCACGCTCACCCGCGCGCCAACTGTTTCCATTCCCACGTCTGCTTGACGGCCCCGATGGTCGGGGGTAGGTTGATGGGGCGCATCGCCACCTCAGATTCCGCAGCCCGACAGGTCGTGCGGGCCGTCGTCCTCGCGGGCGGCAACGCGCGTCCTCGGTGACTCGACGCCGCGTCGCGGCCGGGCCGCTGCGTATCCACGAGAAGCATCCATGCAGGCAGAAAGCCCAGTCCCGGCGGCATCGCGCGGCCCGATCAAGGTCGTCGTTGCCACCACCGTCTTCCTGTCGTTCATCTCGTTCTGGCGGGCTGCAGCCATCGTACTAGGCGACCTCGGTTCGTCGGCCTTCTACGTCGGCGGGATCGCGGAACAGGCTGTCGGGAAGGCCGCGCCATGGTTCATCCTCGGCGTCATGCTCTTCTCCTATGCCGTGCGCGCCATCTACGTCGAAAGCTCGGTGATGTTCGTGCGCGGCGGCGTGACGATAGGCCGGACTAACGGGATCTATGCTCCCCAGATTAACAGAAAGCCCTTCCGTTAACCGGGAGAAGCCGGACTGCCCTGAATGCGGCCTATCGTCACCTGAGTGTGGGCCGAATGCAGCTCGACTCTCAGCCAGTCGCGCGCGTT
>Ga0209745_1002000_pt1 | contig 11826 bp, 9 predicted proteins | sample BarGraNGADG00312_FD_184495 | JGI IMG/M metagenome (GOLD analysis project Ga0209745, IMG submission 184495) | Arctic peat soil microbial communities from Barrow, Alaska - Barrow Graham LP Ref core NGADG0004-312 (SPAdes) (version 2) | ecosystem: Environmental > Terrestrial > Soil > Wetlands > Peat ... | reverse complement strand
TAAAGATCCCTGGTGCGGCTATTCGAGATCATCAGCATGGAAGACCAGCGTACCGCTCAGCGAGTGGAATGCCTTCCTGAAAACAAAAAGAGTGGAGCCCGGACAAGAGACCGTGCTTTTCTCTCCCGCGGGCAGCCAGCCAACAAGGGCCATTGGCAACAACGTCGCAGGAATCCATATTTCCAGGGAAGATATAAGACAACGGTTTAATCTCCGTTCATCATTTTACACGCTTACCGCCTCAGGCGACAGCATCACGATCGTGGGAAGGGGTTATGGACACGGCGTGGGACTCTGTCAGGACGGGGCCAGGGCTATGGCTGCCGGGAAAATGAAGTATGATCAGATTACCGGCTTCTATTACCCGGGCACTGCCGTCATTGAAATCAAAAATGCACGCAGGCCTCCGGGACCATGAAAGTTTTCAATATTTTTACAGCAAACAAAAAGTTATGTTCACTCTCTTAAGAAAAGAGATATCAGGTTTTTTCAGTTCACTGACAGGCTACATTGTCATGATAGTTTTCCTTCTTGCCAACAGCCTGATAATGTGGGTGATGCCCGGACAGTGGAATTTGCTCGACAGCGGTTATGCCGGCCTGGATACTCTGTTTATTCTCTCACCCTGGCTATTTCTATTCCTGGTTCCTGCCGTGACCATGAGACTGCTTGCAGAGGAACGCAGGTCGGGGACACTCGAACTACTCTATTCACGTCCCCTTGGCGAAGGTGCAATAATATACGGTAAGTTCCTCGCTTCTGTCATACTGGTGCTGATCTCATTGCTGCCTTGCATTGTGTTTGTCATATCGGTATGGGTGCTCGGCGAGACACCGGGTAACCTTGACAGGGGAGGTATAGCAGGGTCATTCATCGGCCTTATCCTCCTTGCCGCCGTCTATTCGGCCATAGGCCTCTTCGCCTCTTCACTGACAGAGAACCAGGTTGTTTCATTCATACTTGCAGCTGTCCTGTCTTTTATTGTCTTTACAGGGTTTGATTCAATTGCACTGTTGCCGGGACTATCATCCGTAGACGAGTATGTATCCAGGATAGGCATCAATGAGCACTACAAGTCGATCAGCAGGGGAGTGCTTGATATCCGTGACGTCGCATATTTCATATTTGTTACGGTATTATTCAATGAAGCTGCCAGGATATCCCTGCGGCGCAGCTCCCTGAAAAAACCTCTTATGATCATCGGAGCAGTGGCACTGGTAACTGTGCTTCTTTCATTGCTGAACATAAGGGTTGATCTGACCGAAGACAAACGTTTTACCCTTGCCGGTCCCACAAAAAAGATCCTCAGGGAGCTTGATAAGGACGTTCATATAGACGTTTACCTTGATGGAGAAATGCCTGTGGCTTTCAAGAAGCTGCGCCGCAATACCCTGCAATATCTTGACGAGTTCCGCATCATTTCGGGGAGAAAGGTCTCTTTCGGGTTCATTAATCCTTCCGGTTCATCTGACGCAGCCGAAAGGAACAGGTTTCACGAGGAGCTGATCAGCCGCGGACTAATGCCTGTCAACGTAATGGCCAGTGACGGGGAAGGAGGAAGGACACAGAAACGGATTTTCCCTTCAATGACCGTTTCATGCGGCAAGACTGTCATTCCGGTCAACTTCCTCAGGAACAACCCGTCGCTTCCTGCTGAGACCAACCTTCTTCATTCAACTGAAGGCCTTGAATATGAGATTATTCAGGCGATAGCCACGGCAACAGCAGATTCAGTCAGCCGTGTAGCCTTTATTGAAGGTCACGGTGAGCTTGAAGAGATATATGTTGCCGATCTGACCCTTGAACTTGCAAAATTCTACAATATTGACAGGGGAACTATTGGAGGCAATCCGGGTATCATCGACCGTTATGCTGCTGTTATTATTGCTGCTCCGAAAAAGCAGTTTGATGAAAAGGATAAATTCATCATCGATCAGTATATCATGAATGGCGGGAGAGTGCTATGGCTTGCCGAGGAGGTAAACGTCAATGCCGACAGCCTTCCTTTAGGTTCTACAGTAGCCCTGTACGAGCCTCTTTCCTTCGATGATATGCTGTTCAGGTATGGTGCAAGGATCAACCCGGTCATCATACAGGACGCTGAATGTCTTCTTATTCCCCTCAGGGTCGATAATCCCGACGGTCAGCCGCAGTATGTGCCGGCGCCGTGGGTCTACTATCCGCTGTTGAGGCCGTCACAGGATCATCCTGTCACCCGCAACCTTAACAGGGTGAAGGCGGAGTTCGCCAATTCCATTGACACGGTAGGACGTGACCCGGGCGTAAAGAAGAGCATTCTGCTGACGACATCCGGACATACACGCACCGTCATGCCCCCCCAGGTAATTTCGCTTCAGCAAGCAGATGAGGTGATCCCGGAGGAGCTGTTCACGGCCGGCAAGCTGCCTGTAGCCCTGCTGCTTGAAGGGACATTCAGATCGGCATTCACTAACCGTATGACTGAGAGTATCATCGGAGAAGCCGGGAGACACATCATAGAAGTAAGCAAACCCACTAAGATGATCGTGGTGGCTGACGGTGACATTATAAAGAACGAAGTGAGCAGGAGCGGTGGTGCACCTGAGCCGCTGGCTCTGGGCTTCGACAGGTATACGCAGCAGACCTTCGGCAACAAGGATTTCCTTGTAAACTGCATAAACTATCTCGTCAATGACAACGGACTGATAGAAATGCGTTCCCGCGAGATAAAGCCCAGACTGCTCGATCAGGCCAGGACAAAGGATCAGCGCACTCTATGGCAACTTGTCAATACCGTTATCCCCGTGATACTGATCATTTTTGCGGGGGTAGCCTATAACAGTTTAAAGCAGAGACATTATAAATCAGTGAAATAATTTTGTTTGAGGGTAAGATATTTTTTTGTAATATTGATAACCCGGTTTTCAAAGCCAACAATTCAATAAATCAATGAGTTGACGGGCGGCAACGGTTTAATTCGGATTAACTTTAAAACAGACTATATGAAATTTGTTGTATCAAGCACAGAGCTTCTCGGTCATTTGCAGGCCATCAGCAGGGTGATCAGCTCAAAGAATACCCTCCCGATTCTTGACAATTTTCTTTTCAGTATCAGCGGTAACGACCTGGAAATAACAGCCTCTGACCTTGAGTCGACGCTTATTACGCGCATGAGGCTTGAGAATATAACCGGCAGCGGAACCATTGCCCTCCCGGCCAGGATACTGCTTGATACGCTGAAAGAGTTTTCAGAGCAACCACTCACCTTTGATGTCAATCCTGACACCATGGCCGTGGTAATCAACTCCGAGAACGGCCGTTTCAGTATCGTCGGTCAGAACGGCATAGACTTTCCTGTCCTTCCGGTTATCAAAAAAGAAAAGCGTTTTACCTTTAACATTGCAGCTGATGTTCTTCTTGCAGGCATATCACGCACACTCTTTGCCACCGCTGATGATGAGCTGCGTCCGGTGATGGGAGGAATACTTGTCGAGGCTTCATCAGAGAAGCTTACGTTTGTGGCATCAGATGCCCATAAGCTGGTGAGATACCAGAGAAGCGACGCTAAGGCTGACGACAGCGCTTCGTTCATCCTTCCCAAGAAACCCGCATCGCTGCTGAAGAATATCCTTCCGAAGGAGAGCGGCGTGGTCACCGTGGAGTTTGACGACAGGAACGCGTTCTTCAACCTCTCCGATTATAAGGTTGTCTGCAGGCTGGTAGAAGGAAACTACCCGAATTACAATTCCGTCATACCGAAGAACAACCCGAGGAAGGTGCGTATAGACAGGCTTGAGTTTTATAATATTCTCCGCAGGGTATCGGTCTTCTCGAACCAGGCCAGCAATCTTGTGAAGCTTCAGTTTTCACCCAACCAGATCACCGTATCGGCACAGGATGTTGACTTTTCAATATCTGCATACGAACGCCACAAGTGCCTCTACGAGGGCGATGACATGGAGATAGGCTTCAAATCAGTATTCCTGCTTGAGATCCTCTCGAATATCACATCACAGGATGTCCTCATCGAGCTTGCCGATCCCACCAGGGCAGGACTATTCCTTCCTGCAGAAACCAGCAACGATGCGGAAGACCTGCTGATGCTGCTGATGCCTATGATGATTAACGCCTGAGATTCCCGGCAAAATGGAGTTAAACCTGAGGAAACCCCTGGTCATACTTGATCTTGAGACCACCGGGGTGAGCATAGCTTCTGACCGGATCGTAGAGATATCTGCCATGAAGGTGGGCCCGGGAGGAGAAGAGGAGTGGCTTACCATGAGACTTAATCCGGGGATACCGATATCACCTGAAGCGACACGCATCCATGGTATCACCGATGCCGATGTGGCCAATGAACCTCATTTCAAGGATGTGGCAAAAAGAATAGCCTCTTTCCTTGAGGGATGCGATCTTGCAGGCTTCAACTCCATGAAATTCGACATACCTATACTATGTGAAGAGTTCCTTCGCGTCAATGTCGACTTTAATCCTGCACGGCACAGGTATGTTGATGTGCAGGTTATCTTCCATAAGAAAGAGCAGAGGACACTGAGCGCTGCCTATAAATTCTACTGTGAAAGGGAGCTTGAGAATGCTCACAGCGCCAGGGCAGATGCAGCGGCCACCTACGAGATCCTGAAGGCGCAGCTCGACAGGTATCCTGATCTCGAGAATGATATTGAGAAACTGTCTTCATTCAGCGCTTTCAACAACAATGCCGACCTTGCCGGCAGAATTGTCTTCAACGAACAGAGTATCGAGGTGTTCAACTTCGGCAAGCATAAGGGGAAACCTGTTGTCCAGGTATTCAGGGAAGAGCCTTCCTATTATTCATGGATGATGAACGGCGACTTCCCTCTCAACACAAAACAGGTGCTCACAGCAATAAAGCTGCGCTCATTCGGCAAAGCCTGATAAGGTTATGAAAATAATCTGCATAGGCCTGAATTACAGGAAACATGCGGCTGAGATGAACAAGCCGGTACCGGCTGAACCGATGGTATTCCTCAAACCTGATTCTGCAATCCTTAAGAAGAACAAGCCGTTTTTTATTCCTGATTTTTCCGCTGACGTTCAGTATGAGGCGGAAATAGTGCTCCGTATATCAAAACTCGGTAAGGGTATCCCGGCAAAATATGCTGAAAGGTATTTTGATGCCCTGACGGTTGGCATTGACTTCACTGCCCGCGACCTCCAGAATAAATTTTCAAGGGCCGGTCATCCGTGGGAGTTGTCAAAAACCTTCGACGGCGCCGCTCCGCTGGGCAATTTCATACCTAAGGAAAAGTTTACTGATCTGACCAATATAAACTTTACCCTTGATATCAACGGAGTAAGGAAACAAACCGGTAACACTTCCGATCTGATTTTTGCTTTTAACGATATAATATCTTATGTTTCAAGGTATTATACTCTTAAGACCGGCGATCTTATTTTTACCGGAACACCTTCCGGGGTAGGACCGGTAGAGAAAGGTGACAATCTCACAGCCCGGCTGGAAGATGAGATTGTTCTGGATTTCTTTGCCAGGTAACACCTTTATCAAGGCCTATCTTCCTTCTGAATTCCGGCTGTCATTCATCAGTCTTCCGACAGGATATAACATGGTTCGTTTCTCCAGTTCCGATACCGGTGTGTTCTGATAGAGCCATTGCAGTTGAGCCACAGGGTCGGTTGCCATCTCATTGTTCCCGCTTTTGGCTGTTTCAAAGGCAGCTCTGAGGGTAGGATCATGGTCAAGCAACTCTTTCAGATGGCTCTCGAACCCCCAGACAGAGTACCAGTCCTGCCCCTCCAGGAATGAGTCAAAGAAATTCCATGCAAAGAAACCGGACTCACTCTGAGGTTCAAGCATATAAACAACGTATTGATTGGATCTCTGGTTCAGAGGAATGACATAATCGCCTTTCAGGTATTCAATCTCCTGTACCTTGGGTTTCACCTTCACCCCGGTGTTGAAATAATGACCCTGCGAAGCCCTTTTAGCCGGCTCATAGCTTTCAATATAATATGTTTCCACCATCATTGAAGTGTCACGCTCAAGCTGATACATGACTACACCGTTATTACGAAGACGTTCAATAACTTCCTCCCATGCAAATGGTACTACATAGTCATCAGGGGCCGTAACGGTGATAGCGGGATTGAAATAGTTATAATACCTTATAGTGTCAACATAAGGCTTGTCATGATTATAAAAGCCTGTCTTTCTTCCGGTGATGGGGGCAGTGGTATCCTCGTACCTGTAACCCCGGTAGGCTAACAGGTCCCAGCGGGTTGTATCCATCTCCCATTTTAGTACGTAATTTCTTTCCATGAGTGTTCTGCGGTTGGCTTCGTTCCTCAGGTTGAGCATTTCATTGTGGTTTTCGGAAGTAAACCTGACCAGCTCGTTAATAAACTGTAATGTTCCCTTAACTCTTTCTGCGAATGGCTTATATGTCAGTGTTTCAGTCATGAAGCTGAACGAGTTGAACAGGGAAGCATAGCCTGTTGAATAGTACAGTTGCTCTTCAAAACCCATGATGGCTTTTATCTCGCCTCTTTCAGTGTACTGGACGTAAGGTACCATCTCATTGTTATATACGGTACGCATGTGGCTGTAGAGGTCAGGAAGCATCTTTGAGCGAAAGAACCGCTCCATTTCGGGGTACATCCTCTCCGGTTGAGTGGCGATGAGAGTTACCGTAAACTGGTGGTCAGAGCCGTTTGTTGTATGGGTATCAAGGAACACGTCCGGATCGAGATAACCGAAAATTTCAGCGAAAGCCCGTGCATCACGTGAATCCTGTTTCACAAAGTCGCGGTTAAGATCAAGGAAGCGGGTGTTGCGCCTGGCTCCCTTTTCGTCCGGGCCGTTCTGGTCGATGCGGTAGTAGGGACTTCGTGTGAGGGCGCCTCCTATGTTATAGACAGGGATGATAGCGATGACACAGTTACGGAGATACTTCTTCATCCCGCCGCTGTTTGCCAGCATGTCAGCGGCAAACCTGGCGCTGGCATCAATACCCTCTGGTTCACCCGGGTGGATGCCATTGTTAATCAGTATTATGGCTTTTCCTTTCCTGTGGATCTCCACCGGGTCAAATTCTTTGTCACCGGAGATGATGAACAGGTGCAGGGGCCTTCCGGCATCTGTCATACCCATCTCTTTCAGTTGTGCTTCAGGGTAAGCCTGGGCAAGTGAGCTGTAAAAGTTGATAGCCTCCTCCCAGGTAAGGCTGTGGTTTGATTCATACCTGAGTTGCTGTACGGTTTTCTGATCCTGTGCAGTGAGGCCTGCAACCAGCATTAATAAAATGACCGGAATTACTAAGCGTTTTCTCATCGTTTCTTGTCTCCAAAATATTCAATGACCGTTTTAGCTATATTACAGTAACGACGCCCTGGTGGGGCGTCGTTACATGTTACCAGTCAGGGGGGCGAATTAGCGTGACATCATACTTTCGGCAAGCTCAAGTATTGTTGTGTCTTCTATAGTGACTATACCCCCTTCGGGTCCTTTTTCTATATGGATCCCGGCACTCTGCCCGCGGTCAAAGTTCCATCCGCCGAAATAATTCCTGACAGTCTCCTCGGAGAGTGTCAGTTCATCGGCAATCTTTCTGATACTGCCGTCAGGCAGCTGGTCTTTGATCTTCCTCAGTTGAGAAAAAGTAATTGTTCGTGCCATGATTTAAATTGGATAGATTTGTTCAAATATACAAAAAAACTTATTGAAAAGGGAAATAAAAAAGCGTCTTTAGGATTATTTTAACATTTTAGATTTCAATGGATTGTATATCCCTGATAATGTAGACGTCGTAATCACCCAGGTATTCAAACCCTGCCTTTCTGTACAATTCAGCAGCGATGGTGTTAGACCTGTGTACCTCCAGTTTGACCTGGTATCCTTTTTCCTTCACGAACCGGAGTGATTCTCTCAGCAGCTCTCTGGCGTGGCCCTGTCTCTGAAAGGCAGGGTCAATTCCAAAGTGGTGCAGATGCAGGCGTCTGCCGTCGAATGTCATCCATGAGGTGCCAATGATACTTCCTTCTGTGTCACCGTCGCACATAACAAGCATCCGGCCGCCCATCTCAATGCTTCGTTCAACCGTTGTCTCATCATCGCCTCTCGTGCGACTACCCATGCCTGTGGCGCACCACAGGTTCATGATAGCATTGAAATCGCCCTTTTTATATTTTCTGATTATCATCACCGGTTCTGCTATCAGGCCTGTCCGGAAACAACCACATAAAGGTGACCCTGTTCCTCTCTTCTGACAGTGATGGCTGATCCTCTTGTGATAAAGCCTGTTTCTGCCACCGCTGAATACACCTCGCCATCAATGAGTACTTTACCTGAGGGGCGCAGCACAGTGTGCGCCGTGCCGGTCTTGCCCACCAGCGCTATGAGTTTTTCAGTATCAAAGCTGATGAAGCCGTCCGATTGTCTTGCTGATGTCTCAAGGGCAAGGCTTCCAAAGAGGCGGTTAGGAGAAAAGAGCTTCTTTGACAGCCACAGTGAAAGACCAAATGACAGCAACGCTGACACCAATACAATGGCAAAAGCAGAAACCACCTCCCTGACGCCGTCGATTGACGGTCCGAACCTGAAGACGATTTTATCTATCATTACAAAAGCCAGCCCCGTGACAATGCCAACTATACCCAGCACGCCCGTGACACCGAAACCGGGTATTGCAAAAATCTCTATCAGAACAAGGATTATCCCGGCTATGAATATTATCAGGTGCCAGTTCTGGGCCATGCCTTCAAGATAAAGAGGTGCGAAATAGAGTAATGCACCTGTAATGGCTGCCGCCAATGGCAAGCCGACGCCAGGTGACTGCAGTTCAAAATAGATGCCTCCGATGATCAGCATTATCAGCAGACCTGATACGGCGGGGTTCACAAGGAGCATGATTATCTTATCAGCCAGGGTCAGTTTCAGTTTCCTGATGGTGTATTCCTTGATTCCGGCTTTAGTCAGCGCTTCATCAACCGTTTTTGCTTCTCCCTCGCAGTAGCCGTATTTGATGGCCTCGAGTGGTGTCAGTGTAAGGACCTGTCCGGTATCGACTATTCCTTCAATAACTATAGACGGATCTACCATTGCCTGTGCTATCTCCGGATCGCGGTGCCACACCCATGCAGTGTCGCCGTCAGTGACCACGGGCTTTTTTCCGTGTGCCTCAGCCGTGGCTCTCATCATGCCCCGCATGAACGACTGGTACTTATCAGGCATTTTTTCGCCTGTCTGGTTTACAACGGTGGCAGCACCGATGCTTCCACCAGGTCTCATGTAGATACTGTCCGCTGCAATGGCAATCAGCGCTCCGGCAGAGATAGCCTGGTTATCAATGAATACTATCACGGGGATACGGTAATTCAGTATTAGTGTCCGGATTGAATCGGCTATATCCACCTGACCACCGTAAGTGTTCATTTGTATGAGCATGTAATCTGCATTCATGGTGTCGGCCTGATGGAAACTCTTCTTCACGCTTCGCCATAGCGGTGCGGCTATCATCTTGTCCATTTTGCAGAGATATACCAGTGTTGAGGTGTCGGCAGTCTCCTGTGCCGTCATTGTTCCGGCAGTGATGAAAGCAAATATAAGTGTGGTAGTGAGTGATGCAACCAGCTTCTTCATGGGTTCAGCTTAAGTTCTTTTATATATCCGATAAACTTCAACAGGGCTTTTTTCTTAATGTCGTCAAGATTGAAATCGATATTATTGTTCAGGTAATCAATAACTTCCGCAGGTGTGGCTTTGGCTCCTTCCTTCAGCAGTTCCACGGCCTCATTTTTACGGCTCAGACCGTCAGCGAGGGCTTTGTTGAAGAGAGTGATAAAATGATCAGGCAGGGGTTTCGATGATACCCAGCAGGCAAAGACGAAGGGCAGGCCGGTGAATTTCTTCCATTCAAGGCCGAGGTCAATCCTGAAGGAAAAGAGATTAGCATACTCAAAACAACGGTCCCCGATCATGACTGCCGCCTCACCGGGCTTCATCGAGGTAATCTCAAAATCGCGCGATGCGGGATACCATTCAAACTCCCTCTTCCATGCCTTGACTGCAAGGATTTTGCATAACGCCACTGAGCTCCTTGATCGGAAGTCCAGGTAAATTTTTTTAATCTCATTAAAAGGCGTATTGCTGACCAGGAGTACCGTGCGCACCTCACCCTGAGTGCTGAGGCAGTAGTCGCTGACCAGATAGTACTCCTTCATTGAGGCGATCATGGCAACAGGTATAAGGCCTATGTCAGTCTGCCCGGAAAGAAGCCTGTCAGCACACTCCGACGGGTGACACACCTCGAGGTCTATCATGGAAGCAACCTCGCCGTCACGCAGACCTAACATGAAAGGATAACTGTTTATGTATTTGACTGCTGAAACCCTGATCTTTCTCATCTCAATAGCTGCACTTGCAGATAAATACAAAGGTTCAATTTTTTTACACCAGTACAAAATAGTATTTTTGTTTTTTGGTGCTCAGATTAAACCACGGTGAGGAGATGACAAAATGGATCGTTTAAAGGCAATTTCACCTGTTGACGGCCGCTATGGTGAGCGGGTAAAAGAGCTTATTCCTTATTATTCGGAGTATGGTCTTATGCGTTACCGCGTGCTCACCGAGGTGGAATATTTCATTGCACTCTCGCAGGCCCGTCTGCCACAGTTCAGCACTTTTCCGGAAGGCATGGAGCTGCCACTGAGGTCAGTATACAAAGAGTTCACCGTTGCCGATGCCAGTTACATCAAGGAGAAGGAGGCAGTGACCAATCATGATGTCAAGGCCGTTGAGTACTTCGTCAAGGAGAAGGCCGTCTCTCTCGGTTTGCGGCAGTGGTCCGAGTTTGTGCACTTCGGGCTGACCTCCCAGGATATAAACAACACCGCCATCCCGATGGCGATAAGGGATTCAATGAGGGAGGTCATGATACCTTTGCTGGCAGAATTGCGTGATGCACTTGATGTCATGGCGGTCGAATGGGCAGATATACCAATGCTCGCACGCACTCACGGGCAGCCCGCCACCCCGACCAGACTCGGCAAGGAGATAGCAGTTTTCAGGGAGCGGCTCGATGGTCAGCTTCTCACACTGATGATGACAAAATACAGCGGCAAGTTTGGCGGTGCAACAGGTAATATGAACGCTCACAAAGTCGCCTATCCTTCCATCGACTGGGTCGGCTTTGCCAACAGGTTGCTCGGCGAACAGCTGGGGCTGGACAGACAGCAGACAACCACTCAGATTGAACACTATGACGGACTGGCTGAGCTGTTTGACTGTATATGCCGCATTAATACTATACTGACCGATCTGTGCAGGGATTTATGGAGCTATATATCGCTTGACTATTTCAAGCAGACCATCATCCCCGGCGAGATTGGCTCATCAGCCATGCCCCATAAAGTCAATCCCATCGATTTCGAGAACGGTGAGGGTAACCTTGGCGTTGCAAACGCCCTGTTGAGCCACCTGTCATCAAAGCTCCCCGTATCACGGATGCAGCGTGACCTGACCGATTCAACCGTTATCAGAAACACCGGTGTGGCAATGGCTCATTCACTGATTGCCTGGAAATCGATAAAAAAAGGACTTTCAAAGCTCATTGTCAACCATGAGAGGATAAAGAATGACCTTGAGAATAACTGGGTTGTTGTTGCCGAGGCTCTCCAGACAATACTGCGGAGGGAAGGCTTCCCGAAACCTTACGAGGCTCTCCTCGGGGTTACCAGGACTAATGAAAAAATCACCGGTGAAGCGATACGCCTCTTCATTGACAGCCTTGACATCAGTGACGCAGTTAAAGAAGAGATGAAAGCCGTCACTCCGTTTAACTATACCGGGTT
>Ga0209745_1001999_pt1 | contig 11829 bp, 11 predicted proteins | sample BarGraNGADG00312_FD_184495 | JGI IMG/M metagenome (GOLD analysis project Ga0209745, IMG submission 184495) | Arctic peat soil microbial communities from Barrow, Alaska - Barrow Graham LP Ref core NGADG0004-312 (SPAdes) (version 2) | ecosystem: Environmental > Terrestrial > Soil > Wetlands > Peat... | reverse complement strand
CCGTCTTCCTTAAGAAAAGGTGTATAATCATTAAGCATCTTCCCCTCTGAGGCTGCCGTTTTACTGTCGGCAGTGTCAATACCTGTCATTGTGCCGAGCATTATGGCAGCGTCACGCACTGTGCGTGCCATGGGTCCTGGTGTGTCCTGGGTGAAAGAGATGGGTACGATGCCGGTGCGGCTGAGGAGGCCTACGGTGGGTTTTATCCCGACGATGCCGTTGGCTGTTGAGGGGCACACTATTGAGCCATTGGTCTCGGTGCCTACAGCTGTCATGCACAGGTTGGCCGAGACAGCCACCCCTGACCCCGAGCTGGAGCCGCAGGGGTTACGGTCAAGGATATAGGGATTCTTTGTCTGTCCGCCCACGCCGCTCCACCCGCTTGACGAGAGGTTACCGCGGAAGTTGGCCCACTCGCTGAGGTTGGCCTTGCCTATTATTACGGCGCCGGCCTCACGAAGCTTCTGAGCCACAAAACTGTCCTTCAGCGGATGAGAGCCGCTTAGCGCTCGTGACCCCGCTGTCGTCTCCATGCCGTCGTGCGTATCAATATTGTCTTTCAGCAGAACAGGCACGCCATGCATCGGTCCGCGTGACTTGCCTTCCTTAAGTTCCCTGTCAAGCTCAGCGGCAATTGTCAGGGCATCAGGATTGATCTGGATAACAGCGTTGAGCATCGGTCCGCTGTCATCGACTGCCGCTATGCGGTCAAGATAAGCCTGTACAACCTGGGTAATCGTAAAGTCACCGTTGCGATAGCCCTGTTGCAACTGGTCAATTGTATACTCTTCAAACCGGAACGATTGTGAAACAGCAGGTCTCTTGTCTGTTTCATTCCTGCATGAACCTGCGCTCAGCAGGATCATTACAGATAATAATGCCAAAGAGAGGTAGTTTTTCATGGTTTGGTCAGTTTTTTGAGTAATTGAACCAGTGAACATTCGAACATTTGTGTTCTATTACTCTACTGTTCTGTCAAATGTACTAATATTCCATATATACTATAAGTTTGCCTCCTTCGAAAGTAAGTGTAAAGCTATCTCCCAATGCTTCATTCAGTGTGCCGCGCCACCAGCTGGTGAGTCGAAGGTTGATAAGCGGATAGCGGAGGCCGTGTGATGTGACGGCCAGGCCTGGATCAAGGCTGAAGAGCGACACCTGCTGACCCGGAAATGAATCAATTGTGACCGTGCGGTCAAAAACCCGGAATGACCCGGTGTCAGTGAGCATGGTCGCTTTTAGATCACGGTTGTAATCGGCCAGAAGGGAGATATTTCCAAGTGTATGATCTTCGCGTATGCCAGTGGCGCCAAGTATGGCAATTTCCTTAATCCCCTGCGAGACGCACCACTTTACAGCCTTGGTCAGGTCATTGGTCTCCTGATCGGCGTCAGGGATGAGGATTTTTTCATATCTTTTCTTCAGGGCCGGCGACACTGAGTCAAGGTCACCCGTAATGATGCCGGGTTCCATGCCGTGAGCTACAAGCTTCTCCGCCGCCCCGTCGCAACAGACTATAAGGTCAGCCTCTTCAAGGTATCTGACCGGCACTGCATGAGACGGGTATTGTCCGTTAGCCAGGATTACCGTTTTTACCGGTCTGTTATCCCTGCGGGATAATGATTTTTTTTGTATCACATTCATCTACAATAGTTTAATCCTCTACGAGGATTTGGGTTTTGTACATATCATACGTTTGGCATACCTTGACTAAAATGATTTTCTCCTGCTCCATGCTCTTACACCAATTATTGCCATTACGAAATATACAAAGAATAGTGTGGCCGTAGGATACATGCCCACGGCCAGGTATACGACAACGGCGATTGCGTTAGCCACGATCCACACGTACCACTGTTCAATATATTTCCTGGTCAGCATCCATGTGGCCACCACCGAGAGGGATGTGATCAGTCCGTCCCACAAAGGCACGGGAGAGTCAGTCCACCTGTCAAGTGAATACCACAGCAAAGCCCATAATCCCAAAGAGGTTATCAGGCAGATTAAAGCTGTTTTAAAATCAATCTTCCTGATATCACTTTTAACTTCTGAATCGGAGTTCTGTACCCTCCCGTTTTGCAGGACTGTGTCGCTTCGCTCTCCCGCTTCGCGGGATTGCCTCACTCCGTTCGTCAACTTGCTCCATGCATACCACCCATAAATACTGATTACAACATAGTACCCCTGCAGAACCATACCTGCATAAAAACCATTTCTGCCAAAAACGTATATATAGACTGCTGAGGTAAGAATACCCAGCGGCCACAGAAGTATATTGCGTCTGATCTCGAGAATGACATAAGCTATTCCCGTGACAGCTCCAAAGACCTCAACAATATTTTCAGACAGCCAGGTGATCATAAGCATCAGAAAGATAATGAAATACCGGCAGTATAATTAATGCCTGCCTGCGGAAAGAAGTATGCCCAGGTCTTTTCAGCACCGTCTTCGGTCCACATCCCGCCGTAAGCATTGTTTTCATAGCTGGCATTCAGCAGGTTGTTTAGCGTAAATCGTAGTATAAGTTCATCAGATCCTTTTAAATGGATTTTGTATCCTGCAGAAATGCCGCTGACAAAATACGGATTGATGATTCTGTTTTCACTATTGGTATTGTCAAAGTACTGTTTGCCAACATATTTTCCGGTCAGATTCAGGGAAAGGTTTTTCGCCGGATTGATCACCACCTCTGCTGACCCCGTTATGCGCGGTGAATAGGCAATATCCACCGTGCCGAGGTCGCTGGATGTGTATTCTTCGCTCCAATCGGATGTATTATAGTTAAAGTAGTAATTCGTGAAGTCCGTGATCCTGCTCCGGCTGAGTGTGAGGTTCATCTTAAGCGCAGCCAGCGGCGACGGCCTGTAGCTTCCTGAAAATTCAATGCCGGTCCGGTAGCTTTCCGGAACATTTGTCATTATGGGGTAACCGGTAGTGCTTATCCTGCCTGTCGGGACAAGCTGATCGCGGTACAGCATATAATACAGATTGAGGCCCAGTGCCAGTGAAGCGTTCCTGAAGGTATACCCGCCCTCAAAGTCTGTCAGGCGCTCCTGTCCGGGTGTGGCATTCGTGTCACCGGCAGCCTCCTTGAAGTCCGTCCGTGAGGGCTCGCGATGGGCTACTGATACCGAGATAAATGCATCGCTCCCCCTGCCGTTACTCCAGAAGAGACCAGTCTTGGGGTTGAAGAAACTGAACTGATGAGAGGCAGTGAGATCTTTCATGTCGCTGTCAGGTCCGTCAAAATGGTAGCTGATGTACCTGTACTGGAGGTCAAGAAAGGCGTTCAGGCTGCCGGTGACCCTGGCGTTAACCTTCCCGTAGATGTTGAACTCATCCTTCATACCGTTATTCCTGTACCATTCATAATCAGGAGTGATATTTCCCGGGTGCTCCATCCATATCAACCTTCCGAAGTGATCGCCGTCGTACCTGTTCAGGGCGCCGCCCAAGGTCCACTCGGCGACACTGCCCGCCTTTACCAGTGACCATACTGCTCCGTAGAAATAGTTTTCAAGCCACTTGCGTTGCACGAGATCAGTCTCCAGCACCGCCAGTCCGTCGTCTGTCAAACCGTAAAGCCCGTACTCCGCCGGGTCGCGGTCGCTCTTTTGTTCCTCATAATAGCCCGATCCTGTCGACAGGTGCAGGCCGGTATTAAGGCTAACCTGTCCGGGAAAGAGATGGGTATAGAAGAGGTGGTAGTGGTTCTGGGTATAATTATCAGTCTCATTTTCATAATAGCGCAGGTCACCGTTACTGTCAGTGTATTCACCTGCAGGATTGTACCTTCTGTTCACCGGCAGTATCTCTGCCGGCACACCCCACCAGCTTATCCCTGTCCTTTCACTGCCTGTCAGGATATTGAATCTCAGTCTGTTCGAAGGAGCAGACCAGATGCCTGTCACCATCGCGGAACGAATATCGGAAGCGCTGTGATCAACATACCCGTCACTGCCTATCAGCGACGCCCTGACCATCATATTGAACCTGTTGCCCAGGAGGCCTGTCCATGCTTTTGCCGAGGCCCGGACGGTGTTAAATGAACCGAAAGACAGTGCTGCCTCCGCTCCGGGGTCATCCGGAGGTGTCATGGAGCTTATATTTACCGATGCCCCGAAGGCGCCGGCCCCGTTGGTTGATGTACCAACACCGCGCTGTATCTGAATGCTGCCTGTCGATGAAGCCAGGTCAGGCAGGTCGACCCAGAATACCTGCTGCGACTCGGCGTCATTGAGAGGTATGCCGTCGAGAGTGACATTTATCCTGCTGGCATCAGTGCCGCGGATGCGCAGCGAGGTATATCCGACACCGTTGCCTGCGTCGGAAGTCTCGACCACTGACGGTGTAAGAGAGAGAAGATACGGCATATCCCTTGTCATATCACGTTCTCTCATCTCCGACGCTTCAATGGTGCTGTACGCCATTGGCGTATGGTTACCGGCACGACTTCCTCTTACAATCACTTCGTCAGTCACAAAAAGAGCTTCCTTCAATGAAGCATCAACGATCGTATTCCCGTGCACAATGACTACCGTATCAAATGGCTCGAAGCCTGTGAAACTGATGCGGAGATCATACCTGCCGTAATTCATTCCCCGGAAAGCATACCGTCCGTCGTTACCGGTTGCCATACCGGCTTTCAGGCTGTCAATGACAACTGATGCACCTGCGAGAGGCAGTCCATCACTGTCAGTAACCGTGCCGGTGATGAGGCCACGGTTATTCTGCCCCGGGACAGCAGAACAGACAAGCAACATAACAGATAATAATAATGAAAGCTTCCTCACCGTATCACTTATAAGTAACTAACCAACTGTCAGAAGCGAAGGTGTGGCAACAGGCCGGAAATGATTACTCTTGTTCCCTACGCCGGCATTATCCGGATCAGGTTGTAAGGGTATGATCTCAGCCTGTATAATAAGGCACCCCGTAATTCGACAATGCAAATATACAACAGATACGCATAAGTCAGCCAAAAGTTCATGTCAATCTTCCTCACCACTTATTCGTATCTTTGTGTTGAAAGCAGATTTAATGATCATGGATGAAATCTTAAAAAAACTCAGGTATGGTGATCAGGAACGTATTGCGGTACTGAACGCACCGAAAGATATCATTAAGATGCTCGATAAGACATTACCAGGGGTTCAGATAGACACAGAGATCAATGCCCGTTACCTGTATGACTTTATGATTATTTTCACACCCGACTCGAATGAGGTAAAAAGGCTGGGGCCGACCTGCATTCATAATCTGAGTGATGACGGCAAGCTCTGGATGGTTTATCCAAAGGGATCATCCCGGAAATATTCCAGCGACATTAGCCGTGACCATGGATGGGAACCTGTTTTAGAAACAGGCATGAGGGCTGTCAGCCAGGTGTCTCTTGACGATGACTGGTCTGCTCTGCGTTTCAGAAACGCCAGGTATATAAAATCAGCAAAAGGAAGCCACAGATGAGGAGACTGGTAATCATATCAGGTTTTCTCCTTTTGCTCCTTTCATGTGCCGATAATGACTTCGACAAGCTTTATCCGGGGGAAGTTGATTTTCCTGTCAATCCGACCCTCGGCGTCAAGGAGGCCATGGCAGCACGCGTCATACCCCATCCACGTCAGCTTGCCTGGCAGCACCTTGAGATGACTGCATTCATTCACTTCTCCATAAATACCTTCACGGATATGGAATGGGGTCAGGGTGATGAGTCTCCGGAGCTGTTCAATCCTGTCTCTCTCGACGCGGAGCAATGGGTCAGAGTACTCAGTGAGGCAGGGATGAAAATGGTCATCATCACGGCAAAACATCACGACGGCTTCTGTCTCTGGCCGACAAAAACGACAAGACACTCCGTAGCCTCAAGTCCATGGAAGGATGGCAAGGGCGATGTGATAAGAGAGCTTAAGGATGCATGTGAAAAGTACAATATGAAATTCGGCGTTTACCTCTCTCCGTGGGACCGTAATGCGGATTGTTACGGTGACTCACCGGCGTACAATAAGTTTTACCAGGAACAGCTGACTGAACTGCTTACCTGGTATGGCAAGGTTGATGAGGTATGGTTTGACGGCGCCAACGGGGAGGGTGCCGGCGGCAGGAAACAGGAATATGACTGGCAGGCTTACTATGATCTTATCAGGAAGCTCCAGCCTGATGCCGTTACTGCCATCATGGGTGAAGATGTGAGATGGGTAGGTACGGAGACCGGCTACGGGCGTGAGACTGAGTGGAGCGTGACAGCACTGGCTCCGGGAGCCACACCGGAGAGCCGGGCAATAAATGAAGCGCTTGGCCTGAGCCCCACCTCTATGGACCTTGGCAGCAGCGCTCTTCTTCAGAAAGCCGGAAAAGTATACTGGTACCCCGCTGAAGTAGATGTCTCAATACGTCCGGGTTGGTTCTGGCATGCTGCTGAAGACAGCCTCGTAAAAGACCCTGACAAGCTGCTCGATATCTATTTCAGCTCAGTGGGCCGTAACGCGGTACTGCTTCTGAATGTTCCGCCTGACAACCGCGGACTTATAACCGAACATGACATAAAAAGCCTTATGGGGCTCAGAGCACGGCTGGATGATCTCTATGACACTGACCTGCTTAACGGTGCCAGACCTTACGGGAGGGGAGCCTCAAGCGCTATTGACCGTGACAGCGCCACCTCGTGGAAACCCCGCCGCCAGAGGGTCGCTTCCTTCATTCCCGCTATAGCAGCCACATTCAACGTGGCAATGCTGCAGGAGGATATCAGAATGGGACAGAGAGTAGAAAAGTTTGTCATTGAAGCACGGATGGACCAGCAGTGGGATACGGTGGCCATAGGTTCAACCATCGGCTATAAGAAGCTGCTCCGTTTTCCCGAGGTACAGGCTGACGAGATAAGACTCACGATAACATCCTCACGTGCAAGACCGAATATCAGCACTTTCGCTCTTTACCACACTGAGTAAACTTACTTCTTCATATGGCTCATCTGCCACCAGCGCTGACGTTCCTCTTCTGATCTGTGAAAGATCTCCTTGTTGACATATTTTATAGCTTCCACGGTGTAAAGTGCACGGGGATTGTAGAGATTGATAAGATCAAGCACTTCCTTGATCATGCTTCTGCGTGCAATGATATAAATGACTGCAACGTCTCCCTCTAGTCCCTGCGCCTTGACGGATGTGAAACCGTAGCCCCTGTCGCCAAGTTCGGCGATCAGGTTGGTCGCATCCTTTCGGGTGATAACCCTTATCATCTCATGGCCTATTGCGAGCCTTTCCTCGAGTAGCATCCCGACAAAATTGCCCGATGCAAACCCGGCTGCATAAGCAACATAGCAAACCCAGTTATCGAGGTCCTGCATGATACGGCTTATTGCCAGCAGCCATATAAGAACCTCAAAGAAGCCGACCATTGGGGCCACTCTTTTCATACCCTTGGTGACAAAAATGATCCTCAGCGTGCCGAGGGAGACATCCATTATGCGCGCCACAAAGATGAAGAGCGGCAGCAGAAGATATGTAACCAATTCTGAACTAATAAATTCCATGACAGATATAACTATTTTCGTAGTTCCTAAGTTATGATTATTTTTGAGACAGATACTGCTGTAAGAACAGCTTATGAGATTTCTGAAGATCAGTATATTTTTAGTTACCCTTCTCCTGCCCCGTCTGTCTGACGGTCAGGAAGCCGGAATTGTACCCGCCATTACTTCTGCCGGTCAGAAGGCTGACAGCATCCTCGCTGTTCCGTCCGCCAGCCAGGAGGGCACACTCGCTGTTCCGTCTGCCGGTCAGGAGGTCGACAGCGTACTCATGGTCATGTTTACCGGAGACATCATGGGTCATGACGGACAGATCTCATCAGCCTATGATGATTCCACCGGGACTTATTCTTACGACAGTGTTTTCAAATATGTCTCCCCGCTTTTGAGCGCTGCTGATATAACCATTGGCAACCTCGAAGTCACACTGGGTGGAAAACCGTATAAGGGATATCCTGCCTTCAGCTCTCCCGATGCACTGGCACTGGCATGCAGGGATGCCGGTTTTGACATACTGACAACAGCAAACAATCACGCGGCAGACCGCGGACCAAAGGGGATAGCCCGTACAATCAGGGTGCTTGACAGTCTCAATATCAGGCATACAGGCACCTGGACAGACGGCCAGGCAAGAGACACTCTCTCGCCTTTGATGATAACAGAGAACGGCATCAGTCTGGCATTGCTCAGTTATACTTACGGTACCAACGGAATAGTGGTGCCGCCTCCGGCAGTTGTTTCTTACATAGATACAATCCGCATCGGTAATGATATAAAAGCTTCTGCTGAAAGAGGAGCCGACCTGACCATTGTGAGCGTTCACTGGGGAACGGAATATGACACCCTCCCCTCTGCTGAACAAGAACGGCTGGCAGCGGCCATGTTCAGAAGCGGCGCTGATATCATCATCGGATCACATCCTCATGTGATACAACCAATGACAGCATCTGTAGATTCCACAGGACTGACGGAACCTGTTGTATGGTCTATGGGCAATTTCGTATCAAACCAGCGCCAGCAGAGAAGGGACGGAGGAGCCATGATCTGCCTTGAGCTGACGAAAAGAGGTGGGCAGGTCTTTATAACTGAAGCAGGATATATCCTTACATGGGTTTACACCCCGATTGAAAACGGAAAACGCAAGTTCTGCATACTTCCCTGCTCAGAATATGAGGACAATCCTGAATTCTTCCAGTCGTCTTCTGACTATAATGCCATGATGGACTTTGTCAGCGATGCGCGCCGGCTGCTCAATGTCTCGAACACCGGCTTCGGCGAGGTCATCAGTGCTTTAGACATGTGGATGATGCAGGTAAAGTAAAGGATCTCACAGAAATGATATATTTGTAACAGATCAGGGAAATAATGGAAGGATCAACATTGCTTCTGGCAGGCACAGCAGTCACCATCGGGTTCATTCACACAATTGTAGGACCTGATCATTACCTTCCGTTTATTGTTATGGGAGAGGCCCGCAAGTGGACTATACGCAAGACAATGTTTATAACCTTCCTTTGCGGGATAGGGCATGTCCTCAGCTCTGTCCTCCTCGGATTTATCGGCATAGCAGCAGGTATTTCACTCTCAAAACTGAAGTTTTTTGAATCCTTCAGGGGAAATATTGCGGCCTGGCTCCTCATCATTTTTGGTCTTGTATATATGCTTATCAGCCTCCGCTCCCTTTACCGCAAAAAGAAGCATATTCATGTCCACCATCACACTTACGGCATTGATCATGAACATGAGCATAATCATTTCAGCGTTCACTCTCATATCCACCTGGAAGACAAAAAAAACGTTACACCGTGGATTCTCTTCCTCATATTCGTTCTTGGACCCTGTGAACCACTCATACCTATCGTGATGTATCCTGCTGCTGAAAATAATATCAGCGGCGTGGTAATAGTATCTCTGCTCTTTTCAGTGGTAACTATCGCCACCATGATGTCGGTCGTCCTTGCTTTCAGACTCGGGTTAAGTCATATAAATCTCAGGCCGCTGGAACGTTATGTGAACGTCATTGCAGGTGCTACAATACTGATTTCAGGCCTTGCCATACAGTTTCTCGGCCTCTGAGACACAAATATTTATTAGCTTTGCCAAAAATTTCAACGGATGAGTTTCGATTATAACACACAGAGAAAAAAGATGTCCCTGCCGGAATACGGAAGGAATGTCCTTAAAATGATAGAGCATATTAAAACCATTAAAGATCCTGAAGAGAGGAACAGGGCTGCCAGAAGTATTATTCAGATAATGAGCAACCTCAATCCCAACCTACGCGAAGTGACCGATTACAAGCACAAACTCTGGGATCACCTGATGATAATTGCTGATTTTGACCTGAATGTTGATTCGCCTTACCCGGCACCCGACAGAACAAAGCTCGATGCCAAACCCAATAAGGTTCCATACCACAACGGCGAGATTACATACGCACATTATGGCCGCATTGTTCCGGCACTCATTGAAGCAGCTTCGGCGATGGATGACGGAGAGGAAAAAGAATACCTCACTGTCCTCATCCTCAACCAGATGAAGAAGGATTATATCACATGGAACAAGGCACAGGTTGCAGATGAACTGATCATAAGAGATCTCTCTGCCATTTCAGGGGGAAGGCTTAAGGCTCCTGAGAACTTCAGGATGCCTGACATCCGGGAGATCCTGGCTCCGCCAAAGAGTAAGACACAAGGACGTTTCCAGGGAAGACCACAGGATAAATACAAGGGCAGATCAGGCAACCCTGGCAAAAAGAAACATAAAACCGGTTATTGACGGGAAAAAACTGAATATAATGAAGATCACCAGCATAAACACCTATGATGCACCATTGCCGGCAGGTCACTACTCCCAGGGGGCCGTTGCAGGAAATGTAATTTTCATTTCAGGGCAGCTGCCAGTCATTCCGCTGGCAGGCGACAAGATTCCCGGCGATATCAGCAGTCAGACACTTCAGGCTCTTAATAATGTCCTGAGCATTGTCAAGGCCGCCGGCGGAGACATCACTACCATTGCCAGGACAACTATCTACACCACTGAAGTAAAACACTGGGAAGAAGTCAACAGGGTATATGCTGACTTCTTCGGCCCGGTCCAGCCTGCCAGATCCATCATCACTGTTGTGGGTCTTCATCATGACGCCCTGGTTGAGATTGAGGCTGTTGCCTACACACTGTAGGTTGACACTTTGTCATGTTTGTGAGTGTGGCCGGCATTTTGCTAAAAACGCCATTAGAAAAGTATTTTTATCATGGTAAAAAAGAAAAGTCACGAAGAGAGACCGGGTGAACCCGTGTCAGCAGATGAAACTACTGAAAATCAAATTAATACAGGAACAGAAGCTGCCTTGGGCTCAGGAACCGCTGATGAGATAAGGCCCACTGATGGGTCAGCAGCCGAAGAAGAGCTGACCAGGAAACTGACAGAAATGCAGGATAAGTACATCCGCCTCTCAGCTGAGTTTGACAATTACAGAAAAAGAACACTCCGTGAAAAGATCGAGCTCTCCAAAACAGGCGGAGAGTCTGTTATCATGAGCGTACTGTCTGTTGTTGACGATTTTGACAGGGCTATGATCTCAATGCGTGACACAGATGACTGTACCGCTGTTAAAAAAGGACTGGAGCTGATTAATGGCAAGCTGTCTGCCTTTCTGAAGCAGAATGGTGTCAGTGAGATTGAAGCTCTGCACAAACAGTTCAACCCTGACATCCATGAGGCAGTAACCAGCATAGCAGTTGATGATGCATCATTGAAAGGCAGGGTAATAGAGGTGATACAGAAGGGATACGCTCTTAACGAGAAGGTAATCCGCTTTCCTAAAGTTGTGGTTGGGGAATAAATACAATGCGTTTAAGCTGAAAAATGTCGAAAAGAGACTATTACGAGGTGCTGGGAGTCAGCAAAGGGGCCACCAAGGATGAGATTAAGAAGTCCTACCGCAAACACGCACTGAAATATCATCCTGACAAGAACCCGGGGAATAAGGAGGCTGAGGATAAGTTCAAGGAGGCTGCAGAAGCATACGAGGTACTCAGCAATGATGACAAGAGGGGCCGGTATGACCAGTTCGGACATGCCGGCCTGGGCAATAACATGGGTGGCGGGTTTAACGGAGGCATGACCATGGAAGATATATTCTCTTCCTTCGGCGATATTTTCGGTGATGCTTTTGGCGGTGCCTTTGGTTCACGCAGCAGGGGCGGACGCTCGCGCAACGTTAACAAGGGAACGAACCTGAGGCTTAAGGTAAAGCTCACTCTTGAAGAGTTTGCCAGGGGAGCTGAAAAGAAGGTCAG
>Ga0209745_1001998_pt1 | contig 11830 bp, 9 predicted proteins | sample BarGraNGADG00312_FD_184495 | JGI IMG/M metagenome (GOLD analysis project Ga0209745, IMG submission 184495) | Arctic peat soil microbial communities from Barrow, Alaska - Barrow Graham LP Ref core NGADG0004-312 (SPAdes) (version 2) | ecosystem: Environmental > Terrestrial > Soil > Wetlands > Peat ... | reverse complement strand
GAAGTCGTGACCGATCAGCTCGAGCTGGAGAACCGCCTCCTCGGGCGTCATCGGCTTGACCGGGAACTGCTTGGTCTTCACGATCATCGGCTCCAGCTCACCCGGCACGACCGGGGTGGTCTCGGCCGGGGCCGCGTGGTTGGCGTGCGGGTGGTGGTTGCGGCGCTTGTTCTGGTAGCGCTTCGCCTGGCGCTCGAGCTTGCTGACCAGCTCGTCGATCGAGGCGCGCCAGTCGACCGAGCTCTCGCGGGCCCGCAGCGTCGGGCCCTTCGTCCAGATCGTCGCCTCGGCGATGTGGTTGTCGGCGATCGAGGGGTTTTTCTCCAGGGAGAGCTCGAGCTCTACCTTGGTTGGATCGGCGAGATGCCGCTCGAGCTTGCCGAGCTTCTCCTCCGCGTAGCTGCGGATCGTTTCGTCCATCTCGACGTTCTTTCCCTTGATCTGAAGCTGCATCAGGCGCTCCTTAGGTTCCTAGAGATGACGGGCTCGTGACCCGTCCGATCCATGAGCAATGGCCGGCGGCCGGCCAGTCGCCGCCTGTTTGCGTCCGGGGTATGTTTCTGGTCTTGGCTAAGAGCACTTGCCGCTGATCCGGACGATCGCTCGTTCTGCTCTCACTCTACCCCCCTCTAGCGTTCTCGAACAGCCCTGGCGAGGGCAATCACCTCGACGCGCTTGCAGCCGGCGCGTCGAAGTGCGCCGGCGCAGACCGATGTGGTGGCGCCGCTGGTGTAGACGTCGTCGACCAGGCAGACCCGCGGCGGCGGATTGACGCCCGGTGCGGTTCTGAACGAAGAGGCGACATTCCGGCTGCGCTCGCTCAGCGCCAGACCGCGCTGGCGCCGCGGCGAGCCGACTCGCTCGAGCAGCGAGACGAACGGCAGCTCCCAGATCGCGGCCAACTCGAGCGCCAGCGACCTGGCCGGATGGAAGCCGCGCGAGAGCGCCCGCTCGTGCTGCGCCGGAACGCAGGTGATCGCCTTCACCTCGGGCGCTGGAACGGCCTCGGCGACCAGCTCGGCGAGCACCGCGGCGAGCCGTCGCAGCCCCCGCTCCTTCCAGGCCCCGACCACCCGCGGGACGGCGCCCGAGTAGAGAAGCGCCGAACGTGCGCTGGCGAATGCGATTCGGCGCCCGGCGCACTCCAGGCAGCGCGCCACCGGCCAGGCGGTGGGCGCCCCGCAGCGCTCGCAGATCGGGCCGCAGAGGCGCGGTAGTCGTTCGCGACAGCGCTCGCAGAGCTGGCTTCCGGGCGCGCCGCAGGCGGCGCAGCGCAATGGCAGCAGAAGCTCGAGCAGGGACACGCGCCAACGCTAGTGCGCGGCGCGTGCCCTGTTCGTGACTTTTCAGTGCCGGATTCTCCCGGCCCGGACGACTAGCCCGTCGCGCCCCTCGCCGGCGCCGCGCAGACGGCGGCATCCTCGACGTACACCCGGGTGGGACGGCTCACCGCGGTGCCGAGCTTCGACCTGACCCTGACTCGCACCCAGAAGGAGCGGGTCATACCCTTGCCGACCTTGGCGAAGCTGAACGTGCCGGACGACGAGAGCCTCTGCGCCATCACCTTCCGCCAACCGGCGCCGCGGGCGAACCGAATCTGCACCGCCACCGCCGCCGAGAAGAGGCTCGGGCTCACTTTGCCGAACAGCTTGGTCGCGCGTGGCCCGCTCGTGCAGGCAAAGATCTGCGTCCTCAGCAGTCCGATCCTGACCTTGGGAGCGATGGTGAAGTCGTGTTCCGGCGCAAACGAGGAGCCGGCGTAGTTCGCCCCTACCGACTGCACGCTCCAGTAGTAGGTCCCCGGGGGGATCACCTTCTTGGCGAACGTTCGGCCGCCCTCGTTGCCATATGCGACCAGCTGCCTCGTCCCGCTCGGGCCGGCCAGCGCCGAGACGATGTCACCGCCGCCGGGTGTCGTGCCGACCCTCAGGTTGTAGCTGACGCTGTTGGTGAGGGTCTTCGAGTCGCTCTCACGCCAGGAGAATTTGACGATTCCATTCGCCATCAGGTGCGTCTCGAGACCGAGCGGGGAGTCCGGCGCGGCGACCGGGTCGCCGTCGTTTTGGTAGACAGCCGAGGTCGGCGGGGCACCCGACACGTTCCACGGGTCGATGGAGTACACCAGCAGGTCGAGGCGACCGTCGGAGTTGTAGTCGCCGGAGGCAAGCCAGGCGAAGCTGGCCGGCAAGCCGGCGTTCTCGTCCCGCGTGAACGAGCCGTTGCCGTTGTTGCGGTAGATCTCGGTCACGTAGTTGGACTCCGAGCAGGGTTCGATGCAGCCGTTCAACGCGACGTCGAGGCTCCCGTCCCCGTCGTAGTCGCCCCAGACCAGCTGGGCGTCACTCATGGCGGGCAGACCGGAGGCCGTGTCCTCGCTGAAGGTGCCGTCGCCGTTGTTGCGGTAGAGCTTGGTCGGCGAGGAGGGAATCACCGCACTCGTCACCGAGCCTCCGGCGGTCAGCTGAGTGGCGCCGTTGATCAGGATGTCGGCGAATCCGTCGCCGTCGTAGTCTCCCCAGGCGATCCAACCGCCGGCCACCCCGGGTAGTTGAGTCGCGGTGTTCTCGCTGAACGTGCCGTCGCCGTTGTTGTGGTAGAGCTTGCTGACGGGCTCCGAATCCGCGCCGTCGGCGATCCCGCTCAGGAGAAGGTCGGGACGACCGTCGGCGTCATAGTCGCTCCAGGCCGACTGTCCCCAGATGAGCCCCGGGAACTGGGCCTTTGTGTTTTCGCTGAAGCTGCCGTCGCCGTTGTTGTGGTACAGCTTGGTTACCAGCGTCGACCTGATCACTACGCTGGCGCCGATCCCGTCAACGAGGAGGCTCGAGTTCGAGTCGCCGATGAGAAGGAGGTCGGGCCTGCCGTCGGAGTCGTAGTCGGCCCAGGTGATCATGTCGTTCCCGGCGCGCACTCCGATCAGCCCCGCGCGCGCGTCCTCGCTGAAGCTGCCGTCGCCGTTGTTACGGAAGAGCTTGCTGACGGTGGACTCGCAGAAAATGTCGGAGCAGCCGGCGAGAAGAACGTCGAGGCGCCCGTCGGAGTCGTAGTCGGTCCAGGAAGCCACGCCGCCCCAGAGCGACGGCAGCCCGGCCGTCTTGTCCTCGCTGAAAGTGCCGTCGCCGTTGTTTCGGAAGAGCTTGGTGACGGCGACGGGCAGGTTCATGCTTTCGGGGTCGTAGTCGTACCCGACAGCCAAGAGATCGAGCCGGCCGTCCGAATCGTAGTCGGCCCAGGTGACCGAAGTGACCACAGTGATGCCGAAATCGACACCGATCTTGCTGAAGTCGGACGGAGCGGCGAGCGAGCTCAGAGCGGCGCTGCGAACGCCGGCAGGCGCGGATGCGAGCGCGAGACCGCTCGGGGCGGGCGCTCGGTGGTAGCCGATCGATTGAGAGAGAGCGGCGAGCCTGGCGGCGGAGACCGTTCCGGGCGAACCGGTGACGGCGCGACCGGCTCCGGCCGATTGCGAGACGACGCCACCGACAAGGGCGATCGCGATCACGCATAGGAGGCGGAATCTCAGCGTGGACATGGTGTTCCTTTCGTACGAATCCGAAGCGGGCGGGGAAGGCCTGTCGCCTCGGTCGTTGCCGAACGTCGCGCAATCGCGCGCAAGTGATGCCGCAACGGATTGTCCGGGCCGCAGGTGCCGATACGGAGATATTTCGACGAGGTTGGGGCACCTTTAGACCCCCATTCGAGCGGCTCGCGGAATCGTGCCGACCGGCGTCTCAGGCGGGATTCATCCGGGCGCGCAGCAACTCGTCGGCTTCAAGCAGCTGCTCGCGGCTCCCGATATCGAGCCAGGTCTCGTCGAAGATGTAGCCGAAGACGGGCTCGCGCGAGTAGAGCCAGGCGAGGAAATTCCCCGGCTGATCGGGCGAGTTCCCCTCGGCCAGATAGCGCTCGATCATCGCCGCGTGCTCGCTCGAGTAGATGTACGCGGCGGTGGCGATCAGGTCGCTGGTCGGGCGCTCGGGCTTCTCGACAAACTCGACCACCCGCCCCTCGGGCGAGAGCTCGACCACTCCGTATGAGGAGACGAGCGCGATATCGGGGCAGCGCTGGACGGCGACACAGCTCGCGCCCGGCTTGGAGCGCCAGAACTCGATCATCGCCGCGAGTGAAAAGTCGAACAGGTTGTCGCCGGCCACGACCAGCAGATCCTCGCCCGCGAGACCGGCCTGATCGATCACGAAGCCGACGTCGGCGATCGCGCCCAGCCGCTCCTCGTTGGAGCGCGAGCCGTCGTCGTGCACGACCGGTTGAAGGCGCCCCTTGCGAGCGCCCGCCCAGCGTTCGAAGTCGGCGGCGAAGCGTGCGTTCGAGACGACGTGCAGCTCGCTCACGGCGCCGGCCTCGTCGATCCGGTCGCAGAGGTAGTCGAGCATCGGCCGACCGGCCAGCTCGAGCAGCGGCTTGGCCGTCTTGTCGGTTAGCGGACGCAGGCGGGTTGCGTACCCGGCTGCCAGTACCAGCGCCTTCATCTCTTCAAGATCTTATGTGCGCTGCCGACGCCGCTCGGCGCCGGCGGCCGATCAGGTTCCTTCGTTCCAGCTCGAGAGGTAGCGCACCTGCTCCTCGGTTAGCACGTCGATCTCGGTGTCCATGGTCGCCAGCTTGAGGCGCGCGATCTCCTCGTCGATCGGCACCGGCACGTCGTAGACCTTGTGCTCGAACTCGCCCTGGTGCTGGATCACGTACTCGGAGGCGAGCGCCTGGTTGGCAAACGACATGTCCATCACCATGGCGGGATGCCCCTCGGCGGCCGAGAGGTTGATCAGGCGACCCTCGGCGAGCACGTAGATGCGGCGGCCGTCGGAGAGCTCGAACTCCTCGACGAACTCGCGCACCTCGCGAGTCTTACTCGCACGCTCCCTGATCGACGGTATATCGACCTCGACGTTGAAGTGACCGGTGTTGGCGAGAATCGCCCCGTCACGCATCAGCTCGGCATGCTCGCCGGTGATGACGCTCTTGTCGCCGGTCGCCGTGATGAAGACCTGGCCCGTCTCGGCCGCGCGCTCCATCGTCATCACCTCGAAGCCGTCCATGACTGCCTCGAGCGCCTTGAGCGGATCGATCTCGGTGACGATCACGTGCGCCCCCATGCCCTTGGCCCGCATCGCAACCCCACGCCCGCACCAGCCGTAGCCGGCCACGACCACTCTGCGCCCCGCAAGCAGGACGTTGGTCGCACGGATGACGCCGTCGAGCGTCGACTGGCCGGTGCCGTAGCGGTTGTCGAACAGGTGCTTGGTCAGCGCCTCGTTGACGGCGATGATCGGGTAGGCGAGCCGCCCCTCCTTCTCGAGCGCCTTCAGCCTGATCACGCCGGTCGTCGTCTCCTCGGTGCCGGCGATCACTTCCGAGAGCTGCTCGGGGCGCTTGCCGTGCAGGAAGCTGATCACGTCGGCGCCGTCGTCCATCGTCAGCTCGGGGTGGGTGTCGCAGGCGGCCTCGATGTGCGAGTAGTAGGTGTCGTTGTCCTCACCCTTGATCGCATAGGTGGAGATTCCATACTCGGACACGAGCGCGGCGGCTACGTCGTCCTGCGTCGAGAGGGGGTTGGAGGCGCAGAGCGCCACCTGGGCGCCGCCGGCCTTGAGCGTGCGCATCAGGTTGGCGGTCTCGGTGGTGACGTGGAGGCAGGCTGCGACGCGCTTTCCCTCCAGCGGCCGCTCCTGCTCGAAGCGCTCGCGAATCGCCCGGAGCACCGGCATCTCTCGCTCCGCCCACTCGATCCTGCGCACGCCCTCGGCGGCCTGCCCGAGATCCTTGACGTCGTGCTGTACCTTCGTCAACTCGCTCCCCTTTCCGACTGATATTTGCTCTGGGCTGGAACCGCGGCTGGGCTCAGCGCTCTGAAGTTCCCTCTCGCCCGTACAGGTCTTCGAGCCGCACGACATCGTCGAGCTGCGGCGTCGAGACCTCCAACACGATCGTATCTTCGATCGCGCGCAGACGATGCACCGTCCCGGGCTTGAGATGGAAGGCGGCCCCCGGGCCGACGACCTCGCGATTGGTCACCGCACTCCCGGCCAGCGCCAGCTCGACCTCGGCGCGGCCCGACTGGAAGTACCAGGTCTCGTCTTTTTGGTTGTGAAACTGAAGGCTGAGCGCGTTGTCGGCGCGGATGAAGAGGATCTTGCCCACGTATTGATCGGTCTTGGCCCAGATCTGCTCATATCCCCACGGCTTATCGACGCGCTCCTGCTCGAACGCGAAAGCATCCAGGCCTTCGAAGTTTGGTGAATCGAGATTTGTCATATCAGGGCTCACATCCAGGTCGGCGGGTTTCGGGCGCGCCCATTTTAAAGCTTGCCGGGTTGCCGGCGTAGTTCAGGTCGCGCGGGCGGCCGACCCGTCTGCCTCAGTCCTAGCGCTCAGGCGCGCCAGGCGGGGTTGGCCGCGATGTAGCGGTCGGCGGCTTGCAGCTGCTTGGGCGTGTTCACGGTCAACCAGACTCCGTCGTGGCGGTAGGCGTAGAGGCGCCCTTCGCGCGCCAGCTCCGGGAAGGTCGTGCGCTCATGGTCGCCACGCTCGGGGAAACGGTCGAGCGCCTCGGGCTCGAGCACGTAGAGGCCGGCGTTGACCCAGTGCGGAAGGCGCGGCGACTCCTCGCTGAAGCCCGAGACGAAACCGTCGTCACGCAGCTCGACCAGCCCGAAGGGCGAGACGAGCGGCGCCACCGTCACGGTTGCGGCGGCTCCCGAGGCGGCGTGGGCGGCGTATAGCCCGCCCAGGTCGACGTCGAGCAGCTCGTCGCCGTTCATCGCAAAGATCGGCGCCCTCGCGGCCAGCTCCCTCGCCGCGAAGCGGATGCCGCCGCCGCGACCAAGCGGCTCGGGCTCCTCCACCGGAATGATCTCCAGGCCAAGCCCGGTCAGCGCAGCCGAGAACTCCTCTCCCCTTCCAGCCGCACAGGCGAGAATCACGCGCTCGACTCCCGCGTCGCGCAGGCGCACGATCTGGTGCGCGACGAGCGGGCGCCCGCAAACCTCTACCAGGGGCTTGGGCTTCCCCTTCGCGGCTTCGCCCAGGCGCTGGGCCTTGCCGCCGGCGAGGATGATCGCCTCGCGGGGTGTCACTCCGCCGGCGATTCGGAGACCTTGGCCACAGTGGACGCGCCGTTGCAGCGCCCGGGCCGCCCCACGCAGTCGTACGCGAACCCGGCCGCGCTCACCTGATCGGGATCGAGCAGGTTGCGGCCGTCGATGATCAGGGGATTTCGCATCGCGTTACGAACCGCCTCGGAGGCGAGCTCTCGCAGCTCCTTCCACTCAGTGACGATAACGGCTGCGTCGGCGCCCGTGACGGCCTCGAGCACGCTGTCGCAGATGCGCGCTCCGCGTAGATAGCTGTCCTTGTCGGCCAATGGATCCCAGGCCCTGACCTCGGCGCCCTCGGCCAGCAGGCGCGAGCCGAGCACGATCGAGGCGGCCTCGCGCATGTCGTTGGTCTCGGGCTTGAAGGTGAGGCCGAGAATCGCGATCGACTTACCGGCAAGGGTGCCGAGATGCTTCTCGAGCTTGCCGATCACGCGCCGCTTCTGCAGCTCGTTCACCTCGATCACGCTGGAAAGAAGCTGGAAGTGGTAGCCGGAGTTTCCGGCCAGCTGCTTGAGCGCGGTCACGTCCTTGGGGAAGCAGCTTCCGCCGTAGCCGATGCCGGCGTGCAGGAAGTGCGGGCCGATCCTGCGATCGAGGCCCATCCCTTCGGCCACCTGCTCGACGTCGGCGCCGGTCAGCTCGCAGACGTTGGCGATCTCGTTGATGAAACTGATCCGCGTCGCGAGGAAGGCGTTCGAGGCCAGCTTGATCATCTCGGCCGAGGGGACGTCGCAGTAGACGATCGGCGCGTCGATGCCCGCATACAGGGCGCCCACGCGCTCGCCGTCGGCGGAGTCGAACGATCCGACCACGATCCGGTCGGGTTGGACGAAGTCCGCGATCGCCCGGCCTTCGGCCAGAAACTCGGGGCTGGAGGCGTAGCCGAGGTGCGCGAGCCCGCGCTCGCGAAGCGCCGCGCGCACCTTCTCGCCGGTGCCGGCCGGCACGGTGCTCTTCATGATCACGATCGCCCGGCGCTCGAGCGCCGGAAGCTCCTCGACGACCGCCCAGACGGCGGAAAGGTCGGCGTCGCCGGAGTAGGTCGGAGGCGTACCGACGCAGATGAAGAGGTAATCCGCCTCGTCGGTGACGTCGCTCAGCTCGAGCGTGTAGCTCATCCGCTCCGCGTTTCGCTCCAGCAGCTCGGCCAGGCCCGGTTCGTAGATCGGGACCTTGCCGGCTTTTAGCTGCTCGATCCGCTCGGGCACGACGTCGCGGACGATCACGCGATGGCCGAGATCGGCGAAGCAGGCGCCAGTGACCAGGCCAACCCAGCCGGCGCCGATGATTCCGATCGTCTCGCCACCCGAACTCATGCGCGCCCAAGCTTACTCAAGCCCGCATGCCGCTCGTACGGTAAATCTGCTCAGAGACCCGAGCTGCCCCGGTTCGCGCGCGGAATCGCCGTCCGGGCGCAACTGTCCGCCGCGATGCCTGGCACCGCGTTGGCGAGGCGTACACGGTACCGAGACGGGGCGCACGAGAACGTGCCGGATCCGTGCCGAGGCCGCTTGTTAGCGGATGCGACCGCCCGCCGGGCGCAGGCCCTTGGCGATCGCGATCATCGTCTCGTTCGAGAGCGCGTTGTCGAGCGTGTTGATCACCCAGTAGCTGGCGCCGTTCTCGCGCAGGACGACCATGTGCAGAAGGCCGCTTTGGTAGTAGAAGTCGAAGTCGCGGCGGCCGATTCGGTGCGTGTAGTGCGCCTCGGCCAGTATCGGCGCGTCGGTGAAGGCGGTTTCCTCGATCGCCCAGTACCCGACGAGATCGCTCGGCAGCTTGAAGGTCATGCGCAGCGCGGTCTGCTTGGCGGCGATCCGGTAGACGCGGATCGGCGAGTCGGAGGGTATGTATGAGTAGGTCGCCAAAGCCGAGGGGACCTCGAGCCGGAAGCGGAAGCGCGGCTGCAGGAGCCGCAGGTTGGCCGAGGTGAGGCCGGGGTTGGTCGTGATCCTGGGCGCCGCCTTAACCGGAACGTCGATCTTCGGGGCGATCGGGGGCAGCGTGCCGTCGAAGGTCTGTCCGAGCGCCGCGACGACCATCGCACCGTTTGCCAGCGCGGCGACGCTGGGCACCATCTTGCGCACGCTCCCCGCGTCGAAGAAGGTCAGCAGCTGCGTCGCCGCTAGCTTCGACTTGGCCTGGGCCGGGTCGTAGTAGACGATCGTGTGCCAGAGCCGCTTGCCGGGGTAGTTGGCCGCCGCGCTGCCGGCCGGCTGGACGGTCTTGTAGCCGCGCTGGGCGAGGCCGCTCGAGGTATCGCCCGCGAGCCCGGCGGTGTCGCCGGCGTTGAGCACGAGCACGGTCGTCTTTTCGGGCGCGGGTGCCGGGCCGACCTTCGACGTGGCGTGGCCGACCCTGTTCTGCGCGGCGCTGCGCGCGTTGGCCGTCAGGTCGGGATTGGCGAACTGGTTGACCGCGTTGGCGATATCGGTCGGCGAGGCGATCAGGTCGGAGGTTCCGTCCGGCGCGTTCGTGACGTTGGCGATCTTGACCTGCATCACGCTGCTGCCCGACAGGCCGCGAACGGCCTCGGCATAACCGAGCAATGTGCTCACCCCGATCGATCCGCCGCCCGTCTTTCCCAGTTCGACGTTCTTCGCGACGATGTTGATCATCGCGGGGTAGTCGAGCGGGGCCAGCTTGGAGAACTGCTCGCGGAACGAGCGGATAAACGCTTGCTGGCGGATGATCCGGTAGAGGTCGGAGTCGCCGTGGCGGTAGCGCGCGTAGTCGAGCGCCTGCCCGCCGCGCAGGCGCTGGTAGCCGGGCTGGAGGTTGATCGACGCGTAACCAGAGCCCGGGGGCACGTAGTAGCGGCGGTCGACGTCAATCCAGACGCCGCCCATCTTGTTGACGATGTCCTTGAAACCGCGGAAGTTGAGCGCCACGTCGTAGTTGATCGGCAGCCCGGTCAACGCCTCGACCGTAAGCAGGGCGCCGGTCAAGCCGCAGTTGGCGAAGGCCGAGTTGATCTTGCCGGTGCCGAAGGAGACGCCCGGCTTGCAGTAGAGCGGTACGCTCAGATCGCGCGGGAAGGAGAGCAGCGAGATGCTCTGGCTCCCCTTGCGCGGGTCGAGGCGAACGAGCATCAGGGTGTCGGAGCGGCCCGGGTCTCCGATCAACCCGCGGCGCTTGTCGTAGCCGGCCACGAGTGCGATCACCGGTTGGTTCGGAACCACCGCCTTGAGGTGTTCCTCGCTCTTGATCACATCTTTCGAGCGGGCCCCGGTCTGCCCGATCTTCTCGTTCGCCCAGAGGTAGAGCCCACCGGCGGCGCCTCCAGCCACGATGGCGAAAAGGAGCAGCGTGTTGAGCAGGAAACGGCCGGCTCCGCGCAGCACACGCCAGCGTGCGGCCGGCTGCTGGTAGCGGCTGATCCTGCTTCGTGTAGGAGGAGTCGAAACGCCGCGGCCGTTTCCCGCGGCCGGCTCCCAGCGCCCGATCCTTCTCTTTAGCGTCGTCCGCATAGGAAAGAGGCGAGGCGCGTATCCGCGCCCACTAGGCCGTCAGCATAGCTGCCCTTTCGGCAGGCCCAGGGGGCGAACCGGGTCACGGCCTGGGCTGACCTCTCGCGGCCAGCTGGTTCTCGGCGTGCTTGATCTTCTGCTCGACTCGCGCGCGGTCGCCGACTATCTCGCCGCTCTCCAGGCGCCCTAGCTCGGCTCTCGCCTCTTCGAGCTGAACGGCGGCGCGGGCCGGATCGATCTCGCGCACGTCCACCGCATCGTCAACGAGCACGAGCGCCCTGCTCGAGTGGACCTCGAAGAACCCCGGACCTGTCGCCAGCTCGATCTTCTCGCCGCCGGACAGGTGAAGGCGAGTCAGGCCCGACTTGAGCAGCGCCTCGAGCGCAACGTGCCGCGCCAGCACCCCGATCTCGCCGGCTTCACCGGGCACGATCAGCATCTCGACCTCACCGTCGAAGACGGCGCGTTCGGGAGTGACCACCGAGACGCTGAACGGGGTGCGCTCGGCCATGCCGCTCAGACCGTCGCGGCGGCGGCTGTTCGGGTGCGTTCGACACCGGCCTTCTCGAACACCTGGTCGATCGTGCCGCTGAGCATGAAGGCCTGCTCGGGCAGTTCGTCGCACTCCCCGTCGATGATCGCGCGGAAGCCGGCGATCGTGTCGGCGACCTTGACGTACTCGCCCGGGATGCCGGTGAAAACCTCGGCGACAAAGTTCGGCTGCGAGAGGAAGCGCTCGATCCGCCGCGCCCGCTGCACGATCAGCCGATCCTCGTCGGAGAGCTCGTCGATGCCGAGGATGGCGATGATGTCCTGCAGGTCCTTGTAGCGCTGGAGAATCCGTTGCACCTCGGTGGCCGTGCGGTAGTGCTCGTCGGAGACGACGCCGGGCTGAAGCGCGCGGGAGGTCGAGTCGAGTGGATCGACCGCCGGGTAGATGCCCTTCTCGGCGATCGAGCGGGCCAGCACGGTGGTCGCATCGAGGTGGGCGAAGGTGTTCGCCGGCGCCGGGTCGGTCAGGTCGTCGGCGGGCACGTAGATCGCCTGCACCGAGGTGATCGAGCCGTCGCGGGTGGAGGTGATGCGCTCCTGCAGCTGGCCCATCTCGGTGGCCAGAGTGGGCTGGTAGCCGACGGCGCTCGGCATGCGGCCGAGCAGGGCCGAAACCTCCGAGCCGGCCTGGACGAAACGGAAGATGTTGTCGATGAACAGCAGCACGTCCTGGCCCTGCTCGCGGAAGTACTCCGA
>Ga0209745_1001997_pt1 | contig 11838 bp, 10 predicted proteins | sample BarGraNGADG00312_FD_184495 | JGI IMG/M metagenome (GOLD analysis project Ga0209745, IMG submission 184495) | Arctic peat soil microbial communities from Barrow, Alaska - Barrow Graham LP Ref core NGADG0004-312 (SPAdes) (version 2) | ecosystem: Environmental > Terrestrial > Soil > Wetlands > Peat... | reverse complement strand
TGAAGATGCCGTCGAGAACGGCGCGCACGCCCCCGAAGACCGCGTCGAGCGCGGCGATCACCGCGATGGGCAGATACGGCTGCAGCGCGAGGGGCACCGTGGGGTGCAGGAAGAGGCCTGCGGCGAGACCGACGAGCAGTCCAAGTGCGGGAATCACGGTGAGGTCTCCGTCGTTTGTGGGGCAGGTTTCGTGGTGCGCGCGGTGGTCGGGGGCGCGGTGGTCGGGTTAGGGGTTTGTCTCGTAACTGCCGACTGCACAGGCGTGGCCATCCGCAGGGACAGGGCCGGCTCCCCCGGGACGACGACGGAGTCGCGCTCCTTGATGTCGCCCCGGATCTTGTAGTTGACCTCGAGCGACTTGAGGTAGCTGCCGCCGTCGCCGGCCGCAAAATCCGCGCTCAGGCTGCCGGGGTCGCCGATCGCGGTGATGACGTAGGGCCGTGTGAGAGGGCGGTAGTCCACCAGGATCGCAGCACCTGCAAAGCGGATGGCCGCCCGTGACGTGAGCCGGTGACCGTTGACCGAGATGGCTTCTGCGCCGGCCTGCCACAGTCCGTTGACGATGATCTGCAGATCTCGTGCGATCACCTTGCCCTGGTCAGGCGCGGTCGCCGCCAAGGGGTCGACGTTGGGGTTCTTGAGGCCGGCGTCAGCTGCCGCATCGTCGACGGTGAGCACGAGCCCCGGTCCGGTGACGGGCACGGTTCCGGCCGCAAGCTCGAGTCGCGACAGCTCGGCCGCGAGCAGCGTCTGACTCTGCCGGCTCAGCGCCGCGGCCTGCGCGTTGTCGATCTCGCGGCGCACCGTGGCGATGAGGCGGGTCTGTGCCTCAGCGTGACTGCGCATGGCCTCGATCCGGCTCACGAGGTAGGTCTTGGCGCTGCTGGCGGTGGTTTCCGGGACTCGCAGGGCCAGGGCGGATATCGAGAGCAGCGCGCCGATCAGGACGGCGACGAGGACCAGCATGGGGCTGCGGTGACTCGTGGCTGGAGGAAGCCCGGACTTCTGCCGGGTCTCGGCGGCGGCGGCGTAACCGGGGTCGAGCGGACGCTCCATCATCTCGGTGATCAACGTCATCGATTCATCGCGCCGACCCGCCGGTGCTGCCTGATCACCGCTCACGTGATCAGCCGGTTCGCCCGGGCGGCCCGCACGACGTTCCGCGTCTGGACGGCATACATGATTCCGGCGACCCAGTAGAGGGCTGCCCCCCACCATGCGAACGCCCAGCCGATCGGCAGCGCGACGGTCGCAAGGATGCTGTCACCCTGTGCCAGGAGGATCACCGGAAATGCCCACAGCAGGTCGAACGTGGCCGCCTTGCCGATGAAATGCACTGGCAGCGCCCGATATCCGTAGTGGCGCACGACCATCAGGAGCACTGTCCCGAAGACCTCGCGGCCAACGAGGACAGCGACCAGCCACCAGGGGATGATCTCGCGCCACGCGAGACCAAGCAGCGTGGAGAGGATGTACAGCCGGTCGGCGAGCGGGTCGAGCAGCTGGCCAACGCTCGAGACCAGGTTGTACGTACGAGCGATCTTGCCATCGAGATAGTCGCTCACGCCCGAAATGGTCAGGACGACGACCGCCCAGTCATCATGGCGGCTGAGGATCAGCCACATGAAGATCGGAACGCCGACCAGCCGCAGCATCGACAGGGCGTTGGGCACGGTCCAGACGCGGTCAGTGACCGGAGGACTCTCCCGGGCGCTCCCGTCGACCTGTTCCCTCACGCCAGAGAGCCTAAGCGCTGTGCGCCGTCCCGCCTCTCAGGACCTCGCTCGCCACGTCACTTCACTTTCTCCCACCCGCGTCGTGGGGCGCGGCTGCCGAGCTGGTCGTCACGACTGCGGTAGACGATGTAGGGACGGGTGAGGTACCCCAACGGGGCGCTGAAGACGTGCACGAGCCGGGTGAACGGCCACAATGCGAACAGTGAGAATGCCACCAGGGCGTGAAGCTTGAAACCGATCGGTGCGGCCGCCATCAGCTCTGGGTGCAGGGAGAACCGGAAGATGCCGCGGAACCAGACAGACACGCCGTCGCGGTAGTCATAGTCGCCGACGACGTTGGCAACCAGGGTGTTGACAAGGCCCAGGACGATGACCGCCGCGAGAAAGACATACATCGTCTTGTCCATGCGGGTGGTGGCCGAGAACACAGGCCCCACGGTGCGCCGGCGGTAGATCAGGATCGACATCCCGACGACGGTGCAGAGTCCGGCCACGGCCCCGACGCTGACCGCCATGAAGTGGTAGACGGCCTCCGAGACACCGACGAACTCGGTCCAGGCCTTGGGCACGCCCAAGCCCATGACGTGACCGCCGAGGACGAACAGGATGCCGAAGTGGAACAGGGGGCTGCCCAGGCGAAGGAGCCGGCTCTCGTAGAGCTGCGAGGAGCGTGTGGTCCAGCCGAACTTGTCGTATCGGTAGCGCCACCAGTGCCCGACGACGAACACGGTGAGACAGACGTAGGGGAAGACGACCCACAAGAAGGTGTCCAGGGCTCTCGTCATTCGAGGGCTCCTCTGCTGGCCGGCTCACTGTTGCGCATGTTCGCTGCCGCGCCGTTCTTGATGTTCGCTCCCGCGCCGTTCTTGATGTTCGCTCCCGCAAACGTCGGTAACGGCAACGCGACCGAACCACTTCTGGAGTTCGGCGGGTAGTCGGGAAGCATCGTTCCCGGCGGGGCGAACGGTGCGAGTCCGACCTCTTCAGCCGGCGGACCTTGTGCCGCAAGCTTCATCACCGCTTCGCGATCATCGCCGGCCAAGGGTGGCAGCGTGGCGCTGACGGCCTGAAGCACATTGGCCCAGGGTGAGTGGGCGTCCTCCAGCGCGAGCCGCAAGAGCTCCAGACCGGCGCGATGTTCCAAGAGCAGAGCTCGGGCCGCGGCCACATCGGCAGTGGCCCCGAACTCGAGCACCACTCCCAGGTGGTCGGGCAGCTCGTCGTCGGACAGGACCATGCCTGCCTCCCGGTACGCCGTCTTGAACCGCAGCAGCGCCAGTCCCCGGTTGCGGGTGTCGCCGTGCTGGAAGTAGCTCAGGTAGAGGCAGCATCGTCGTTGATGATCGAACGTGGCCACGAAGTCGGCGGCCAGCTCGGGCAGGGCGGTGGCCTCGAGATGCCGCAGAAACGCCTTCAGCGGATCCGAGACCGAGGTGGGCAACATCGACGCCACCTCCCGCAGCATCCCGGCACGGGCCACGAGCTCTTCGTCGGGGTAGCCCAACAAGAGCGACGCGCTCTGCCAGGCCAGCACCAGCTGCTGGTCAGTCAGTCCTGACCGTGCCCTTGACGAGCGTGATGTGACTCTCACGAGCGTCCCTCCGGTGAGTCCGCGTCTGGGGGCGAATCCAGCTTGATCGCCGAGTCGCCGGTCTGCCGGTCCTTACGCATCCGGAAGTTCTCCAAGGCGATCGGGATCGGTCCCCCGGAGCCCTCACCGAAGGGCCCCGAGCCACCCATGCCGGGGCCGCCCTCGAAGTCCAGGCTGCACTCGGTGGCGAGCTCCTCGAGGGCATGTGCCTGTTCGGCGTGCGCCGGTGGGATGACGTACCGCTCGTCATACTTGGCGATCGCCAGCAACCGGAACATGTCCTGGATCTCGACACCCGTCATACCGACGGCAGCGGCCAGGGACTCGTCGGCCGGCCGGCCCATGTTGATCTCGCGCATGTAGGAGCGCATCGCCGCCAGACGTCGCAGCACCGCGTCCACCGGAGCGACATCACCCGCAGTGAAGAGCTCAGCGAGGTACTCGATCGGGATCCGCAGGGCCTCGATCGCCGCGAAGAGGTTCTCGCCGTCCTCGGCGTCATGGCCGGTGTCGCGGACGATGTCGACCACCGGGGACAGCGGCGGGATGTACCAGACCATGGGCATGGTGCGGTACTCCGGATGCAGTGGCAGGGCGACCTTGAACGTGTTGATCAGTGCCCAGATCGGTGACCGCTGAGCGGCAAGAACCCAGTCCCTCGGTATGCCGGCCGCCTCGGCCTCGCGCATCACCACGGGGTCGTTCGGGTCGAGGAAGACACCCCGCTGTGCCTCGTACAGGCCGTGGTCATCGGTGGTGGATGCCGCCTCGAGGACCTTGTCGGCGTCATACAGCATCAAGCCGATGTAGCGGAGGCGACCGACGCACGTCTCGGCGCACACGGTCGGCAGACCGACCTCGATGCGGGGGAAGCAGAACGTGCACTTCTCGGCCTTGCCGGTCTTGTGGTTGAAGTAGATCTTCTTGTAGGGACAGCCCGAGACGCACATCCGCCAACCGCGGCATCGGTCCTGGTCGACCAGGACGATGCCGTCCTCGGCCCGTTTGTAGATGGCACCCGAGGGGCAGGACGCGGCGCACGAGGGGTTGAGGCAGTGCTCGCAGATCCGCGGCAGGTAGAACATGAACGTCTGCTCGAACTCGAACTTGACCTTGTCGGCGATGTTCTTGAGGATCACGTCCTTGTGCCCGTGCTCCATCGAGCCGCCGAGGTCGTCGTCCCAGTTCGCGCTCCAGGCGATGTTGATGTTCTTGCCGGTGATCAGCGACTTGGGCCGGGCGACCGGCGTGTGCTCCTGGGCCGGGGCGTCAGTCAGGGTGCTGTAGTCATAGGTCCACGGCTCGTAGTAGTCCGAGATCGAGGGCATCTTGGGGTTGGAGAAGATGGTCGCGAGCTTGTGGAACCGCCCTCCGCCCTTGAGCGCGAGCCGGCCGCGGCGGTTCAGCTGCCAGCCGCCCTTCCACTTCTCCTGGTCCTCGTAGCCGCGCGGATACCCTTGTCCCGGGCGGGTTTCCACGTTGTTGAACCAGACGTACTCGGTGCCGGACCGGTTGGTCCAGGCCTGCTTGCAGGTCACCGAACAGGTGTGGCAGCCGATGCACTTGTCGAGGTTCATCACCATCGCCATCTGAGCCATTACCCTCATCTGGGTTCTCCGCTCGCGTGCAGCTGCGCTGTACTCCCTCTCAAGCGCACCCGCATCAGGCTCGCGCTCATCAGTACTCCACCTCCTGCGAGCGACGGCGGATCATGGTGACCTCGTCGCGTTGGTTGCCAGTCGGGCCGAGATAGTTGAAGGCGAAGCAGAGCTGCGCGTAGCCCCCGATGAGGTGGCTGGGCTTGATCATCAGGCGGGTGAGTGAGTTGTGGATGCCGCCTCGCTGGCCGGAGGTCTCCGCGATCGGCACGTCGATCAGTCGGTCCTGGGCGTGGTGCATGTAGACGGTCCCCTCGGGCATCCGGTGGCTGACGATCGCCCGGGCGACCACGACCCCGTTGCGGTTGACCGCCTCCATCCAGTCGTTGTCGTGAATGCCCACCTTGGCGGCATCCTCCGCGCTGATCCAGATGGTCTGGCCACCGCGGGACAGCGAGAGCATGAACAGGTTGTCCTGGTACTCCGAGTGGATGGACCACTTGCTGTGCGGGGTCAGGTAGCGCACCATCACGCCGAGCTCACCGCTGACGTCTATCTGTCCCATCTCACCAATTCTTGGCTCGCCGAACAGCGCGGACATGTTCAGGGGCGGCCGGAATACTGGCAGCCCCTCGCCGAGCTCGGACATCCAGTCGTGGTCGAGGTAGAAGTGCATCCGCCCGGTCAGGGTGTGCCAGGGCTTGAGTCGCTCCACGTTGATGGTGAACGGAGAATAGCGTCGACCGCCGGCCTCCGAACCGGACCACTCCGGTGAGGTGATGACCGGCACCGGCGCGCCCTGGGTGTCGGCGAAGGTGATCCGTTTGCCCTCGTGCTCGGCGGCAAGGTCGGCGAGCTTGAGCCCCGTCCGCTTCTCGAGCGTCTGGAATCCCTGGGTGGCCAGGTGACCGTTGGTCGTGCCGGACATCGCCAGGATCGCCTCGCAGGCATCGACGTCACGAGCCAGGGACGGTCGGCCATCGGCCGGGCCCCCGCGGACAGCGCCGTTCTTGGACCGCAGGAAGCTGATCTCCTTGTCCAGCTGGAAGGTCACCCCCTTGGTGGTGGCGCCCAGGGTGTCCATCAGCGGTCCCAGTGCGGCCATCTTCGCGTGGACCGCACCGTAGTCTCGCTCCACGACGACGAGCTTCGGCATGGTCACCCCGGGGACGGGCTCGCACTCCCCCGCCTTCCAGTCCTTGACGACGCCATGGGGGTTCGCCATCGCGTCGACCGTGTCGTGGGTCAGCGGGACCGCCACTACATCCTTGCGGACGCCGAGGTGCTCGGCCGCCAGCTCGCTGAACCGCTTGCTGATCGTCATGAACGAGTCCCAGTCGGTGCGCGTCTGCCAGGGCGGGCTGATGGCTGGGTTGAACGAGTGGACGAAGGGATGCATGTCGGTGGTGTTGAGGTCGTGCTTCTCGTACCAGGTCGCTGCGGGCAGCACGACATCGGAGAAGATCGTGGTGCTGGTCATCCTGAAGTCCAGCGTCAGCAACAGGTCGAGCTTGCCGGTCGGTGCCTCGTCATGCCAGACGATGTCCTTGGGCCGGTCTTTCTCACGCGTCTCGGTCGCCCGGACCGAGTGATCGGTGCCGAGCAGATGCTTGAGGAAGTACTCGTTGCCCTTGGCCGATGAGCCCAGGAGGTTGGCGCGCCAGATTGTCAGCACGCGAGGGTAGTTCTCCTCCGCGTCGGGGTCCTCGCAGGCGAAGCTCAGCCGTCCCGACTTCAGCTCGTCGACGACATGCTCGGCTACCGGACGTCCAGCCGCCTCTGCTTCATCGGTCAGGTCGAGCGGGTTGCGATCGAACGTCGGATAGGAAGGCATCCACCCCATCCGGGCCGACTGCGCGATGATGTCGGCCGTCGTCTTGCCTGACAGCTGCCCACCGGGCGCGGCCTGGACCAGCGTGTCTGCGCCGAAGTGGTCGTACCGGAACTGGTTGCTGTGCAGGTACCAGTACGCCGTCTGGATCATGTTTCGAGGTGGCCGGGACCAGTCGAGGGCGTTGCCGATCTGGTTGTAGCCGGTGAGCGGGCGGACCTTCTCCTGGCCGACATAGTGCGCCCAGCCGCCACCGTTGACGCCCTGACATCCGGTGAGGTTGGTCAGGGTCAGGAAGGCGCGGTAGATGGTGTCGGAGTGGAACCAGTGATTGGTACCCGCGCCCATGATGATCATCGAACGCCCTTGGGACTCCTCGGCGTTGGCTGCGAACTCGCGAGCGATCCGCGCCGCGGCGCCGGCGTCGACACCGGTGATCTTCTCCTGCCACGACGGCGTGTATGGCTCGTCGGCGTCGTCATAGCCCGTTGGCCAGGCGCCCGGCAGTCCGTCCCGGGCGACGCCGTACTGCGCGAGCATCAGGTCGTAGACGGTCGTCACCAGGTGACCGTTGACGCGGCGGACGGGAACGCCGCGGTTGACCAGCCCGGGTTCGCCGCCGGGACCGTCGAAGCGTGGCATCGCCACCTCGACAGCGGGTTCGGCGCCGCCCTCGGCGCTGAGCATCGGTACCACGTCGCCGAGCTCGAGGTTCCACTTGCCGATGCCGTCGTCGCCGTAGCGGTGTCCCATCGAACCGTTGGGAACCACAGGCTGCTGGGTCACCGAATCAAGAAGCACGGTCTTGAAGGCCGCGTTCTCGCTCGCAGCCTGCTCGCCACCGAGATCCTGAGCAGTCAGGAACTTGCCGGAGAAGTAGTGGCCGTCACGCTCCTTCAAGCGCACCAGGAACGGCAGATCCGTGTAACGAGAGACGTATTGCGTGAAGTACGGGACCTGGCGGTCGACGAAGAACTCCTTGAGGATGACGTGACCCATCGACATCGCGAGGGCGCCGTCGGTGCCCGGCTTGGCCGGCAGCCACTCATCGGCGAACTTGACGTTGTCGGCGTAGTCCGGTGCTACCGCGATGACTTTCTGCCCGCGGTAGCGCGCCTCGGTCATCCAGTGCGCATCCGGGGTCCGGGTGACTGGCACGTTCGAGCCCCACATGATCAGGTAGCCCGCGTCCCACCAGTCCCCCGACTCGGGCACGTCGGTCTGGTCGCCGAAGACCTGCGGCGAGGCGACAGGCAGGTCGGCATACCAGTCATAGAAGCTGAGCATCGAGCCACCGATGAGGTTCACGAATCGCGCACCGGAGGCATGCGACACCATCGACATCGCCGGGATGGGCGAGAACCCGGCCACGCGGTCGGGTCCCCACTTCTTGATGGTGTGGACGTGGGCCGCGGCCACGATCTCGGTGGCTTCCTCCCAGGTGGCGCGCACGAGTCCGCCCTTGCCGCGGGCGGCCTTGTACCGCTTCGACCGTTCTGGGTCGGCCACGATGTCGGCCCAGGCCAGGACCGGGTCGCCCAGACGCACCTTGGCTTCGCGATACATCTCCAGCAGCACGCCACGCACGTAGGGATAGCGCACCCGGGTGGGCGAGTAGGTGTACCAGGAGAATGCAGCCCCCCGGGGACAGCCGCGGGGCTCGTACTCCGGCCGGTCAGGCCCGGTGGACGGATAGTCGGTCTGCTGGGACTCCCAGGTGATGATGCCGTCCTTGACGTAGACCTTCCACGAGCAGGACCCGGTGCAGTTCACCCCATGGGTGGAGCGGACCACCTTGTCGTGAGCCCAGCGGTCGCGGTAGAACGCGTCGGCCTCGCGACCGCCACTGCGATGCAGCGTACGAAGGTCCTGGGAGACCTCGGCCTTGGTGAAGAACCTGCGGGTGCGAACCAACGCCTGGGTGAGCGCATCGTCCAATCCGTCGCCTGACGCTCCTGGCCACTGGTCGGTGCTCACGCGTGGTCCCTCTCGTTGGCGGCCAATGTCGTTGCTGCTGTTGAGACCTGTGCCCGCACCGCTTCGATCCGCTCCCACTGCTCTGCATCGAGGGCGACCAACGCTGCAGGGAAGACCCCATCCTGCTCCTTGAGGATGTGTTCGCGCAGGAGATGGAGAATGGCCACCAGCCGGTCCGGCCAGCTCGGGTCATCAGGGAAGCCGTCCGCCGCCTCGCCCAGCACCTTCTCGATCTCGCGATGCTCGGAGCGCAGCACGCTGATGTGGTCGGGGAACTCGGCGTTCATCTCGGGAAACAGGCCCTCTTCCTCGACGACGGTGTGGGGGGCGAGGATGGCCAGGATCTGTTGGCAGCTGTCGGCGACATCGGCACGACGGCGGTCAGGCAGGGAGGCCTTGATCTGGCCGACCAGCGCAACAACTGCATCGTGCTCGCGGGTCAGCTCGGCGATCGTGGCGATCTGTTGGCACCCGCAGTACTCACACATCAGACGCCGTACGCAACAGCTGCCGGCGTCATGAAGGAAGCCGCCCCCCGCGCGTTGAGGTCGGAGGCAAAGGACTGCATGACCGTCGGCTTCGGCATGCGTGCAAGTGTGTCCCGCCGCGATTTTCCACGCAAACCACTCGGCCTCACGGCCGGCTTGCGCGCGTACAATAGTGACTAGCATGTGGCGCCCGAGCGGTGACTCACGATCCTTTGACGGTATCGGTCCCGCGCTGCGGTGAGCCGCCAAGTCGGCGGCGTAGACCGAGGGACGCACACGGTGTACGACCAGTCGCTATTCCTGCAGACGTTGTCGAGATTCGCCAGAGTGCTGCCCGCCCAGTACGACCTTGAGCTGGCCTTGGCGGAGCTTACGGAGAGCGTGGCAGCGGTGTTGGGTCTGGTCGGCAGCGGAGTCACCATGGCCGAGGATGGGCGACTGCGGTTCGTGACCGCGGTGAGCCAGGCTTCAGGGGAGCTCGAACGGATTCAGGAGGAGCAGCAAGCCGGCCCCTGCCAGGACGCATACGACACTGGTGAGGTGGTTTGGGTGCCCGACGTGCGCGTTGAAACCACCCGGTGGCCAGAGTTCGCGGCCGCGGCCACCCGGCTGGGCGTGGCCGGCGTCGCCGGCATCCCGATGCGGCTCAGCAACCAGATCATCGGCGCGCTCAACCTGTACTCGTCCACGCCGCGGGTGTGGTCGGAGGAGGACCTTGCTGCGGCCACAGTGTTGGCCGACGTGGCGACCAGCTATGTGATCAACGCGTCGAAGATGCGCCAGCAGCAACAGCTGAGCGAGCAGCTGCAGCAAGCGTTGGAGTCCCGGGTCGTCATCGAACAGGCCAAGGGGATCACGGCCCACAAGCACGCGGTCACGGTGGATGAGGCCTTCCATCTGATGCGCGGACACGCACGCAACAACAACGCCAGCATCCGTGCGGTCGCGGAGGCAATCGTTGCCGTGGGGCTGCAGGTCTGACCACCAGACCCCCGAGCTTCTGGATGCACGTTTTGGCGGTTTTGAGTGTATTGTTTGAATTGCCGCGCATCTCTAGAACCTTGGCCGCGTGGACTCGTCCCGGTGCTGCTCCGGAACCTCGGTGGTTGCCGTTCTTTGTGCAAGGACAACCGAATCGAGTGCGCAATGGCGCAGCCAACCAATACCCCTCCCGATGTTCCCGCAGGCCCACTGTCGCTGGTCAGAGCACAGATCATGCGTGACGTCGTGGTGCTCGAGGTTGTCGGACGGCTCAGCGATGTCGTCGAGGAGCTCGATCTCGCCATCCAGCTGGCGTTGGCTGAAGGGCCTCGCGGTGTTGTCTGTGACCTGTCGGCCGTGCTTGAGGGTGCCGAGCCCGATGCGCTTGCGCTGCTGGCGACCGCAGGTCGGCATGTGCGCGACTGGGCCGCGATCCCCGTGGCGTTTGCCTGCGAGGACCCGCAGGTTCGTGGGGCGCTGAGCTCGCATCCCCTGGGTGGGCACCTGATCGTGACCGCAACGATGGCGTCTGCGGTGTCTGCTGTCCTGGCCACGCCCATCCCGGCCGTTCACGGGCTACGACTTGCGCCACACCCGACCGCCCCCCGTGCGTCACGGGACTTCGTCACGCGCGCCCTGCTGGACTGGCGGCTGGGCAGGGTCATTCCCGCCGCCTCCCTGGTGGTCAGCGAGCTCGTGACCAACTCAACGATGTATGCCGGCACGGACATCGCTTTGTCTGTTTCCTGGCACCTTGGGGCACTGCGGCTGGCCGTCCGGGACAACAGCTCCAGGCTGCCACGCCAGGTCTATTCAGTCCTTGACCTGCACGGGCGAGGGCTCACCATCGTCGCCGGCCTGTCGCGTGCCTTCGGCGTCCTTCCCACCTCTGACGGCGGCAAAGTCGTCTGGGCGGTCCTTGATGCACCGCAGCCACGGCGATCAGCCCGCGAAAGCCGGATCAACCCTGCCAGCAAGGGGTCACCCATGGTCACCGCCCCCAACAGCCTCTCGCAACTTGTCCGAAGGCCATTGCCCCCTGTTCGGCCAGAGGGCCACGCCACGTTCCCCCAGCGGCGAGCCCGCGTCCGTGATCCATTCAGCGACCCCTCCAACTACCTCGGCTGAGGGCGAGCGCAACTGCCAGACCAAGCCATCCATCCAGACGGGGGGAACCGATAGTGAGCATTATCAGCGACGAGAACGCAACCGTCGATACCGCGGAGTTCGACCGGCACGTCTGCCGCACGGTCCTGGCCATGCGACGGAGTCTGGGTGTCACCGTGGCCGATCTGGCCGCGGCGTCTGGCCTTCCTCATGCCGACATCGAGGCCATCGAGCGCGGCCGTGCCACGACGCGCGCCGAGCGCCAGGACATCGCGGTCGCCGTGTGTTGGCTCTCGAACAACGCCGTCGGCCACAGAGCCTGACCACGTAGCGAGAGGCCGCTCCCGATTGCTCGGAAACGGCCTCTGACCTTCTGCTAGTCCAAGTCGGGATGACAGGATCTGAACCTGCGGCCCCTTGACCCCCAGATCCTCGGCAGCACGTTCGTCGCTGTTCGTGGATGTCCGAATCCTGAGCAACGCCAACGATTCTGACAATGACGAACACTCACGGACGGCGGCGAAGTCTG
>Ga0209745_1001995_pt1 | contig 11847 bp, 9 predicted proteins | sample BarGraNGADG00312_FD_184495 | JGI IMG/M metagenome (GOLD analysis project Ga0209745, IMG submission 184495) | Arctic peat soil microbial communities from Barrow, Alaska - Barrow Graham LP Ref core NGADG0004-312 (SPAdes) (version 2) | ecosystem: Environmental > Terrestrial > Soil > Wetlands > Peat ... | reverse complement strand
CACCGGACTCGGTAGCGACGAGCAGGATCCGCGACGCCTCCAGCCGGTCGAGCTCCGCGGCCAGCGCGGTCCGCGCCGTGCCCGCCCCGAACACCACCCGGCCGGGCAACGCCTCATAGCTGAACTGGTGCAACCCGACCTCCTGGGCCTCATCGACGGTGAGCCCCTTCACGGTCCAGCACCCTGCGCCATATGTCCAATACTTCTTTCGACTCCTAGCCATACGATGAACCATGGACCTGCGCCAGCTGCGGTACTTCGTTGTCGTCGCCGAGGAGCGGTCGATTACCCGGGCGGCCGCCCGTCTGCACCTCACCCAACCGCCATTGAGTGCGCAGCTGGCCCGGCTGGAGCACGAGCTCGGCGCCACACTGCTGGTTCGGCACCGCCGTGGCGTTGACCTCACCGAAGCCGGAACCCACCTGCTTGAGCATGCGCGGCGGCTGCTCGCCGGTGTCGACGCCGCCACCGACTCGGTGCGCCGGCTCGGTGAGGGCCGCGCGGGGCGGCTGACCATCGCGTTCGTGTCCGCCACGGCGTGGACGGTGCTTTCGCCACTGCTGCGGCGCTACCACGAGGAGCGGCCCGACGTCGTCCTCGATTTTCTGGAGGACGGACCCGACGAGGTGGTTGAGCACGTTCGCGCGCGCCGAGCCGACCTTGGGGTGGTGCACCTGCCACCGCCCGGGGTGGGCGTGGGTCACGCTCCAGTCCTGGACGTGGCGGTGGTGCAGCGTGAGCCGCTGGTGGCCGTGCTCCCGGCGGCCCTGGCCGATCGGACCGGGGACCGCGTCGACCTGGCGACGCTGGCCGATCAGACCTTCCTCACCCCCGCGCGCGCAGTCTGGGGTGGGCTGCAACCGCAGCTGGTCAACGCCTGCCGGCTCGCCGGCTTCGAGCCCTCGCTGCGCGAGGTTCAGCTCGTGCACACCGTGCTGTCACTGGTCGGCGCCGGGCTCGGGGTGTCGGTCCTGCCTTCGTCCGTGCGCAGGCTGGCAGGGCCGGAGGTCGTGGTTCGACCGCTGAGCCGGCACGTTCCCGTCGTCGAGACCGCGGTGCTGCGCCGTCGCGCCGACCTGCCCTCGCCACAGGTACAGCACTTCCTGCGGCTGGCGCTCGCGACGCCGGAACCCGACATGCTGGACCCCGAGCACACCCGCCCATCGGGCAGGGGCAGTGGTACCCAGCGGTGATCGAAGCTCTGCGACCTCGTCGACCCCCTCAAAGTCACGCGGGCTGGTTGTCCGAGGTCGGCGACGGTTCGCGCAGGTGGGTGTCGAAGAAGGCCAGGATGCGGTTCTTGGCGTCGGCGGCTGCTGCGTGGTCGTAGCCGATTCCCACGACCCTCAACATCGGCGTCAACGGTGACACTGCCGTGATCCGGTTGATGAACGCGTGGTTGGCCTGCGGATACTCCTTGACGTCGGCCGGTACACCCGCCTCGGCCGCCGCGCGGCGCAGGGTGTTCGCGGCGCCCCGCAGTCCTTTGTCCTTGCCGCCGAAGCTGGCCACCACGGGGCAGGCGCCCGCGAGGATCTCGGCCACATTGTCCGGCACCATCCCGTAGTTGACGCTCGAGGCGGACCAGCCGGGCCGTCCAGCCAGCAGCAGTGCGAACCCCCCGCCCATGCAGTAACCAATCACGCCCACCGTCCCGGTGCAGTCAGCCGACGCGGCAAGCCAGGACCGGACCGAGGCGATCTGGTCGAACGCCGGCCCCTGTTGGGCGCCGAGCTGGGCGAACATGCCCTTCACGCAGCGCACGGCGGCCTTTCCGGCGTACAGGTCCGGGACCACGGCGACGTAACCTGCGGCTGCGAGCCAGTCGGCCTGCTCACGCATGTCGTCGGTGACCCCGAACGCGTCGTGCACGACGACGACGCCCGGCCACGGTCCGGGGCGGCCGACGGTGACGATCGGCGTCGCCAGATAGGCCGGGCGTCCGTCCCGCTGGATGTCTGCTGAGTGGCTCATGTGCGTCGATCGTCAGTCTCGGGTGAACAAGGCTATGACGAACTCTGTTGAGCTCTGCCGAGCAGATGCTGACATCGAGGACCTCCGGGGTCGATTGACCTGGTCAGTGAGTGAGTGCCTCGTCCGCCGGCTCGACGGACAGGTGGGGAAGTAGTCGGTCGAGCCACGTGGGCAACCACCAGTTGGCCGCACCGAAGAGGTGCATCATCGCGGGGACGAGCACCGTACGGACGACGAAGGCATCGAGCAACACAGCCGACGAGAGCCCGATGCCGAACTCCGCGATGACCCGCTGACCGCCGAAGACGAAGGCCACGAAGACGCAGATCATGATCGCCGCGGCCGCCGTGATGACCCGGCCTGTCGTGGCCTGACCCCGGCTCACCGAGAGACGGTTGTCGCCGGTGTGCAACCACTCCTCGTGCATCCTGCTGACGAGGAACACCTGGTAGTCCATGGAGAGTCCGAACAGGATCGACAGCATGATCACGGGCAGGAACGCCTCGACCGGACCTGCCTTGCCGAGCCCGAGCAGGTCGGTGCCCCAGCCCCACTGGAAGACCGCGGTGATGACACCGAAGGACGCGCCGGCGGCCAGCAGGTTCATGAGGGCCGCCGTCGCCGGCACCAGCAGACTCCGAAAGGCCAGCAGCAGCAACAGGAATCCAAGCAAGATGATGACGACGATGAACAGCGGGAGCTTTGAGGTGAGGACGTCGGCGAAGTCGTCGAAGATCGCGGTCGTCCCCCCGACGTAGACCTGCAACGACGTCCCCTGCTCGGCCGCCGGGATCACCGAGCTGCGCAGGTGCCCGATGAGGTCGCTCGTCGCCGCGTCCTGGGGGGAGGTGGTCGGGACGACCTGGACGACGCCCAGCTTGGCGCCGGGCGCCGTCGGGAACGCCGTGACCGAGGCAATCCCGGACTCGCTGCGCAGTGTGCCCACCAACGCCGCGAGTGCCGCGGTGTCAGCAGGACTCTTCACCTCGGCCACCAGCTGCAGCGGCCCGTTGAAGCCGGGACCGAAGCCCTCGGCCAACAGGTCGTATGCCTTGCGGGTAGCACTTCCGGAAGGATCGTTTCCGGAGTCGGAGGAGCCCAGTCGTAGTGACAGCACCGGCAGCGTGAGCACGAGCATGACCACGGTCGCACCGACGACGAGCAGCTTGGGCCGCCGCTCGACCAGTGCCGCCCAACGGGCCCAGAATCCCTGGGCGTGTGGCTCATGCGGTCCTTCCGTCGCGAGCCGGTGGCGCTCCTTGCGTCCGAGCACCCGCGGGCCGAGGAAGCCCAGCATCGCGGGCAGGAACGTGGTGGCGGCGGCGACGGTGAAGAGCACGGTCAGCGCAGCGGGAATAGCGAGCCCGTTGAGGAAGCTGAGGCGGAGCACCAACAGTCCGAGCAGCGCGACACAGACCGTCCCGCCGGCGAACAGGACCGCGCGGCCGGACGTGTCCAGGGCACGGACAGCGGCTTCCTCCGGGCTGAGGCCGCCCTGGATTCCGGCGCGATGCCTGGTGACGATGAAGAGCGCATAGTCGATGCCGACGCCGAGGCCGATCAGCCCGGCCAGCGTCGGTCCGACCGTCCCGATGCTCACCACGTGGGAGAGCAGACCGACGGCCAGCAGACCGCTGCCCAGGGCCACCACCGCAGTGAGCAGTGGGAGGGCCATGGCGAACAGCGACCCGAACGCGATGAACAAGATGATGCCAGCGGCGACCAGGCCGACCCCCTCGCTGCTGGAGGGTGGGGTCTGCTGGATCTGTTTGATCGCGTTGCCGCCCAGCTCGACGTCGAGGCCCGGGGAGCGAGCCGACTCCGCCAGGTCGATGACGTGCTTGACGTCCGCCGCGGGCAGAGCCTGCGTCTGCTTGGCAAAGATCACGTTGGCAAATGCCGTACGACCGTCCTTGCTCAGGTGCGCAGCGCCGGCAGCGGCGTACGGGCTGGCGACCGAGGCCACCGACGGCGACGTGGCCACGCGGGCGAGCATCGAGGAGACCTTGGACTGGACCGCGGGGTCGCGAACGCTCCCGCTCTTGACGTGGATGACGATCGTGTCGGAGTCGCCGGCTTGCGCGGGGAAGTTCGAGCTCAGCAGGCTCAGTGCCTTGGTCGACTCGGTGCCGGGCAGCGAGAAGCTGTCGGAGTATGCCGTGCCGACGGCACCGGTGAGCCACAGGAGCGCCGCGATGGCCGCCACCCAGCCGAGCACGACGATGCGACGATGCCGGAAGCACCACCGTGCCAGACCGGCCAAGATAGACTCCTTGGATTCGTACTTGGTGAACGTTCGGTAAGTAACCTACACGATGCCGGATCCGATCAGGAGGATGGATGTCACGCCCCGCCAGGACCACTGCAGTGGACACGCGTGCCCGGATCCTCGCGGTGGCCCTCGAGCTCGTCAGCGAGCGTGGCTTCGCCGGTACCTCGATCCGCGACCTGGCCGAGCGCCTCGACCTGACCACGGCCGCGATGTACTACCACTTCTCGTCCAAGGACGCCCTTCTCGACGCCCTCATGGAGCCGCTGATCGACGGGCTCACCGACCTGTCCGCCAAAGCGGGTTCGGGCGAGCTCGGCGAGATCGACGTACTGACCGAGCTCCTGACCGTGCTGTCCGGCGAGGGCGCCAAGGTCATGGGGGTCCTGCACGGCGACCCGTCGGCGGCCCTGCGGCTCAAGGCCAGCTGCGAGCCCGACCGGATGTTCGCGGGGATCGTGCACGGCCTCGCCCGGTCCGACGACCGGTTGGCCCTGCTACGGGCAACGTGCGCGGTCGGGGCCATTCAAGGTGCCGTGTTCGCAACCTCCCACAGCCATCCCGGACCGCGCGGGTCCTGGCCCGGGTTCGACGACGAGGACCGCAATGTCGTCGTCAACGCGGCGCTGGCTGCGCTGCACTCGAAGCAGACGCGGATGGCCAAGGGCGAATGAGCCGCAGGCCCGGAGGGTCGTCGCAGGACTAGTCCCACGACTTGCGGTGTTAGGTACTGGCATGACTTTCAACGACATCCCGCTCGTCACCATCGATGGCGAGCCGACCTCGCTCGCCCAGTACGCCGACAAGGTCAAGCTGATCGTCAACGTGGCCTCCCGCTGTGGTCTCTCGCCGCAGTACAAGAAGCTCGAAGAGCTGCAACGGACTTACGGCGACCGCGGTTTCACGGTGCTGGGCTTCCCGAGCAACCAGTTCCTGCAGGAGCTCGGCAGCTCCGAGGCCATCAAGGAGTTCTGCTCGCAGAACTACGACGTCACGTTCCCGATGTTCGAGAGGCTCAGGGTGAACGGACGCTCTCAGCATCCGCTCTACGCCGAGCTGACCACGACAGCGGATGCAGAAGGCAAGGCCGGCAAGGTGAAGTGGAACTTCGAGAAGTTCGTGGTCACGCCTGCCGGCGAGGTGCACCGATTCCGCCCGAAGGTCGAGCCGGACGCCGCCGAGATCGTCGATCTGATCGAGGCTTCCCTGCCCGCAGCCGGCTAGCTGACGACCGAGGTGAGGGGTAGACGGCGCTCTGGTCTGATGCTGGCAGGTGGCCGGATGCGCGGTGGTTATGCTCGCGCTGGGAGAACGATCGGAAAAGGAAATTGTTCGAGCGATGGCAGGGCTGAAGGATGGCGGGTTCTGGGTGGCTTACCGTGCTTGTGGTGCCTCTGGTGATCGCCTCCTGCGGGGCGCCGTCCGAGCCGCATAGCGGCATCGGTGTGGGGTCGGAAGATGGCTCGAGTCGGGTAGGTGTCTCATATCTGCCGTGCGCTGGAGAAAGGGTCACTTCCGTCGAGCTGACGACAAACCCCGCCAGTGGGTCGGGCAGGACTATCTGGCGCATCTCATCTGGACCGACGGCCGGAGTCGCGGATCAGTTCATCCTTGGCGAGGCGCCCCCAGGTTGGCTGGCATCCGTGCCGATGAAGGAGCTGCCGTCGAAATCCGAAAAGCTTGCGGTCTACGTAGAAACCACAAAGCGATCGCCCGGCGGAATCTCCTTCTCCCTTGGTGACCTCATTCCTGGCGCGATCATGTCCGATGACGGCTTGGTTTCTCGTTCAACCTTCGTCGGGTATCAAGACTATTGCTGACCCAGCATCAGTGATTAGACGCACTTCTCGTCGAGATGCTGCAGGCCCGAGAAGCGGTTGCCGCGGTCGCCGGAAACTGGAGGAGCACCCGCATGGCACAGGTTGAAGCGCCACGTTCGTCCGGGAGCACCGACTGGACCTGGCGGCGCGAGACGCCACTGAGTCGGTTCCTGCGCACCGAGAGCGGCAGTGCGGCGGTGTTGCTGGCGGCTACGGTCGCAGCCTTGGTCTGGGCGAACGTCGGCAGTGCCTCCTACCAGACTGTGTGGCGCACGGAGCTGTCGGTCCAGGTCGGTGCTTCGGGTGTGGCGATGGACCTCGTCGGCTGGGTGAACAGCGGCCTGATGACGTTCTTCTTCTTCGTCGTGGGTCTGGAGACCCGCCGCGAGCTCGACATCGGCGAGCTGCGTGAGCGCCGCCGGGTGGTGCTGCCCCTTGCCGCCGGGATCGCCGGCATGGCCGTCGCCGTCGCGCTGTACCTGGTGGTCAACGCCGGTGAGCCCTCGGCGCGGGGCTGGGGCGTGGCCATGTCAACCGACACGGCCTTCGCGCTCGGGATGCTGGCACTCATCGGCCCGCGGTTCCCCGAGCGGCTGCGCGCCTTCCTGCTCACGGTGGTGGTCATCGACGACGTGGTCGCACTGCTCGTGATCGCGACCGTCTACACGCGCCAGCTCAGCGTCGCGCCGCTTCTGGTGGCCTGCGCCCTGTTTGCGGGGATCCTGGTGCTGAGCCGGTTGCAGGTCCGCCAAGGCGTCGTCTACCTCGTCGTCGGCCTCGCGACCTGGGTCGCGCTGCGCCTCTCGGGGGTCGACCCTGTCGTCGTCGGCCTGGCCATGGGGCTGCTGACCTACGCCAGCCCGGCCGGCCGCGAGGACCTCGAGCGCGCCACAGACCGGTTCCGCGACTTCCGCGAGCAACCCACGCCAGAGCTCGCGCGCTCCGCCCGAGCGGGCCTGCAGCGGGCCATCTCACCGAACGAACGGCTCCAGGACGCCTTCCACCCCTGGACCAGCTACGTCATCGTGCCGCTCTTCGCGCTGGCCAACGCAGGCATCCCCATCCAGGGCGACTTCCTGTCGCAGGCGTACCGGTCACCAATCACCCTGGGCATCATCGCCGCGTTCGTCCTGGGCAAGCCCGTCGGCGTCCTGGCCGGATCATGGCTGGTCACCCGGGCGACCGCCGGTCGGCTGCGGCCACCGGTGGGTTGGGCGGCCGTTGCCGGTGGTGGCACCATCGCCGGCATCGGCTTCACCGTGAGCCTGCTCATCGCGACGCTGGCGTTCAGCGGACGCGACCTCGAGGAAGCCAAGCTCGGGATCCTGACCGCAGCCCTGGGCGCGGCAGGACTGACCTGGGTGCTCTTCCGCATCACCGCGGCACTCCCACCGGCACGACGGGTCCGCGCGCTGCTCGGCACGGCGGAATCCATCGTTGACCTCGCGGACCCGGTAGACCCGGACCGCGACCACGTGCGCGGTCCGAGCGAGGCACCCGTCACCCTGGTCGAGTATGCCGACTTCGAGTGCCCCTACTGCGGCCAGGCCGAGCCGATCGTGCGCGAACTGCTGGCCGACTTCGGCGACATCCGGTACGCGTGGCGGCATCTTCCGCTCCGGGACGTGCACCCGCACGCGCAGTTCGCGGCTGAGGCCGCAGAAGCGGCCGCACAACAGGGCGCCTTCTGGGGGATGCACGACCTCCTGCTCGACCATCAAGGCGCACTGCTCACTCCAGACCTGGAAGGTTACGCCGAACAGCTCGGCCTCGACGTCGCGCGGTTCACCACTGACCTGCGCCGCCACGCCGGCGCGGCCCGGGTCGCCCAAGACGTCGACAGCGCCGATCTCAGCGGGGTCTCGGGCACCCCGACCTTCTTCCTCAACGGCCGACGCCACCACGGCGCCTTCGACATCGAGACCCTGTCCAATGCCGTCCACCTCGCTCGCGTCAAGGCGACGATCACGCCGAACCGGGACTAGATCTCACGCGGTCGACCATGACTGCGCCAGACCGGCCAGGCCGAATGGATCACCGGACAGGTTCGCTCTAGTCAGTTGGGTCAGTCAACCGACTACGTAGGTGCGACAGTGCCTGCCTGAGGTTTCTGAGAGGCGTTCGGTTCGGGAGCTGAGGGATGTGCGCTGCTGAGGGAGGTGCGCTAGGGACTCTGCTGGCGCGCGTTGTACGGCACCGCCTGGACGGTCGCGCGAGATACGGGACCTCCGCACTCGTGGCAGGTGTGGTCAACGACGAGGACATGACCACACTCGTGCAGCCACGTCGTCGCCTTCGCCGGCCGAGCCCATTTCGTGCCCCACTGCCCGAGTGCGCTCAGCACCGGAAGGAGGTCAATGCCCTTGTCAGTGAGGTGGTATTCGTAGCGAGGAGGGTGGTCGGAGTACAGACGCCGCTCGACGATCGAGAACTGCTCGAGCTTCCGCAGGCGCTCGGCGAGGATGTCGCGGGACGCACCCGTGAAGGCAGCGATCTGGTCGAAGCGGTGGACGCCGTACCCGAGCTCCCGGATGGCGACGAGCGTCCAGCGCTCACCAACGATCTCCAGCGTCGCCGCGATGGGACACGGTCGACGCTCTGGATGCCGCACCGACCCGATCGGTCAACCGGCCTCCGGAGCTGCCACCGCCCCCGGGCGGGTGGACCTGGCCTCCGACCGCGGCGACGTTGATCTCGGCAGAGCGCGACGCAGTGCTGGTCGACACCCTCCACCCAGTCGACGACGCGAACGCCCTCGCCGACTGGGTGGAGGCGAAGGGCAAGCGGGTCACCACGATCTACGTCACCCATGAGCACGCTGACCATTACCTGGGTGCGCCCGTGCTGCTCGCACGTTTCCCTGGCTCGCGACTTGTCTCGACCCAGACGGTGGTGGAGCTGATCCGTCCCCAGCTCGCCACCGCCGCCGTCGAGGAGTACTGGCGACCGATGTTCGGGATCGAGACGCTCCGCGGAGTTGCGGGTCTGCACCCCGAGATCGTCATCGCTGCCCACCGTCGGCCCGACGCCGTCAACGGGCCCGCAGGCTCTCGACGAGAGCATCGCGTACATCGAGGACATGGACCGCCTGTGCTCAACACCTATCTCCGTGGGCGACCTCATCCAGGGAATGCTGGCCCTGCATGGGGACCGGCTGAACATCACGACGCTCTACCACGTCGCCTACGCGCTTGCGGGAGCTCAATGAGGTTTCCCTCACCCGATGGGGTGGTCACCTGCGAGGAGGTCAGCGGGCGGGCTGTTCCTCCCACGCCTTGCTGCGTTCCACTGCCTTCAACCACTGCCGGTATGCCGCGTCGCCCGCCCTGCGCGCCCCGCCGCGGGGCTCGAAGCGCCGTTCCAGCGCCCAGGTCGCGGCGATCTCCTCCTGGCTGGACCACACCCCGGCGCCAAGACCGGCCAGGAACGCCGCGCCCAGCCCGGTGGTGTCCGTGATCCTGGGGCGTTCCACCGGCACGCCGAGCTGATCCGCCTGAAGCTGCATGAGCAGGGGGTTCTGGCTGGCACCGCCGTCGACGCGAAGCACGGGGATCGGCGTCTCGATGGTGTCGAAGACGTCGCGCACCTCGAAGCAGATCGCCTCCAGGGTCGCCCGGACCAGGTGCGCGCGGGTGGTGCCGCGGGTGATGCCGTGGATCGAGCCTCGGGCCTGCGGGTCCCAGTGTGGTGCCCCCAGACCGGTCAGCGCCGGCACGAACACCACCCCCTGGGAGTCGCTGACGGTGCCGGCGATGGCTTCCGTCTCGGCCGCCGAGCCGATGATCTGAAGGCCGTCGCGCAGCCACTGGATCGCGGCACCGGTGACGAAGATCGCACCCTCCAGGGCATACGTCAGGCTGCCGTCGGGAGCCTGCCAGGCGACTGTCGAGAGAAGCCCAGCATCGCTGCGCTGCAAGGTCTTTCCCGTGTTCACGAGGATGAACGAGCCGGTGCCGTAGGTGCACTTGGCGTCACCCACGCCAAAGCAGGCCTGCCCGAACAGGGCGGCCTGCTGGTCGCCGGCCATGCCCGAGATGGGGGCGTCGATGCCGAGGAAGGCCGACGGGTCGGTGCGGGCGACCTCGCCCCAGTTGGGTACGACGTCGGGCAGGGCCGACATGGGAACCCCCAGCAGCTCGCAGAGCTCCGCCGACCACGCGCCCTGCTGCACGTCATACATCAGGGTTCGTGAGGCATTCGAGGCATCCGTGACGTGGGCCCCGCCGCCGCTCATCCGTGCGACGAGGTAGGAGTCGACCGTGCCGATGGCTACCTGGCCGCACGCGACGCCGGCCCACGCACGGGGGTCGTTCTCGCGCAGCCAGGTCAGCTTGGTCCCGGTGAAGTACGGGTCGAGCCGCAGGCCGGTCAGCGCGGTGACGCGGGCACCATGACCGGCCGACTCCAGGCGCTCGCAGATCGCTGAGGTGCGCCGATCCTGCCAGACGATCGCATGCCGCGGCGCGGCCAGCGTATGCCGGTCCCACAGGACCGCGGTCTCGCGCTGGTTGGTGATACCCACGGCCCGGACCACCATGTCGGGGGCGGTGTCCAGGGCCGCCTGCGTCGCGGTCAGCGTGGCCTGCCAGATCTCCTCGGGTGCGTGCTCGACCCATCCGGGTTGGGGGAAGTGCTGGGCGAACTCGGCGTAACCGCGGGCCAGCACGTCGGCCTCGCCGGTGACCAGCAGCACCGTGACGCCGGTGGTGCCGGCATCAACGGCAAGAACAACTCCCACGCGCCCAACCGGGTCCTGTTGGCTCATGCGTCGGCCTCGCGCAGGGCCTGGAGCACACGGCTGTCGATGCCGTCCGGGGTCATCCGCATCTCGAAGTTGGCCTCGCCCGCCCAGTCCTCCAGGGCCTCGCGCAGATCGGGCTGGCTTCGCCCCAGGACCAGCAGGTGCTGGCGAACCTCGTCGGCCAGCGGACCCTCCAGCGGCAGCACTTTGCCGGGGGACCCGAAGTAGAGATCGTGCAGATCCAGCAGCCGGGCCAGCTCCTGGGTCGCGTCGGGGTGATCGTCGACCCGCAGGTCGGCAAGGACGCCGCAGTAGTCGTACCCGGCGCCGGGGGACACGGCATACAGCGCGGCGGACTGACGCCCGCGCTTGTCGCCACCCGCGGAGTCACCGGCCACCAGCGCATGTATCAGCCTGGGCGCCAACGCAAGCTGGGGGTGCTCGAGCCACGCCTGCTCCATGTCCAGTACGACCCGCTCACCCACCAGGATGTTTCCCTGGATGGCATAGCCGCTGTCGGCGTCGCCGCCGGTGACACCTCCGGCCCAGCTCATGCAGCCCGGCCCGGTGAAGGTGCTCTGGCCCGTGGCGCAGACCACCCCGAGCTGACGGTCGTCGTGTCCCTCGTCGGCCGAGGTGAGCCCTGCCACCGTGTCCGCGGCGCCCGAGCCCGCGGCCAGCATGGCCAGGCCGTCCGCTGCATACGACACCTTGGCCATGGCCTGGGTGGCGATGGCGCCGACGCCGAGCCGGGCCGAGGGGACCACGGAACCGACGGCGATGAACTTGCTGGCCACCGCCACGCCGTAGGCATCACCGATGCGGGCCACGATCGAGAAGGTCATGCCCGCGACCCTAGCGACGGAGCGCGGGCACTGGCGATAGGGTTTCGACTATGCGAATCGGAGTACTAACAGGTGGCGGCGACTGTCCCGGACTGAACGCGGTAATCCGGGCGGCGGTGACCAAGGGCGTCCAGGTGCACGGACACGAGTTCGTGGGCTTCCGCGACGGCTGGAAGGGCCCGCTGGAGGGGCTCACCC
>Ga0209745_1001994_pt1 | contig 11850 bp, 10 predicted proteins | sample BarGraNGADG00312_FD_184495 | JGI IMG/M metagenome (GOLD analysis project Ga0209745, IMG submission 184495) | Arctic peat soil microbial communities from Barrow, Alaska - Barrow Graham LP Ref core NGADG0004-312 (SPAdes) (version 2) | ecosystem: Environmental > Terrestrial > Soil > Wetlands > Peat... | reverse complement strand
CGCATCGACAAAGACGACTTTCGGATAGTGCTTCCTGACCTTCTCATCCGGTACCGAAACGAACGAGGAGATGATGACGAGATCACCTTTGTGAACAAGCCTCGCCGCGGCCCCGTTCATGCAGATCTCCCCGGAGTCACGCTCCCCCTCTATGACGTATGTGACTACGCGGTTGCCGTTGTCAAGGTCCCATACGTGGACCTGTTCGTACGGGACCAGATCCGCCAGTTCCATCAGCGAGCGGTCGACGGTGACGCTTCCCTCGTAGTGTATGTCGGCGTCTGTGACCACCGCGCGGTGGATTTTGCTCTTTAGCATGACCCTGTAAATCTGTTCCATGAAATTCACTCTATTTTGAACACCATGTTGTCGATGAGCCTCGCCCGTCCAATGCGGGCGGCTACCGCCACAAGGACTTCCCCCGACAGCTCTTCAAGCGGTCGCAAGAAAATATTATCACAGATGGATATATACTCAAGATTTACGAGCGGGAAGGTAGAGATTAAGTTCTCCATGGCCGACCTGATCTTGCCGGCCTGACGCTGGCCCTGCTCAACCAGTAGGCGGGCGGCCTCCAGCGACCGGTGCAACGCGATCGCCTGCTCCCGTTCCTCGGGTTCGAGGTAAGTGTTGCGCGAACTCATGGCCACCCCGTCGGATTCGCGCACGGTGGGTACCGGTATTATCTCGATTGGGAAGTCCAGGTCGGCCGCCATCTTCCTTATGATGACCAGTTGCTGCGCGTCCTTCTGACCGAAGTACGCTCTGTGTGCCGGTACGATATTGAAAAGCTTGGAGACAACAGTGGCCACGCCCCTGAAATGGTTGGGGCGAGTTCGCCCGCACATAACCCGGCGTAGTTCCTCGACTTCGACGAACGTGGCGGCGCCCTCCGGGTACATCTCTTCGACCTCCGGCGCAAAGATGTAGTCAACCCCAACGCCCTCGGCGAGCGCGCGGTCGCGCTCGAAGTCACCCGGGTATGCGTCCAGGTCTTCGCCCGGTCCGAACTGGGTGGGGTTCACAAAGAGCGTTACCACAACGACGTCGCATTCGGCCCGCGCGCGGCGCATCAACTCCAGGTGCCCCTCATGGAAAAACCCCATGGTGGGAACCAGGCCGACCGTCTCGCCCCGCGCCTTCGCCTCATCGACAAGCCCGCGCATCTTGTCTTTTTTCTTAATTACTTCCATGAGCCTACCTAGGTGCCTTGGGGTCACAGGGGGATGGGGTCAAGTCTTGGGATGTGGGGTCATCACTGAGATCAAACCCTATGTTGTGGAGTCATGACCCCACATCCCAAGACTTGACCCCATCCCCCCCATCCCAGGGTCTGACCCCAATAGCTTGCGCATTTCTTCCAAGGTATCGGGGTCGAGGTCGCCGCGCTCCCCGACGAGCTCGAGCCCCCAGAGGCATACCGTTCGATACATCGCGGCCAGTTCCGAATTGAACCTTTCCAGGGCCTCCAGGTGCTCCCTGATAGTTCCCACGTCTCCGCGCGCCAGGGGCCCGGTAAGGGCGCCTGCCGGCCCGAGTCTGCCGACGTTGTCGAGAGTCGCGCGCGCCAGGGGCATGAAGGCCTCCGTAAAACCGTCGTCCGAAAAACCCAGCTCCCGGGCGATGGAAAGCGCTCCATACTCCACTATGGCAAGCATATTGCTGGCCATGACCGCCGCGACGTGGTAGAGCACCTTGTCGGTGTTTTCAATGAATTGGGTACGGCCATCCAGGTTGGAAACGAACTCTTCGGCCCACTCCTCGAGCTCTGGGGCGCAGGTTACTCCGAAGGCGCTGCCCGGCAGGGCCTCCAGCGCTCCTTCCAGGTCGGGAAACGTCTGGAGTGGATGGATCGACAGCACGTCGGCCCCGCCTCGCTGTGCGCTGTCCAGTGCGTCAAGCGACAGCACCCCGCTCATGTGGATGAACTTCTTGCCTGAAAGGTCTATGCCTGAATCGGCGATGCGCCCGCAGGTCTCCTCTATTGCGTCGTCCGGAGTGGTGATGAGGATGATGTCGGCCCCTCCGGTCGCCCCGGCCGGGTCAGTTGTAGCCTCCGCTCCACTCAACGCGGCGGCCCGCTCGCGGGCAAACTCCGACGAGTCAACGACCTCCACCACCGTATAGCCGCGAGAAGAAAGGAGGCTGGACATAGCGGTGCCCACCCGACCCACTCCAACAATCGCCACCCGCCCCCTGGAGTCCATCATCTCAGAGGTCTCCGGAGCGCCAGACGGCCTGGCTGTCCCCGAGGTCGTCAAGTAGTTTGTTCACGGGGGTGCCGTCGGGAAGTCTGACATGCGGATCTACCTCGAGGAGTGGCTCGAGCACGAAACGCCTTTCCTTGAGCCTCGGGTGTGGTATCAAGAGCTTGGGATCATCCTGCTCGAGGTTGCCGAAGAGAAGGATGTCAAGGTCCAGGGTGCGTGGGCCCCAGCGCGTAATTCTCTGCCTTCCGTGATCGAGTTCGATCTTGTGAACCAGGCTAAGCAGCTGGTAGGGGTCGAGGGCGGTCTCGACCGCTACGACCGCATTGAGGAAATCGGGCTGGTCGGTCATGCCGACGGGCTCGGAGTCGTAGACCCCGGACTTGCCCACCACAACCACGTCATCGGCCGCCGCCAGCGCTGCGGCGCCGGACTTCAGGTTGTCCAGTCGTTCCCCCGCGTTGGAGCCCAGTCCGATGTAGGCGCGGCTCAATGGCTTATGCCCTCCTCCGATGAAGCGCGGCTTCCCCGTTTTTCGCGTCGCACCGTAACGCCCACCCAACCGGCCTCCACTGGAAGCGGGGCGTCCGGTTTCTTTACGGTCACCGAAGCCTCCTTCACACCGTCGAGACTCAGCAGGTAATCGACGATGTCGCTGGCAACGGTCTCGATGAGGTTGTACCTGCTCGAGGTCGCCATTCCCGCTACGGTCCCGGCCACTTCAGCGTAATCCACGGTCGCCGAGAGGTCGTCGGTGCGGGCCATATCCTCATCCAGCACCAAGTCTACATCGAGGAGGAACTCCTGTCCTCGTTCCTTCTCCTCCGGCGTCACTCCGTGGTGCGCGAACACTTTGATGTCCCTGATCGCGATCGATTTCATCGACGTTCTCACTTCAACTCGCGGTTCTTGCCCGCCGCGGCATCGGCCATCCTGACAACCTCAACCATCTCTTCAACGTCGTGAACCCTCACCACGTCGACGCCCCTTGAAATCGCGAACGCCACCGTGGCCGCCGTGCCCAGCAGGCGCTGGTCCACCGGCCGGCCCAGCACCGATCCAATAAACCTCTTTCGCGAGGTCCCCAGCACCAGCGGGTACCCCAGCCCGCGGAACTCCTCGATCCTTCGCAGGATCTCGAGGTTGTGCTCGACGGTCTTGCCGAACCCGATGCCGGGATCGACCAACAGCCTCTCCGGCGATATTCCAGCTTGGACGGCCGCGGCCGCACGCTCCCTGAGGAACCTGGAGATATCACCAACCACGTCTTCGTATTTCGGGTTCTCCTGCATGTTCCTGGGCTCACCCTGCATGTGCATGAGTATCACCGGCGCTCCGCGCTCAGCCGCGAGCGGTGCCAGCTTTTCATCGAAGCGAAGGGCGGTTATGTCGTTTAGAATGCAGGCCCCGGCATCCAGCGCCCTGCCGGCGACCTCGGACTTGTAGGTATCGATGGAGATCGGCACATCGAGCTCGCCTGTCAGTGCCTCGATCAACGGGACGGTACGGCGCAACTCCTCCTCGAGCGGCAGCGGCTCGGCTCCGGGCCTGGTCGACTCGCCTCCGATGTCAATGATATCGGCGCCCGCCGCGACTATCTCGGACGCCCGCTTGCGAGCCTTCTCCAAGGTGTCGAAACTTCCTCCGTCCGAAAACGAGTCCGGCGTTGTGTTGATCACACCCATAACCAGGGTTCGTCCCCCGATTTCGAGCGTATAACTCCCCGCCTCCAGGAGCCGCGGTTCGAGCCCGAACGCGGCCTCCAGCAAAGCCTTGAGCTCACGAGAAAGAGTTTTCAGCCCGAACGGCTGCACCGAAAGGTTCTTTATCACCTTGCGCAACTGGCCGAGGGTCCCCATCATGATCACGCTCACACGTTCGGTGCCGTCGATCACCAGAAGATCCTTGGGAGTGGCACACTCCGCGCCTTTGGAGAGCATTACTTCCTTGATAATGTGAGCGGCGCGCGCCTGGACGTTCTCGACGAAGACGCTCAGATGCAGCATCTTGCGCGACATTATTTTGACGCCGGCCTTGTCGCTTCCCAACTCCTCAAGGATGCGGTGAGCGTCGGCCTCGTTCTCCACTCTGACGAGGCGAGGGTTATACCTGGTCGCTACTGCAGTCTCTTTTGCCTCAGGCAAATCCTACCATTTCCCCCTTATGAGCGACATCGCCTCGGCACGGCTGGCGGGGCTTCGATAGAATAGCCCTCGAACCGCTGAGGTCACGGTTGTGGTGCCGGGCTTCTTTACCCCCCTCATCGACATGCAGAGGTGCTCCGCTTCGATGACCACCATCACCCCCTGCGCGTCCAGGCCTTCCATTATAGCGTCCGCTACCTGCGTGGTCAGTCTCTCCTGGACCTGGAGGCGCTTGGACAGAGAGTCGACGACGCGGGCCAGCTTGCTAATGCCTGTTATCTGGCCTGACTTACCCGGTACGTAAGCGACGTGCGCCGTACCAATGAACGGCATGAGGTGGTGCTCGCAGACGGAGTAAAGGGGGATGTCCTTTACTATGATCATCTCCTCGTGCTCCTCGGAGAACTGCGCCTGGAGAAGTTCGGTGGGATCCTGCCCGAGTCCGGCGAAGATCTCTTCGTACATACTCGCAACCCTGGTGGGGGTCAGGCGCAGTCCCTCGCGGTCGGGGTCCTCTCCGATCCCTTCCAGTATCATTCTGACAGCCGCTTCGATCTTTTCACGATCCACTCCACAGCCTCCACTTTCATGTAACGGGGCGCCTCATTGAATTTCCTTTTATCAGAAGTAGGGGAATGAGTCAAAGATGTTATCCGTGCGGGGGTCCAGTGAGATTTGGATTGCTACTCCGGTTGTACCTCGGGTTTGGGTGTGGCGCTCGGGCTGCTGGGCTTGGGGGTACGCTTCCCCCTCAGGCGGCGGGACTCAGCCTCTTCCGCCTGCTCTTTGGCCACGCGCGCGGCCTCGGCGGCTTTCTTTTCATCGAGGAACCTTTGATAGACTTCCTGCGGTTCGCCCTCCAGGAGCTCGAGAAGCTCTTCCTTATCTACCGTCTCTTTGTCCACCAGGATCTTGGCGATCATCTCAAGGCGCTCGCGCTGGTCGGTGAGGATCTTCCTGGCTTCCTGATGGGCCTCGTCTATAAGGCGGCGTACCTCCTGGTCGATCTGGTATGCGACCTCGTCGGAGTAGTTGGGCTCGGCGGCGAAGTCGCGACCCAGGAACACCTGCTCCTGTTTGTGCCCGAGGGTAATGGGCCCCAGCTTCTCGCTCATGCCGTATTCCATGACCATCTGGCGCGCCACCTTGGTAGCGCGTTCTATGTCGTTCTGATCGCCAGTGGTGATGTCACCGAATATCATCTCCTCGGCGGTACGCCCGCCAAGCAGCATGGCCAGCTCGTCCACCAGCTCGGATCTGGTGATAAGGTACTTGTCCTCGGTTGGAAGCGTAAGAGTATAGCCCAGCGCGCGGCCCCGGGGGATTATGGATATTTTGTGTACCGGGTCGGCATTCGGCAGGGTATGCGCAACCAGCGCGTGACCCGACTCGTGGTAGGCTATTATCTCCTTTTCCTTGTCGCTGATGAGGCGCGTCTTCTTCTCCGGCCCGGCTACCACTCGGTCGATTGCCTCCTCCATCTCGATCATGTCGATGCTTTTCTTGCCGTGGCGGGCGGAGAGCAGCGCTGCTTCGTTGACCATATTGGCGAGGTCGGCTCCGGTGAAGCCCGGCGTGCGGCGGGCCAGGACGTCGATGTTGATAACCTCGGCCAGGGGCTTGCCCTTGGTGTGGACGCGTAGTATGGCTTTGCGCCCCTCGAGGTCGGGGCGGTCAACCACTATCTGCCTGTCGAACCTGCCCGGGCGCAGGAGCGCCGGGTCGAGGATGTCGGGCCTGTTGGTGGCCGCAATCAGAATAACTCCGGCCTTTGTGTCGAAGCCGTCCATCTCAACCAGCAACTGGTTGAGCGTTTGCTCGCGCTCGTCGTGCCCGCCACCCAGGCCGGCGCCTCTCTGGCGGCCGACGGCGTCGATCTCGTCCATGAATATGATACAAGGCGCGTTGGCCTTGGCCTGCTCGAAAAGGTCGCGCACGCGGGCGGCGCCGACGCCCACGAACATCTCCACGAAGTCGGAGCCCGAGATGCTGAAGAAAGGAACGCCGGCTTCCCCGGCGACCGCTCTGGCCAGAAGGGTCTTCCCCGCGCCGGGCGGGCCGTAGAGAAGAACGCCCTTGGGGATCTTGGCGCCAAGGGCCTGGAACTTGGCGGGGTTCTCCAGGAACTCCTTGATCTCCATCAGCTCCTCAACCGCCTCGTCGACGCCGGCGACGTCGTCGAAGGTCACCTTCGGCATGTCTTTGGTGATCTGGCGCGCCTTGCTCTTGCCGAACGACATGACCCGGTTGCCGCCACCCTGCATCTGCTGCATGAAGAAGAGGATAAGCCCCACCATCAGAAGCAGTGGCAGTATCTGTATGGCGACGGCCAGCACGCTGGTGCTGGTCTGAGGGTCGACCTCAATATCTTTTACTTTGCCCGTCACCAGCTTGGTGATGTCGTAGTTGGCGGGGAATGCGGTCTTGAACTTCGTCTTGTTGTTGACCACGGCCTCTATGGTCAAGTCGTGGTTGTAGATCTTGACGGAGGTAACGGTGCCGCGCTCGACCTGGTTCTTAAAATCACTGAACGACTCCTGCTTTGGCTGCTGCCGCCACGGCGGGTTGAGCACCAAGAGTCCGATCAGGAATAGTATCACTACCCAGAATATGATGGTCTTCGCGTACTTCCTCATTGGCCTCTTTCACATCTTAATAAAATAGCCGACAGGCCATGTCGGCAACCTTTCTTTTTGCCCTATGATTTTATCACACTCGCACTACACGCCCCACGGCATTGATCCGGAATCGCCGACTTAGCTCCTGCTCCGCCCACCACCTGTCTCAACGCCATTTCATTTTTACTGTTATGTATCGATAAGACAATGAGATAGCTTAACCTCGCCGTTGGGGTCAGATCTTAAATTTTGCGTTTTTTCGCCTCTTTATAAATGGGGTCAGGTCTTAAATATTGCGTTTTTTCGCGTCTGCCCTAAAGTGCGTTAAGTAAAATGCAATATTTAAGACCTGACCCCACTATTTCTTCAGCTCGGCTATGTAGGGGAGGTTGCGGTACCGCTCCGCGTGGTCGAGCCCGTAGCCAACGACGAAGACATCCGGGATGGAGAAGCCCTCGTACTTGATCGGCAGGTCGACCTGGTTCGCGGTGCGCTTGTTTAGAAGCGAGCATACCGCCAGCGAGGCCGGACCGCGCGAGCGGAAGTTGCGAAGCAGATAGCTGAGGGTAAGACCCGTATCGATTATATCTTCCACCAACACCACGTTTCGGTCCTTGATGTCGGTATCGAGATCCTTCATTATGCGCACAATGCCCGAGGTCTTGGTTGCGGAACCGTAAGAAGAGCATGCGATGAAGTCGAACTCGATCGGGACCTCAATGTGTCGCACCAGATCGGCCAAGAAAATGAATGCCCCCTTCAGGATGCCTATAAGGAGGCATGATGAATCTTTGTAATCCTCGTTCATTTGCCCGGCAAGCTCGCGGACCCTCGTCTGTATCTGCTCCTCGGAAAAAAGTGTTTCCCCTATTTCATATTCAGCCAACTTCACCCCCGCTTCCGTCCTCCCCCTGCTGAGGCGAGGAGTCCTGCACTGCAGGCAAATCATATTCGCCCGCGGGTCGCATAAGCAACATCACAGCCTCGCTTTCTTCGTTTCTCAGGCGAAAGCGCTCATCTAGCCTCATGCCGGCGACCCACGCGATCTCGCCACCGGACAGCACCAGCGGGCAGCGCTTTCTAAGGGAGCGGGGCAACTTCGCGTCGATGAAAAAGTCCGTCAACTTGCGTGTTCCCGGCGACCCCAGGGGTTTGAACCGGTCCCCCGGCCTCGGAGCCCTTACCTCGAGCGGTAGCTTGAGCTCCGGCGTCATATATTCGACATTCGGCTCGTCTCCCAGCGTGACCACGTCCCTCCCCACGCGGCGGGCTTCTATTACCACTCCCGCCCACGGCAACGCGACTACGCCGGGAACCGTCAATTGAACGGGGTGGCACTCGGCCTCATTATCCAGAGGTTTGAAGACGATATCGTCGTACTCGCGCTCGACGATCAGGGAGCCGGGAAGGTCCAGTCTCGCGCCCGTTCGTCCCCCCACCATTTTTTCCATAACATCCAGTACGTGCTGCCAGGATAGGCTTGGCGAGCGAGGCGCGGCTCGCGACCAGGCCTCCCTCACGGCCCCTCGCTGCAGCGCCGGTGGAAGCGACCGTAGCCGGGGGATGTTCAGTCGGACCTCATCATCGGCCACCGTGCCCACCAGGTCGAACGCCTGGGCCGCCTGCTCCAGCATGAACGCGCGGTCCAGAGCAAGCGACTCAACCTCCCGGAGGATCGTCTCCTTGATAGAGGGACCGACCTCGGAGACAAGGAACGGCAACACGTTCAACCTGACCTGATTGCGCAGGTAAGAGGTGTCGAGGTTGCTGGGGTCCCGCCGCGGGGTGACGTCCATGCGCGCGCAGTACTCCTCGACCTCCGTGCGCCAGACCTCGATGAGTGGTCTAATGAAATGACCGGAGACCGACGGGATGCCGCCCAGCCCGGTGAGGCCAGCGCCCTGGATGACCCGCATCATAAACGTCTCCACCTGGTCATCCGCGGTGTGACCGGTGGCGATCCGGTCCGCTTCGACCTCCAGCGCAAACTCGCGCAGCTTCGCCAGGCGCACCTCTCTCGCCGCGTCCTGCGGGGAGCGCCCGGTCCCAACGGCCTCTTCGCGTACGTCGGCGGCAGCCACCAAGGCCTGCAACCCCAGGTCGCGCGCCAGCTCCTCGACGTAGCGCGCGTCCGCGGCAGACTCCTCGCCGCGCAGCATGTGATCGAGGTGAAAAACGTGGAGGTCGAGATCCATTTCGGGGGCAATGCCCTTTAGGAAAAGCAACAGCGCAACCGAGTCCGGCCCGCCCGATACGGCCACTACCACACGCTCGCCGCCTTCCAGCATCCGGTAGCGGTTCACGGTTGAAAGAGCTGTGACTTCAAGATTTCGTTTGAGAACCATGGCTCACCCGTCTAGCATCGTAAGCCGGGCGGTCGGCTTTTTCAACCGCGATCTATTTGGAGGCCGTAGAGGCCGCGCCGCCGTTGATGAAGCCCCGTTCGCCCACGATGTTTACGTTTGTATCCAGACCGCTGCAATATCCGGCTACAGTCCCAAGCCACCCTGCGGCCGACCCGCCGGACATGATAGCAGGGCGGCATCCGCTTATCACGGTGGGCACCAGCTTGGCCTGGATGAGCCCGTTGGGCCCGAGGAGAGCGACAACAGTGAGCGTCTTCGAGGATATCTCGCGCGGCGGACTGAACACGTAGTTGCCCAGGCTATAGGCGATGAGCCGGTTCTTGTAGAGCTCAAACCCCTGGACCACGTGCGGGTGATGGCCGATGACAAGGTCGGCGCCGCTGTCGATCGCCAGGCGCGCGAGGTTGCGCTGTTCCTCGTTCGGTGCAGTGGCGAGCTCGATTCCCCAGTGGAAGGAAGCCACCACGTAGTCGGCCTTGGAGCGCGCTTCGCTTATTGTCCGAGCGACCCGCTCGCGGTCCGTTATGGTCGCGCAACCGGGGTTCTGGGCGGTCGCCGGCCAGCCGTCCGGGATCACCCCGGTGAACGCCACGAATGCGACCTTCTTCCCCCGCGCTTCGACCACGGTCGGAGAGTATGCCTCATCGGCGTTGTTGCCCGCGCCGCACCAGGCGACGCCGCTTTCCTTGAGGTGAGCCATAGTGTCCAGGAATGCGGTAGTGCCGTAATCCTTGGAGTGGTTGTTTGCAAGAGAGACGACTTTTATGCCGCCGTCCGACAGCGCCGCCGCCGAGTCGGCCGGTCCGCGAAAGCAGAACTCCTTGCCGCCGACAGGCGCCCCACCCGAGGAGATGCAGCACTCGAGGTTCACGAACGAGAGGTCCGCGTTCTTGAAGATGTCGCCCACATTCTCAAACGGATAGCCCATACCCTGCGACGTCAGTGTTGGGGTAACCCCATCCCCAAAGTTCACGTCGCCCCCCGCGGCGATCGTTATCATCGATGAGTTCGAAAGCCCGGACGAGATCTTCTTGAATATAGAGCCGAGTTCCGCCTCCGGCTTCGATTGACCGCCTCCGCAACCGCTAACCACCGTGGATACCGCAACGGCCAGAAGGAGCAGCCCCACCGATACCGCTTTCAATTTCTTGTCCACATAACGCGTTATCTTCAATATCACCTCTCGTATAGGAGACAGTGTCTTCAATCGTAACGAAATCATAACGCGATGCAAGGACACAACTGGGATAATGAAGATATGGGCCGATAACTGGTGGCCAGCCCGCAAAGAATAGCTCTTCTTTTTGGGGGAAGGGTCACCGGCGGCGAGGTATATCGCCTTTATGGGTCAAAAGCAGGTAGAGAGCGGTTGCTATAAGGAGACTTCCAGTTATGCCGAGTGGAAGTCTGCCTGTTCCGAATCCAACACAAGCGAATATGGCGCCTACTAGGGTCAAGACAAAAACGACGCGGGCATCGCTGCCCGCGGAGGCTACTCTAGTTCTTCGATGACGCGCTTGAAAGCTTTCTTCCCCGCTTCGTGCCCAACTGCGTCGAGAGTCGTGAACTCCAGCGCCTCGTATGGGCAGAGCTCGACGCACTTCGGCTGGTCCTCTCCAGCGCAGAAGTCGCAGGCGAACACTCGCTTTGAGTCCCAGTCGAGCTTGAGGGCGCCGAAGTTGCAGGCCTCGATGCACCAGCCGCAGCCGTTGCACTTGTCTTTTTCGATCCTCACCGACCCATCGTCCAGCACGGTTACGGCGTCGCGCGGACAGGCCTTCACACAAAGAGGCTCCTCGCACTTGCGGCAGGCGATGGCGATGTCGAAGGTCGGCTCGATGCGCACGTGCCTGATGCGGGCCTTAGACCAGTTGATGGTCTTCTCCTTGTAGATCGAGCACACATACTCGCACAGCTCGCAGCCCGCGCACTTCTCCGTATCGCAGACGATTATCTTCTTGGCTTCCATCGCTCACACCCCCAGGGTGGCATCGATACCGAGCTCTTCGAGCAGGGCCTTCGTGGGAATCCCATCTTCGTTCCAGCGCCGTTCCTCGTAGTAGCCCGAAAGCGCCTCGTCATACTCTTCGCGGACGATCACGGCCCCGTCGCTGACGTCGTCGTACATCTTCTCGTCAAAGGCGCGCGGCGGCGGGTAGTCGTCGGTGCGGTGGGCGTCGAACTTCACGTTGAAAAGCTTGGCCATGTTGTGGATGCGCTCGCCGGTCTTGATCATCTCCTCGTCGCTGACGTCGAAGCCGGTGACCATCCTAATCACGCTCGCGATCTCGTCGTTGCTCTTGTAGATGCCGCGCGTGAACTTGCAGATGATCATGGAATCAATGATGGCATAGAGGTTCTCACCGTCGAAGACGACCTTGCCTCGCGAGCGGTCGAGCTTGTAGCGGTCCACAGTACCCTTGACGTCGGGCTGGTAAGAACCCGACCTAAGGTAGCACGCACCCCGGACGCTTGTCGCGAAGCCGAGCGTAGCGGTCTGCAGGGAGCGTAACGA
>Ga0209745_1001993_pt1 | contig 11854 bp, 8 predicted proteins | sample BarGraNGADG00312_FD_184495 | JGI IMG/M metagenome (GOLD analysis project Ga0209745, IMG submission 184495) | Arctic peat soil microbial communities from Barrow, Alaska - Barrow Graham LP Ref core NGADG0004-312 (SPAdes) (version 2) | ecosystem: Environmental > Terrestrial > Soil > Wetlands > Peat ... | reverse complement strand
CGCATCAGCTGCTCGGTCGGATCCTGCGGGAACTTGTGGCCCTTCTCCTTCTCGTAGATGGCGATGAAGGTGTCGGCCAGCTCCTTGAGATCGTCGGCGCCCAGCTCGGCGTCGTTCTTGACTCCGCGCTTGGCCTTCATTTCGGTCAGCGCGTCCTCGAACACGTTCGGCTCAATGCCGTCCACGACCTCGCCGTACATCTGAACCAGGCGGCGGTAGCAGTCGTAGGCGAAGCGGGGGTTGCCCGTCGTCTCGGCCAGCCCGGCCGCCGCGGCGTCGTTGAGGCCGAGGTTGAGGACGGTGTCCATCATCCCGGGCATCGAGACGGCGGCGCCGGAGCGCACCGAAACGAGCAGCGGATCTTTCAGGTCGCCGAACTTCTTGCCCGACTTCTCCTCGAGGCGAATGATGGCCTCGGCGACTTCCTTGTCCAGCCCTGCCGGAACCTTGCTCCCCTGCATGTACGCGCGGCAGGCATCGGTCGAGACGGTGAAACCGCCGCAGACCGGCATCCCGATCTGCGTCATCTCCGCAAGACCGGCTCCCTTGCCGCCGAGTAGTGCCTTACCGCCATCTGACGGCTGATCGAAATCCCAGACGTAGCGCATCTGTCTGTCCCTTTCCTCTCGTGTTTATGCGTCTACGTCGAGTTTGTGACTGTGGCTCTGTGGGAGAAGCCTGCCCACCCGATCGGTGGCATGGCAGCGCGGGCGCTCGGCCCGAAAGGCTCCCGATAAGAATGCGCACGCCAACCACACTTCGGCGGCGCGCGAGCGAAGCGCCTCTGCGCTCATTTCTCCTGCCATAGTCAATACTCGACGGTTGTTCGAACAACGCCGCCCACTCGGGGCAGGCGCACTCATGCGAAAGAAGTATCAAAGAAGGCCCTCTGCCGGGCGGGAGAACCGTTGCCCAAGCGGCGGATTCTTGCGCGGTCGCCGGGTGGCAGCTACGCTTCAAACACAGTGTTGAAGCGAACGAAGAGCCAGACCCTCCTGCTTAGCTTGGCGGCCGCCGGGTAAATAAACCCCGGTCCGGTCGCCTTCCGCCTCCACCGCCTTTGGGCTTGGGGGCTTTTTTGTGGCCGAACACAGATGCGAACAAGGAAATGAGATGAGTCGAATGCGAACCGAGAAGTACCGGCCTTATCCGCCGGTCGAGCTGCCGAATAGAACCTGGCCCACGAAGGCCATTACCGAGGCCCCGATCTGGTGCTCGGTCGACCTTCGCGACGGCAACCAGGCGCTGATCGATCCCATGAACAGCTCCCGTAAGCAGCGGCTCTTCGACCTCCTGCTCACCATCGGCTTCAAAGAGATCGAGATCGGCTTCCCGGCGGCTTCGCAAACCGACTTCGACTTCGTTCGCCGGCTGATCGAGAAGGATCTGATTCCCGACGACGTCGCGATCGTGGTGCTGACTCAAGCCCGCAAAGAGCTGATCGAGCGCACCTACGAGGGCTTGCGCGGCGCCAAGCAGGCGATCGTCCATCTCTACAGCTCCACCTCGGAGTTGCAGCGCCGCGTCGTCTTCCGCAGCGACAAGAAGGGTGTGAAGAAGATCGCGATCGACGGCGCCAAGTGGTGCCTGAGCGGCGCCGAGACCGTTCCCGACACCGATATCCGCTTCGAGTACTCGCCCGAGAGCTTCACGGGCACCGAGTTGGAGTACTCGCTGGAAGTGTGCGAGGCGGTGCTCGACGTCTGGCAGGCAACGCCCGAGCGAAGGGCGATTCTCAACCTCCCGGCCACGGTTGAGATGTCCACCCCCAACGTCTATGCCGATCAGATCGAGTGGTTTTGCGCCAATCTAGACGAGCGCGAGCGCGCGATCATCTCCGTCCACCCGCACAACGACCGCGGCACAGCTGTCGCCGCCGGCGAGATGGCGCTGATGGCCGGCGCCGAGCGGGTCGAAGGGACGCTGTTCGGCAACGGTGAGCGCACCGGCAACATCGACCTGATCACGCTGGCGCTGAACATGTTCAGCCAGGGCGTCGATCCGAAGCTGGATCTCTCGGACATCGACGAACTGCGCCGCGTCGTCGAGTACTGCAATCAGCTGCCCGTTCATCCACGCCACCCCTACACCGGCGATCTCGTCTACACGTCGTTCTCGGGCTCCCATCAGGATGCGATCAACAAGGGCTTGGAGGCCCGGGCCAAGAAGCCGGCAGGCGAAGCCTGGGAAGTGCCCTACTTGCCGATCGATCCCAAGGACGTAGGCCGCTCCTACGAGGCGATCATCCGCGTCAACAGCCAATCGGGCAAGGGCGGCGTGGCCTACGTGCTCAAGACCGAGCACCATCTGGAGCTGCCGCGACGCCTGCAGATCGAGTTCTCCAAGGCGATTCAGAAGATCGCCGACTCCGAAGGCGGCGAAGTCACGCCGGAGGAGATCTGGCAGGCCTTCGAGGACGAGTATCTGAAGCCGATACGCCCGCTCGAACTGATCTCGCTCAGGCATCTGGAGGGCGAGCCGGGGCACGATCGCATCGAAGCCCTGCTCCGCGTGGACGGAGTCGAGCGAACGGTCGTGGGCTCGGGGCACGGGCCGGTTGACGCTCTCGTCAAGGCTCTCGGCGAGCAACTCGGGATCACCGTTCGCATCCTCGACTATGCGGAGCATGCGATGCGCTCGGGCGCCGATGCGACGGCTGCCGCTTACATCGAGGCGGCCATCGACGACGAGGTGTTCTGGGGCGTCGGCATCGACGAGAGCATCGTCGTAGCTTCGATGCGGGCGCTGATCAGCGCGGTCAATCGCGGCGCTGCGGCTGCGGCTTAGTGGGATTGGAAGGGGTCGCTCAGCGCTTGACCGCGAAATCGGCGGTCACAAGCAGCACTGTGCGGCCCCTGAAGACTCCGGCCCCGTGAGTCGACTTGATCACGCCGACGCCGAAGACTCTCCAGCTCCGCGAGAGCAAGACGGCTTGGTGTGACGGACTGGCCAGCCAGCGCCTGACGACCTGGCGCGGCGATACCCGAGGCTGCGCCCAAAGAAGGTTCTCCCCGGCCGAGAGGGTGCTCGAACCACCGCCGTAGAAACGGTTCACGCGAGCGAAGAAGCTCGCGCCGTTATAGGACGAGTGCGCGAAGTAGCCCTTGACGGCCATCTGCAGCGAATGCCTACCGGCGGAGCACATCAGCCCGGGCGCGAGCTTGAGCGTGCGAAGGCCGTGATGCTTCCGCGTTGCGTTGATCGATGCCGCGAGGCGCTTCTCGTAGCGAGTCATGTTCGTCACGGAAGCCCGCTTCGTGACCTTCGTCTGCGCGTTGGCAGCGTCGCCCTGCGCCAGCGAAAGGACGGCGATGAGCAGCGCCAGCGCCAGCATGACCGCCACCCCACGGCGATCGCGCGCAAGCCAACTGCGTGATTCTTCTAGTGCTCCTGCCGTCCCCACTTAGCCTCCCCCGCGGCCGCACTTCGAGTGGCTCCTGCCCGTTGCGCCATCCTAGAGAATTCGAGCACTCACGGGTAGCAGAGCAGATGTTTCGGATAGCGGCGTAGTTTTCTCCCTTCGAAGTGCTATTGCTCAGTCGTTTCAACCGGCTTGGTTGAGCTAAAAACCGGGCTTCGCGGAGATTGCTCGTACTCCTCTTCCGAGTGAAGAACGAGCAACCGGGTACGATCGCCGAGTGTCCGACGAGAGCTCAGAACCCACTGCTGACGCGAACGACGTGAGCGAGATCGGGTCGAGAGGCGCGACCGCGGCCAGCCGGTCCGGCTCGCGGAAACGGCGTTACGTAGGCCGATTCGGCTTGGTGCTCGCCGCCCTGGGGGCGCTTCTCGTCGTCTGGGCGCTTGTCATCCTCTTCTTCGGCGATCCCGTCACCGCCCTCTACCAGGACTGGCGCCAGCATCAGATGGCGGGCGAGTTGAACAAGGAGTTCAAGCAGTTCCGGCCGGCCGCGCCCTTCTCGAACAAGCGCAAACCTCCGTCGCCGGCCGAGATTCGCGCCGCCGCCCGACGCTTTTCCCAGCAAGCTCACGCGGGACAGCCGATCGGTCGTCTCCAGATTCCGCGCATCGGCCTGAACAAAGTGTTCGTCAACGGCACCGATTGGGGCGCCGACCTGACCCGCGGGCCCGGCCGCTACCCGCAGAGCTCCTGGCCGGGCATGAGAAAGGTCACGGCGATCGCCGGGCACCGCACCACCTTCGGCGCCCCCTTCCGCCACATCGACGAGCTTGCGCGCGGCAACCTCATCCGCGTCCTGATGCCGTACGGCACCTTCACCTACCGCGTGTTCATGCACAAGGTCGTTCCTTCGAACGACTGGACCATCCTGCGTAAGCGGGGCTTCGACACGCTGGTTCTCTCGGCCTGCCACCCGCTCTACAGCGCTTCTCATCGCTGGATCGTCTTTGCGCGCCTGGTTTCGGTAACCGCGCCGGCGAGCTGAGCTACCTACCCTGGGCGGTCGCAGAAACGGCTAGATATCCCTGCGCTTGACGGCTTTATGCCGCCTCGCGCGACCTGTACGTGTATGTTGCCGAGACCCCATTTGGAGCCGATCGAAGGGATAAACAAAGGATGCGCTACGGACATTTCGACGACGAGCGGCGCGAGTATGTGATCACGCGCCCCGACACGCCACTTCCCTGGATCAACTATCTGGGGAGCGAGGCCTATTTCGGGATCATCTCGAACACCGCCGGCGGTTACTCGTTCTATCGAGACGCCCGACTGCGCCGCCTGACGCGCTACCGCTACAACAACACTCCCTTCGATCTGGGCGGGCGCTACCTCTACCTGCGCGACTCCGCTTCGGGCGATTTCTGGTCGCCCTCCTGGCAGCCAACCCAGTCGGAGCTGGAGGACTACGAGTGTCGGCACGGCATGGGCTACTCGGCGATCGCCTCGCGCTTGGGCGGTATCGAGGCCGAGACGCTGTACTTCGTTCCTGTTGAGGAGAACCTCGAGATCTGGCGTACGCGCGTCACGAACAAGCGAGATAGCGAAGCGAAGCTGTCGCTCTTCTCCGCGATCGAGTTCTGTCTCTGGGACGCCTGGGAGGATCAGACCAACTTCCAGCGCAACTTCTCCACCGGGCAGGTCGAGGTCGAAGACGGCGTCATCTACCACAAGACCGAGTACCGCGAGCGCCGCGACCACTTCGCCTACTTCGCCTGCTCCGAGCCGCTCGCGGGCTTCGATACTCAGCGCGACACCTTCCTCGGTGCCTACCACGGCTGGGATAGCCCGGCCGCCGTCGAGCGCGGCAAGTCGTTTGACTCGATCGCACACGGCTGGGCGCCTTGCGGCTCGCACCACGTCGAGCTGACGCTGGCTCCGGGCGAGACGAAGGAGGTCGTCTTCGTGCTCGGCTACTCGGAGAACCCGGTCGACGCGAAATTCGATCCGCCCGGCTCGCAGACCATCAACAAGAAGACGGTCAAGCCGCTGATCGAGCGCTACCTGCGCTCCGACGAGGTCGAGAGCGCTTTCCAGCAACTGCGCGACTACTGGTCGGAGCTGCTCGGGATCCTGCAGGTCTCGACGCCCGACGAGCACACCAATCGGATGGTCAACATCTGGAACGCCTACCAGTGCATGGTCACCTTCAACATGTCTCGCTCGGCCTCGTTCTTCGAGTCGGGGATCGGGCGCGGGATGGGCTTCCGCGACTCGGCCCAGGATCTGCTCGGCTTCGTGCACATGGTTCCCGAGCGGGCGCGCGAGCGCATTCTCGACATCGCCGCGACGCAGTTCCCCTCGGGCGGCGCTTATCACCAGTATCAGCCGTTGACCAAGCGCGGCAACGACGCCGTCGGTTCGGGCTTCAACGACGATCCGGCCTGGCTGATCCTCGGAGTCGCTGCCTACCTCAAGGAGACCGGCGACATCTCGATCCTCGACGAGGAGGCCACCTACGACAACGAGCCCGGCTCGGAGTCGCCTCTCTACGAGCACCTGCAACGCTCGCTTCGTTACACGCTGCACCGGTTGGGCCCGCACGGACTACCGTTGATTGGTCGCGCCGACTGGAACGACTGTCTCAACCTGAACTGCTTCTCGACCACTCCGGGCGAGTCATTCCAGACGACCGAGAACAAGGAGGGCGGCGTCGCCGAGTCGGTCTTCATCGGCGGGCTGTTCGTGCTCGCCGCAGAAGAGCTCGCGCAAATCGCCGAGCGTCGCGGCCATACCGACGAAGCGGAAACCTACCGCGCCGACGGAGCCAAGATGGACGCCACGGTGCGCGAGCACGGTTGGGACGGCGATTGGTTCCGGCGCGCCTACGACTACTTCGGTGCGGTGATTGGCTCGAAGGAGAACGAAGAAGGCCAGATCTTCATCGAGCCGCAGGGAATCTGCGTTCTCGCCGGCATCGGCGTCGACGACGGCAAGGCGGAAAAGGCGCTCGACTCGGTCGCCTCGAAGCTGGCCTGCGAGCACGGGATCGTCCTGCAGCAGCCGGCCTACTCGCACTACTACGTCAATCTCGGCGAGATCAGCTCCTACCCGCCCGGCTACAAGGAGAACGCGGGCATCTTCTGCCACACGAATCCCTGGATCATGATCGGCGAGGCCATCATCGGCCGCGGCGACGAGGCCTTCGACTACTACCGGCGGATCAATCCCTCCGCGCGCGAGGACATCTCCGAGCTGCATCGCTGCGAGCCCTACGTCTATCCGCAGATGATCGCCGGTAAAGATGCGCCGACCTTCGGCGAGGCCAAGAACTCGTGGCTCTCGGGCACGGCGGCCTGGAACTTCGTCGCAATCAGCCAGTGGCTGCTCGGCCTTCGCGCCGAGCATGACGGCCTGCGCGTGGATCCCTGCCTGCCGAAGGAGTGGGAGAGTTACGAGGCCACGCGCAAGTTCCGCGGCGCTACCTATCGGATCAGCGTGAGCAAGCCGAAAGGCGTCTGCAAGGGGGTCACGCAGGTAAGCGTCGACGGCAAGAAGATCGAGGGCAACCTGATCGCCCCCCAGCCGGCGGGCGCAGAGGTCGTAGTCGAAGTCACGATGGGATAGCCGACCGACCGGATCGTCTACGATCGAAGTCGGGGAGAGACGAGGTCGGTCTCCGTTTGACCGCGCTGCGTTTTTCCAATAAGGTCTTGCAAACGTTTTCAGGCGGCACAGAGCGGTTTTTTAGGCTGGCGTTCAACTACTCAACCTAAGGCAGGTCGGCTTGCAGTGAATCCCTACGGCTATTTCGACGAAGAGGCGCGCGAGTACGTCATCACCCGCCCCGACACGCCCACCCCCTGGATCAACTACCTGGGCGCCGGCCGTTATGGCGGCATCATCTCGAACACCGCAGGCGGCTACTCCTTCGATCGCGACCCCCGCAATCGGCGCGTCAGCCGTTATCGCTACAACGCCGTTCCCTACGACCAGCCCGGACGCTATCTATATCTGCGCGATCAGGAAACGGGCGAGTTCTGGAGCCCGACCTGGCAGCCCGTTCGCCGCGACCTCGACGCCTACGAGTGCCGGCACGGCACCGCTTATACGAAGATCTCGAGCGAGTACAAGGGCATCTCGAGCGAGATTTTCTACTTCGTTCCGCCTCTCGCCGAGGCCGAGACCTGCCCGTGCGAGGTGTGGGCCCTCACGCTGCGCAACACCAGCGATCGGCCTCGTCACCTGCGCAGCTTCAGCTACGTGGAGCTGAGCTACCCCGACGCCTTCAACGATCTGAACAACCTCGACTGGTCGCAGCACATCGTGCGCAGTGGATGCGAGGACGGGGTCATCCGCGCCGCGACGGTCTTCACTCCCACGACGACGTTTTTCTCGTCCAGCGCCGAGCCCTACGGCTACGACTGCGATCGCGAGGTCTTCGTCGGTCGTTGTCGCGACCTCGGCAGCCCGCTTGCGGTCGAGCTCGGCGAGCCCTCGAACCAGAGCTCGCCGCGCGGAAACAGCATCGGCTCGCTCTGCCACGACCTGGTGTTGGAGCCGGGCGAGGAGCGCCAGATCATCTTCGTGCTGGGCATCACCGACCAGCCCGAGCAAATCGATCGAGTGCTGGCGACCTACCGCGACTCGAAACAGGTGGAGAACGCCCTCGCCGCGCTCAAGGCCGATTGGGACGAGTACCTCTCGTACTTCACGGTCGACACGCCCGATGCCGAGACGAACGCGATGCTCAACTTCTGGAACCAGGTTCAGTGCCGCACCACGCTTTACTGGTCGCGCTTCATCTCGGCCTACGAGACGGGCTTGGGGCGCGGAATGGGCACCCGCGACTCGGGCCAGGACACGCTCGGGACGATGCACAACGCGCCCGATCACGCCCGCCGCATGCTGACCAAGATCTGGGAGCTCCAGTTCGAGGACGGGCACGCCTGGCACCAGTTCTATCCGCTCACCGGCGAGGGCGGCCCCGGGCACTCGCAGGAGCAACCGGACTGGCCTCAGTGGTACTCGGACGATCATCTCTGGCTAGTGATCGCGGTCTGCGCCTACCTGCGCGAGACCGGTGACTTCGACTACCTCCAGCAGGAGGTGCCGTACGTCGAGGGAGGTGCGAACTCGATTTGGGGCCACATGATGCGGGCGCTTCAGTTCACGCTGGAAAATCGCGGCCCGCACGGTCTGCCGCGGATCGGCTTCTCCGACTGGGATGACACGCACAACGTCGACCGCGGCTCGGGCAAGGCCGAGAGCGTCTTCGTAGCCATGCAGTTCTGCCGCGCCCTGCTCGATCTGGCCGAGCTGAGCGACCATCTTGGCCGCCCGGAGGCCGACCGCTTCCGTGCTCTTCACGACGAGATGGCGAAGGCCGTCAACGATTGCGCCTGGGACGGCGACTGGTATGCGCGCTCCTTTGACAACGAGGGCAAGCCGATCGGCATCGCCGCCGAAGAGAAGCAGAAGATCAGTCTCAATCCGCAGAGCTGGAGCGTCATGGGCGGAGTCGCCCCGACGGATCGCGCCGAAAAGGCGATGACGTCGATGCACGAGAAGCTGAACAGCGAGTTCGGCATCGCCCTGCTCTGGCCGCCCTACGAGCACGGCGTCCAGCACCCTCGCGGCACGTCCACCTTCCCACCCGGCGCCAAGGAGAACGGCGGCATCTTCTGCCACGCCAACACCTGGGCGATCATCGCCGCCGCCATGCTCGGTTGGGGTGATCGCGCCTACCAGTACTACCGGCAGATCCTGCCCCTGGCGCGCGAGGATGCCGACCGCCTGATGGTCGAGCCCTACGTCTACTGCCAGAACATCTGCGGTCCGGCTCACCCGCAGTTCGGCATGGGTCGAAACGCCTGGCTCACCGGCACGGCCTCTTGGACCTACGTCGCAGGAACGCAGTGGATCCTGGGCATCCGCCCGAGCTACGAGGGGCTGCAAATCGCCCCCGCGATCCCGCGCGATTGGCCCGGATTCAGCGCCAAACGGGTCTTCCGCGGCGTCACCTTCAACATCACCGTCAAGCGCGCCGGCGAGGGAAATGCCGTTTCGCTCGTCGTCGACGGCAAGCCGGTGGAGGGCGACGTTGCGCCGCTCCCAAGCGGAAAAGACGAAGTCGAGGTAGAGGTAACGCTTTCCTAGGAGTCGCGGTGCCTGACCCGAAAGAGCAGTAAATGAGCCGCGGCGATTTCCACGGGGAAGAGACACTCGTGCTCGAGAGCGAGCACCTGCGTCTGGAAGTTCTCACAACCGCAGGGCCGCGGATCGCGCGCCTCGAGCTCGCCGGCGCGGAGGAGAATCTGCTCGGCGATGTCGCTGATATCGGCTGGGAGACGCCCTGGGGCGAATACCACCTGCGCGGCGGGCACCGGCTCTGGTTCGCGCCCGAGAATCCTCCGCTCACCTCGGCGCCCGACGAGGGCGACCTGCTCTTGAGCGAGAGCGAGAATGGCGTCCACCTGGAACGGCTCGAGCCCCAATCGGGCCTGCGCAAGTCGATGCAGATCGAGCTCGCCCCGAGCGCGGCGGCCGTAACCGTCATGCACCGCATTCGAAACGTTGGGAAAGAGGCGCTCGAGCTGGCGCCCTGGGCGATCACCATTCTGCCGCTCGGCGGGATCGCGATTCTGCCGCAACAGAAGGGACCGATCGGGGAGAGCGAATTCCTGCCCAACCGGGCGCTCGTGCTCTGGCCTTACGACTCGATCGCGGATTCCCGCCTGGAGCTTGGCGACGAGCTGGTTCTCGTCCGCGCCGAGGCCGCGCCGACGCCGTTCAAGATCGGCTATCTCGACCGCGCCGGCTGGGCCGCGTATCTCCGCGCCGGCGTCCTCTTCTGCAAACACTTCGATCCGCAGGCCGAAAGCGCTCACGCCGATCTGAATTCGAACGTCGAGGTCTACTGCAACGACCGGCTGATCGAGCTCGAGACGCAGGCGCCTCTCGCCCGCCTGGAGCCCGGCGCCGAAGCCGAGCACGAAGAGCGCTGGGAGCTGCACCGCGTCGGCGAGGTTGGCTCGCGAGCCGAGGACATCTCGGCGATGCTGGCCGGCCTCGGTCTCGGCTGAGATCTCTTCGCCGCTCGCGGCGAGCCCGTTTCGCGTCCGACGATCGAGCGATCAATAGAGGCGCTGTCGGGCTCGATCGAGCGGCGCCGGCTCAGGCCAGCCGGGCGGCCAGGGTAGTGACGACGCCGCCCGCGAGCATGTAGATCCCGAGCGCAGGATCGAGATGTGTCCACGACGACAGCGAGCTGAGCGCGAGGTTCTGATCGACAAGAAAGACCGCGGTGCGAATCAGTACCGCCACGATCGTCGCCGCCGAAGCCAGCGAAGCGATCTGATGCAACGGCGGGTCTTGTGCAAAGCCACGAGAGACGCGAATAAAGCCGAGCACGACGATCAGCCCTGCGAAGACCAGAATCACGATGCTGAAGCGGGAGGCCGAGATACTGAGCGTCACGCTCTCGCTGCCCACGGGATGCGCGGTCAGCCAATCCTGCTGCGAGCCCAGCGCGATCAGACCGCCGCCGAGAACGAGTAAGAACCCCGCTAACACTCGCGAGAGTATGCCTAACCGACCCGACGGGACGTTCGCTATGAAGGCGCGCCGACGGGATTAGCCGACAGCGAGCCCTGCCAGGTGGAGGCAAAACCAGTCGCGCGCCAACACGGCGACTTCCTCCAGCGCTCCCGGCTCTTCGAACAGGTGCGTCGCTCCCGGAACAATCTCGAGCTTGCACTCGGCTGCGAGATCCGCGGCCGCACGCTCGTTTAGATCGAGCACAACGGCGTCCCGTTCGCCGACGATCAGCAGCGTGGGAGCGCTCACGTGCCGAAGCGCCTTGCCCGCGAGATCCGGCCGGCCGCCACGCGAGACAACGGCCTTGATCAGCTCCGGTCGCCCGGCGGCGGCCAGGAGTGCGGCGCCGGCACCCGTGCTGGCTCCGAACAGGCCGAGCGGAAGCGAGGCTGTGTCTTCGTGTGCGTGTAGCCAAACCGTCGCGGCCAGGAGCCGATCGGCCAGCATGGGGATGTCGAAGCGAAGAGCGCCGGTGCGGGAATCCTCTCTCTCCTCGCGCTCACTCAGCAGATCGATCAGCATCGTCGCCAGTCCGGCACGCTCCAAGACCGCCGCGACGTGACGGTTACGCGGGCTGAAACGGCTGGAGCCCGAGCCGTGAGCGAAAAGAACGATGCCGCCGGCGCGCTCCGGGATGCGCAACGTACCGACGAGCTGCACCTCGTCAACCGGAATCGCGACCTCTATCTCGCGTGCCTTCATACTCCGCCCACCCCCGTCGCTTTCTCGAGCAGTCTACGGACCTCGTCGTCGGAAACCTGCTCGAAGCGGTCGTACCAGAGGCTGACGGCGTAGAAGCTCTGAGGCTTGAGCGGGCATACGAGCTCGTCGACCTCGCCTCCCAGCAAGGTGCAGGTCTCGAGGGCGGCGGTGGGAACCGCGACCACGATTCGCGCC
>Ga0209745_1001991_pt1 | contig 11857 bp, 8 predicted proteins | sample BarGraNGADG00312_FD_184495 | JGI IMG/M metagenome (GOLD analysis project Ga0209745, IMG submission 184495) | Arctic peat soil microbial communities from Barrow, Alaska - Barrow Graham LP Ref core NGADG0004-312 (SPAdes) (version 2) | ecosystem: Environmental > Terrestrial > Soil > Wetlands > Peat ... | reverse complement strand
GCCGGAGTGATCGGTTATCTTGTTGGAGTACCCGTACTGCGTCTCAAGGGAAACTACCTGGCCATGGCGACTCTTGGACTCGGCGCGATAGCTTCAATATTGTTCTCACAGGTTAAATGGCTCACCAACGGAAACGAAGGAATAATGGGCATCCGTTACCTGTCAATATTCGGCTTTAAGTTCGATTCGGATATCAAATTCTATTTCGCTGTATGGGTTCTGGTACTACTCATAATGCTCTTCAGTATTAACACAGTTAGATCCAGGGTGGGGCGCGCTCTAAGGGCGCTGCACTCGAGCGAGGTTGCCGCCGACGCGATGGGCGTGAATACCGGCAGCGTCAAGACGAGGGTCTTCGTCTTGAGCGCCGCACTTGCCGGTCTGGGCGGCGCTCTATTCGCGCACTACGAGCAATTCGTAAGCCCCGAATCGTTCGTATTCTCCATCTCCATACTTTTCATCACCATGGTCGTGGTAGGCGGCATGGGTAATATCTGGGGCGGTCTTGTAGGAGTGCTCTTCCTCTCATTCCTGCCCCCGGTCATCCAAGCGCTGCCTCAATGGATTCCCGGAATCCCGTCAAGCGTTACCAACTTCAGCAACTACGAACTCGTGCTCTACGGGCTCTTGCTTATCGTCTTTATGATCTTCATGCCGCGGGGAATCGCTTACGGCCTGGCTCGGGGCGCTCAAATGGCATCTAGGGGAGCAAAGCACGTTGGGGAGAGGTTGCAGGCTAGAAAGTACGAGGAACACAAGTGAGCCCTGAGACAATACTCAAAATAGAAGGCGTTACAAAGATGTTCGGCGGTCTGGCCGCGTTGCACGATGTGTCTTTCACCGTGAAAAAAGGTGAGATCAAAGCGGTGATAGGTCCCAACGGTGCCGGAAAGACAACGTTGTTCGACCTGCTCACCGGTATATACAAACCCACATCGGGAAGGATTGTTTTCAAAGAAGACGATATCACAGGTCTCAAGCCGCATCAGATAACGGAGATGGGAATGATTCGGACTTTCCAGACTGTCCGTCTATTCGAGGGGATGAGTGTCCTTGAAAACACATTGGTGGGATGCCACTCCCGGTCAAAATCCGGGTTTCTGTCGGCCGGCTTTCGTCTTCGGGCTGCGCAACGCGAAGAGACAAGGATCTACCAGGAAGCTACTGCGATCTTGAAGGATGTGGGCTTGGAGACGCGCGCATCTGAGGTAGGCACAAACCTCCCTTACGGGCAGCAGCGGATGCTGGAGCTTGCCCGGGCCATCTCCAGCCAGCCGGACGTCCTGCTCCTGGACGAGCCGGCGGCCGGTCTCAACCAATACGAAACCGGCGAGCTTTCGGGACTGCTGGCCCGTTTCCGCGAACGCGGGCTGACAATCCTTATCGTTGAGCATGACATGGGCCTGGTGATGAATATATCCGACGAGGTCGTGGTCCTGGACTACGGGGAGATTATCGCGAAGGGGAGCCCAAGCGAGGTGCAGAACGATCCGAAGGTAATCGAAGCCTATCTGGGAATCGAGGCGGACTGACAGTGCTTAGGGTAGAGAAGCTTTCCACTTTCTATGGCAACATACAGGCGCTTAGGGATATAACCATCAGGGCCCGGCGGGGCAACATAACTACGATAATCGGGGCAAACGGGGCGGGCAAGACGACGCTGCTACGCACGATATCCGGGCTCAACAAGGCGCGCCACGGCCTGGTTATCTACGAGGACCGGGACATTACCAACACGCCCGCCAGCAAGACCGTCCATATCGGCATCTCCCTGGTCCCGCAGGGTCGCCAGGTCTTCGGGGATATGACCGTCGCGGAGAACCTCGGCCTCGGCGCATACGTCAGGAGACGCGGCGACCGCTCCGAAATCAAACAAGATTTGGATATGGTGTACGAACTATTTCCAGTCCTCTATAATCGAAAACAACAGACGGCGGGCACGCTGTCCGGTGGCGAACAACAGATGCTTGCCGTGGGAAGGGCCCTCATGTCTCGACCCAGGCTGCTGTTGCTTGATGAGCCATCCATGGGGCTTGCCCCGAAGGTCATACAGAGCATCTTCCGCACACTGCATCGGTTGCACGAACAAGGTTTAACAATCCTGCTTGTCGAACAGGACGCCAAGATCGCCCTGGAGACCGCGGATTACGGTTACGTCATGCGAACCGGCAAGGTCGCCCTGGAGGGCGAGACCTCGCAGCTTCTGGAGAATGAAGAAGTCAAGAGAATCTATCTTGGATGAGGTGTGACATGGGCGAGGATGAAGCACAGGTGGAAAGTGTAGACGACATCAAATACGACGAGAGGGGACTTGTCCCCGCTATAGTTCAGGAGCAGGCCACCGGGCAGGTGTTGATGCTCGCCTATATGAACCGGGAGTCACTGGCGAAGACTCTCGAAACAGGTCGTACCTGGTTTTACTCCCGCAGCCGGCAGGAACTATGGCCCAAGGGCGAGACCAGCGGACACATACAGAAAGTCAAGAATGTTCTCTACGATTGCGACGCGGACGCATTGCTGGTGCTGGTCGAACAGGTGGGGGTAGCCTGCCACACCGGCGCGCTAAGTTGCTTTTACCGGGAGCTCTTGCCTGAGGGTGAGGAGCGGCAATAGCCGCGTTGACACCCGTGGCGGCGTTTCCTAGAATCTAATCCAAGCGGGAGTAGCTCAGTTGGTAGAGCGCGACCTTGCCAAGGTCGAGGTCGCCGGTTCGAGTCCGGTCTCCCGCTCCAGTTTTTGTTCCACTATATTGGAATAGTCGAGCCAGGCGGCGTAATAATGCGGCATGATGCGCTATCAAGTGTTCGCGTAACACTGGGGAACCGATGGCAATCCTGGTCAAGATAATTAGAATAGCCATTTCCTTACCGTTCATGTTCCTAATTCCAGGGTTCGCCTTGCTAAATTCCAGGTCTTCCGTAGCCGTAAATCTCGATAATATCGAGCGATATGGCCTGATGGTGACTGTCAGCGCGGCCACCACCTCCGTTTTCGGCCTCCTCCTCACCGAATTTGGATATTTGAGACTGTGGATACTGATCCCTCTACTGTTTATCACATCTCTTGGTTTCTGGAGGCTGGGCAAGTACAAAGCACGGCTTTATGAAAAAAAGAGGCAGGAATGGCTTCAGTTGCTCATCATGGCCTTGCTGGTGGTGCTCTCCGGACTATTGTTCCTACAGACGGGGGAGTGGATGACTGGTGCCGACCCGGGACTCTATTTCAACATGGGAAACGTAGTGGGAAAGAACGGCTCGATAGTCATTAAGGACACCAGGCTTGCCGAGCTGGCCCCGGAAGAGCATGCGACCCTCGCCGCCGGAAACCACGTTTTCAACGCCTGGCACCAAATAAACAAGTCCGGTAATGTTAGACCTATCTTCTACCGCATGCTGCCGACGTGGATGGGCATCTTCATCAAGCTCTTCGGCACCAAAGGGGCCTTCTGCGTTAACTCGATCTTCGCCATGATGAGCGTGCTTCTCTTATATCTAATCGGCAGAAGCCTCGGAGGCACTTTCGCCGGGTTGGTTGCCGCTGTGTTGATGTGTTTTACCAGCTTGGAGATCTATTTTGCGAGGATCCCTGTAGCCGAGATAATAGAACAGTTCTTTGCGCTGGCCGCTCTTTTTGTGCTTATTCTCTATTTTCAGCACCGTAACCGGGTATACCCGCTCATCTTTGGCATTATTCTTTTAGGTCTGTTCACTTCTCGAATTGAGGGCCTGATTTTCATTGTGGCTGTGTTGGCAACCTTCTGCGTGAGTATGGTAGCCGGCAGGTTCGATAATAGGGACCGCTGGATGCTAAACTCAGCGTTTGCAGCCGCCTTGATTGCCCTCATCTATGCACAGACGCTGGTTCAACCCTATTTTAATTCAAAGATCTTGGAAGCTTTCCATGGTCTTCGGATATACCGTTTCATCAGCGCGCGGATTGAACCGGCCTTCTTGGGCATGGGTGTCATCGTTGTTATCGCTCTCGTGTTTAATTTGAAACGATTCGCTCGAGAGCTCGCAAAACTCGGTAAGTATGCATCAGGTCTGCTTCGAAGTTGCCACTCGATATCCTTCGCCTGGTGGCGCGCTCTTGCTTCATTGCTCTCCGGGCTCCTTTTGCTTTTCTTGTACTTACGATTTGCTGTACGGCCGAACTTCTCCGGTTCAAGGCCCAACTTCGTGAGGTTCACCTGGATGATGGGGGGGTTGTATATCTTCATCGCTGTAGTTGGCTTATGTGTTTTGATCTATATGAGCAAGCCGGAAACTTCTGCATACCTTTTCACCGTCACAATGCTCGGTTCGATCCTTTTCTTTATACTGCAATGTGATAACGGGTTCGTCCCCTGGTCGCTGAGAAGGAACCTCTCAAACGTTATGCCTCTGCTTCTGCTTGGCGTTGGCTGTCTCGCCGGGCTCTTCTGGTACATGAAACATCACTGGTGGAAGATCGCGGCTGTCGGGCTATCGGTGGTTCTATTGGTGTCGTTCATCCCAATGGACCGGCTCGTGCTTTCAGATACCGCTTTCGCCAACGTGAAAGCTGAATTTGACTATATTGCATCCATAACCCCTGACTGCATGATCATTTCACCTGATCATGTCACGGCGAACATGTTCGGGGTGATTTTGAGATACGGTTACGGGAAGAACTGTTACTGGATCCAGACACGTATGGATCCTAAACAGTTACGGGATATGGTTGAGAAAAGGCGCGCCAAAGGAAAGCAGGTCGTTTTTATGGTGCTTCCCGGCAACTCGGCAGCTTACACTTATATCCCCTGGTTAAAGCTGGTATATACGGGAGCCAAGTTCGGGTTTAGTTGGAGAGCACTCAAGGAATTCAAGTACAGGGCACCAAACAAATGGGTGGGCGGTACGTGGACTCCAGGTAGCAAGGGGGGTATGCCTGTTGAATTCTATGACGTTCTGCCTTCCTCTCCGATCGATGAGGAACAAACTAGATCTATAACACTCAATACACGCGACTTCAGTGCAGGTTATGCCAAGAACCTGGTAGATCGAGTATGGGTGCGAGGGCAGCCAAGTAACGCCAGCGACAAGGCTCTCACCGCGGTTAAGCTCCCACTCAAGAGGAGCGTTGGCGCGATTAAAGTGTCCATTACTGCGCAACTGGCCAATCCCGGGGTGTCGGATATGTTGATAAGGGTTAACGGCAAGCTCGTCCCCGCCGTCAAGACCGTTAAGGCCAAAAACGCTTTCTTTTCTTTTGTGATAGACCCTCAGGACCAGCAGCCAGATTTCCAGGAGCTCTTGTTGCGCGCTCCGCCTCTTGGCCCTAAAACCTCGTCATCGGGTATCTGGCTGCTTGAAGTAGAAGCATCATTTCTCTGAACGGGAATATCATTTCCAATTCCGTTGATACACCAAGTATTTCAACTTACTGGCAATGATAGAATTCTCAATCAGAGTAGGCGCCGATAGTCTCCATTCCAACCGGGCGATATCCCAGCACGCTCATGTAAATAGCGCGCTCCGCCATAATCTTCATGCCGGAGGTTTTACATTCGACTATAGTCGAAGCCGTTGCGTTGTTGATGCAGTCGACCATGTTAAAGGTACGTCTCGAATTTGCGGGGATATTTGCGGGGATGGTGACATTGCCTTGGCCACTGGGTGTCAAGTAAGAGATGTTTACGGTAACATCAACTGGATTGGGATTCTGCACCAGCGTCCACGTCTCCATTACCACATCGCCTTCCTCGAATGTCATTATTATTGTGTCTCCATACGGAAAGTAGAAACTCTTGTGCGGGCTGTCCAACCCTATTGAGTCGTGGCAGGCCTCCCCGACGGAAGTGTCGGCGCCCCAGTACATGGCGCGTTCGGCGATGATCGGTTTGCTGCCATGAACCTGGGTGGAGAAGTCAGTGTTGGGAAGGAAATCGTTAACCCTTATCGTCTTACGTGAATTGGCCGCCATACTGAAGGAAGGATACCCCACCGGTCCCTTGGTGGTCATATATGTTATAGCCACCGCTGCCTCACTAGGGTTGGGGTTCTGCACCAGAACATAGGTAATGAAACCGTAGTCGGTCGAGCCTTCAGCAAGGTAGTAGGAACTGGCGGGAGACGTTGTTCCAATCGAATCGTGACCTTCCCTGCGGTTGTTGCGGTACATCGCCCGCTCGGCTATCACCGGGACATCCGAGGTGACTTTAATGGAGGCGTCTTTTTGGCCGATGTCGTCGGCCATGTTAAACGTTGAGCGCGAGTTGGCCGACACGGTTTTGCTGACCTGAACCGGTGCATCTCCTTCTATCATATACGTGACCTTGCAATTGGCCTTTGCGTTACCCGGATTTTGAATCAGAAGCCAGCACTCGAAACCCCAGTCGCTCGAGCCCTCAGGCAGATACCATGTCCCTGAGGGCGCCGTTACCCCCACAGAGGAGTGGCCGTCACCCGGATTGGCCTCGGTTCCCCAAACCATAGTTCTATCCACGGCGATCGGTAGGCCTTGCACGCAATGCACCTTGGTGGAAAAGTCCCTTTCACCTATCTCTTGGGACGGATCCACCAGTGCCTGGCTCATGGCGGGAAGGTGTACGGGAGAGCCCGAGATCGGCCCCTCCGTAGTCATATAGGTTATTTTTGCGTCAACGGCCCTCTGATTCGGATTTTCTATGCCAATGAGCATCTCGAAATCGAGGGCGGTACTACCTTCAGCGAGATACCACGTAGAGTTGTCGACTGCAGACGATTTCCTGGCTTCGGGGGTTGGCTTGTGAACCTTTACAGCCGCCCATGAGTAGCTACACGACATGACCAGCAGTGCCAGCGTGCTCAACGCAACCAACGCGAGCCTAATGTACGCTTTCTTCATAGCACCAAGCCTCCCTTTGCTCAACATCAACACCATTTACCATAACCATGAAACTCTCAGTTTCCCATTACCAGCCGCAGTTTTGCCGATATTTCATTCTCACATATCTAATTTCCGAGCACAATAGAGCGAAGTGCTGTGTCCATCGTGTGGTGAACAGGTACATTCCAACCTGTTCCCCGCAGAATATAGTAGAATATTCCCAAGCAGGGCGGCGTGGCCAAGTGGTAAGGCAAGGGTCTGCAAAACCCTTATCGCGGGTTCGACTCCCGCCGCCGCCTCCAGCGTACAAATGTTCTTGATTCCGATGGGAGCGTGCAAATGATAGAGACGTGCGGGAGGTGCGGGGTGCCCCTGATGATCAGCAGGGAGCACGTATGGGGGTCCAATGGGGTAATATCGCTCGCGGAGTCAGCTCACAACCGTATGGTTTTCTACGAATCCGAGACAATAGACCGGTTGTTCAGGGGTATCGAGGGTATGATCGGGACACCTATCGAACACATCGCCATCGAGAGCAGGCGCCGCGAGACCAGGAGATTCATCGAAAGGGGCCTGTCCCCGGAAGCGCGCAATATTATGGAGGGTAGGGGAGGGCGGAAGGAAGGTGAAGGCCTCGATATATCTCCTGAAGATAGGGAAACGTTTCTGGCGACAATGAAGGATGTGGCACGGTACAACCTCGACATCGGCTTCGTTTACGGCTACGGGGAACAGTTGATGGGAGATCTTTGGGATACCGACGCTGATTTCCCATGGCGAACCCGAATCATTAAAGAACCCTACTCGGTTATATTCCTGGTCGCGGACGTACTCGGCTCCGTTGAAGCGTTTGAATCGGCGGATATGCGCATGCTATACGATGAGACCGAAAAGGATACCTACCGAGTGGAAGTCTATCCTGGTGAGCATCCGTTGGAACTGACGGAGCGGCTGAAAAGAAAACGCTATGAGTTCAAACCAGGAGATTTGCAATACGAGCGCTGCAGCGAATGCGGCATTCCTCTCGTGGTGGCCTATAGAAATTGGGACATAGAAAAGGGAACCATAACCGACCCGGAAACGAGCGGAAGGATGGCCATGTTCGGGCCGCTGGCGGTAGATAGTATATTTGATGATCTTGAGACCGAGATCGGTGAGATTATTCCTGAGACCATCATTGAAGCGCAGAGACGCCAGATTAAGACCGGTTGGGACGTGGAAAGTTGGAACCGGGACGGCTCGACCTTTCAGCAAATGCTGGCTCTGCGAGGCCTGGGGAACCTAACTAAATTTGAGGGGGACCGTACCCATCTGGACATCGTAGTCGAGAACGCCTGCCTGCACCTGCCTATGATCGGTACGACTCAGGCCCTGGTGGAGCTGGCCTACAAGGCGGACAGATCTACATGTGAATGGGAGCTCGCAGACGACGGCGATCTTTCAATCAACATTAACATCTCTAATTAGGCCTGACGAACCGTTGAGTCTCACCTAAACTCGCGACCGGACAGAATTTCTGAGCGCTATCTTCCGTGAACCGCGCCTGGGCTGTGCGATGGGCCGATCATTGACCGCTTGGAGGTCTGAAATGGATAAAGATAAGATACTCTGCCTGTCTCCCCTTCCCGACACGGTCGTGATGGGTTTGTTCACCATGAAAGTCGGACCGGAGCAAGCGCAGTGGGTCACATCCACTACTTTGCGGAGGGAAGCCACAAAGGAAGAGCTCATCAACGCCGTGGGGGATGCCGACTGCATTATCGGGGACTACAGGATGAACACGTTTCTTGACGCGGAGGTGATGAAAGCCGCCTCCCGATGCCGGCTGATACAGCAACCGTCCGCCGGTTACCAGCACATAGACATCGAGGCGGCTCAGGCCCAGGGCATACCGGTGGCGAATGTGGCAGGCGCCAACTCCGTGTCTGTCGCCGAACACACTATCATGGTGGCGCTTGCCTGCCTGAAGAAGTTGCTACTTTGCGACCAGAAAACCAAAGCCGCGCAGTGGGTGCAGGATGACATGGCTAACTATGGAGTCTTTGAGCTGATGGGCAGGACGTTCGGTATTGTTGGCATGGGACGTGTAGGACAAGAGGTAGCCATAAGGGCTAAGGCCTTCGGGTGCAACCTGCTGTATTACGATGTCCAGCGGCGACCGGACGAAGAGGAGCTCGAACTGGAAGTTACCTACCGACCGCTGAATGAGCTGCTGGCAGAGTCGGATGTCATTTCGCTTCATACTCCGCTCACTCCAGAGACGGAGAACCTGCTTAGCGAGGAGCGGATAGCTGGCATAAAGCATAACTCGATAGTCGTGAACGTCGCACGGGGAGGCGTCGTCGACGAGGCCGCGATGGCAAGAGCGCTCAAGGAAGGGCGGATAGGTGGGGCCGCCTTCGACGTATTCACCACAGAGCCGATCAGCCCCGAAAACCCATTGCTGGATGCGCCGAACACGATACTGACACCACACTTGGCCGGAGCGACCAATGAGTCGCGTTTACGGATAATTGACTTCGCTCTTGGAAACATCGCAAGGGCTCTTGCGGGCGATAGGCCAATGTGCCTGGTCACCGATGTAGTCTGGCCCAGGCCGGTCGTTTGATATCCACGCTTTTCGAGTAACCTACGGAGGAACAGTGATGACGGAGAAATTAAACGGCGCGCGCGCGCTGGCGAAATGCTTGATAAAGATGGGAGCGCCGCGTGTCTACGGGATAATAGGAACGTCGAACCTTGCGTTCGTTGATGCGCTTTACGAGGAGCGTGAGAACATAGCTTATGTGTCTTGCAGGCACGAACAGGTAGCGGCCAGCATGGCCGACACCGAGGGGAGGCTTAAGGGAAGGCCGGGCGTGACCATGGTCCACTCCGGCCCGGGCGCGTTGAACTCCATGATATCCGCCGGCAACGCGTACAAGGACTCTTCGCCTATGATGATCATCTCAGGCGCGGTCAAGCGGAAGCTGGTCGGTAGCGACGGGATGCTGGAGCTAGACCATCTCGAGGTCTTCAACGGCATATGTAAAGGCGTCTATAGGGTGGGGGAGGCCTCCGAAGTGCCGGCGGTATTTGCCGAGGCTTACCGGACCGCCATGTCGGGCTCGCGCGGCCCGGTCCTGATCGAGGTACCCGAGGACGTGTGGCTGGAGGAAGCCCAGGTCGATATTGACGGGATGGAGCTGGAGGCGGACCCTCCGGACCCTGTAAACCCCGATATCGTTGACGGGGCGTTGAGCATGCTGGAGAAAGCGGAGCTCCCGCTTATTCTGTCCGGGGGCGGAGTAGCCTACTCTCACTCTTCCGATCTGCTCGTCCGTCTCGCCGAGGCGCTGCAGGTGCCGGTCATCACTACCGGGAACGGCCGCGGAACTATCCCCGAGAACCACCCCCTGTGCCTGGGCCGCGCCGGCTTTGGCGGAGGCATCGTCCCCGCGGACAAGGCCCTCGAGCAGTGCGACGCGTTGCTGTGCCTTGGCGCCGGCTTGAGCGATATGACGCTCTACGAGTACACACTCCCGGTCAGCGCCAACAATATAACCGTTGTCAACATCTCGGCTGATTGCATCGCGCCACAGGCGCCGCGCTCTGACCTCGTGCTCTGTGATGTGGCAGACTTCCTCAAGATAGCGTGCGAGAAAGTGGCGGGCAAGGTCTCGAAGCACCGCCCGCTGTGGGATCAGAAACTGACGGACGCTAAGCTCCTGTGGCAACAGCTCCAGCAGGTCGCCCTCAATCGGGAAGGAGACGTTCCTCCCGGGGCAGTCCTGATGAGAGAGCTTTCGCACAGAGTCGAAGACCCAATCGTGAGCGTCGGAGCCGGCATGCACCTGTTATTTCCGATGGTGTTCCTGCCGTGCAACAGACCGCTCAGCTTCATGTCGACGGTAAACTTCGGCTCGATGGGTTTCGGCATGGCCGCCTCGATGTCGGCGAAGCTGAACGAGCCCGAGCGCATGAGCATCGCGATACTCGGCGACGGCGACTTCATGATGACTGTACAGGATCTCGAGACCGCGGCGCGGGAGAATATCGGCATCAAGGTCTTCGTCATGAACGACAGGCAGTACCGGGTGCTGAACGTGCGACAGAAGCTATCGTTCCAGGGGCGCATCTATGGCACCGAGCACACCAACCCCGACTTCGCTAAACTTGCGCTGCTGTTCGGGTGCGCGGGTTACCGGATAGCAAAGAGTGAAGATATCGACCCTGTCCTTACGGCCGTGCTTTCAGAGGAGGGGCCGGCCGTAGTGGATGTCTTGATAGACCCGGAGGACCTGCCGCCGATGAACATTGAAGCCAACCTGCGCATGTCGATGGGTTAGACCGAGCGGTCTTAACCGGCGCCAAGATCGCGCCACCACTCGAAGGGCACCTACAGGCTACCGTGGGGTCGGGTGTGTGACAGTGTTAGAAGGCTGTGGTTGTGTTTGAACGGAAGAAGGCGCGGTAGTCTGATTAGGCTGCGCCTTGTTTTGTGAGCGCTCATGGCTTCCACGCAACCATACACCCACAGTAAAAGCTATAACAATTACTATTGCTGCGATTATTAATAGCCCCCGCTTGTGTTTCATTCATTACCCCGCAGTGTCGCTACAACTCATGGCCCGGCAGGCCGCTGTCGCACTTTACCGTTACTTTGGAATCGCTGGACTCGATCTTATAGTGGTGGTGAGTACTGGGGCATTCAAGCGGGATATCCAGATACTGATCAGAAGCATTCGGTTATAACCGCGTGCCGGTCCCTTGTACTTGGTTTGATCCGACATCTCTAACAGGCGCTTGACCCGTTCCTCTCCGGCTGGACCGCACTGCTCGCAATATCTTTTCCCTATCTCGATCTCTTTTCCACAGTTATGGCAAACCGGCACGGGTTCTTGCCTCCGAAGTTTGAATTTTCGGGTTTCATCAGCTACTATTATCGCGATAAAATCAACGTTTTTCGAATGTGGGCGCGTAGCTCAGTGGGAGAGCGCTTCCCTGACGCGGAAGAGGTCGGTAGTTCGATCCTACTCGCGCCCACCAT
>Ga0209745_1001989_pt1 | contig 11861 bp, 9 predicted proteins | sample BarGraNGADG00312_FD_184495 | JGI IMG/M metagenome (GOLD analysis project Ga0209745, IMG submission 184495) | Arctic peat soil microbial communities from Barrow, Alaska - Barrow Graham LP Ref core NGADG0004-312 (SPAdes) (version 2) | ecosystem: Environmental > Terrestrial > Soil > Wetlands > Peat ... | reverse complement strand
GACGGTGGCGGACCTCGTCGCACTGATGCTGGCGCACGACACGGACACACTGGGAGAGTTAATCGACAATCGGCTGGGCCGATGACAGGCTGGTCCTGAAGCAACCAGGGGAGCGACGGGGCAGTGTGCCCTGGCACGCCGCGGGTCGAGCGGGCGTCAGAATTCTCACGCGGCGGCGCCGTGCCGCTGATGAGACGGCGATCGCACGGCTGGACGTCTGTCAGCCATTCTGGCTGATGTGGTGGACGGTCGGGGCCGCCTGTTCCTGGGCGTTCTCCTCCTTCTGGCGCGCGAGTTCCTGCCGGGCTCGTGCGGCCATGGCCGTCGCCATCGTTGCGGCGCGCCGGTCTTCCGCGGACGGATCGCCCGGTGCGAACGCGGCCTGCGTGATCTGCTGAGCCTTGCGCAGGGTGGCCTCGGGGTCTCCCGCCACCTCGCTCGTGTCGATCTTGACCTCGCCGCCGATGGCGTAGAGTCGTCCGTCGGGCCCGGCTTGGTACGTGAAAGTCGGGCTGCTTCCGCTGTTCCCGATTGCGGCCGCGTGGGCGTGTTCGTGTGCTCTCACCTCACGGTCGCGTGTCTGCAGTTCCTGGACGGCCTGTTCTTCCCGGGCTCTCTCGGCCTGCTCCTCGGGGGGCAGTTCCTTCGCATCCCCGGTGGGCGGGCTCGGCCGCTTCGCCTGCGAGGCCAGCAACTCTTCGAGCATGGCCTGACGAGCCGCTTCCCGCGATTCCGGCGACAGCGCCAGGCTGATGCCGTCGTCGGGCGGCGACGTGCCGACTCCGGACGGATCGTCTGGACCGGTCTGGCGGTTGATCGCCTGGATGCGCCGCGGCGGCGACGTGGTGGGAGGCGGCGAGAATCGCGCCTGCACCTGCGCCTGGGCTTGTGCGGCATCGACGACATGGACGATTCGCATACCCCAACTCCTTTGATGAGGCTTCTACGCCTCGACGACGTAATCGGCGAAGCCGGGGGAAACTTGAGCGGGAGGGGCCAGACGCCTCAGATGGCGGCCTTGACGGCCTCCACGAACGCGACGATGTTGGCGAAGGGGACCTCGGGCTCGATCATGTTGTTTTCTGACGCTTCCAGTAGAAGTACACCGGGATGCCAAGCGCGAGGAACCCGAGTCCGGCCCCCGCCTGCGCTGGCCGCTGCACGAGCGTCATCGCGACGAACCACGCGGACATTGCGACGAAGAAGAGCGGCGTGATCGGGTAGAGCGGCACGCGCGCGAGTCGCTCGGCGCCGGGGTTCCGCCGGCGGAACACAAAGACGCTTGCGGCGGCCAGCCCGAAGAAAATCCAGTCGGTGAACACGACGTACGAGATCAGGTTCTCGAACGTGCCCCAGAAGAGGATCAGGACCACCGCCCAGAGCGACTGCGCGATGATGGCCCACGCCGGCGTGTGGAAACGCGGGTGGACTTCGGCCACCCGTTTGAAGAAGAGACCGTCGTTCGCCATCGCGAAGTAGATGCGCGGGGCCGTCAGCGTGTAGATGCCGACCACGCCGAACGTGGAGATGAAGATCGCGAGCGAGATGGCCGTGCCTCCTGCCCCGCCCAGTACCCGCGAGACGGCGTCAGCCGCTACCCGCGGCGAGGCCGCGATCTCCTGTGGCGTGAGCAGGAACATGTAGGCCACGTTCACCATGACGTAAATCAGCGTGACGGCGGCCGTGCCGATGATCATCGCCAGGGGGAGCGTGCGGCGCGGGTTCCTGACCTCGCCCGACGCGTAGGTCGCGTGCTGCCAGCCGCCCGTGGACCACAACACGCCGACCATCGCCGTGGCGAGGCCCGTGCCGAGTCCGCCCGGGACGTCGCCGACCGAGAAGGTGAACGACGTGGTGTGGCTGGAACCGAAGGCGAACCCCACCGCGATCAACGCGGCGATTCCGGCGATCTTCAGCACGGTGAAGACGTCCGAGAAGATCGCCCCGGCTCTGACGCCCAGCACGTTCACCGTGGTCAGGAGCAGCAGGCCGGCGATCGCAACCAGTTTCGTGCCGGCCACGCCCATCGGCACGAAATACCCGAAGTAGGTGGAAAACGCCACGCTCAGCGCGCCAAGACCGCCCGCGTTGCAGACGAGAAAGTACGCCCACCCGAAGAGAAAGCCCACGAGGTCGCCGTAGGCTTCCGTCAGGTAGACGTACTGGCCGCCCGCCTTCGGCATGAGCGCCGCGAGTTCGGCGAACGTGAGCGCCCCGGCCATCGCCATCAGCCCGCCCACCAGCCAGACCGCGATCACCAGCAGCGGCGAGGGCAGGGCGTGCGCGATCAGCGACGGCGTCAGGAAGATGCCCGAGCCAATCGTGCCCCCGATCGCGATCATCGTCATGTCGAACAGGGTCAGGCTGCGGCGCAATTCGGCCATCGTGCGGCCAAGGTTAGCACGGTCCTCGCATGTCTTCGACGGCTGGTGCCGATAGATTGGATGATGCCCGTCACCCGCCGCGACTGCCTGTTCGCGGTTCTCACCCTCTGGCCTCTCGGTCGACCCGGCAACGCGCACGCGTTCGCGCCGGACCCAGACCGCGTGGGCGAGATCGAGTGGCACATCGCCTTCCTCACGAATCAGCAGCGGATGTGGCAGAAACTGGCGCTGCTGGCGCCATCGGAGTCGCTCGCTGGCATCGCGCGCGGCCACAGCCAGGACATGCTGACGCGCGGCTTCTTCGACCACCGCACGCCGGAGGGCACCGGGTCGGCGGACCGCATCGCCAGGCAGGGCCTCAGGTTCACGGTGAGCGCAGAGAACATCTACTTGATGAGGAACGGGACCACCGACGCCGCGGAACTGGCGTCGATCATGGTCGGCGGCTGGATGAAGACGAAGGCCCACCGCCAGAACATGCTGGACCCCGCCTTTCTCTACCTGGGCGTGGGCGTCGCTTCCTCGGCACGCCTGGTGATTGCGACCCAACTCTTCGGCGGCTGAACGGTCTACCCCGCCTCCGTCACCGGCGCCGCGTCGTCTCCCGGATCCTCCGAGCGTGTCACCAGCGCCACGGCGGGGACGATGATGGCCGCGCCGGCCAGGATGTAGCGATCGATCGACTCGCCGAGGAACAGCCAGCCGAGGAAGACGGCGACGACGGGGTTCACGTAGGCGTAGGTCGCGACCTTGGCGGTCGGCACGTGCCGGAGGAGCCAGATGTAGGCGGAGTAGCCCACCCACGAGCCGAAGACGACGAGGTACAGGACGGCGGTCAGGCTGGTCGCATCCCAGGTCGCCCGATGCTCGTCGCCCAGTACGAGACCCGCGATCAAATCGATCCCGCCCGCGCACGCCATCTGCCAGCCGCTGGCCACGAGGGGATCCACCCTCACCTTCCACCGGCGCGAGAGCACCGAGCCGAACGCCCAGCAGAACGAGGACGCCAGCAGGCCCGCGCAGGCGACCAGTTGCATCCACCCCAGTGTCTCGCCGGCGCTGACCTTCGGCCAGAGCAGGACCGCGACGCCGAGCGCGCCCAGCGCCACGCCACCGACACCCCACGCGGTCACGCGGTCGCCCGTCGGGAGGATGAACCGTTCCACGAGGAGAAACCAGATCGGGACGACCGCGACGACCAGCGCGGCGAGCCCGGTCGGGACATAGAGCTCCGACCACGCGAGCATCGCGTTCGACACGCCGAGCAGGATGAAGCCGAGGAACGCGAGTTGCGCGAACTGCCGGCGGTTGACGGCGACGCGCCGACCCGTCAACCCGCAGAACGCCAGTAACAGCCACCCGGCAACCGTGAACCGCACGCCGGCGAGGAGGATGGGCGGAATGCGCTCGACGGCCACTCGGATACCGAGGTACGTGGAACCCCAGAAGACGTAGACGAGCGCGAACGCGAGGATGACTTTGAATCGACGGGTAATGGGTGACCTCGCTGCCAGTGTAGCCGAAGCGTCCGTGGCCGTTCCGATTTCTTTCGGCCGGCCGGCCGGCCGCGGCGTGGCAGCAGGGGACTTTCTCCTTGCGCTCGGCCCCTGCTTCAGTATCTGATCTGGCACCAGCCTCCATCCCGACAAGGAGATCCATGTCCGCAGGCCAGTCGCGCCGGTTCCCCGTCCTCGTGCTGCTGTCGCTCGTCGCGCTGCCGCTCGTCATCCGCCTCGGCGCGCAGGCGCCGCCGTCTCTCGCCGATCGGTGCCTGGTGCCCGCGTCCATTCGCACCCCGATCCTCAACGAGGTGTCCGGCGAGCAGGCCCAGCTTCACGTCCAGTTGCTCGCCGCCAACCGCGATCGCCAGGCGGAGGAATACCAGAACCAGTTCTTCGAGACCACCTACATCCAGAGCATGGCCAGGCAGTACGGCCTGTCAGCCGTGCAGGTGGACTTCTTTCCGACGCGCGACACGTGGGATGCGGAAGAGGGCGACCTGTGGCTCGTCCAGCCGACGAAGGAGAAAATCGCGAGCATCACGATGGTGCCGACCGCGCTGGCGCCCGGCAGCCGGAACACGGACGTCGAAGCCGAGGTCGTGTATGTCGGCCAGGGCCGCGAAGCCGATTACGCCGGCAAGGACGTGAAGGGGAAGATTGTCCTCGGCAGCGGATCGCTCGGCGCGCTGTTCACCGGAGCCTCGCAGCGCGGCGCCGTCGGGGCGCTGGGCACGGGCAGCCCCGGCGTCAGCGGGAACGCGCCTGGAGCGACGCTCGACCAGATCGGGTGGGCCAGCATTTCTCCAGCCGCCGACCGCGAAGGGTTCGGGTTCGCGCTGTCGTTGCGTCAGTTTCTGGCCCTGCGCAACCTGCTCGATCGGGGGCAGAAAGTGGTGATGCGTGCCCACGTCCGCGCGCGCACGTATCCCGGGAAGATGAACGTGGTCTCCGCGTCGATCCCCGGCACGGATCCGGCCGCCGGCGAGCTGATCCTCGTCGCGCACGCGTTCGAGACGATCGCGACGCCCGGCGCGAACGACAACTGCACCGGCGTGGCCACCATTCTCGAAGTCGGCCGCACGCTGGCGCGCCTGATCAAGAACGGCGACCTGCCGCCGCCGAAGAGGACGATCCGGTTCCTCTGGGTCCCGGAAATCTCCGGATCCAGCGCCTATATGTTCAAGCACCCTGAACTGCAGGACAGGCTGCTGGTCGCGCTCAATTTCGACATGACCGGCGCCAACCCGAAGACCACCGACACGTACTTGCGGATGAAGATGACGCCGGACTCGAGGCCCAGCTACCTGAACGACCTCGTCGCGAGCCTCCTGCAGTTCGTCGACCAGACAGAGATCCGGACGCAGCAGGGCCAGAACGCGCAGTTCAACTACCGGCTCTCTCCGGTCGCGGCGATCACGTCGGGCAGCGATCACTCCGTCTTCAACAACGGGGGGGTGCCGGCCATGCAGTTCAACTACTGGCCGGACAATTTCTACCACAGCAGCGAAGACCGCTTCGTCTACGTAGACTCGACCGAGCTGAAGCGCGTCGGGTTCATGGCCGCCTCCGCCACGTACTACCTCGCGACCGCCGGTTCGGCCCAGGCCCGCGATCTCGCGTGGGAGGCGGCCGTGAGCGGCGAGAAATGGATTGCCGAGGTCACGCGCCAGTCGGCCAGGCTCCTCGGCCAGGAAGCGGCGAAGCTGTCCGACCAGCACAAGGCTGCGCAGACCAAGGTGACGGGCGCGTTCAACCGGGCCAGGGGAGCGGTCGAGTCGGTGCTCAGGCTCGCGAAGGAACCGGACGTGGCGTCGAGCGTGAAGCGGTTGGTCGGAACCCTCGAATCCTCGCGGGACGCGAACGCGAAGCTGCTGGAATCGGTGTACGCCGAACGGGCGGCCGCGCTCGGCGTGAAGAGCGTGCCGGCCTCGCTCACCGAGAAGGAGCGCGAGTACTCACAGCTGATTCCCCGACGCCTGTTCAAGGTCTACTCGGAGGAAGCCCAGAAGCGCGAGGGACAGGGCGGCGGCGGGCGTGGCGGCGGCGGCCGCGGCGGCCAGGGACAGGGCGCGCCTGGCGCTCCTGCGCCGCGCCGTCTGCCGGGCATGGCCTCCACCGAGGTGACGAACTTCGTCGACGGCACGCGCAGCATCCTCGACATCTACAACGCCGTGCGCGCCGAGTGCGGAAACCTGGTCGTCGGCAGCAACGACACGAAGTACGCGTACCTCCTGTCGCCGGATGCCCAGGACGTCGACCTCGACCTGGTCTACGCCGCACTCGAGACGTTGCAGAAGAACGGGACACTCGAGATCGTCAAGGCCGCGCCGAAGCCGCCGGAACCCAGGAAGAGAAGGAAGTAGGGCGAGGAGCTGTTGTGGGAGGAGCCAAACCAATCTTCCGGGTCGCGCGTCTAACCAGGTAGCAAGCCAAAAGCTTCGCTCCTCCTTTCAAGGACCCTCTGAGCCGGGGTCCTTTTTTTTCCCCGGAAGGAGCGCGGCTGTACCTCCACACCCTTCGCCATCAGGCTGGCACGGCCCTCGAGCGGCGTGAGCCGCTGACGAGACTCGACATCCTGGGACGATCAATTCTGCTATGCTCTGCGGTTATATTCGCTTCCAGCCAGAATCATGAGGATCAGAGAGGTGAGACGAGCATGATCAAACTTGGTCATGGGAATCTGCGCATTCCCAAGTTCGAGAAGCCGGTCTACATCGTCGCCGCCGGTCAGACCGATTTCCGCAAGAAGTACCCCGAAAAGACGACCGAGGAACTCTGCATCGAAGCCTTCAGCATGGCCGCCCTGGAAAACGACCTCAAGGTCTCGTTGTCTGAACTCAAGCGCATGGTCAACTTCTGCGTCTACTCCCAGTTCGCTGACCATTTCGGAGATCAACTTCTGGGCGCGTCGAAGATCCACGATGCCCTCGGATTCGATCCGCTGGGCAACATCGAGGTCAAGACTGGGGGCGCCACCGGCGGGCACAGCGTGCTCGCCGGAGCCTTGGCCGTTGCCTCGGGGTACGCCAACTGCGTCCCGGTGGTCGGTTGGGAGCGGATGGACGAGGTGCCGACCAGGCAGGGGAATGCCTACATCGCCAGCGCTGCCTGCAAGAACTTCGAGTCCGAGCTGGGCTGGATGTACACCGCTTACTACGCCCTCATGGCCCAGCGCTATCAGTATGAGCACAAGGTGCCGCGGGAGACCCTGGCCAAGATCGCGGTCAAGAACCATGGGTATGCCGTCTCCTCCCCCTTCTCCCAGAATCCGATGCGCATCACCGTGGAGGACGTGCTCGAGAACAACCTCGTCTCCGATCCCTTGAGCTTCCTGGAGTGCTGTGTCATGTCGACCGGCGCCGCGGTCCTCATCCTGGCCGACGAGGAGACGGCGTACACGATCACCGATCAACCGATCCGGCTCACGGCTATCTGCTCCGGCACCCATACCCTGCGCACCGCGGACCGCAGGCCGATGGAGGTCTTGCGCCTGCCCCACGAGCCGGAAGACTTGTACAAGAACTACCAGCATGACTGGCCCGGCTTCAGTTCCTTCCTGGCCGCGCGCATGGCCGCGTATCTGGCCTATCACATGGCCGGTATCAAGAATCCGGTCGAGGACCTGGATATCCTGGAGACACACGACGCTTTTACGATCAGCGATATTCAGACCTATGAGGACATCGGCCTGCGTCCCTACGGACGGGGGAGAGAGTTTATCGACAGCGGCGAGGGTTATTACGGCGGAAAGCTTCCGGCCAATCTCTCCGGCGGGTTGATCGGATCGATGCACGCCGTCGGCGCCACCGGAATCTTCCAGATCAACGAGATCTTCTGGCAACTGCAGCAGAAGTGGGCCAAGTTCCACGCCGATCCCAAGATGTGGGAGCGTTACGGCAAGACCAAGCCGGCTGACTTCGAGAACCTGCAGGTGAAGAACGCCAGGCGCGGGGCCGCCATCAGCCACGCGGGGACGGGAAGCCATGTGACCATGGCCATCCTGGAGAAAGTCTAAGAGACAGGGCCCTGAGGAATTCCGTCACTCGAGATCCGGCGGTCACCGCCTCTGAGGGAGAGCAAGAACGATGAGCATCGAATTCACCCAACCCGGCTGCGAGCTCTTGAGCGGCCAGCCCGTGGTCATCAAGAACGTCAAGAACTATTTTCACATTCACACCTACGGAGGCCTGTCTCCCTTCTTTGTAGGCCTTCGCGAAGGGAAACTCCTGGGCACCCGCTGCGGGAACGCCTCTTGCGAGGAACAGCGGATCTTCCTGCCTCCGCGTACCCACTGTCCCGACTGTCTGAGCCCGTCGGTGTGGGTCGAAGCTCCCACGGTGGGGGAGATCTACACCCATACGGAGATCCTGTACCCCGGGGCGGGCTTCAAGCTCACCACCCCCTGTCCGCTGATCTCCGTCTCTCTCGAAGGGGTGTGCACGAAGATGATGTCCTACCTGAAGGAAGGTCAGCCCAGGATCGGGATGAAGATCAAGGCGGTCTTCAATACGGAGGATCCGACACATACCATCCTCGATCTGGCCTGGGTGCCGGCATAGGTCCGTCCGGTGGCAGAAGAGCAGAGCATCGACGGGCTGATCGAGGCTCAAGCCTTGGTCGAAGCCGGGCTCGCTCCGGAGGCGGCGCGGGATCTGGTTCATCGGCTAGGTCTGTTGGCGGCGGAGACCGATCCCGTCCAGAGGTGGGGGCGAATCAGCCGCGAGCTGCTTCGCCCTTCCCATCCTTTCTCTGTTCATCAGAAGATCTTTCAGTGGAACTACCGTGCATGGAGTGCCGAGAAAAGAGGACCGGCTCCGGCCTGGATCCCTACCTCGGATGAGATCCGCGGCTCCAACCTGGGACGGTGGATGTCCGAGCTGGGGATGGCCTCCTACGAGGCCCTTCACGCCTGGTCGGTGAGCCGAAGGGCGGACTTCTGGGGGCGGATCTGCCATGAGCTCGAAATTGTCTTCCAGGAGCCGCCCACCGCCGTCCTCGATCCAGCCTCATCCCCGGAAATCCCCCGCTGGTTCCCTGGAGCGAAGCTGAACATCGCCGCCAGTTGTCTAGTTGGGGATCCGGATCGCATCGCCATCCTTGCTCATCTCAACGGGCGCCTCGAGAGGGTCACGTTGGGTGAACTGGATCGGCTGACTCGCCGCGTGAGCCACGGTTTTCAAGATGCCGGATTGTCGCCGGGAGACCGCGTGGCCGTGGTTCTGCCCATGACCGTCGAGGCGGTGGCGGCTTACCTGGGCATCATCCAGGCCGGAGGGGTCGTGGTCTCGATCGCCGATAGCTTTGCGGCGGCCGAGATCGCCATCCGTCTACGGATCGTACCGGTCAAACTGGTTGTGACCCAGGATTGCCTGCCGCGCATGGGGCGGCTGCTGCCGTTATACGAAAAAGTGATCGAAGCCCAGGCGCCGAGAACTCTCGTGATTCCGAAGAAGAAGGTCGCCAAGTGGAGAGACGATGGCGGTCTTCCTCCACTTCGCAGGGGCGATCTACTCTGGGAAGATTTTCTGGGAAGGGACGACCCCTTTTGCCCCGTACCGAGGGATTCGGACGACCCGATCAACATCCTCTTCTCCTCCGGAACGACCGGGGATCCGAAGGCCGTCCCCTGGACTCAAACCACGCCGATCAAGTGCGCCGCCGACGGATACCTTCATCATGACCTGCACCCGGGCGATGTCCTGGCCTGGCCGACCAGCTTGGGGTGGATGATGGGCCCCTGGCTCATCTTTGCCGGTTTGATGAACCGCTGCACCCTCGCCCTCTACGACGAGATTCCGACCGGCCCCGGCTTCTGCCGGTTCGTGGAGCAGGCGGGGGTGACTGTGCTGGGACTCGTGCCGAGCCTGGTCAAAGCGTGGCGGGCGGGCGGGGCCATGGAGGGGGTGGATTGGACACGAATTCGCGTCTTCAGCTCCACCGGTGAAAGCTCCAACGAGGAGGACATGCTCTGGTTGATGGGCCGGGCTGGGTACCGTCCGATCATTGAATACTGCGGCGGCACGGAGCTTGGCGGAGGCTACATCACGGGTACGGTCGTGCAGCCTTCCCCCCCCGCGACCTTCAGCACCCCGGCTATGGCATTGGACCTGGCCATTCGGGACGAGGAGGGGCGGGAAACGGAAAACGGGGAGGTCTTCCTGATCCCCCCATCCGTTGGACTCTCGACCATGCTCGTCAACGCCGACCACCACGATGTCTACTTCGCCGGCACTCCTTCCGGGCCCGAGGGGGTTCCCCTCCGGCGTCACGGCGATCAGATAGAGAGACTGGCGGGGGGATATTTCCGGGCCCACGGCCGGGTGGACGACACCATGAACCTGGGGGGCATCAAGGTCAGCTCGATCGAACTGGAACGCGCGGTCTCCGGCCTCGACGGACTGGAGGGGAGCGCGGCCATCGCCGTGCCGCCGCCCGGAGGCGGACCGAGCGAACTGGTCTTCTATGTCGTCGTTGCGCCTCCTGACCGCTTTCGGCCGGAGGAAATGAGAGAATCGATGCAGAAGCAGATCCGCACCTTCCTCAACCCTCTTTTCAAGATCAAAGAGGTGGTTCGGATCGACGCCCTTCCGCGCACGGCCAGCAACAAGATCATGCGCCGCAAGCTGCGGGACGACTATGCCCGCCGGCCGGTGCCCATGGTCCCTCCGGCGGGATAGAGAGGCGCATATGGATTTCACATTGACTGAAGAGCACCGGCTGATTCGCGACACCGTGCGGGACTTCGCCGAGAACGAGATCAAACCGAAGGCCGCGGCGCTGGATGAGCAGGAGGAGTTTTCCACCAAACTCACGCGGGCGATGGGGGAGATCGGCCTCTTTGGCATGACCGTCCCCTCGGAATACGGGGGCCAGGGCTTGGATTACCTGGCCTGCATCATCGCCGTGGAGGAACTGGCCCGGGTCGACGGTTCCCAGGCCGCCACGGTGGCCGCGCAGAATTCTCTGGGCATCGGGCCGATCTACTCCTACGGCACGGAAGAGCAGAAACGCCACTTCCTCCCCAAGCTCTGCAGCGGCGAGGCCCTCTGGTCCTTCGGACTCACCGAGCCGGACGCCGGTTCCGATTCGCGGGGGACCAAGACCACGGCGAAAAAGGTGGATGGCGGGTGGGTGATCAACGGATCCAAGACCTTCATCACCAACGGAAGTAATCCGCTGTGCGTCGGCTCCACCGTCCAGTGCGTGACCGCCCGCGAGGGAGGGAAGCCGGAATTCACCTGCTTTATGATCGAGACCGGCACCCCGGGTTTCAGCGCTCGAGCGATGCACGGCAAGCTCATGTGGCGTGGTTCGGACACCGCGGAGCTGGTCTTCGAGGATTGCCTCGTGCCCGATGAGAACATGCTTGGACCCCGGGGGGGCGGGTCCCGGCAGATGCTGGAGACCCTGGATTCAGGACGTCTTTCTATCGCCGCCATGGGGCTGGGATGCGCCCAGGGGGCCTTCGAGGCGGCTCTGGAGTACGCCCGCCAGCGCCACCAGTTCGGTCAACCGATCATCAAGTTCCAGGTCAACAGTTTCAAACTGGCGGACATGGCCTTGAAGTGCGAGCTCGCCCGAACCTTCTTGTACAAGGCCTGCTGGTTGCGTGATACGGGCCAGCCCTTCGAGAAGGAGGCGGCCATGTCCAAGCTCTACTGTTCGGAGATCGCGGGCCAGGTGGCCGACGAGGCGGTCCAGCTCCATGGGGGATACGGTTTGATGAAGGCGTATCCGGTGGAGAGGTTCTTCCGCGATTCGAGGTTCCTGCGCATCGGCGAAGGGACGTCGGAGATTCAGCGGATAGTCATCGCCCGTCTGATTGGCTGCTGACCGGCGTCGGGCGACCGTCACCGTGAAGTCGGTCCTCGACACATGGCTGGCGGCGCGCGGGAACGAGCTCGGCCAGCTATTCTGGCCCGCTGACGGGCGGGGCCGATCGCGCGGTAAACTCACGCGAGGCGGGACATGGCGG
>Ga0209745_1001988_pt1 | contig 11863 bp, 10 predicted proteins | sample BarGraNGADG00312_FD_184495 | JGI IMG/M metagenome (GOLD analysis project Ga0209745, IMG submission 184495) | Arctic peat soil microbial communities from Barrow, Alaska - Barrow Graham LP Ref core NGADG0004-312 (SPAdes) (version 2) | ecosystem: Environmental > Terrestrial > Soil > Wetlands > Peat... | reverse complement strand
GAGCCGCAACTCCAGGACCTGACGATTGCCCAGGTGAAAACGGCCTGGACGCCCGGCATCAGTTCGACGATCAGCAACGCCAGTTCGACGAGCCCGATCAGCAGCTTCTTCTCTGGCGCGGCCGACCAACTGGTGAACGACCGGTTTGGCGTGTCGGTCCAGGCGAACCAGTTCCTGCCATGGGGCGCGAACTACAACGTCACCTGGAACAACACCCGCGGCAAGAGCAACAGCGTGTTCGACAGCCCCAACCCCGCGCTGAGCTCGAATCTCAGTGCCAGCTACACGCAGCCGCTCCTCCGCAACTTCAAGATCGACAGCACCCGTCAGCAGTTGCTGATCAGCAAGAAGAACCGCGAGATGACCGACGTCCAGCTGCGCCAGACCGTACTGGCCACGGTTCGCAATGTCAAGAACGCCTACTGGGACCTGGCCTACGCGGTCGAGAACCTGAAGGTGCAGCAGCAGTCGCTCGACATCGCGCTCGAGTCGCTTCGCAACAACAAGTCGCGCGTCACGATCGGCACCATGGCGCCGATCGACATCATCGAGGCGGAAGCCGAGGTCGCGCGGAACGAGGAATCGGTCATCGTGGCCGAAGCCCAGATCTCGCGCGCCGAGGACGCGCTGCGCCAGCTGGTCTTCGACCCGAAGATGTCCGATTTCTGGGCGACGAGATTCGACCTGACCGACCCGCCCACCTTCCGGGTCCAGGAAGTGGACGTGGACGCGGCCGTGAAGCACGCGCTCGAGAAGCGCACCGACCTGGTGAACATGCGGAAGAGCCTGGAAGCCAGTGACATCGACATCCGGTACTTCAAGAACCAGGCGCTGCCGGACCTGAACGTGCAGGTGGGCTACGGCCTGGCCGGGCAGGGAGGCACGGCCTACCAGTTCAGCGATACGTTCCCGCCCATTCCGATCTCGGTCGTCGAGAGCGGCTACCCAACCGTGCTGTCCCGGATGCTCAGCAACGACTTCCACAACTGGTCGTTCGCCGTCACGGTCGGGTACCCGATCGGCCGCAGTTCCGCCGAAGCGGGGCTGGCGCGGGCCAAGGTGTCCTACAGCCAGTCGGTGCTGCAGCTGCGGAACATGGAGCTGTCGGTGGCCACGCAGGTGCGCGAGGTGGTGCGGACGCTGAACACGAACCGCAAGCGGGTGGATGCGACGCGCGCGTCGCGCGACCTGGCACAGCGCAAGCTGGAGGCCGAGCAGAAGAAGTTTCAGGCCGGCATGTCCACCAACTTCCAGATCATCCAGGCGCAGCGCGACCTGGCGGCCGCGCGGAACGCCGAACTCCAGGCGGTGCTCGATTACAACCGCTCGCTCGTGGATTTCGAAACCGTCCAGGAAGCCCCGGTGAACGGCGGCGGCATCGCGCTCGCGTCGGCGGCCCGATAGTCGCCTTCAGATATACTTCCCGTGTGCCGAAGCTGACGGTCACCGTCATCACCCGCGACGAGTCGGCGAACATCGGCCCGGCCCTCGATTCCGTCTTCTGGGCCGACGAAATCGTCGTCGTCGATTCGCACAGCACAGATGATACGGTGGACATCGCGCGGCAGCGCGCCACCCGCATCCTGGTGCGAGACTGGCCGGGGTATTCGGCGCAGAAGAACTTCGCGGCCGATCAGGCGTCGTACGACTGGATTCTCTCGCTCGACGCCGACGAACGCGTGACGCCAGCCCTGGCCGGCGAGATCCGGGAGCTGCTGTCCGACGAGCCCCCGGCGCGCGGCTATCGAATCCCGAGGGTGAGCTTCTACCTGGGAAAGTGGATTCTCTCGACAGACTGGTACCCGGACTACCAGTTGAGGCTCTACGATCGGCGCGTGTCGAAGTGGACCGGCGCATTCGTCCACGAGGGCGTTGACGTGGGAGGTGCTGTGGGGCGGCTGCGGGCGGACCTGCAACACATCCCGTATCGCGACATCGCCCATCACCTCCAGACGATCGACCGCTATACGACGCTGGCGGCGCAGCAGATGCGGGAGCGAGGCCAGCAGGTGGGCGTGGCCGGGCTCGTCAGCCGCCCCGTCGGCGCCTTTCTCCGTAACTACCTGGCGCGCGGGGGGTGGCGCGACGGGTCGGTGGGACTGGTCGTCTCGGTCTTGAACAGCTACTACGTCTTCCTGAAGTTCGCGAAGCTGTGGGAGGCGCGCGGGAAGGAGAAGTAGGGATCGTGTTCTCTCTCCAGATCGACACCGCGCGCAGCTGGCGAGGCGGCCAGAACCAGGTGCTGCTGACTGCCCGTGGCCTTCGCGCCCGCGGTCATCGCGTCGTCGTCGTCGCCCACCCGGACGGCGAGTTGCGCAAGCGCCTGCCCGCCGACATGGAGGTGGTGTCGCTGGCGGCGCGGAGCGAGGTCGATCTTCCGGCCGCGTGGCGCCTGTCGCGCGTGATTCGCGAGCTGCAGCCCGACGTCATCCACGCCCACGATCCGCACGGCGTGGCCGTGGCCGCCACCGCCTTGTCGATCGCCTCGCCGCCCAGGCGTCCCTCGCTCATCGCCGCGCGTCGTGTCGATTTCCACCTCAAGGGGAACTCCTTCTCCCGCTGGAAGTACCGGCAGGTGGATCGCTTCGTGTCGGCGTCCGACGCCATTCGCGCGATGCTCCTCGAGGACGGCGTGCCGGCGGAGCGCGCAGTGACGGTGCACGAGGGCATCGACGTAGACCGCGTGGTGGCCGTCGAACCGCTGAACGTGCGCGAAGAGTACTGGTTTCCCCCTCACTCGCTCATCGTCGGCAACATCGCCGCGCTCGTCCCGCACAAGGGCCAGAAGTATTTGATCGATGCGGCCGCGATCGTCGTTCGGGAGATGCCGGAGGTCCGCTTCCTGGTGCTCGGCGAGGGTGAGCTGCGGCCGTCGCTGGAGCAGCAGATCAAGCACCTGCACCTCGGGCAGCACGTCGTCCTGGCCGGCTTCCACGCCGACGTGCTGGCCGTCCTGAAAGGGCTCGACCTCTTCGTCATGAGTTCGGTGACGGAGGGGCTGGGCACCTCGCTCCTCGACGCGATGGCGGCGGCGCGGCCCATCGTCGCCACCAGGACTGGCGGGATCCCGGAAGTGGTGGTGCACGCGGAGACCGGCCTGCTGACACCGCCGCGCGACGCGCGGGCGCTGGCCGCGGCCATTCTCGAATTGCTCCGGGACGAGGCGAAGCGCAGGCAGATGGCCGAGGCGGGATTCGCGAGAGTGAGCCAGCGCTTCAGCGTGGACCTGATGGTCGAGAAGACGCTGGCCGTGTATGCCGCCCTGACCGGCACCACCCGCGCAGCGGGCACCGCGAGTCCCCGAACGGCCGGTTGAACCCGCACTGGTCGCGCATCCCGACGTGGCAGAGCGCGAAGTCGTAACGGACGGGATCGGCTGGATCCATCCGCCGAAGCGACGCCGTGATCTCTGACGCCATCTTCCACCCAGGGCTCTTGTAGCGCGTCAACCCCAGGCACTGGCCCAATCGAATGACGTGGACGTCCAGCGGCACGATCAGCTGCGAGGGGGACACGCCCGACCAGGCGCCGAGATCCACCGAGTCCGACCGCACCATCCAGCGAAGGTAGAGGTTGATGCGCTTGCACGCGCTGCCCGTGGAAGGCCGCGGGAAGAAGTAGGACACCCCGGTGGGTCTGGCCTTCCTCGCCGCGGCGAGGAGGGCGAGCGCCCGGCTCGAGAACGACTCGAGCGAGGCCTCGACGTCCGGCCTCGCGGCATCGTGTCCCTGCAGGAAGAACCCTTCGATCGACCCCGCTTCGTCGATCATCCGGCGGAGCGCGAGGACCAGCGCGATGAGGTCGTCGCCGCGCGTCCATCGATGAACGAGAGGCCCGAAGGCCTCGCCGTCTCGCACCGGGTCGAACTCGCGGACGAAGGCGGCGGGCGACGGGCCCAGCACGTTCAGGACTCGCTCGACCGACTGGAGCACGCTCGCCACCCGCCCGAAGGCGAGGCCTGCCGCGCAGAACCCCACCACTTCCCTGTCGCGCCGGTCGGGGTACCGCCGCACGATCTCGACAGGGTCGGCAACCGCCTCCGCCCGGTTGTATTCGACGTAGAGCCGATCGAGCGCCTCCTTGAGTCCCTCGCGGGGACCTGTCGCCGAACTCGCGGCCCGCGTCATGCCCGGGCGACCGCGGCCCCGAACGCCGCCGCCCCGGGGATTTCCTCGTTCACGTAAACGGTCTTGCCGCCCACGATCGTCGCGACGACCCCGCCTTTCAGCGTCCACCCGCCGAACGGCGAGTTGCGCGAACGGGATCTCGACTTGGAGAGATCCACGGTCACCTTCGCTGACAAAGCGATGATCGTGATGTCGGCGGGCCGTTCCGGCCGCAGCGTCCCCCCCGGCACGTTGAGGATCCGGCACGGGTTGACGGACATGAGCTGCACCATCCGGCGCAGCGTAATCACGCCGGTGTGAACCAGGCGGTCGAGCGTCAGCGACACGGCGGTCTCGAGACCGATGATCCCGAACGGCGCACGGTCGAACTCGACGTGCTTCTCGTCGGCCTGGTGCGGGGCATGGTCCGTGGCGATCGCGTCGATCGTCCCGGCCGTGAACCCCTGCAGGATCCCGTCCACGTCCGCGCGCTCGCGGAGCGGCGGGTTCATCTTCAGGTTCGTGTCATAGCTGATCGGCCCGGTCAGCCGCTCGTCGGTCAGGACGAAGTGGTGCGGCGCCACTTCGCACGTCACCCTCACGCCCCGGGCCTTGGCCGCCCAGACGGCGCGCAGCGCCTGCCGCGTGCTCAGGTGCGCGATGTGCACGGCGCTGCCCGTCATCTCGGCCAGCGCGATGTCGCGCTCCACCATGATGGACTCGGCGGTGGCAGGGATCCCGCGGAGGCCGAGCATCGCGGCGATGTATCCGTCGTGCGCCACCCCTTCGCCCTTGAGCGACGGGTCCTCGCAGTGATCGATCACGGGCATGTTGAACATGCCCGCATATTCCAGTGCCCGCCGCATCAGCAACGCCGTGGGCACCGGATTGCCGTCGTCGGATACCGCGACGCATCCCGCGGCGCGGAGTTCCGCGATCTCGGCCAGGCTCTCGCCCTTCATGCCCTTCGACACGGCGCCGATCGGGTACACGCGGACCGCCCCCTCGAGGGCAGCGCGTTCCAGGATCGCCCGCGTCACGCTGGCGCTGTCGTTCACCGGCTGCGTGTTCGGCATGCACGCGACGCCCGTGAACCCCCCGGCGGCTGCCGCGGCCGTCCCGGTGGCAATCGTCTCCTTGTGCTCCTGCCCCGGCTCGCGCAGGTGGACGTGCATGTCCACGAACCCGGGACAGAGGATGCACCCGGAGGGGACGGCGATCACCTCGACGTCCTTGCCGACCGGCAAGTCGAGGCCGACCGCGGCCACACGGTCGCCATCCAGGAGCACGTCCCGCACGGCGTCGATTCCCTGCAGGGGATCGACGAGATGTCCGCCCTTAAGCAACCGCTTCATGTTCAGCTCCACCAGACAGGAGATACAGGACCGCCATGCGAACGGCCACGCCGTTGGCCACCTGGTCGAGGATCACCGAGTACGGGCCGTCGGCCACCTCGGATGCGATCTCGACCCCCCGGTTCATTGGACCCGGGTGCATGATCAGCACGTCCGGCTTGGCTCGGCGCACGCGCTCCGGCGTCATCCCGAAGACGTTGAAGTACTCGCGCAGCGACGGGAAATAGCCGCCGAGCATCCGCTCCAGCTGGATGCGCAGCATCATGACTGCGTCCGCGCCCTCGACCGCCTCGTCCACCGACGAGGTGATGTGCACGCCGCTGCGAGCGAAGCCGGTGGGTACCAGCGTCGGCGGTCCGCAGAGCCACACGTCCGCGCCCATCTTCGTGAGGAGCAGCACGTTGGACCTGAGGACGCGGCTGTGGAGCAGGTCGCCGCAGATCGCCACTTTGAGCCCGGCCAGCCGCTGCTTCCGCTCGCGGATCGTGAAGGCGTCGAGCAGCGCCTGCGTCGGGTGCTCGTGCATTCCGTCACCGGCGTTGATCACTCCCGCGCGGCAAATGCGCGACAGGAAGTGACAGGCGCCGGACGAGGAGTGTCGTACGACCAGCAGGTCGGGCGACATCGCCTCGATGTTGTGGACGGTATCGGCCAGCGTCTCGCCCTTGACGACGCTCGACGTGCCGGCCGCGATGTTGAGCGTGTCCGCGCTCAACCGCTTCTCGGCGATTTCGAACGAGGTCCGGGTGCGGGTGCTCGCCTCGAAGAACAGGTTCACGACCGTTTTCCCGCGAAGCGCCGGCACTTTCTTGATCGGCCGCGAGGCAATTTCCTTCATCGCCACGGCGGTGTCGAGGATCAGCGAGATCTCCTCGACCGACAGTTCGGCGATTCCCACCAGGTCCTTGCTCCGGAGGCGGTTCGCCGGAATCGGCTGGTCGTCGGTCCCGGTGGGCAGGGAGGGCGTCGCGTCGGTGGTCTCGGGGTTCATACCGCCTCCTCTCCGGCAATCTTCTCGATGATCACCTCGTCGCAGCCATCGGTCTCGACAAGCCGGACCGCCACGCTCTCGGTGTGCGACGTGGGCAGGTTCTTGCCGACGTAGTCGGCCTTGATCGGCAGCTCGCGGTGCCCGCGGTCCACGATGACGACGAGCTGGATCGACTTCGGCCGGCCGAAGTCGATCAACTCGTCGAGGGCCGCTCTCACCGTCCGCCCCGTGTAGAGCACATCGTCCACGAGGACGATGACCCGGTTGTCGATCGAGAACGGGATATCGGTGCTGCGAACCAGCGGCTGCGGTCCAACCGGGTTGTGCATCAGGTCGTCGCGGTAGAGCGTAATGTCGAGCGCCCCGACCGGCACGTCCTGGCCGGTGATCTCCCGCAGGCGCAAGGCCAGGCGGCTGGCAATCGGCACCCCGCGGGTGCGGACGCCGACCAGCGCGAGGCGGTCGAGCCCCCGATTGCGTTCGACGATTTCGTGCGCGATCCGCGTGAGCGTGCGGCTCATCCGGTCCGCGTCCATCACAACGGGCATACGGACTCCTCGCTCTGGAAAGAGAATGACGTCAGGTCGATGCAGGGAAATGCCGTTCGGGCCCGGGCGGATGCGAGTGGTGCAGGAAGGTAGCGCATTCAAGTTCTTGTCGGCCTCACCGGGCCGGCTTAAAGATCTGACGCAGTATACCACGGCCCTCACGGACGAGCGGCCGCCCTGCCTTGCGCGTGCAGACTGCGGCGGGGCGCCGGCGGGGCCGCCCGTCGAAGAGGTCTCGCGCGAGATCGATCGGTGTCCTTCGCGGTCTTTGTGGTGCCTATCGCTCGTAAGTCTGGATGAAGGCCATCGGCCGGCTGTCCCGGAACTCGCGCCGGAATACCTCGGTCACGGCGTACCCGTCCATGTCATGCGCGACCGGCAGCCCCATGAAGTACAGGATCGTCGGCACGACGTCGGCCACCGACGCGCGCGGCTTGCGCCCGGGCGCGACCGAGGCACCGTACGCGAGCATGAAGCCATCCGGCGCATCCTCGTGGCTGCCCGACAGGTCCGGATCGCCGATGTAGCGCTCGAGCATGCGCTTGCCGACGCTGAGTGGCTCCATGCCGAAGCCGGACACGACGAGCAGGAGATCGTCCGGACCGAGCGCGGCAAGAGCCCTGCCCACGATGCCGTCCACACGCGCGTACGCGTTCTCCAGCACCTGCCCGTACCGCCGGCGCTCCTCCGGCGACACGTCGCCGAAATCGCGCGGCATCGCGTAGCGGAGAAAGCGATGCCCGGCCACGTCGAGCCCGCGATAGCGGACGGCCGACAGGTCGGGGCGCACCCTCTCCTGGAGCGCACGCGCCACCTGCTCGTACATCCGGTCCGTGATGAAGGGCTGCGCCTGGAGCAGGTCTCGACGCGGATCCGAGGAGGAGTGCTGCGCGAGCGGCGTCGCCTCGGCCTCTGGCCTGGCCGCATCGCCCGCAGCGCGGGCCTCGTCGAACAACTCGGGCGGCTGGATCGACAGCGCGGTCGAGCGGACGGCGTTCTCGAGCTCGCGCCCCGGGTCGTCCGGTTCCAGGGACGCGGCGCCGGGCCGGTAGAATTGGTCGCTGACGAGGTACCCGCGAACCGGTTGCGCCGGGTAGGTCAGCGGCCAGTTCACGACGCCAGACGTCAGGCCGGCCGAGCCCAGGATGCTCCAGATCGAGCGGGCCCTCACCGATGCCGAGGTGTGCGGGCTCGCCGAGATGAACCCGAAGTGCACGAGGCCGTGCGCGAAGCAGTTGTCGGGCAGCAGTTCGAGCGAATCGGCCGTCGCCGGCACCCGGTAGCGCGCGGCCGACCGAACACCGGTCCGCGCCGGCAGCTTGCCGGTCGCCACGGTCGTCCAGACCGGGTCTGGCTGCGTGGGGCGGATCGTCGCCAGGTGCATGGCCGCCCCGCTGTCGAGAATCTTGCCGAAGCTCGGCAACCGCCCCTCGAGCGCGGCGGTCGAGACGAAGTCGAGGGACCCGCCGTCGAGCGCGATGAGCACGACGCGGCCGCCGGCGGACGCCCGCGAGATGATCGCATCGATATCGAGGGGCCGGGAGACGAGCGGCTGCAGTTTTCCCGGACCACGCGCGACCAGGGGCAGCACCAGCGAGACGGCCAGCGCGAGGCCGACGAAGCTGGCCCCCAGCCGTCCTTTCCGACGACCGAACGAGTAGTGCGCGAGGGCCACGCCGAGAAAGGTGAACGCGCAGGCCGTCAGGATCGCCGCGCCCGCCGCCATGCGCCTCGACGTCTCGAGGCTGAGCATCGGCGCGTACGACCGGAGGTTGAACCACATGAGCGTGGCGACGCCTGCGGCGTCGGCGGCCAGCAGCCACGACAGCAGCCGCAGGCTCACCCATCCCGGCGACAGCGCTTCGTTGGCGATCATCTGCCGCAGGACGATCAGCGCGTAGAAGACAACGACGAAGTGCACGCCGTAGGAGAGCGCCAGCGTGACGGCCAGCGATGCGAGGATGGTCGGGTACAGCGGCACGGTCGGGTTCAGCTGAAGGAACAGCACGCTCAGGTAGACCGCGCCGAGCAGGGCAGCCAGGACCGCGTTGCTGAACATCCGGAGGTACCGCATGCGGACAATATAGCCGAAACGTATGGCCGAACGGGCGTCGCAGGCCGGCCTTCAGGCTATACTTCCCGCGATGCCAGTGGATGCGGACGCTGAAGTCCTTGCCTCGACGCGCCTGTCGGATGACTACTGTGTGGTGGCCTTCCGCGCCCCCGCGCTCGCGGCGGCGATCCGCCCGGGCCAGTTCGTCATGGTCCGGACGGCCGCCGGGAACACGCCGCTCCTGCGACGGCCGTATTCCGTGTTCGAGCGCCTCCGCGACTCGAATGGAGAGGTCATCGGCTTCTCCATCCTCAACAAGCGGGTGGGCGTCGGAAGCCGCCTGCTCTACGACGCGGCGCCCGGGATGCGCGTGTCGTGCCTCGGCCCTCTCGGTCGGCCGTTCTCCTCCGCCACGGGAACGACCGAGGCGTGGATGGTGGCCGGCGGCACGGGCCTCGCGCCCTTTGCCACCCTGAGCGAGGAACTCGCGGCGGGCGGGGTCCCTCGCAGGCTCTTCTACGGCGCGCGGACCGGGTCGGAACTGTTCTGCCTCGATCGCTTCGAGCGGTTAGGCGTCAACGTGGTGCTGGCCACGGAAGACGGCACGCGGGGCGAGCACGGTCGCGTGACCGTACCGCTCGCCCGCGAACTCGGGTCACGCCCCGCCTCGTCGGGCGTCGTCCTCTACGCCTGCGGGCCCGAGGCGATGCTGAAGGCGGTGGCCGGCCTCGCCGAGCGCTACGGGCGCGAATGCGAGGTGGCGACCGAGCGGCAGATGGGTTGCGGCATGGGCGGTTGCTACAGTTGCGTCGTCCGCGTGCGAACACCGGAAGGCGGCAGCCGGTACGCGCGGTCGTGCGTCGAGGGCCCGGTGTTCAGGGCCGCGGATATCGTCTGGGAGGACCGGCGCGCCTGACGGCCCTCCTGATTGGACACTCACCCATGGATCTCTCAGTCCGGATCGGCGCGCTTCGCCTGAAGAACCCGTTGATGTCAGCGAGCGGGTGCTTCGGGTATGGCATGGAGTACGCCGACGTCGTGGACCTCTCCACCCTCGGCGCCGTCGTCGTCAAGGGGTTGTTCCTGGCCGAGCGGCCGGGGCACCCGCCGCCACGCATCGTGGAGACGCCGGCCGGCATGCTGAACGCGATCGGCCTGCAGGGGATCGGCGTGCACCGCTTCGTCCGCGAGAAGATGCCCGAGTTGCGGGCGCGCGGGGCGACCGTCATCGTCAACATCTGCGGCACCACGATCGACGAGTACACGGAGATCGCGCGGATCCTGTCGGACGTCGAGGGGGTGGCCGCCCTCGAGTTGAACATCTCCTGCCCGAACATCAAGGAGGGTGGGATCTCGTTCGGGTGCAACCTGGTGAACACCCGCCAGGTCGTGTCGGCGGTACGCAAGGCCACACCGCTGCCGCTGATCCCGAAGCTGACGCCCAACGTCACCGACGTGTCGTCGTTCGCGCACGCCGCCCAAGAGGCGGGCGCCGACGCGGTATCGCTCGTGAACACCTTCCTGGCCATGGCCATCGACATCGAGACGCGTCGCCCGCGGCTCTCGAACGTGATGGGCGGGCTGAGCGGCCCAGCCATCCGTCCGATCGCCGTCCGGATGGTCTACGAGTGCGCCCGGTTGGTGCGGATTCCAGTCATCGGAATGGGTGGCATCGCCTCGGCTGCCGACGTCCTGGAGTTCATGATCGCCGGGGCGACGGCGGTGCAGGTGGGCACGGCGAACTTCGTCGATCCGTTCATCTGGGGCAAGCTCGAGTCGGGTGTGCGCGAGTACATGCGGCGGCATGGCATCGAGCGAGTGTCGGAGTTGACGGGCACGCTCGACATTCCAGGAGAGAAGCGCGCGTGAAGGAACTGCTGGTCGCTCTCGACGTGGACTCGGCCGAGCGCGCGATCGCGCTGGCGCGCGGATTGTCGGGCGTTGTCTGGGGCGTGAAGGTGGGCAGCCGCCTGTTCACCTCGGAAGGACCCTCGGTGGTGCGTCGCCTAGTCGATGACGGTCACCGCGTCTTCCTGGACCTGAAGTTCCACGACATTCCGAACACCGTCGCCGGCGCCGTGGCGGCCGCCACCCGTCTCGGGGTCTGGATGGTGAACGTCCACGCCTCGGGCGGCCTGGAGATGATGCGGGCGGCAGGTGCCGCAGCGAACGACACGGCCATCGCCGCCGGCGTTCCCCGCCCGCTGGTGATCGCCGTGACCGTGCTGACGAGCATGGATCAGGCTGCGGTCGCCAGGGTCGGCGTCGTGGCGCCCGTGCTCGATCAGGTGGACCGGCTCGCCGCGCTCACGGCCGAAGCAGGCCTCGATGGCGTAGTGGCCTCACCACAGGAGACGCGGTGGCTGCGCGAACGCCGCGGCCCCGGCTTCATCATCGTCACGCCGGGCATTCGCGGTGCCGCGCCCGCTGGCGGCCGCGGAGACGACCAGGCGCGGACGCTGAGCGCGCCGGACGCGCTGGCGGCAGGCGCCAGCTTCCTCGTGGTTGGCCGGCCGATTATCGCCGCCACAAACCCGCGCGCCGCCGCCGAAGCGATCGCGCAGTCGTGCGCCCGCGTCCTATAGAACGTGCGCACGAGAACCCGACGGTTCCGCCGGTCGGGAAAACCAGCGAAGCTCCGCCTCGAGCTGCCGAGACTCGGGAGGCGGCCGTGGCGGACCTTCGCCGTAGCGCGCGGCCGGTCGGCCGGCCGCGTCTAAGTACTTCGACTCGCAATTACGGCCACGATCGGCTCTCGCCGCACGTGGCCGGCTGTGCTCGCTCAGCACTTAGTCCTGAGGGCACAAATA
>Ga0209745_1001987_pt1 | contig 11864 bp, 11 predicted proteins | sample BarGraNGADG00312_FD_184495 | JGI IMG/M metagenome (GOLD analysis project Ga0209745, IMG submission 184495) | Arctic peat soil microbial communities from Barrow, Alaska - Barrow Graham LP Ref core NGADG0004-312 (SPAdes) (version 2) | ecosystem: Environmental > Terrestrial > Soil > Wetlands > Peat... | reverse complement strand
CCCTTCGAACCCGGGGGGCATCAAGGAGTTTAAGAAGGTCGGTTTCCGTGTCCGCCGCCGCGCCTCCAAGGTCAAGGACGGAATCGCCGCGATCCGCAAGGATCTCAAGCCCAATCAGGGGCCGCCCAGGTTGTTCTTCGTCCGAGGCAAGACCCCCGAGTTGGTCCGCGAGTTCCAGCTCTACAAGAACCGGCCGGGGACAGACGAACCCAAGGATGAGAATAACCACGGACCGGATGCGGTCCGGTACTGGTACGCAAACAACCGCCGCGGTGAGTCGAAAGCCTTCGTGGGATAGGTAAGAATGAAGAAAGAACCATTTGCGATCATGACGAAGGACGGAGGGTTTGTTCCCTTCTCCAGCGTCAAGCAGTACACGACCAAGACGCACTCTAAGCAGATACAGGCCGACCTGTTCGCCAATATCTACGGGCAATGCGGACTGGTCGAGCCGTTCTACAAGTCCGGCCAGTTGGCGCAACTGGTTGAGCTGAACGTCTTCCACTCGCGGTGTGTCAAGACCAAGGCCAGGGACACGGCGGGCAACGGGTGGGAACTCAAGCCCACCGAGAACCTCGAGCACGAGGCGAGCCAGGAACAGTACAAGGTGGGATACGGTTTCCTGTCGGGTCAGTGGCCGCCGCTTTCAACCTCGCTCGACCGGATGATGAACGACTACGAGACCCTCGGCAACGGGTACCTCGAGGTTGTGAGGGAAGGCGATGCTCCTGAGGGACTGTTCGGCCTGGTAACACATATCCCCGGACACACGGTGAGGATCCACAGGGATTACAACAAGTACGCGCAGATCCGTGGCTTGAAGAGGCGCTGGTTCAAGGCGGTCGGTTACGAGAAGGACATCAACTTTGACGACGGCACCGAGATGGACCTCGGCACGATGGACGCCTCCAAGAGGGCCAGCGAGCTTATCCAGATGTCGTCGTATCACTCGCGCTCCGACTACTACGGGATTCCCGACATCATCCCGGCGCTGGGTGCGATCATCGGGACCATCGCGGCCAGGGACTACAACATCAAGTTCTTCACGAACTTCGGCGTACCGGCTTACGCGGTCTACATCTCGGGCGACTATGATCTCGGGACGCCGGACAGTGACGGCGAGTACCCCCTGGTCAAGAAGATCAAAGAATATTTCTCCAAGCTGACGCGCGAGCCCCACTCGACCCTGGTCTTCGGCATCCCCTCGGATAGCGGGGGCAATGTCGAGGTGAAGATCGAACCGCTGGCCGTGGAGGTCAAGGAAGCCAGTTTCAAGATTTACCGAAGAGACAACCGCGACGAGGTCATCGCCTCTCATGGGATGCCACCGTACCGGGTCGGTATTGACGAGACCGGCTCCCTGGGTGGTTCAACAGCCACGGAGTCTACGGACATCTACATCCAGTCCGTTATCAACCCGCGGCAGGAGATGATCGAGCAGCACTTCAACCGCTTCGTCCTACCCTCTCTGGGGATAACGGACTGGCAGTTCAAGTTGAAGCCGATCGATACCTCGCAGGAGGAGCACGACCAGAGCATCGCGGACTTCCTGTTCAAGAACGGCGCGATGAAGCCCAACGAGCTGATCAGGTTCTTCGGCGCCCGGTTCGGCATGGAGCCGGACGAGAATAACCCGGCGCTCGAGGCGTACTACGTCGCGGGTCAGTCCTCCGAAGCGCTGCTGCGAGAGTGGCCTACCGCGGCGGGGGCAACCCTCGGGCCGGAAGCAACGATGATCCAGTCGATCAAGGGCCTGCATGACAGGCTGGTCGACATTGCTACAAAGGGTGGAAATGATGAGTAAAGCAACTAAGGCAGGAGCGGTCCTCAATAGCTACAATCTGGTCAAGATCAAGGACGCGCTGAACCTGCTCAACGAAGTCCTTAACTCACACGTCACCTCACCGGGGGCCGGCAAGAGCGCTGATGATCGGGAAGAGAGGGCGGCCGGGGCGATCAAGGTCCTTGCCGAATGTGCGTCCGCGGGCCCGGCCTCGAGAGGGGCGGTCCTCAAGGGCTTGGAGTTCCTTGCCATGAAAGCCTCCAGCGGCAAGCCGGCGCCGGAGTTCAAGGTCTGACATGGACACCGCGACCAAGATGGCCCGCGAGATAGAGCGATTCCTGTCCTGGTATTCAGCGACCAAGGCTGTAGCCGCGGGGGAGCAAGCCCTCCAGGAGGCGCTCAAGAAGCTCTTCAGCCAGATGTCCAACGAGATCATCAAGAAGCTGGGCAAGCAGTTGGTGGACGGCGGCAAGCAAAAGGGTGCCGTGTCCAATGTCATTCAAGAGGTCACCGACAAGCTCAAGGATACCCTGTTCGAGCACGTGAAGACCGCGGCTGAGACCGGGGCGATAGACGCCTCCGAGGGTATCGGCCTCAACGTCGAGGGCAAGGTCTCCGGCGATGTCCTGGACTTGATGAAGGCGCGCGTCTTCGAGGGGGCCGACACGACCATGGCCCGGGTGAGCGGCGATGTCATGGGTTACCTCCAAGATGCTTACGACCAGGGCATGGGGATAGACGAGGCCGCCCGGTACCTTCGTGACAACGTGTTCGACGGCATGAAGACCTGGGAGGCCGAGCGGATAGCTCGCACCGAGATCCATTCGGCCCAGGGGCAGGGAACCGCGGCTATCCTCGACGAGTATGCGGATTACGAGATGTGGGTTACCTGCGAGGACGATAAGGTCCGCCCGAGTCACCAGGAACTGGACGGTCAGATCGTGCGCGCGGGCGACCCCTATTCCAACGGCCTGCAGTACCCCGGTGACATGAACGGCGACATCGAGGAATGGATCGAGTGTAGGTGCCTGCAGGTAGCATACTCAATGCCCGCCGGGATGATGGCGCCCGAGATGGATTACTTCACAGAAGCCGACCTGGTCGAGATTCCCACGGCCGCAGACGAAGTGGCCTGAAACAGAGGAGATAGCGATGGAGAATGACCTCAATGAGATGTTGAGCCAGGCCTGCGGCGTCAAGTTCGGGACCGGCTGGATCAGGGCGATATTCCCCGCGACGTTGATCTACGTGGCCGAGGGAACTTATGTAACCGGCGGGATACGGTCGGCCGACAGGCTGCTCGAGTCCCCCTGGTCACTGGACCAGGCCAACGGGACAGTGACGGTCGGAGACGCCACCGAGGTGCAGCTCGACTACGTCCAGAAGATGATCGCCGATGAACTCAGCCCGGAGCTCAGCGCGCCGATCGTGATGAAGAACGCCGAAAAGAGGATCGTCTACGGCCCTGTCCTGGTTCCTGGAGAGCCGGACAGCGACGGAGAGGTCCTCACGGCAGGGAAGATCGAGGAAGTGGCACACGCCTTCCTCAAGGACTACGGCAACTTCGACCTGCAGCACAGCCTCAACAACGTGGGCCGGCCAGTCGAATCCTACCTCATGCCAGTCGATGTCGAGCTCCCCGGACTCGATGGACCCGTCGCCGTCCCCAAGGGGACCTGGATGGCGGGCTCCTACGTGGAGGACGACCAGGCGTGGCAAGATGTCAAGGATCGCAAGTTGACCGGCTTTTCAGTTATGGGGGTGCGCAAGGCCGCGCTGAAGGAGCTCGAGGGAGGGGCCGTCAAGGAGGCCGCCTTCAAGAGGATCCTGATCGGTGATCTCGGGGAGGACTGGGTCGCGACCCACGTCTCGCTTGTGACCCGGCCGGCGGTCCCGAAGGCCAAGTTCCTGGCGATCAAGTCGAAGAAAGAGGGCTTCATGGCCCGCGTGTTCAGCAAGAAAGACAAGACCAAGGAGGTCACGGATATGGATCCAGAAGAGATCAAGGGCGCAATCAAGGAAGCGATGGAAGAGGCCGGCACGACCACGGACGAGGCGCTCAAGGCGATCGACGAGAAGATCACGGCGCTGAAGACCCAGGTGGACGAGCTCGCCAAGGAGCCCGAGGTTCCCAAGCCAGCGGAGAAGACCGAGATCGAGCCGGAAGAGACCCCGGACGCCGAGGCGCTCAAGGCCAAGATCACGGAGCTCGAGACGGGCATCGAGGAGTTCAAGGCGGAGGTTACGAAGAAGCTCGCCCCCAAGGCGGCCTCCAAGGGCCTGAAGGGCCAGGACGGCGCGCCGGAGGCCGCGGTCAAGGATTTCGGCGACCGGGACGGCTTCGGCCGCAAGACCCGGAAGTAGAGAACAGCAAACAGCCGACAATGGCGGCCGCCTCCGGGCGGCTTTTTTAGTTCCCAAGGAGGGAATCATGGACAATGCAGATATCCTCGCCATGATCGACGGCGCGATGAAGTCGATCACCGTAGAAGACCTGGGCAAAGCGGTACTGTCGGAGACTCACTTCGCGCAGTTCGTTCTGGCGATGCAGGCCAAGACCAAGATACTGCCCGAGGCGCGGTACGTCCAGATGGACACGCAGATCGTGGACATCGACAGGGTCGGCTTCATGGGCCGCATCATGGTCTCGGGCATCAACGAGGACGGCACGGACAAGATCCTGTCGCCGAACGAGTACGCGAAGCCGCAGTTCGACACCAACCAGCTGATCGCCAAGGAGATCCAGTGCGTGGTCGGTCTGAAGGACAGGGCGGCTCGCAGGAACATCGAGAAGGAAGCGTTCGAGACCACGCTCGTCAACCTGATGGGTGAGGGGGCCGGGCGTGACATGGAGGAGCTCGGCGTCCTGGCCGACACCAACATCTCCGCCGGCAGCGACCTGTTCCTGCACCTGACCGATGGCTGGGCCAAACTCGCCGCCAACGCCGTTTACGGTGTGGGCTTGGGCAAGGACTTCGATCCCGGGAAGAGCTACGTGGCCGGCGCCATCGACAACTACCCCGAGAACATGTTCGACGCCATGATCGCGGCGCTGCCGAAGCAGTACCTGGAGATCAGGCCGGACTGGCGCTTCTACGTGCCGTTCTCGGCGCAGGACGCATACGCGAACCTGCTCAAGCTGCGTGGGACCGCTCTGGGCGACGCGGCGCAGACTACAGCCAACCCGATCCCCTACAAGGGCATCCCGGTGGTCTACTGCCCGGTGCTGGAGCGCTCGAAGCCGGTTATCAGTGGTGGCAACGGTACTGTCTGCCTGCTCGGACACCCCGACAACATGGCCTGGGGAGTCTTCCACGAGGTCACGGTGGAGCCGGACAGGGTGCCGAAGTCTCGCAGGACAGACTTCGTGCTGACCGTCGAGTGCGATGTCGGGTACGAGGACGAGAACGCCGCAGTTGCCTGCTTCATCGATGGCACGCGGCCGGGTTCCTGATAGACGAGACAACAAGGACGGGGCCGCCTCGCGCGGCCCCCTTCCTTACCTTGAGAGTTGATGCCAGAGAAAGAGTCAAGTGATGGACCTGTCCTTCATCATCCCGGCGGGGAGACCAGATCCCAAGAGAGAGAAGATACTGGATTGGCTCATCGCCTACTACCGGAGGCACTTCCCCCGGGCTGAGTTTGTGGTCGCAAGGGATGAATCCGAGCCCTACTGCAAGGCGCGGGCGCTCAACCGGGCTGTCGCGAGATCGCATGGTGACCAGCTCATCCTGCTCGACGCCGACATCCTGGTCGACCCGGCCCTGATCAAGGCGAACCTCACCTGGGCGGTGATCCACTCAGGTGTCCGGGACCTCACCTACGAGGCGACCGAGGAAGTCCTGTCAAAGAAGCCGCGGTCATTCGTGTTCAACACGCTTTTGACCAAAGAGGAGAAGCGCCAGAGGCGGGCGGAGCCGGACGGCCGGGGTGGAATACAACTGGTCCCCCGCAAGGTCTGGGATCAGGCCGGCGGCTATGACGAGAGGTTCGTCGGCTGGGGCGGCGAGGATATCGCGTTCATCACCGCAGCCAAGGCCCTGTGTGGCGAACCGCGGGTCCTCTCAGATGTCCAGATCTACCATTTGGAGCACCCGCCACCGAATCGTAGGATCAACTGGCAGAACAGCCTCCTTCAAGAGCGGTACCAGACGACGAACGATATGCGGAGCCTGGTCGAGGAGAAATATCAGAAGGTGGATTTCTTCTCTGTCGCCCAGCACTACACCGATCACCTTCTGCCGACCTGGAACGCTTTACCGGAGGCGGCGCGCGGAGACTTCTACGTCAGCCACCCGGGCGGTCCCGAGGGGTGCCTGACCTTCAACTCGCCGGCCATGGCCGTCTTCGCAATGGGTTCGGGCAACAGGCCGGTGGTGGCGGCCAGCGTGATAGGGGTCGCGACCATCAACCGACCGATGGTGATAGTTGACCACGGCGCCGGCCAGTATTATCTCGGTGATGTAACCAGAGACTGGGACAACGTAGTCCTGGCGCTGACGCCGAACGCCTCGTCCGTCAAGTCTATCCGGCGGATGGCGCCGAAGGCGGCCGTCGAGATGGTCGGTTGCCCGAAGATGGACCGGTGGATCGACTTTGCCAAGGAACGAGAGGACCCGCCGGTAGTGGCGGTCTCCTTCCATTTCGACCTGAAGACGGTTCCCGAGCAGCGATCGGCCTGGGGGCATTACAAGAATGTCATCCCCTGGTTGGCACAGTCAGGGTACAAGATTCTCGGCCACGGCCACCCACGGATGATCGAGGAGCTCATCCCGTACTACGAACAGAACGGGATCGAGGTGGTCCGGGACTTCACAGAGATCCTTCAGAGAGCGGATCTCTACTGCTGCGACCACATGTCTACCCTCTACGAGTTCGCCTATACCGGCCGGCCGGTGGTGGTCATGAACGCACCCTGGTACCGCCGGGACGTGGAGCACGGCCTGCGGTACTGGGAGTACGCCAATGTCGGGGTCAACTGCAACGAGCCGGAGGAATGGCTCCCGGCGATCGCTGAGGCCCTGGTGGATTCCCCTGAGCAGCGGGAGCTCCGAAAGCGCGCGGTCGAAGCGGTCTACCCCTTCAGGGGAGTGGCCGCCCGGGTGGCAGCCCAGGAGATCCTCTCTGTGGGCAAGAGATACATTCCAAGGATGAAGGGAGATCCGATGATAACCATTGAAGTCACGAATACCTCACGGTCGACAGTTCCACGCGGGGGTTACGTCTTCGCGGGCCTTTCCACCCATGTGGTCCAGGTTGCTGACAAGGTCAGGATGGCAGAGGTCAGGGCTTGTAAATGTTTGCAGGTCCGAGAACTCGATTCCTATCCCGCAGACATCCACGAGTGTCCGGTCGAGACGACGGTCGACTTGGCACAGGTCCAAGAACTCGTGTCGCCTACAGACGACAGGGTGTCGCCATACGACGACAGTGAGTGTCGCCAGGAGACGACAGTTTCCCGAGTGCCTCGCGCGGGCGACAGGGACCGGAGAGAACCCGCCATAGACAACGTAGACGAAGAGTATCCGGCCGAGACGACGATCGACCTGACGCAGATGACGGTCAAGGAGCTCGTCGCCATGGCCGAGGAACAGGGCATCTCGACTTTCAAGTTGAGGACGAAGGCGCAACTGCTCAAGGCACTGGGGGCATGATGGCCTATTGCCTCGCCAAGGACGTCCTCGACCTCACCGGATACACGGAAGAGGACTTCAACAAGGTGGACCCCGGAGCATTCAAGGACTTGGTGACGAAGTGGATCGGCCAGGCCGACGCTCTGATCGATGCGGATCGCCGCCGCTCCTTCAATGTCGCCGGGGCCGATCTGCAATACGCTCCTCTGCTCGAGAACATCTCGATGCGGATCACCGCCAACATCATGGCGAAGGCCGTGCAACTCAGGACCTCTCCGGTGGAGAAGATCGACGAATTCACGGCCAGGATCGTGCCCTTCTCGCTGATCGATACATCGATCCAGACGGACCTTCAGAAACTTCCGTGCGCTCCCAAGATCGGGATGGCAATATGCTCCCCGCCGCGGAGGCACCATTCCCACGAGGGCGACTGATATGCCCCAAGACTTTCAGTTGGTGATGGATACCAGCAAGTGGGACCACACGGTAGAGAAGTTCCCCAGCGTCGTCGCCAAGGCCGTCCAGTATGTGGCCCTCGACGTTGATGCCAACATCGGCAAGGAGGCCCCCAAGATCACGGGCAGGCTGGCCGGGTCCTGGATGGCGCATATCCTCAACCCGATGACCTGGGTCATCAACTCGAACGTGAAGTACCGCTGGTACGTGAACGACGGGACCCCGGCGCACGAGATCAGGCCGGTCAACGCCCAGGCTTTGCACTTCATGGTCGGCGGTGACGAGGTCTTCTGCACACTGGTCCATCACCCCGGGACGACGGCCAACCCCTACATCAACAGGGCAGTTGAACTGACCAGGAAACGGATTCCGGAGTTCGCGGACAAGGCGATCAAGGCGGTGCTCGGCTGATGGAACTATACGAACACCTAGAATGGATACGCTCGGCGATCCTCGAGATCCTTGAGAATGCCAACCTGGGGGTCAACAACATCATCTTCGGGGACCGCACGCGGGTAGGCGAGCTAAAACCCCCTGTTATCTGGATTCTCCCCGAAGACTCGCCGGTCGAGCAGTCCGGCCAGGGTGAGAACTGGGTCTACAAGTTCGTCGTCGCGGTCGTAATCAAAGACACCGATCCCGACAAGGGGCGGATGAAGGCCAACAGGATCGCAGCCCAGGCGGAGGCCGCATTGCATCGGAGTCACACCTTGAATCAGTCGGTCCGGGATGTTCAGAAGGTGCGTTATCTCCCCGGCGACATCCGGGGTCAGGGGGCCGAACAACTTCACGGCGCGGGATACGAGATGGAAGCGAAATTCAGGTACCTCGAAAGGGAGGCATAACCATGGAAGTTCTGAGATATGCGGCGTTCAAAGAAGAAAGCGAATTTGGCTGGCCGGGCGATATGAACCCGATCTTCGCCGTTGATGAGTCAGCGGCCAGCCTCGACACCGGCAAAGACGTCGAGGTCATCTACGACGGTTCACTCGGAAGGGCCCCCCGCGTCCACAGGCCCGGCTTCTACAGCGCTGACGGTGACATCGAGTACGCTTTCGACATCCGTAGTATCGGGTGGTTCCTGAAATGGGCGCTCGGCGGGTATGCACATACCTCATCGGTGGGAGGGTTTAACCTCCACGAATGCTACGGGACGAACGACGTCGTCCTGCCTTCATTCACCTCTTTCCTTGGCAAGGACAAGATCGACGCAACGCACTTCGAGCAGTTGTTTTTGGGATGCACGATCAGCGATCTCGAACTCGACGTCTCAAAGGACTACGCCACGGTCAAGGCTAGCATCGTGGCAAAGATGGACGCTCCCAACCCCGAGGGACTTAGGACCCGGGCTGAGATAGAGGCGTTGCTTCCCACGGAACACCTTCTGGTCTTCCACAACGTCACGGCACACCTCGGTTATAACTCGATCTCAGAGAGGGTCACGAACGTCAAGCTGGACGTCAAGAACGACGTGAAGGCAGACGCGGGCCAGTGCATCGGCTCACGATTCCCCTCAAGGCTTCCCGCGGGTGCCCGGGAGACGACCTTCACCATGGACATGTATTTCAACACGATGGACGAGCTGAACCTCTTCTGGGGTTCCCCAGAGGGCGCACTAGCCGCGGTCAACGGGACCACTGAGACCTCCCTGACCCTCACCTTCACCTCGGAGGATGACGAAGGCCAGGTGGACGGGACTCTCGACATCTCCCTTCCCCGGGTGATCCTCACGAAGGTGCCGACGCCGACAAAGGGCAAGGACGAGATCAAGTTGAACGTCGAAGGCCAGGCGTTCCAGGACAGCGTCCTGCTGCACGATGGCACAACCTCAGTCTACACGGACGTCCTGGCGACTCTGAGCAACAACCAAGAAGCGATGGTAATCGAAGGGAGCTGACCTTGCTGACCAAGCAACAGATACTCGAAGGCGTCCAGGAAACCAAGGAAGTCTTTATCGAACAGATCGGCGACACCGTCATGATACAGCCTCTGAACGATGGCCAGTGGGCCAGGGTCCAGGCGGTAGCGACCGAAGGCGTCTCGGTTGTTCTGCGCAAGAATGCAACCGAGCAGGTGCTGGATTCGGGACGGGGAGTGGTTAACAATCACAAGGCCGAACTCCTGACCTGCAAGATGGGCCTGGTCGAGACCTGGAACGATACGGAACTGGATTCGCTCAAGGCCGGTACGGTGTCTGCCATATCCAACGAGATAAAGGAACTCTCCGGCGTCTCCGATGACGAAACCGAACAGGGAATCCTCGACGCGGCCGTCGAGTCCTTTCGCGACGAGCTCGGAGGGGCAGGCGATAGCATTCCTGCACCTGACGGGCCTGCCACTGACGAGTAATCAGGCCGACCTTACCCCTCTGCAAAAAGCCTTTCTATGCTACGCGCTCCCTCCGATTCTCAAACAGTTGAAGGGCGCTGAAGGATAACCATGGCAACGTCATCGATGGACATCGTCGTCAAAGCTATAGATAACGCCTCCGGCGTCTTGAAACAAATAAGCAGTAACGGTGCTTCTTCTGCCAAGACACTTGCGTCTCACTGGAAGGGGATAGGGGTTGCCCTAGCGGGAGTTGCAGCCGGACTCTCGGCGATGGCGCAGCAGGAAGCGCCTCTCACCACTGCCACTCTTAACCTTGCCGATGCCACCGGCCTTAATGAGAGTGCAGTACGTAAACTTGTTCTCAGTACAGCCGACTCAAAGACTGGCATTGAAGACACCATCACCACCATGCAGCATGGTAGAGAACAGGGACTTTCATCTGCCGCCGCCTTGAAGACCTATGCCAAGTATTGGGACGATGTAGCAAAAGCCACGAACGGTTCGGCTCCCGAACTGGCGCAAGCAGCCGTATCCCTGAAAGCCATCGGAATCAGTGCTGGTGATAGCGCATCGGCCAATAAAGCCTTGGGTTTCATAATCAGGAATACCTCTATCGGTGTAGCCCCATTTTTGGCGATGGTAGGCAGGCTGGGGCCAACTCTGCGGGGTGCGAAGTTCGACATAAATAGCACCGCTGCCATTCTGGGACTTCTGAGGAATGAACTCGGTTATGGACCGAGGGCGATGTTGGTATTCAACAAGGCCGTTAAAGATAGTGGTCTTGCTCAATTGAAAGCATCTGACAGCGATGAGAAGAAACTCGCCGCTCATAAGAAACTCCTCCAGCTCTTGGGAATTTCCCCCGCCATGTATGACAAGGAGACCGCCAAGGTCCAGGCTTCTGGTGATGTCATTAGCCAACAGGCAGCAAACTATAATAAGACCATAACCGTAATGACGAAACTGACCACGGCGATTAAGAAACTCGAGTATCAATATGCCAACACCCTTACAGTTGTTGCTACATATGCCAATATCGTGGCGGGTGTCATTCCGGCCATCGCAATTATCGGGAAACTCGGAAAGGGTTTTGGGTTAGTCGCCAAGGCGGCCTGGGAATTCGGCGGCCGCATGAAGATCGTCACTGGACTGATCAAAGAGCAGGGAATCCAAAACACGATCTCTGCCTCTATCCAAAACAGCAAGGTCGTTGGGGCATTCAAGAATGTTACCTCGTCCGTCGGGAAGCTTTCAAAGTCCCTTGGATCGAAGGCTATCAGCGGGTGCAAATCCGTCATCGAGGGCATAGGTACGTCTGCGGTCGCAACGGGCCTACAGGTCGCTGGAGTGACCCTGGCATTTGCAGCCTTGGCCCTTGCGATTTATGGAGTTGTCAAGGCTCATGAAGCTTTCCAGAAGGCATGTGTGCAGGAGGCTGGCGCCCTCGACAACGAGAAAGCCGCTCTCCAGAACCTCTATAACGTGAAGGGTGAGAAGGCCGCAAAAGACTATCTCAAGAGCACCGAGAAGACCATCTCGCCCGGTTCCTACAACGCGCTTAACAAGTTCCTCAATGACTATATCGTCTCTGTTGGTGGAGTGCCTGATAAATCCAGGGTTGGCCACTTCTCCAAGGGCGGAATCTTCAACAAGCCGACCCT
>Ga0209745_1001985_pt1 | contig 11868 bp, 11 predicted proteins | sample BarGraNGADG00312_FD_184495 | JGI IMG/M metagenome (GOLD analysis project Ga0209745, IMG submission 184495) | Arctic peat soil microbial communities from Barrow, Alaska - Barrow Graham LP Ref core NGADG0004-312 (SPAdes) (version 2) | ecosystem: Environmental > Terrestrial > Soil > Wetlands > Peat... | reverse complement strand
CGAGACCGGCCGGAAGCAGGGGCAGCCCCAGGTCGACCCGCGTGACGACCGTCCCGGAGAGGCCCTGCGGACCACCACCCAGCAGATCGGCGACCAGCGCGCCGGCATCCGGCTCCGGTACTCCACCAGCGGCGCCCGCCTGGACGAGCGGACCCAGCGCGATGGTGGCCGCCACCACTGCCACCAGGCCGCCCGGGAGCGCCCAGCGCACCATCGGCCGCGTCGCCGTCATGACGTCATCCTGATCCCTTGGCCGAGCGGGAGTCCACGACGGCGGTCCGTTGACACCGAACCCTCACAGGACGGGGTCTGGCATGCAGCGGAACAATGGTTGGCGTTGAGCACCGGGTCGCCGTGCCAGGTCGGCCCCCCTTTCATCTGGTGTGCCCCTGCGGTCGACCTGGACATGACGGAAGCTGTCGCGCATCGATGCAGGTCAGGGGCAGCCGCCGACTCTTGACGCCATTGGCTGTACCGCTGCATGCCAGACCCCGACCGCAACTCCCTGGATGCCACCGACTCCGGCCTGATCAGTCGGCCATGGCCGTGGGTTGCTTCCCGTGAGAACGCCTGGCACGCCGGCCGCGGCCGCGGAGCGCGGGTCGAGCCTCCTTGTGCCGTGCAACGCCGCAGGTAGGCGGGGGGCCTGACTGGTTGCGTCGATGACACGCGTCTGCCGGTGCCGCGAATGCCTCGATTGCAGAATAACCGTCGCAGTCTAGGCAGGTCTTTGAAACTTCATGAACCTCCTTGTCATTCCCGGTGTGACTCTCGTCACACCCGAAGGACAACGAAACCGGACAAAGACTATCAAACTGCCCTATTTCTCTGGGGCCTGGGCACAGCACGTTTGGCTCGGGTCGCACAACGTCAAAGCGCAACTACGCTCACGTCAACGGACCAGGAAGCAGGATCAGCGTGGAGATCGCAGATTTCGACTATGGGCTCCCGACCGAGCTCATCCCACCAGCGCCGACGCGTCAGCGCGGCACTGCCCGGATGGTCATCGCCGACCGCAGCACCGGCGAGATCCATCATGGCTACTTCACCGACCTGCCTGACTACCTACACCGCGGCGACCTGATCGTCCTCAACGACACCAAGGTCATGCCGACCCTCCTGCAGGGCGTCACTAGTGACGGTGCCGAGGTACGGGTCGACCTGGTCAGCGACAAGGGCGACGGACGGTGGGAGTGCCACATCCGTCGAGTCCGGGACACCGAGCCCGGGACTCGAATGGCGCTGGCGAATGGCGAGATCAACGCCGAGGTGATTGGTCGCAACACCCTCGGTACCGGCCACGTCCTGCAACTGGACGTCGAGGGCGAGGCCCTCGTCCGCATCCTGTTCGAGCGCGCGCGGTACATGCTTCCGATGTACCTCGACCAGGGGATCGAGGGGGCGGACTACCAGACCGTGTATGCCAGCGAACCGGGATCGAACCAGCCGCCAGTTGCAGGGATGCACTTCACCGACGACATGTTCACCCGCCTCGAGAGCGCCGGGGTGGATATCGCACGCATCACCTTGCGCATCGGGCGGCTCGACGACCTCACCCTCCTCGGCGGTACCCGGCCCGTGGAGGAGCACCAGATGTACCCCGAGGCCTACGAGGTCACCGAGCACGCAGCGGACCAGATCAACAACACCCACGCACGTGGGAAGACGGTGCTGTGCATCGGCACGACCTGCGTTCGGACTCTCGAGACGGTCGCCGACGAGTCCGGTGTCGTGCGCCCCGGCCGGGACTGGACGAACCACTTCATCACGCCGGGCTACCGCTTCAAGACCGTCGATGCCCTCATGAGCAACCTCCAGCCGCCGTTCAGCACGAACATCATGTTGCACTCCGCGTTCGGAGGTCACGGCATGGTCATGCGCGCCTACACCGAGGCGGTCGAGCGCCAGTACCAGTTCCTCGAGTTCGGTGACTGCATCCTCTACATCTGACAGGCGGACCCTGATGAGCAAGATCACATACACGCGCACCGACCACGTCGACTGGGCCGTGGGGGCAGACGGGCGCATGACGGTGAAGGACACCGAATCGAGCTGGTTCTACCCCCTGAACCCGGTCGCGAGCCTGGTGTGGGACCTGATGGACGGCACGAGCACCGTCGACGACATGGTGCACCTCGTGTGCCAGGAGTTCGACGTCGACGATGCGACAGCGCGCGCCGACATCACCGAGTTCGTCGAGCAGGCGCTCGACCTGAACCTCGCCGAGGAGTCGGTCCAGGCCCACGCTTCGGCGGCGACAGGCTCCGGGGCGTAACCGGCGCCCTGACGAGAGAAAGGGAAGGAGGTGCACGGCATGCAGAACACGGACAAGAAGATCTACGTCCGACCGATGCTTGACGCGGTCCCGCTCTTCAAGGACATCACCATGAACCGGGCTACCTCGGTGTGATCCGGTCGAGTTGGGGGGCTTGCGGGCCCCCCAACTCGTTCCCGGCGCTCGCTCGCGCCGACTTGAGCGTCCCGCTCTCTCATCCGGTTTCGTTACGGTCACTGCCCCGCCCGGCACAACCCGAGCGATTCGGCGTGCCCAGCCTCGCAGCACGTACCCACAGGAGATGTCATGACTACAACGTTCAACCAGGAGACGCACGACCAGATCTCGGCACAGAACGAGTACTTCTACCACCTGCCCCCGGAGCTGATCGCCCAGCGTCCGGTGCGCCCGCGAGACGAAGCGGCGATGTTCGTCATGCATCGTTCCACAGGCAAGCGCGAGCTCAGGAAGGTCAAGGACCTTCCTGAGTACCTCGACGCTGGCGACGTCGTGGTGGTGAACGACACGAAAGTGGTGCCGACCGTCCTGCGTGGCGTGCGCGAGAACGGTGGCCAGATCGTCATTCGGCTCGTGTCGCGCAAGAACGAGGACACGTGGGACTGCGCCGTCGACACGGCCCGCCCGCCGGCACCGGGAGATCGTCTGATCTTCGGTGATGGACTCGTCGAGGCGACGGTGCTCGAACCCAATCCGCAGGGCACGGGGTTCCTGATGTCGCTGCGCTCGCCCGGCACGGACCTGCGCAAGGCGATCGGGACGATCGCCAAGTACTTCCACCCGTTGCACGTCGCCACGCTCGAGAAGGGCGACGAGGAGATCCTGCAGACCGTGTATGCGGAGTTCGACGGATCGTTCCAGAGCCCCAGCGCTGGCCTGCACATCACCGAGCGCCTCCTGGACGCCCTTCGCGAGAAGGGAGTCGCGGTCGTCGAGGTGACCGAGCACATCGGCCGCCTGGACAACCCCGGTCCCCTCGCCGGCGATCGCGTGAACGACGTGGAGACCTTGTACGAGGAGTGGTACTCGGTCACCGAGGAGGCCGCTGCGACGATCAATGCCGCCAGAGACTCGGGTGGACGCATCGTGGCGATTGGCACGACCGTCACACGAACGCTCGAGACGTGCGCCACCGACGACGGTCACGTCCGGCCAGGCGCGGGCTGGTCAAGCCTGTTCCTCAAGCCGGGCTCGCAGTTCCGCGTGGTCGACATGCTGCTGTCCAACTTCCAGAGCCCGAAGATCACGACCTTGATCCTGGCGTGCGCGTTCGCGGGGACCGCCGCGGTCATGGACTTCTACAACGAGGCCGTGCGTCGTGAGCTGCGCTTCCTCGAGTACGGCGACGCAGGTTTGTACGTGTAGCCCGTCCACCGCCTTGGTCTGCAGTCGCGGACCGCGCGCACCGCCCGGACGAAGGAGTGCTCATGAAGATCACATGGGGAAGTGACCAGGCCGACCATCCAGTCGCCCTCAAGCTCGAGGAGGTGCTCACCTCGCTCGGCCACGACGTTCAGACCGTCACCGCGCACGGTGGGAACTGGGTTGACGTCGGTCACGAGGTCGGGCGCGCGGTCGCTGACAGGACGGCGCGGCGCGGAGTTGCATGCTGCTGGACCGGGACGGGGGTGGCTCTGGCGGCGAACAAGGTGCCTGGCGTGCGCGCCGCGGTCTGCGACGACGTGAAACTGGCGGAGCAGGTCAGGCTCTACAACCACGCCAATGTGCTCGCGCTCAGCCTCGAGCGCATCGCCCCCGACGACGTCGCCGACATCGTCACCACTTGGCTGAGGACTCCGGATGGCGCGAGCGAGCGCGACAACGTGAGCAGGTTGGAGCTCTGATGACCTCCGCATCCGCATCCGCATCCGCCCTCGAACACGGGTCGCCTGCGGGCGATCGCTCGTCCGCTGACTGGTCCGCCGCGGCTCGCGAGCACCTGTGGATGGGCAACATGCGCCGCGACCAGGTGGAGTATCACGGGCCCCTCGTCGTGGACTCGGCCGACGGGGTCTACCTCCACAGTGCCGACGGTGCGCGCTACATCGACGCGATGGCGGGCGCCTGGGTCGTCAACGCAGGGCACGGCCGCACCGAGATCGTCGACGCGATGGCTCGGCAGGCGTCTCGACTGCCGTTCGTCCTGAATGAGGGCTACACCAACACCACCACGGTGGCGCTCGCCGAACGGCTCCTCGACCTCGTCCCGGGCTCCTACGACCGCGTGTTCTTCACCTCCGGCGGGTCCGAGGCCGTCGAGACGGCGCTGAAGATGGTCCGGCAGCGGTGGGCAGTGCGCGGCACACCGCGGCACAAGGTCATCGGCAGGGAGCTGTCGTACCACGGCGCGACGTGGGGGGCGATGAGCGTCTCCGGGTTCCCGGACTGGAGGTGGCCGTTCGCCCCGCCGGTGCCGGGCGCATCGTTCATCCCGCACCCGACCTGCATCCGATGCCCGCTCGGGCTGGCCTACCCCTCGTGCGGGGTCGCGTGCGCAAGCAGCTTGCGGGATGCCATCGAGAAGGCCGGCCCGGCCAAGGTGGGCGCCGTCATCGCCGAACCGATCTCTGCAGCATCCTCAGCGCACGTCCCCCCGGACGAGTACTGGCCGATCATCCGTTCGATCTGCGACGAGTACGGAGTGCTGCTGATCGCAGACGAGATCGTCACGGGTTTCGGCCGGACTGGGGAGTGGTTTGGGCTTCAGCACTGGGGGGTTGAGCCGGACATCCTCGTCCTGGGCAAAGGCATGACCAGCGGGTACTTCCCTCTCGCCGCGGTCCTGAACCGGGCCGAGCTCACTGCCGACCTCGATGCCGACGGCTTTGTCCATGGCTACACGTTCTCCGGACACCCGGTCGCGTGCGCGGCAGCAATGGCCAACCTCGACATCCTTGAGCGCGAGCAGCTCCCCAGCAATGCCCGCCGTCAGGGTGAACGACTCACGCGGCTCCTGACGGAAGGGCTGGCCGACTGCTCGATCCTGGGCGACGTCCGGGGCCGGGGACTGCTGATGAGCATCGAGCTCGTGCGCGACCGGACGACCATGGAGCGCTTCACCGACCCGTTCGCCCTTGCCGCGATCGGCAAGCCGATCTTCATGCGGCATGGCGTGTTGTGCCGCGTCGGCCCCCAGATCCGGCTGGGACCCCCGCTGTCCATCACAGACGCCGAGACCGACGCGCTCGCCGCGGCCCTGGTCGCGGCGATCCTCGAGGTCGAGGAGTGGGTCCGCAGCGAAGAGACCGACGGGTCGGAGCAGGTCGCGCACGTCGGGGACACGGCACCGCCGGTCACGGCAGGCCGAGGGCGCTGATGAGCCGGCTGACCACGGCCGTACGCGAGACCGTCGGCCACAACCGGCTCGTCCTGCGCCGCTGGGACCTTTCCAGCCTGGTCGCAGGGTCCTTCATCGGGAGCCTCGCCAGCGTAGTGGTCAACCTGATGCTGACCATCCACGTCTACCAGGCCACCGGCTCCTCCGCGATCGCGGTCAGCGCGCTGTTCGTCATTACGTTCTTGCCGAACCTGTTGATCGCCCCGCTGTGCTCGGGGCTCGCCGACCGGTGGAACCGGCGACTGCTGCTCGGCGCGTGCGGACTGTCCCGCGCCGCCCTGTGCGCCTTGCTGCTGGCGGCGTGGCCCCTGCCGGTCCTGCTAGTGCTGGCGTTCTCGATCACGTCCGTCAACGCGATCGCCAAGCCCGCCCGATACGCGCTCGCGGCGCAGCTGGTAACTGGTCAGCAGCGAGTCGCCCTCAACTCGCTGCTGATGATCATGGCGACGTCCGCCGGTGTCATCGGCGGTGCCGTGACCGGTCTCCTGACGAGCGTGTCCGGCCGCGCGGTGTTCGGGGTCATGGCCGCGCTCAGTGTTGTCGGCGCACTGCTGGACATGGTCCGGTTCCGTGACGCCCCGGCGCCCTTGTACATGGCGCCAGACACTGGTGCTGGTGCGGATCGCGCCACCACCGCTGATCCTGGTCCTCGCGGCCCAGGTCTGGGGGCAGTCGGCGATGGCCCGGGCCATGGTGAAGCACCTCCCGCCGCGCGAGGGCCGAGCCTGCCCCAGAGGCTGCTCGCCGGGTGGCGTCTGGTGCGATACACCCCGGCCCTCCTTGCTCTCACCGTCGCCACCACCCTGCTGTGGTTCGGCCTCGGGGTGCAGGAGCCGCTGCTGGTCGTGTTCGTCGACCGGGTGCTCGAAGCTCCGCCCGCGACCTACGCGTACCTCGCGACGGTGGGCTCCATCGGAGGCCTCCTCGGGGCGGCGATCGCCACCCCACTCGCCGCCAACCCGCCCATGGCGGCCCGCAGCTTCTCAGTCGGACTGATCCTGGCAGGTCTGTGCTTCGTCGCGTTCGCGGCAAGCGGTGGGTCCGTCGCGATCGCGTTCCTGCTGTTCTTCGCCTTCTCCGCGAGCTACGGGGTGTCGAACGTGATCGACGAGTACCTCGAGCAAGAGATGTCGCCCGACCACCTGCGCGCCACGGTCATCTCCACCATCGGAGCCATCGGCACCGCGGGGTACCTGCTCGGTGGCGCGCTCACGGGCTTCGCCGCGAGCACGATCGGGGCTGCGGCTACGGCAGCCGGTGTTGGTGGCGTCATCGTCGTCGCCGGTGTGTACGCGTTGCTCACCATGCGTCTCCCCGACGGGACGGCAGGATGAGGCCACCAGGCGTGACACTCCACCTCATGGAGAACCACAGTACGGCGCTGCTCGCGTGGCTGAGTCACGGCGTGCGCGACGCCCGCTGTGTGCACCTCGATGCCCATCTCGACGTCGGCTGGGTCTCCCCAGAGGGGACCGATTCCCTCGCCCCGGGCGGCCCGGGGCTGTGTGGCTTGCAGGAACGGGACTGCTTCCTGCACACGCAGGAAGGGCTCTTCGACATCGCCAGCTGGCTCGGTGTGGCGCTGAGTGCCGGCATGGTCAGCGAGTTGTTCTGGGTGGTACCCGACGAACTGTGGTTCGACCGACCGAGGCAGCTCCAAGACCTGCTGTTGCGGCAGGTGGGCCGCGCCACCGCCGACTCTGTCACCGGTCTGGGCAAGCAGGATGGCCCCTACCGGTTCACGGTGCACGACACCGAACTAACGGTGTGCCGTCTCACCGAGCTGCCGTTCATGGGGTCCGGCCCGGTCGTGCTCGACATCGACCTGGACTACTTCGCCCGGTACCGCGCGCCAGGGCCGCACGGTGACTGGTCCACCCCGTGGACGGCCCCGGAGGACGTCGTGACGGAGCTGCACACGCGCGTGCCGGGGGCCGAGGTGACCACCCTGTCGCTGTCGCGTCATGGCGGCTACCTGCCTGAACCGCTCTACGCGCAGGTGGCGTCCCTGTGCCACGGGGCAGAACCTGTCCCCGGTGGGGACGTGTGGCACCGCGCGGACGACATGAGCACCGGGCCCTACGCCGACTACACGCGGGCGTGCGGTCTCCTGCACAGGAACCGGCCGGCCGAGGCGCTCGAAGTGGCCCGGCGAGCTGCCGCCGCAGCCCCCGAGATCGGCGCCTACCACTACGCGGTGGCGCTTGGCGCAGACGCGACCGGCGACCTGGCCGGCGCGACCGAGGCGATAGACCGGTGCATCGTCAGCGGGACGGTCGAGTCCGCCCAGGTCCTCAACGACTTCGCCGGCATGGCAGCGCGCGCTGGGGACCTCGACACCGCTCTGGCTCGCCAGCACGCCGCATTCGCGCTCGACCGCGCCGACAACCCGATTATCTCAGGCAACCTGATGGCGCTGCACGCGCAGGCAGGGCAGTGGGACCGTGCGCAGGAGCTGGCGCTGACAACGGTGGACCGGCAGCCGTTCAACAGCGCGGCATTCGTCGTGCTGGCCACGGCCGCGCAGCATCATGGTGACACCGCAACAGCGGCGGAGGCATGGGGGCACGCGGCCGACATCGCCCTCGACAGTCGGTCGGCGGCCGGCTACCGCCGCCGCGCCGCACGACTCGGGAGCCAGCAGAAGGAGATCTGCCATGTCGGACAGTGACCAGTGCGCACGGCTGCTCACCGTGGTCACGGACTTCTACCGGTGCGAGAACGCCCGTGCGTGGGACGGGGTACGGACGCACATCAGCGACGACATCGTCGCCCGGAGCTACCCAGGTGGGGACGAGGTCGCTGGGAAGGACGCCTACATGCGGGCCATGGTCGAGATGTACCGCGGCCGGGACGAGACATTCGACGTCCTGTCCATCAGTGCCGACGCCCGTTCCAGCACGGTCCACGCAGAACTGGTCATCGGAGGCAAGCAGTCCGTCAACGTCTTCGAGCTGCGTGACGGCGTCATCGCGCGCGAGCGTGAATACCTCGGCGAGGGATACGGCGCCACGTGAGAGCTGACGCCCGCGCGGCCGCCGGCTCCGATGCCGTCGCCCAGGTTTGCAGGACCGCCGCGCTGGTGGCCGCTGCCGTCGACAGCGCAGTAGAACCGGCACACTGGAACCGCTTCGACACCTTCGTTGAGTCCCGGACCCGGACCGTACACACCCTCGATTCCGTCACGGGCACCCAGACGATCACTGGCGAGGAGACCGGCGCGCACACCCGACTCATAGCGCCGAACGGCGCGCCGCTGTCGATCGCGGTCACCGGCCCGACGCACCACCTAGTGGACATGTCCCTCAACCAGCTGCGTCAGATTGACGGGAGCGGCCATCACGCGGACGGGTCCCCTTCGCCCCACTCCGCGGTGCGCCGCAGGCAACCGGGCCGCGAGCCTGGTGCGGATCTTCTCGGCGTCTACCTCACCGAGCTGGGACGGGCGGTGGACCGCGTGCGCGACGTCGTCTCCCGGGTCATCACCTTCAGCGAGCTGCACCGCGCCGTCGCGTGCGAGCATTCGGGCGACTCCGCCGGGGACCGACAGGTGCGCCGACGGCTGCATCTTGAGCTGCGGACCGCACGAGGAGGTGTGGGTGAAGACGGTGTGGTGCTCGCAGCAGGCGACGAGCTAGCCGACCCGTCGGTCATCGGGCCCTTCCTGGACCGTGCGTTGCGGCGCGCCCGTATGGCCGAGGTCCGCGCCGCGGCCCCGGAGGGCAAGTTGTCGGTCGTCTTCGCCGAAGCTACCGCCGGTGTGGTCATGCACGAGCTGGTCGGCCACCTGCTCGAGGCGGACATCATCGCTTCCGGCGGCACAGCGCTGTCCGACCGACTGGGGCACCGGGTGTGTCCCTTGCCGGTAACCGTCGTCGACGACCCGACCTTGGCCGAGCGGTGGGGCAGCTTCGTCGTCGACGACGAAGGCCGGCCAGCCCTGCCGACCCCGCTCATCGAGGACGGGCAGGTCTGCGGGATCCTCTCCGACCGCACTCGGGGTTCGCTCGCCGGCGCGGCCTACGTCGGGCACAACGCGCGCCGCGCCACACACGAACACCTCCCGCTCCCGCGGATGAGCAACCTCGTCATGTCAGCAGGCACTGACCGGCTAGAGGACGTGATTTCCGATCTCGACTCGGCGATCTACTGCGACGGACTGACACGCGGCCAGGTTGACCCCGCAGCCGGCCGCTTCACCCTGAGCATGACCAGCGGCCGCATCATCCGGTCCGGCCACCTGGCCGAATCGCTGGGTCCCGCGATCCTGACCGGCGACGTGCTGGACGTGCTCGGCGCAATCCGCGCGGTGGGAGACGATGTCGACGACATGCAGACCGTGTGCGGCAAGGCGGGACAGCAGGTGCTCGTCGAGATGAGCGCCCCCTCGGTCCTGATCTCCGCCATCGACGTGGTGCGCGCGTGAGCACGTCCCCAGGCCGCGGCGGCGCGGTTCCCGCCCCCAGGCCGGTCGCCGGCGCGTGCCAGGGCATCGAGGACGCCGCCGCCGTGGCCTCCCAAGCCCGGGCCGGGGAGCTGATCGAGATCCACGGCCGGTTCACGGCAACGACGCAGATCACGGCGACCGGCTCCGAAGCCAGTCGCGCCCAGACGGCAGGGTTGCGATGCATGGCCGCCGTCCGGTCCTTCGCCAACGGCGGCGCAGGATTCGCCTACACCACCGACGTCTCCTCCGCCGGACTCCAGTGGGCGGTCGCCGCGGCCCGCGCGACGCGGTCGTCCGCGCAGCCGCCGCCCCCGCCGGGGGCGAAGCACGTCGACGACGCGCGCTGGGAAGACAGCTCGCCTGCCCTGGCCCAGTTCGAGGAAGCGTGGACCGCCCCTGGTCCAGACAGCGAGGTGGTGCTCCGACGGTCACGGACGAGCGTCCTGCACGTGCGCAGCGACGGCGTGCACGTCGGATACACGGAGGGAAGCACGTCTGCGGTGGTGCGCCGCGGCCCGCGTGCGGAGACCGCGTGGAGTCGTGATCTGCGACCGTCGGACCTGATCGAGCTCGTCGAGCGGACGGCGGCGACGGACCGGGAGCAGCCGTGGTCCCTGCTTCGCCACCCGGTCGTCTTTCTCGGCGGGGCGGGTGCCGCGATCACCGCGGTGATCGTGCGCGCCCTCGTGGAGTCACCCGCACCTGTCGCCGTCGACATCGCTGCCCGGCTGCCCAGTCAGTTCCGCATCCTCGATGACGGGGCAGACCCCGATGGGCCAGCAGGCGGACCAGTCGACGCCGAGGGCTGGCCCACCGCGCAACTCGTGCTCGCCGAGGGCGGTGAACTCGTCATCGACCCCACAGCGTGGGGGCCGCCGTCGAAGGTCTCCGGCCCCCGCGGGCGCGCATGGCGACCCGACCTAGCCAGACCGCCCGTCCGCACGCCGTCCAATGTCGCCCTGGTCGCAGACCTCACCGCCACGGAAGGGGAGGCGGAAGTACGGTTCGAGGACATCGGGCGCGGCCTCGCCTGCGACTCCCTCACGTTCGGAGCCCTGTCGTTCGACGCAGAAACCGCCGCGTTCGCCGTCCCGTGCAGCGGCCGACTCATCCGCCGCGGCGAACTCACGACGCGTCGCGTGCGCGGCGTGTTGCAAGGAACCGTGGCGGATCTGGTCGCCGGCATCCTCGAGGTGCACCCGCGTTCTACGTTCGTCCCCCTGGTGTGTGGCGTACGCGCGGTCGACGTCCTCGTCGCGCACGGCGTAGCGATGAGATCAGGTTAGGAGTCGGTCCGGGCCGGACGCGAGGTCGCCGACCTGGGGTCTGACATGCAGCGGAACAGTCGTTGGCGTTGAGCACCGGCTCGCCGTGCCAGGTCAACCGCCGCAGGCTCGACGACGCAAGCGCTACGGCTGGTCGGGCGTGGTAGCGGCGAGGTGGCGGTAGACGCTGGCACGAGAGATCCCCAGCGCCTTGGCGATCTCGGTAGGGCTCTGGCCGGCGGCTCGCCGTGCCTTCGCGGCAGCAAGCTTGTCGCCATCCATCACACTGGGGCGCCCGCCGACCCGTCCCTGGCGGCGTGCAGCGGCCAGGCCGGCCATGGTCCGCTCGTGGGTCATGTCTCGCTCCAGCTCGGCGAAGGCGGCCATCATCGTGAAGAAGAACTTCCCCTCCCCAGTGGGCGTGTACGCCCCGGCGAGGGTCCCGGTCAGGATCCGCAGGCCGATGCCGCGCGAGTGGAGGTCGTCCGCGATGGTCAGGAGGTCCTTGACGGAGCGGCCGAGCCGG
>Ga0209745_1001984_pt1 | contig 11869 bp, 9 predicted proteins | sample BarGraNGADG00312_FD_184495 | JGI IMG/M metagenome (GOLD analysis project Ga0209745, IMG submission 184495) | Arctic peat soil microbial communities from Barrow, Alaska - Barrow Graham LP Ref core NGADG0004-312 (SPAdes) (version 2) | ecosystem: Environmental > Terrestrial > Soil > Wetlands > Peat ... | reverse complement strand
GAGCGCTATCTCCTTGAAAGCCGGCGCCGCGACACTTCCGCCCCAGATCGAGCTTCTCGGCTCGTCGACGGTGACCAGGATCACGAGCCGCGGATCGGAAGCCGGGACAGCGCCAACAAACGAGGCCACGTATTTATAGGGCGAATAGCCGCCGGCGGAATCGGGCTTCTCGGCGGTGCCGGTCTTGCCGGCCACGCTGTAGCCCGGGATCTCCGCTTCCGTTCCCGTCCCCTCGTCGACGACGTTGCGGAGCATTGTCATTAGCTGTTCGGCCACCGCCGCCGTTACCACGCGCCGCCGTTTCGGGGCCGTAGCCGCTTTTTCACCTATCCGCGCCACGAGATGCGGCTGCATCCAAACTCCGTTGTTCGCGATCGCCGCGTAGGCGGCGGCTAGCTGGATCGACGTGACGGCGATTCCCTGCCCGATCGGAATCGTGCCGGCGTCGGATCCGTACCACTCACTCAGCGGTTTCACGATGCCCCTGCTCTCGCCCGGGAAATCGATGCCCGTCTGGACCCCAAAACCAAAGCGCTTGATCCAGCGAGCGAGCCGCTCCGTGCCGAGCTCGTTCGCGATGGTGACGGCGCCCACGTTCGATGAGACCGTGAGGATCTTGGCGACCGACATCCGCTCGCTGCCGCGCGGGTGGGAATCGTGGATCGTCTTGTCGGCGACGTCGATCGAGTACGGCAGCGTGAAGGAGGTCTGCGGCGAGACCAGGCCCTCGGAAAGTGCTCCCGCGACCGTCACCAGCTTGAAGGTCGACCCGGGCTCATAGGTGTCGGTGACCGCTCTGTTGCGCTGAAGCTGCGGCGAGGTCCGCGAGGCGTTATTGGCGTTGTACGTAGGCGCGGTCGCAATTGCCAGCACCTCGCCCGTATGCGGATCCAGCACCACCGCCGAGGCCGATTTGGCCTGCCAGGTCTTGCGGGTCTGGGCCAGCACCTGCTGCACGTAGAGTTGAATCACGTTGTCGATCGTCAGTGTGAGATCGGCGCCCGGTTTCTCGTAGGTGGCGCTCTGCACGTCGATCACGCGTCCGGCCGGGTCTCTTACAACCGTCTGCTTGCCGTCACGCCCGGTGAGCGAGCTGTTGTACGCCACTTCGAGCCCGCTCAAGCCGCGGTTGTCCACGCCCGCGAAACCGATCGTCTGGGCGGCGAGCACGCCTTGTGGATAGACCCGCTTCGGCTCGACGGTGTAACCGAAGCCCGCGAGCTTCAACCGTTTCAGCTTGTTGGCCTCGATGACCGTCGCCTGCCTGGCGACGTATTCGAATCTGCTCTTCCGATCCGCGAGCTTCTTCAGCAGCTCCGTCGCGGCTTGGTTGTCGAGTCCCAGCACCGCGGCCGCGCGCTGCGACTCCGTCATCGGAGAGCGCACGAGCTTGGGATCGGCGTAGACGGTGACGGAATCTTCATTCGCCGCCAGTTCGACGTTGTTGCGGTCAATAATCGAGCCGCGGGGTGCCGCGACCGTGATCGTCTGCGTCTGCTGAGCGTCGGCGAGCTGGGCAAGCGAGCTGGCCCGAACGACCTGGATCCAGCCCGCTCGAGCCAGGGCCAGCGCGAGTGCAAGTGCCAGTGCTGCCCCAAGCAGCCGGATTCGCCGGTTCGCCGCCCGCTGGCTCACTTCCCGCCCGTGTCGAGCTGGATGTAGGTCGTCTGGTCAGCCCCGGCGACAACTAGCCCCAGCCTCTTCTGAGCGAGCCGCTCGATATGCGACGGTGAGGAGCTTTGAGAGAGCTTCGAGCGGAGCTCAAGATTCTGATCGCGTAGCTGCGTTCGCTCGTTTGCGTAGCTCTCGAGTTGCATGTTCTGGCGCAAGACGGCGACGTTCACGGCGACGACGCCGGTTAGGAGCGTTGCCAGCGCGACAATCCAGACGATTCCGCCGCGAACGCTTCGCTGTACGGCCTTCGGCTTTCTTCGTCGTGGCGCCGCTCGCGCCGGTTGAGGACGCGGCGCCGGCCGGGCTAGCGGTCGAGTGGCGACACGTGCGGTTGCCGGGCTCACAGCTTCACCGCCGCACGCAGGCGAGCCGAGGCGGCCCGCGGGTTGAGCGCGAGCTCCCGTGGGCTCGGGCGAATTGCCTTGCGACCCAGTAAGCGCATCTCCGCCTCGTGCCCGCAGTTGCAGATCGGGAAGTCGGGCGGGCAGATGCAGCCGTGCTCCTTGGCGCGCAGGAAGCGCTTGACGATTCGGTCTTCGAGCGAGTGGAAGCTGATCACGGCCAGGCGACCGCCGGGACGAAGCAGCTCGAGCGCGCTGGGCAGCGCGTCGGCAAGCGACTGGAGCTCATCGTTGACGGCGATACGAAGCGCCTGGAAAACTCGCTTGGCCGGGTGTCCCTCGCCGAACCGCGCCGGAGCCGGAATGGCGCCCCTGATCGTCTCGACCAGGTCAGAAGTGCGCGTAATCTCTTCCCGTCGCCTGCGCTCCACGATCGCTCGAGCGATCGATTTGGCGTAGCGCTCCTCACCAAAGCGGCGGAAGATCTTCTCCATATCCTTGGCGCTCGCCTCGTTGACGAGGTCGCGCGCCGAGTAGTCCTCAGACGGATCCATGCGCATATCCAGCGGCGCGTCGACCGCATAGGAGAAGCCGCGCTCGGGCCGGTCGATCTGCATGCTCGAGACGCCGAGGTCGAAAAGAACCGCATCCGCCCTAACGCCGTTTTGGGCCAGGCGCTCGAGCACGTCGGCGAAGTCGCCGTGGAGAAGGCGAGTCTGCACGCCGGCTCGCCGCCGGAAGCTCTCGAAGTAGGGACGCACCGAAGGATCACGGTCGATCGCGATCAGCTTCCCCTCGCCGCGCAGATCGGCCGCGAGCAAGCGCGCGTGACCGCCGGCGCCAAAGGTCGTGTCAACCGCCGTCTCCCCCGGGCGGAGAGCGAGCAGCTCCCGCACCTCGTCGGCTAGGACGGGAACGTGGTCAGTCGCGTTGGGCTGCAAGGCGTTCGGCAGCATCTTCGACGTTCTCCTCTACTTGTTTCATGTACTCGCGCCAGGCTGCGCGATCCCAGATCTCCAGGTGATCGAGAACCCCGACCACCATGACCTCGCGCGAGAAACCGGCACTCTGAATCAACGCTTGCGGCACCATCACTCTTCCCTGCCTGTCGGGAATCGCCTCGACGGTGCCCGAGAAGTAGAAGCGGTGCATGAGCCTGCTTTCACGGGAAAGCGGGTCGAGCTCGGCAAGGCGAGCCTCGATCGAGCGCGAAAACTCCTCCTTGGTGTAGATGCTCAAGCAGCTGTCCATGCCACGCGTGAGCACCAGGCCCTCGGCAAAGCGGGGCCTGAACCGGGCCGGAAGCGTCAGCCGGTTCTTCTCGTCAAGAGTGTGTTCGTATTCGCCTGAAAGCATGTGATCGATCGTTCGCGTGGTCCACGTGGCCCCACTTTACCCCACTATTTCCCACAATGCAACACTAAACGGCCTGGAATTCGCTCGACCCTCCACCAGCGCTCGCTTCTGCGCCGATGCCAGGCTCGCGAGCGATATGTGAGATTTGGATCGGTTTCGCGACACAGCGGTGCAGAACGCGTCAATACGCTGAAACCGGGTGGTGGGCTGGGGTGCCCCGGGCGAAAGACGCAAAGAGCGGAAATCGAGGTTCTAGCCCACAACCGGGCCGGGACTCGGGCGCTAGCCGGTCAGCTTGAACTGGCGCTCGTAGGGGCCGTTTCCGGTGAGCACGGTCGCGCCGCAGCGCGCCGCGAGCTGTACCGCCTCCGCGACCGGCATCCCCGCGGCCAAGCCGTAGGTGAGCCCGGCGGCGAAACAGTCGCCGCAGCCGTAGCTGTCGACGATCGGGCCCGGAGGCTCGGCAGCGTCGTAGTGACCGCCGGGTTCTAGAGCGCCGCCTTCCGCTCCCTCGGTGCGAACGACGAGACGCGGCGGCGGCTCGAGATCACCGCGCTGGTAGCGCTCGCCCGGGTCGAGGTCGCTGCCGACGATCGCGTCGAGCTCGACACCGGCTTCTTGAAGCACACCCAGTGAGCGAGAGGCGGCGACTAAGACGCGCGCCTTGCGCGCCTGGCGAACGGTCTCCGCATCGCCGCTCACGAAATAGACGCCGTCTACCTGCTCGAGCTCGCTCCAGGGCAGGTCGGGATCGCCGCCGCGCAACGTCAGCCTCTCCCCCACAACCGTAATCGTCCGCTCACCGTCGTTGTCGATGAAGGTGACTCCGTAGCGTTGTGGCAGGTCGATCTCGCGAGCGTGTACGCGAACACGCTGTGCCTCGAGCCTTTCCCTCGCGTGGCGGCCGCGCTCGTCGGCGCCGAAGGTGGTGAAGAGCATCGCGTCGCCGGCGAGGTTCGCGAGCTGAACGGCGGCCACCGCGCCGCCGCCGGCGGCATCGCCCCAGCCGCGACTGGCGTGCACTATCTCGCCCTGCGCGGGCAGGCGCGAGACGCGCAGAAAATCGATCCACTCGACATGACCAACGACGGCGAGACGCACGACGCAGAGCCTATCGAGTAAACGCCAGGCTCAAGCCGCCCGATCGCGGCGCCGAGAAGTTGAGCGACTGTTGCTGCCCTGCGACGACTGGAAGGACTCACAATCCCACGACTCGACGCGCGCGCTCGCTGGATTGGATTAGCGGCGCTGGGCGGCGCGTTACTGCTGCAGGTGGCGATCGTCGTCACGGCCGCGCTACTAAGTGGCCCTTCTTCCTACAACGGCTCCAGCTCGGTACTCCTCTCTCATCAACATCACTTCTCCGATGTCGCGGCGATCGCAGGCATGAACTGCGCCTGGTTGATCGGAATCGCGCTACTCGCCTGGCCGATCGCACGGCTCTGGAGCTGGGGAATCCACGACACCTGGGATCACCCGGCGGTGAACGCAGCCGCCCGAATCGTCTATCCGCTCATCGCGGTCTGCCTGCTGATCGGGCTGTGGTGGGTCTTCTCGGAGCAGGCCCACGCGCTCGACGAACGCCTGGTCTCACACTGGGCGCTCTTCGTCACCCTGCTGCACGGAACACCCGAGCTGGGCGCCCTTCTTCTTCCGCTGGCGGCGGCTGCTAGCTGCATTTTCACGCCGGCCGCGAGGCCGGGGCGCCTGCTCTTGCGGGCCGTCTCGGTGTCCGTTCCGCTTATTCTCATCGCGGCGATCGTTGAGGTTTACGTGACCCCGCATCTGCTTATCCCGCTGCAGGCGTGAGCTCGGCGCGAGGACTGCCTGCGGAGCTACAGTCCAGTCGATGGCCACCGCAACTCCGCAGAAGTCGACGCAGCGTGAGCAGGCGCTCGTCTCGACTCCGCTCGGTACGCTCGTAATCGAGGCATCCGAGCGCGGACTGACGCAGATCGATCTTCTTCCGCAAGACGAACAGGTGCCCGCGTCCAAGCCGGCGCCGGGCAGCGTCGTCGCCAGAGCCGCCGCACAGCTCGAGGAGTACTTCGCCGGCAAGCGTCGTGATTTCGACCTCCCACTCGACTACGAAGCGGGCGGGTTCGAGCGCCGCGTGCTCGACGAGCTGGCTCGCGTGCCTTACGGGGAAACGGTCAGCTACGGCGAGCTGGCCGCGATGGCCGGTTCACCGCGGGCCGCCCGCGCCGTCGGCAGCATCATGCGCCATAACCCGCTGATGATCGTCATGCCATGCCACCGCGTGATCGGCGCCGACGGATCGCTACGCGGCTACGGTGGGCTGGGCGCGGGTCTCGAGCACAAGCGCTGGTTAATCGAGCTCGAAAGCACCTCCCTCTAGCCGTCCAGCAGCCGGTAACCCACACCCCACTCGTTGATCACGAAGGGACCGGCGCCGGGGTGCGCGAGCTTGCGGCGCAGGCGCGAGGCGTGCGAATCGACCGTGCGCGTGCGTCCGATCGAACGGAAGCCCCAGACCTCGCGTAGGAGCTCTTCCTTGCTGAAGACGCGGTAGGGCGCCGTGGCCAGCTTGACCAGCAGCTCGAACTCTTTGGCGGCGAGAAAGACCCGCTCACCCGCCACGGTGACCCGGCGCGTCTGCCGGTCGAGCTCGATCTCGCCGGCGGCCAGGCGCTGACGCGAGTCGGGAGCGGCGCGACGAAGCACGGCGTGGATGCGGGCGACCAGCTCCTGGTGGTGGAAGGGCTGCGTCAGGTAGTCGTCGCAACCGCGCTCGAAGGCCTGGACGCGCTCGACCGCGTCGGAGTCGGCGCCGCCGAGCACGATCACCGGTACCTCGCGGTTCCATCTACGACCCGGCTCGCCTTCGCGCAGGCGCCTGCAGATCTCCGCCGCGGAAGCATCGGGCAGCTCGTTCCCAACCAGGACGAGGTCGGGCAAGGCCTGCTCTGCCAGAGTCAGCGCCTCGGCGCCGGCGCCGGCCTCCACCACCGCGAAGCCCGCCACCGAGAGCTGGCGTTCGAGCAGCCCTCGAATCTGGGGCTCGGGCTGGGCGAGAAGGACTGCTGCGTTCATGGAAACGAAGCTAACAGGGGCGCACGCGTTTGAATAGTGTCCGTTTGGGCCGATTTGCGGCGAAATCGTGACCGGCTTTCCTCAACCGGCCAGAGCGGCCACGGCCGTGTAGTTTCTTACGGACTCGCCGCGGTCCGCTGGCGAGACTTACCCTCAGATTCCCTTCAAAGCGCTTCTTAGCTACAAACGCTTAGCGCCAACGGTTCGTTCGCCCACGCGCTTCCACTCTCGCGTTTCTTCCGCCGATAATCGCTTCTCTCGGCTTCAATCTCGCCTACCCATCTTTCCCTTGCCGGCAGTTCGCTTTTCCGTTTTCGCATCGTCGTATCTTGATGCTAACCGGAAGCATCCACACATAACGCCTACCGTTTTGTCGGAATACTATCTGTATATCTTTTACGGCCCCTACTACACCTTCTGGCGCGCTGGTCCACACAGCGAACGGTAGTTCAGCGGTCGAGTGTCCCGCGACGGTTACATTTCGTTGCGGTAGCCGTTTTACGATCGGATATCCTTTCGGCGGCCAACCACCTTCGCTATCTACCAGCGGGACGCCGGTTTTTCCACGCATGTTTGCCGGGATGTAGAACGATGTAGACCATATCCGGCAGTTCGTCGTCTTTAAATACGACGAGTTGGTTACGGGTTTAGCATACTCTATAATCGCAGTATACTTGGTACGATTTCCTATCTTGACTGTCCCTAGCGCTAGTTTCTGTCCTTTGCGAAGCCCCGCAGCGGTATTCCACGGATCGTACCTCTCGAGGCCGCCTGCTCTTTGGCCAGTTACGCGACGCTCCTTTCCCGTCGCTCCTCCACCATTTATCAGGCCATAGCTCACTGCACCCACGAGCATAAGCGTAGCGCCCACGCCGACTATCCAAATAGATCGTTTCACGTAGTCAGGCTTTAGCTATCAATTGTATTGCTGCTGGTCAGGATAGTACTCGATCGCCCCGTTAGGAAGGTTCTTTCCGTGAACGGCAATTATCTTCGGCGCATAGAATGGCTCCAGTGAATGGTCAGCCGAATTACCGCAAAGCCATCCGTTGTCCTTGAGCTTCCACTGGGAGAGGACCCACGCGTCGGCACCGCTTTGGGAAGACATTGAGATACAGCTACGTCGCTCGGGTCCGTTGAATCGTCATCAACTGTCGCGTGATCGTCATCGCTAACGGAGTTGTCGGTTGACGGATTCTCGGCCTGATCGTCGCGACTTAGCTCGCCGACAAAGCACAAGCGGTCTGACCGTCTGAGCGCTCGGACTCGCGAAGCTACAACCGGCCGGAGCGAATCACGCCCCAGAGCAACCAGAGACCGAGCACGCCGGAGAGCACGAAACCGCCCACCGAGATGACGTTGACGCCGAGCGCCTTCGGACCGCCGTGGGCGAAGATGCCGATCAAGCTCGAGCCAATCAGCCCTCCCATGACGATGAAAGCGATCACCAGCCGGTTGAAGGCCACCGAGATCTGGTGGATCGCGTCCTCCAGCCCCTTGTGCACGAAGCCGATCTCGAGCCGCCCTTCACGCGTCTGGGTGAGAACGCCGTGCAGGACGTCCGGCAGCTCGCGCCCGATCCGCGCCAGCTCGATGCCGTCGCGCTGCGCGCGCCGCGCGATTCGCTCGGGACTGAAACGTCGGCGCACGAGATCGCGGGCGTAGGGCTTCGCGATCTCGAAGACGTTGAAGTCAGGGGTCAGCTCGACACCGACCGAAGCCAGCGTCGCCAGCGCCTTGTCGAGCATGAGAAAGCGGGTCGGCAGCCTCAGGTTGAGCGAGTAGATCATCGTGAAGACCTCGCGGATTACCTGCAGCGGATCGATCTCGGCCAGGCTCGCTCCGTAGTAGCGGTAGTAGTTCTCGCGCAGCTCGAGCGCGAACTCCTGCTCGCGGGCGGGCGGGCAGCGCACGCCCAAGTCGTAGATACGTTGCGGCAGCGCATCGACGTTCTCGGCGGCGGCGTCGATGAACAAACGGGTCAGCCGGCCCATGTCTTCGTCCGAAAGCCGCCCGACGAGCCCGAAATCGACCAGGCCGATCTCGTCCACGCCACCGAGCACGAGGATGTTGGCCGGGTGCGGATCGCCGTGGAAGGCTCCGTGCTTGAAGATCATCTCCATCCAGGTCTTGGCGACCCTCGTTGCCAGCGTGCGCCGCTCCTCGCGCGACAGCTCGTTGCCGAGATCGGCGAGCTGCGTTCCCTCCAGGAACTCGAGCGTGAGAACATGCGCGCGGGTGTACGTCCAGTAGATGCGCGGAACGCGAACGTGCGGATCGGCGGCGAACTGACGCCGCAGCATGTCGGCGTTTCGGCCCTCCTGGTGATAGTCGAGCTCGCGGTGGATGGAGCGGGCGAACTCGTCCACCACCGCCCGTACATCGACGAAGTCGAGCGCCCGCACCCTTTCTTTGAGAATGCGCGCGGCCTGGTAAAGCAGGTTCAGATCCGACTCGATCTGCTCCGGCGCGCCCGGGCGCTGCACCTTGACGGCCACCACGTGGCCGTTCGGGAGTACGGCTCTGTGCACCTGCCCGATCGAGGCCGCCGCCACCGGCTGCTCCTCGAACTCGAGGAAGAGCCGCTCCAGCGACTGATCGAAATCCTCCTGAATGACGCGGCGGACATCGGCGAAGGCGAAAGGCTTGACGTCGTCCTGTAACGAACGCAGCTCGCTGATGACGTCGGGCGGAAGCACGTCCGGGCGCATCGAGAGCAGCTGACCGAACTTGACGAAGGTCGGGCCAAGCTCCTCGAGCATTGCGCGCAGGTGGCGACCGCGATCCGAGGAGACCGCTACCTCGAGGCGCAGCTTCCGCCGCCCTGGAATCAGGTCGCCCAGGTGATGGCGGGTGAGCAGGTAGCCAAAGCCGTGGCGCACCGCAACCTGCGCGATTTCCGAGAGACGACCGAGATTGCTCGCACTGGGATGCGCGGCCATGCCGTCAGTTTGACAGGAAGCGCGCCGCGAACGAATTGGCTAGGCGCGTTTGGGTGGTCGTTTGCGACTCGGTGAGCGCGGAGCCGCGATCAGCGACTCGGCGCGCAGGTAGGCCAATCCAACCGCGGGCAGATCGCTCAGGCGCTCCAGGCAGACGTAGCGCGGGCGCCATTCGGGGTGAAACTTGTGGCTGAACGAGCTCAAGCGCTCGAGCTGGAAGATCGAGTCCAGACCGAGTAGCGTCCTGCGAGCCAACCGGTGCAGCCGCCGCCCCTGCTCATCCGTATCCAGCACGCTGCGGAAGGCGCAGAAGTTGAGCGAGAGCTCGCGCACGCCCGTCTCGCGCGCCCAGGCCAGCGTCTCGACGATGAGGAACTCGGAGATTCCTCCGGGGCAGCCCGGCAGCCGCCTCTGCGTCGACAGCGAGTAGCCGCCGCCGGCAGGGCTGGGAACCAGATGCAGGAAGGCGATCGGCTCGCCGCTCGCGTCGAGCGCGAGTGCAAATACTCCCCCCGCGGCGAACAGATCGTCCATGGCCATCGAGAAGCCGCGCTCGCGGCGCCCGGCCAGCCAGGCGATCGAGATCTGCTCGATACTCAGTCGCATCTCCTCGTCGGCGTCTTTCACACGCACGATGCGAAAGCCAATACGGTCTCGCTCGGCGATCTTGCGCGCCGACTGGCGCACCTTCCGCATGGCGCGACCTTCGATCGAGAAGCGCTCGGGCCGGATGATCGCCTCATCGCCGATCTTGACTATCCGTCCCAACCCCTGCTCGCGGTAGAGGCGTAGCCGCTCGCGATCGGCGCCGACCACGGCCACACGCCAGCCGTTGTCGCGAGCGCGGGCAACGAAATCGGCCACCAAAGTCGCGAACTCGCTCTCTTTACCCACCGGATCGCCGCTGATGAGCGCCGAGCTCCCGACCAATCGATAGGCCAGAAAGGAGTCGCCGCTGGGCGAGAAGTAGAAGCTCTTGTCATGCCTGAGAGTGAAGAAAACGAGGCTGTCGCTGCCGAAGCTCTCGACCAGCTCTCTGGCCCGGTGCCGTTCCTCCAAGGTCTGGCTGACGTGCTCGGGGAAGGGGCCGAGCCAGAGCACTAGTGAGTACATAGTGAGCAGCACTGCGAAGGCAGCGATCAGATCGCCGACGCGATCGGACATGCCGTGCGTACTGAAGACGACGATGACGGCGACCATCGCCGCCACGGCGACCAAAGTGCCGGCGACAGGACGCCGCGCGGCCGGGTCACCGGGAGCGTCGAAGTGGGAGCGGTAGTGCAGAAGCCCGAACAGGAGCAGCAGACTGATGATGGACTCCTCGAAGTCGAGGCCCTTGGCCAAATGCGCGAGCGTGACTCCGACCACGGCCACCAGCGCCAATGTCCAGGCCCGCCGCCGCCCGCGAGCAAGCGAGCGCGAGAGTAGAAGCAGCGCCAGGCCCAACGACAGCGCGAGCACACGGGCCAGCTCGGGGAAGCCCGCCGGCAGGAAGCTCCTAACGAGTCTGGCGCGATCGGCCAGATCCGGGGTTAGAGTCGAGACGAGTGAGACGACGCCTACCAGCGCCGTGGCTGCGGCCAGCACCGACTCGATACGAGGCCGGGGCAGTCGCCTCAAGAACGGTGTCTCTTTTTGGCTAACGCTCACGCCGAGTCGTTATCGCGCTCCAGGAGCTGCAAGCGGTGCTCGAGCTGGGCCACCCGCAACTCCAGCTCATCGGCCTCCTCGCGCGTCATCAGGCCGAGCTCGCGCGCGAGCCCGCTCACACGGGAGGCTGCCTGGCCACCCACGCGTGCCGCATCTTCTCGCCAGCGCTCGACCTGGTCGCGCAGCAACTCGCGCGCCTCTTCGACATTGGCGACGTTACCGTGGGCGGCTATTGCCTCGGCCAGAGCGTCGATCCGATCGGCGCTCAGCGCAACCACGCCGACGGCTGCCAGCGCCAGCTCGCTCACGAGCTGCCTGGGACTGCTAGCGGGGCCGTCCATGTGGCCTCGAACGTCGCCTCTGGCGCCGCCGCTCCCTCTTGGCCGCGTCTGTCGCGGTCTCGATTCTGGTTCCGGTGGCCTGGCTGGTCGCTGTCGCCATTGCCGGCTGGGGCACGGTCTTGCCCGGCGCTTCGTCACGCCCAGCGCGCTGGAAGTCCTGAGCGTGGAGGCGCCGCGCGTACTCCGGCTCGCGCTCCTTCCACATCGTGAGCAGCGGCGAGGCCACGAAGATCGACGAGTAGGCGCCCGCGGTGATCCCGATCATAAGCGCGAAGGCGAAGTCTTTCAGCGTGGCGCCGCCGGCGAAGAAGAGCGCCCCGACGGGAAGCAAAGTGATGAACGTCGTGGCCAGGGAACGCCGGATCGTCTCCCAGATCGACACGTTGGCGATGCGGGCAAACGGCGCCTGGCGCATCAAGGGCACGTTCTCGCGGATACGGTCGAAGATGATGATCGTGTCGTAGACCGAGTAGCCGAGCACGGTCAGCACCGCGGCCACCGTCGAGGTGGT
>Ga0209745_1001982_pt1 | contig 11874 bp, 8 predicted proteins | sample BarGraNGADG00312_FD_184495 | JGI IMG/M metagenome (GOLD analysis project Ga0209745, IMG submission 184495) | Arctic peat soil microbial communities from Barrow, Alaska - Barrow Graham LP Ref core NGADG0004-312 (SPAdes) (version 2) | ecosystem: Environmental > Terrestrial > Soil > Wetlands > Peat ... | reverse complement strand
TTGGCCGCCGGCGCCACCGATCGGTGGCGCCGCCCGGTTGAAGCACTCTCCATCTGCGCAGGAGCCTCCGAGTTCTTTCTGGCCTTTGTGCCCTTCGTGTCCTCCGTGGTTGTCCCCGTGTGATACGGCGAAGCGCAGCGGGACACGGGACCGCTGATGGTGCGTCCTCATGCACGCGGGGCTGAAGCGCCGCCCCACGCCTGGCAGTACCGTGCACCACAGGGCGACACTCCGGGCGATGGCGAGTTGACAGGTTCCCGGGCTGGCGGCACCATGAATGAACTGTCATTCAGAGAGTTGAGATGATCCCTGCCGATACGCCGAGGCCCGCACGCACCGCGCATCACCGGGGCCGGAGGCCCGAGTCACGCGCCGACGCGGGCGACAAGCGTGAGGCGATCCTGCGCGCGGCTATCCGGACGTTCGCGCGGCACGGGTTCTTCAGCGCCCAGGTGGCCGACATCGCGCGGGCGGCGGGCGTGGCCTCCGGCACCGTCTATCTCTACTTCGAGAACAAGGACGATCTCCTGGTGTCGATCTTCGACCGCACGATGGCCGAGGCGATCGAGGAGGGGCGGCAGGCGCTCGAGTCGGTGACCGACCCGATCACGCGCCTGGATGAGATCGCGCGGCTTCACCTCGCCCGGGTGGGACGCGACCGCGACCTGGCGGTCGTCTGCCAGGTGGAGCTTCGGCAGTCGGTGAAGTTCATGGAGCGCTTCTCTTCGACGCGGCTGCGCGAGTACCTGGGCATCATCCGCGACGCAATCGCGTCCGGCCAGCAGCGCGGCGTCTTCCGCGACGGACTCAAGCCGACGGTCGCCGCGAAGCTGTTCTTCGGGATGCTGGACGAGATGGCGACCAACTGGGTGCTGAGCCCGCGTCGTTACCCGCTCGAAGCCGAGTCGGCGCTGGTGGTCGATCTCTTCGTCAACGGCCTCGCCTCTCGACCCGTGGTCGCGACACAGTCGACGGGCTCGCGCAAGACCACGAAGGCTGCGGCGCGGAAGTCGAATCGGTGACACGGCGCGGCCGGTTGACCGGCCACGCACTACAGCGAAGGTCCGCGACGGCCGCCCCTCCGATCTCGGCGGTTTGATGGTCATGTCTCCGAAGTGGCCGACACGATCGAGGACCTCCTGCTCCCGTAGGGACGACCGGCTGGTCGCCCGCGAGGGGATACGCCAGAGGCAGAGGATGTTTCGAGCGGGAGTCGTGATCGTCGCACTCGTGCTGGCGACCGCCTGCAGTTCGCGCCCGCCAGACGAGTCGCACTACCTGGATGAAATCGCGTCGGCCCGCGCGGCAAAGGACGCGTCGTTCCGAGCCGCCGGGTCTCCGGTGCCCGGCGACGCGCGGGACAAATTCCTGCCGCTCGCCTACTTCCCCGTGGATCCGTCGTACGCGGCACCTGCCGCCTTCAGGGAGGTTCCGCCCGGATCTCGGCAGCGCGTCGAATTCCAGACATCAACCGACGAGCGTCGCCAGATGGAAAGGATGGGCGCGCTTCAGTTCACGCTGCGCGGACAGCCTCTCAGCCTCGCAGCGTTCGTCGAGGTCGGCGAGTCAGGCGACCGGCTGTTCGTGCCGTTCACCGATCTGACGACGGGCAAGGAGACCTACCAGGCGGGACGCTACCTCGAGATCGCCCGGTCCTCGACCGGGATTTACGTCGTGGACTTCAACCGCGCCTACAACCCCTACTGCTACTACAACCCCACCTACGACTGCCCGTATCCTCCCAAGGAAAACCGGCTGCCGGCGGCGATCCGGGCGGGGGAGAAGACCAGGTGAACGGCGTACTCGCCGACACCGACCCTCTCCACCTCCGCATCTTCCAGGAGACGCTCGAACGAAGAGGCATCACGTTGACGCGCGCCGACTACTTCCCGATCGCGCCAATCTCGTTATACAGGTAGGCCGACGCGATGATGCCGTTGTAGAAGTTGTCGAGGTCCAGCTTCTCGTTCGGCGCGTGCGCGTTCTCGTCCGGCAGGCCAAAACCGAACAGCACGGTCGGCGCGTTCAGCTCGGACTGGAACGTGGCCACGACAGGGATCGATCCGCCCTCGCGCGTGTAGACCGGCGAGCGGTTGAACCCCTGCTCGATCGCCCGGACGGCGGCCTTCACGAAGGCGTTGTCGATCTCGGTCATCCACGGCTTGCCGCCGTGCATCCGCGTCACCTTCAGCTCCACCGATTTCGGCGTCACCTTCTTGACGTATTCTTCGAAGAGCGCCGCGATCTTGTCGGGGTCCTGGTTCGGCACCAGGCGCATGCTGACCTTCGCCATCGCGGTGGCGGGGATCACCGTCTTGGCACCCTCCCCGATGAAGCCGCCTAGCACCCCGTTTACCTCGAACGTCGGTCTCGCCCACGTGCGCTCCAGCGTCGAGTAGCCCGTCTCGCCATGCAGCTTCGGCGCGCCGAGGCCCTTGCGGTACTGCTTCACGTTGAACGGCAGCCGCTTGAACTCCTCGCGCTCCTGCTCGGTCAGCTCGCGCACATCGTCGTAGAACCCGGGAATCTTCACGTGGCCGCCGCGGTCCTTCATCTGCGACAGCACCTGCGCGAGCACGAACGCCGGGTTGGCGACCGCGCCGCCAAACGACCCGGAGTGCAGGTCGGTCGAGGTCCCGCGAAGATCGATCTGGAAGTACGACAGGCCGCGCAGGCCGTAGCAGATCGACGGCACGCCCTTGTCGAACATCGCCGAGTCGGAAATCACGACGACATCGCACGACAGCTCGTCCTTGTGCTCACGGATGAACTGGTCGAGGTTCGGGCTGCCGATTTCCTCTTCGCCCTCGAAGATGACGCGCGCGTTGATCGGCAGCGTCCCCGTCTGACTCAGGTGCGCCTCGAGGGCCTTCACGTGGATGAACAGCTGGCCCTTGTCGTCGGTGGCCCCGCGCGCGAACAGCTCGTTGTCGCGGACCGTCGCCTCGAAGGGCGGCGAGATCCACTGGTCCAGTGGGTCCACCGGCTGCACGTCGTAGTGGCCGTAGAAGAGCACGGTCGGCGCCCCCGGGGCGTTCAGCCAGTCGCCATAGACCACCGGGTGGCCGGGCGTGTCGATGACGCGCACGTTCTGCAGGCCGATGGCCTTCAACTGCTCCGCGGTCCATTCGGCGCAGCGGCGCATGTCGCCCGCGTGTTCGGGCAGCGCGCTGACGCTCGGGATGGCGATGTACTGGGTGAGCTCTTCCAGGTACCGGTCACGGTTGGTGTTGATGAAATCGATCACGGCAGGATTCATGGGCGGCTCCGATCGGTGGTGTCAGGACGTGTTGAGATCCGTGCCCTATTGTGTCTGATCTGGCCGCCTCGAGACCAGCGCGCGGACTCGCCCCCTTTGCCAGGCGCGCTTCGGGCGGCCGATAGCGCTGCCCGGGTCGGGCATGGAGTTGGTGGGCCGAACCGGCAAGGAACTGTGGGTCGCGCAACCTACTTCGAGGGGAGCCAGCGCTCCAGCACGTCCGCGATAGCGCCCGCAGTCACCGGCTTTGCGATGTACCCGTTCATGCCGGCCGCGAGGCACTGGGTGCGGTCGCCTTCCATGGCGTTGGCGGTGAGGGCGATGATCGGGATGTCGCGCGCGGCCGTCGTGAGCCGGCGGATCTCGCGAGTCGCCTCGTATCCATCCATCTCCGGCATCTGGCAGTCCATCAGCACCAGGTCGTAGCTGGCACCCTCCAGCGCTGCCAGGACTTCCCTCCCGTCCTTGACCGCGTCAGCCTGGTAGCCGATCTTCCGGAGCATCGCGAGCGCGACGTGCTGGTTGACGGCGTTGTCCTCCGCCAGCAGGACCCGAATGCGGCTGCGCTTCGACTGGGTCTCGGCGATGGTATGGCGCGTGATGAGCGTCGCCGGGACCCCGGGATCGGTGGGCCGACCCAGCGCGAGCGCGAGACAGTCGTGAAGTTGCTGGTGGCGGACGGGCTTGGTCAGATAAGCCGCGAATCCGACGCCGTGGGCATTTCGGGCGTCACCCTGCTGGCCGATCGACGTCATCATGACCAGGGCCGTCTTCGCAACCAGCGGGTCGGCCTTGATCTGGCGCCCCAGCGTCAGGCCGTCCACGTCGGGCATCTGCATGTCGAGCAGCGCCGCGTCGAACGGGTCGCCCGCCGCGGCGGCTTCCCTGAGAAGGCGCAGCGCGGCTTCCGCGCTCGGGGCTTCCACTGGTCGGCAGCCCCAGCCAGACAGCAGCGCGACGACCAACTGCCGGTTGGCGACGAAGTCGTCAACGACGAGGATCCGGCTGCCCGATACGTCCGCGACCGGGAACACGGGGCGCGGAACGTCCTCGGGCTGTTTCTCCATCACCGTCGTGAAAGAGAACGTCGAGCCCTTCCCCTCGACGCTCTCGGCGCCGATCTTCCCGCCCATCAGCTCCACGAGTTGCTTGGAGATGGCCAATCCAAGACCGGTGCCGCCGAACCGTCTGGTGGTCGAGCCATCCACCTGGGTGAACGGCGTGAACAATCGCTCGAGGTGATGCTTCGGAATACCGATGCCGGTATCGGTCACCGAGAACCTCAGCGTCACCGTCCGCTCGTCCTCGTGTTCGAGGTCGACCCGGACGATCACCTCGCCCCGTTCGGTGAACTTCACGGCATTGCCGGCAAGGTTGACGAGCACCTGCCGGAGCCGGCCCGGGTCGCCCCTGAGCAATCCCGGCACGTCGGGCGCAATCAGCCCCGCCAGGCGCAGCCCCTTCTCGTGCGCCTTGGTGGACAGCATCTCGGCAGCGCCCTCGATTGTCGAACGGAGGTCGAAGTCGAGGCGCTCGATCTCCAGCTTGCGCGCTTCGATCTTCGAGAAGTCGAGGATGTCGTTGATCACCGACAGCAGCGAGTCGGCGCTCGCCCGCACGATCTCGGCAAACTGGCGCTGCTCCGCCGAAAGGTCGGTGTCGAGCAGCAGCCCGGTCATGCCGATGACCCCGTTCATCGGCGTCCGGATTTCGTGGCTCATGTTGGCGAGGAACTCGCTCTTTGCCACGCTTGCCTGCGCGGCCGCCGCCGCCAACCGCGTGGCCTCGCGCGTCGTCTCTTCGAGCTGTTGGTTGGTTCGCTGCAGCGCCTCCTCCGCCCACTTGCGCGCGGTGATGTCCCGGCTCACCCCGACAAGACCGACGATGCGGCCGTTCCGGTCGTAGAGGGGAACCTTGGTCGCAAGCACGTAACTCCGCGAGCCATCGGGCAGCGGGATCATCTCCTCGCGATTGACGATCGACTCGCCCGTGGTCAGCACGAACTGGTCGTCGGCCAGGCACCTCGCAGCCACCTCTGGCGCCCGGAAATCGGCGTCCGTCTTTCCCAGCGCGTCCTGCTGGGTGGCGGCGCCGAGCACGTCGAGGTGCGCGCGGTTGTTCAGGGTGAACTGGCTGAGGACATCCTTCGCGTAGATGCGGTCGGGCACCGCGTTGATGAGCGCCTGGAGCAGGTTCCGATCGGCGGCGAGCGACATCTCGATCTGCTTCCGCTCGGTGATGTCGCGCCAGGTGACGAACAGCGCCTGCTCTTCCCCGAGCGGAATCGCCGTCAGCACCACCTCGACCCAGAACTCCGAGCCGTTCAGCCGGCGGTGGATCCATTCGAACCGCGACCCGCCTGTCTCCAGGGCGTGGCCAATCAGCTGGCGCGCTTTCATCGCCGACACGAGCCCGTCCGGTTGCTGGACGGGCGACAGGTCCACGGGCGACAGGCCGACGATCTGGTCTTTCGTGGACCCGAGCAGCGACAAGGCCGCCTTGTTGCAGTCCACGATGACGTTGTCGATGAGGAGCAGGCAAGCCTCGGCCGACTCGGCAAAGAGCGTCCTGAACGCCCGGTCGGTCTCCCAAGGGTGCGGGCTGTGCTTGCCGTTCTCGATGGTCGCCATTCTGCGGGGTCCAGGGCGCGTGCCGCGCCGTCCCAGCCGGGCAGAGATAGTCCCCACCCGAACCCGGTACACGGTTAATCGGCTCCAAAGCGGGCGGCCTGCAGTTGTTCCCTTTAATAACCCGGCCGAGCCTCTTTCGTTCCGGCTCGACCGGGTTATGGTGGGGTTCAGGTCGGAACGGCTGCCCCCGGCAGCTCTCTAGACGCCTCACGTGCCGCCGAACCCGATCGTCACTTCGTCGCCGTCGAGGATGACCGGTACGTCCCGGCGCCCCCTGGTCACGGCGAGCATGCGATCGAGCGACGCTCGATCCTTCTTGACGTTGACGTACTCGAACTCGACACGCCGCCTGACATGGTCCTCACGGGCGGCCAGCGTGTAGGGTCACGTGTCCTTGCCGAAGATGTAGATCATGGGTCTCTCTCTTTGTCCCAATCAGTTCGCGCCCGCCGCCACGACGGGCTCTTCTGACACAATACCTGCCGTCGCCCGTGCCAATCCGGGTTAGTCGTCGATCCAGTACTTGGAGTATTCGTCGAGGAAGCACAGCGTCTCGAACGACTTCATCCGGTCGACGAAGAGGACGCCGTCGAGGTGATCGATCTCGTGCTGCGCCACCCGCGCCGGATAGCCTTCGAGATCGAACTCGACACGATTGCCGCGCCGGTCGAGCGCCTTGACCGAGACCCGGTCGGGACGCACGACCCGGCCGCGCAGCCTCGGAAGGCTCAGGCAGCCTTCCCAGTCCTCAGCCGTGCTCTTGCCGGTCGGCTTGACCACCGGATTGACGACGGGCAGTACCCGGAGCGTGCGGTCGTCTCCGCCGCCGTCTTGTATCCCGATCATCGCGAGGCGGACGCTCTGGTGGACCTGTGGAGCGGCCAGACCAATGCCATCGTACTCGCGCATCGTCTCGATCATGTCGTCGACGAGCAACTGGAAGGCGGGCGTCTTGATCTCGGCCGGATCGACCTTGCGGGCAACCCGTCGGAGCACGGGATGCCCCATGTGCGCGACCTTCAAGATGGACATATCTCTTTTTATTATGCCCTACGCGCGGTCTACCTTGGGAAACAGTCCTTACTCGTCAGGCGCCCCTCGCATCGGCATGTCACTGACATCTTCCGATCATCGCGCCCCGCTCCCGGCACCAGCTGCCTCGAGTATGCTCCTGACATAGCTGTCCCTGTCCTCGAAGCGCATACGCTTCTGTCGGGCGACGAAGGAGAAGCCCTTGCCCAGTTCCAGGAGGAACGCCTGCAGGTTGTCGATGATCGCCTGCTCGACCGCCGATTCGCGCAGCGCCGGGTAGTCCTTCAGGTCGAGGAACTCGAGCACATACGGGTCGCGGATGAATTGCTCCGGGCCAAGGTCGGCGAGATTGTCCCGAGCATCCTCCACACCAAGGAGCAGCCGATAATGGGTCCACGAGAGTTCCGAGCGCAGCGCCGGCGATTCATGATGCTCCGGGACTTGAAGCGCCAATTCTGAACGCACTGGGTTCAGTTTCTCCGCCGCCGCAGATTCGCCACGCAGCGCGTGACGAATCGGCAATTCGGGATGCGTTGCGGCGCGTTTGTCCGGACCTGGCAATTCTGAACGCGGTGCGTTCAGAATCGGGAACGCCACGTAGAAGCTCCGCATGTACCAAAGGTTGCGCTCGTCGAACCCCCGGGCCCAGGGCCTGCGTCAATCGCTCGGCCAGCGTGGCCATCACCGCTTCGCCATAGCCCGCGCGGCGCCGACCCTTCTGCTCGTGATCGACGATCAACCGGCCGACCTGCCAGCACGCCTGCACCATCGCCGTGTTGACGGCGCGGTAGGCGCCGGCGCGAGCCAATTCGAGGACGGCCCGGATCTCCCGATACAGCGGCTCGGCCGAGCGGGCGAGCGATGGGTCTGGAGCCTTGCGCTTCGCCATCACGCGCCCTCCATCTCGAACATCAGCCGGTGGAAGTCTCCCTCGATCAGCCGCACCTTCCAGGTGTCGTCTGGGGTCTTGAGATGCTCGAGGTTGTTGCCGCCGTTCACGTAGATGAGGTCGAACTCGCTATCCTTGGCCGAATAACCCTGTTTGGTGAACCACTCGTCGAGCAGATCGACGTTTACCTCGCGGCTCTCGTCCGAACCCGGCCGCTTGACCTTGAGCTTGTAGGCCGTGGGATCGGTCAACGCCTGCACGTTGAGCAGCGACTGGCTGCCGCGCGTCTCGACGTTGAGCATGTAGCGCAGCAGGTATTGCTCCTTGAGGCCGTCCGCGCCAACACGCTGGTCACCCAGCGGGACGTCGAAGCGGCCTCGTCGCGTTTGCTCGACTCCTGCCTCTTCTCGTCCGTGAGTCACCGATACCGCATGCAAGGGTACGGCTTGATCGTGACGTACGACGGCAGCTACGCCCGGCAGTTCGTCGCAGCGGTCCGCGAGGCGGAACGGATAGCGCTCGCGGGCCGCACCAGCATCACGATCCGCGAGAGACCCGATGCCGCCACGACGACCGTTGATCTCATCCTGGAATTCGCCCGACCCTACTCTTCGAGTGTCGAGACGTCGCCCTCGTCCATGCCCTGCGCCCGGGCCTTGAGCACGCGCCGCATGATCTTGCCCGACCGCGTCTTGGGGAGCCTCTCGACGAAACGCACCTCGGCCGGCCGCGCAATCGGCCCGATTTCGTGGCCGACATGCTGCTTGAGCGTGTCGGCCAACTCGGGCGAAGGCGCGACGCCGGCCTTCAGGATGCAGAAGGCGTGGATGACGCTGCCCTTGATCTCGTCGGGCAGGCCGATGACCGCCGCCTCGGCGACCGACGGGTGGCTGACCAGCGCCGACTCGATCTCGGCCGTCCCCAGCCGGTATCCCGAAACCTTGATGACATCGTCCACGCGGCCGATCACCCAGAAGTAGCCGTCCTTGTCGCGCTTGGCCGAGTCGCCGGTGAGATAGCGGCCCGGGTACTTGCTCCAGTACTGCTGAACGTAGCGGTCGGGGTCGCCATACACGGTGCGGAGCATCGCCGGCCACGGGCGCTTCAGCACGAGGAAGCCTTCTTCGCCGTCGGGCACCGGCTTGCCCGATTCGTCCACGACCTCGGCCTGCTGGCCGAAGAACGGCCGACCGGCCGAGCCCGGCTTGAGCGGCGCCGACGGGACGGGCGTGATCATGAACATCCCGGTCTCGGTCTGCCACCAGGTGTCCATCACCGGGCACCGTTGCTTGCCGACCGTGCGGTGGTACCAGCGCCAGGCTTCGGGGTTGATCGGTTCGCCAACGGTGCCGAGCAGGCGCAGGCAGGAGAGGTCACGGCGGTTGACCCACGCCTCGCCGAAGCGCATCAGGCCGCGGATGGCCGTCGGTGCCGTATAGAAGATGTTGATGCCGTACCGCTCGACCATCTTCCACCAGCGGTCCGGGTAGGGAAAGGTCGGCGCGCCCTCGTACATGAAGCTGGTCGTGCCGAGGATGAGCGGCGCGTACACCACGTAGGAGTGGCCGGTGATCCACCCCGGGTCGGCGGTGCACCACCAGCGGTCCTCTTCCTTGATGTCGAACACGTACTTCATCGTCGTGGCCACCCCGACCTGGTAGCCGCCGTGGGTGTGCACGATCGCCTTCGGCTTGCCGGTGGTGCCGGACGTGTAGAGGATGAAGAGCGGATCCTCCGCGTCCATGATCTCCGTCACGCAGCGGTCGCCGTCGGTTCGCGCGATCGGAAGACCGAGCAGGTCGTGGTACCAGTAGTCGCGCCCCTGCTCCATGACGACCTCGTGGCCCGTGCGCCTCACGACCACGACGTGCTCGACGCAGCCGCACCGCTGGAGCGCCTCGTCCACGATGCTCTTGAGCCGGACGATCTTGCCGTTGAGCCAGCCGCCGTCGGCGGTCAGCACCAGTTTGCTCTGGGAATCCTCGATGCGGCCATGGAGCGCCTCGACCGAGAAGCCGCCGTAGATCACCGAGTGGATCGCTCCGATCTTCGCGCATGCCAGCATGGCGATGACGATCTCGGGGATGCGGCCCATGTAGATAGTGATCCGGTCGCCCTTCCGCGCACCCATGCTCTTGAGCACGTTGGCGAACTGGCACACCTCGCGGTGCAGCGCGTGATACGAGAAGGTGCGCAGGTCGCCCGGCTCGCCTTCCCAGATGAGGGCGAGCTTGTTGCGGCGCCACGTCTTCTGGTGACGATCGAGGGCGTTGTGGACGATGTTGGTCCGGGCGCCGACGAACCATTTGTAGAACGGCCTGTTGGATTCGTCGAGCACCTGTTGCCACGGGGCGTGCCAGACCAGCTCGCGGGCGCGGTCCTCCCAGAACTTCACGTAGTTGGCGTCGGCCTCGGCGCTGAGCGCCTCCCAGTCGGGCACGTGGGCCGCGGAAACGATCTCGGGTGTGGGCAGATAGATTTCGCCGTCGGCGGTGGACCGATCGTCGGCCATGGCAGCTCCTGGAATTGGGGTGAAGCGGTCAGTGTACCACAGGGATCCGTATCGGAACGGATAGGACGGAAAGGGCCGCGTGGAACACCCCCACGCGGCCCATCGTCTTGCCGTGGTCCGGTTCCCGACCACCCCTCGGGAACCGGTCACGATCGTGAGAAGCTAGAACGAGAACCGAGCGCTCAGACGAATCGACCGGGCACCCATCTTGTTGTACGCCTTGCCGTACAGCGGGTTGTCGCGAATCGACGAGGGGTCGTCGGCCTTCATCTGCGCCACGAGTTTGTACGGGTCGAAGCCGGCGAAGAACTTCGCGTCGCCAAAGCCGGCTACGTCATCGCGCCACACATTCTCCCAGTAGTCGGTGACGGTGCTGGCGTTGAGGAGGTTGTCGACGTTCGCGGTGACCGACACCCGGCTGCGCTTGATCCGGAACTCGTGCGAGAGGCTGAGGTTGACCCGAGTCTGGAGCGGCGTTCTCCCCATGTTGCCGCGGCCGGCGAAGAACACGGGCGAGTAGCCTTCCCAGCTCAGGTACGACGACCACGGGATGCCGCTCTGGACGATGCCAAACAACCCGACCGTCGTGCCCCAGGGCAGGTCGTAGAAGCCCTGCGCCTTGAAGACGTGCGGCCGGTCGGTCTTCAGCAGGCCGAACACCCAATTGCCCGTGTCGTCGAAGCTCTGATAGAGCGAGTCGAACGACCGGTTGTTGTTCGGGTCGGTGCGGCCTTCCTCGTCCGACGCCCCGAGGCCCGAGTAGTTGCCCCACAGCCGGCTGTACGTGTAGCTCAGCTCGGCCTGCCAGTGGTCCTTCGTGCGGCGCTTCAGCCGCACTTCCGCGCTGTCATACTTCCGGGTCGCCGGCGGCGTGTGCTTGTCGGGGAAGTCCGGCAGGATGGTGTAGGAGTCGCCGTAGCCGGGGTTGGAGATGAAGTAGAGCTCGCCGAACGGCAGCAGGCGGCCGACGTCCTCGATCGCCTTGATCATCCACTTGTGCACGTAGCGCACGCCGACCGACGTCGTCGGGTTCAGCTCGTGGTCCAGCCCGAACGTGAGCTCACGGGTCTGGTACGGCTTGAGCGTCGGGTCGATGGCGCTGCGCGGCACCCCACTGATGCCGTACTGGACGAGGCGCGGGTCGTTCGCGCTCGAGTTGTACCGCATATCGCGGCTCTTGATGAGCGTGCCGCCGGTGCAGCCGGTCCCGGCCATGCCGTCCGTGCAGTTGATGGTCGGCCAGTTGAAAGTGTCCAGCGTAAAGTAGTAGTCGATCCACTTGTCTGCGCCGAACGATCCCATCGGCAGCGACAGCTTGGTCATGTCGAAGAAGTGACCGTAGCTGCCGTACACCTTCCAGCGGCTGTCGCCCTTCACGTCGTACGCGAAGCCGATGCGAGGCGCGAGCTTGTCGAGGAACCCGAAGTCGATGCCCTTGGCGTCGGACGACTGCGTGTAGGTCGGGACGTGCTCGTTCTCCACGCGAACGCCGGCGTTCACCGTCAGGTTGCGGTTGATCGACCAGGAGTCCTGCAGCCAGAAGCTGTAGTTG
>Ga0209745_1001980_pt1 | contig 11881 bp, 9 predicted proteins | sample BarGraNGADG00312_FD_184495 | JGI IMG/M metagenome (GOLD analysis project Ga0209745, IMG submission 184495) | Arctic peat soil microbial communities from Barrow, Alaska - Barrow Graham LP Ref core NGADG0004-312 (SPAdes) (version 2) | ecosystem: Environmental > Terrestrial > Soil > Wetlands > Peat ... | reverse complement strand
GAGTAGCCCGTCGCGAGCATCATCATGACCTTGCCGGTGGGGCGGCCGGTGACTTCCGTCCGCGCGGTATTCGACGGATTGAGCTGGCTTATCTTCGCCTCGACCTCGCCGGACTGCGCCACGACGGCGTCGCTCTGCGCGCCGGCCTTGGCGATGATGGCCGACTTCTCCGCGCGGCTTTTCTCCAGCCGCTGCTGCCGCGCGCTCGCCTCGGCGCCGGCCTGGTCGACCTCTGTCTTGCTCTGCTTCAGCTCAGTCATCGAAGCCTGCAGCTGCGCCGCCTCGGTCTTTACCTCGCCGATGAGTTGCGAGTCTTTCAGCGCGACCTTGGCGAGCATGTCCCTGCGCTCGAAGAAGTCGTTGACTCCCCTGGAGGATGCCAGCAGCACCAGCGTGCTGGAGCGGCCGTTGATGTACATGCTCCTCGCGCGGGCAGCCAGCGCCTTTCGTTGCGCGGAGAGCTTCGAGCGCTTCTGCGCGATCTGGGGGCCGAGCGACTCGATCTTCGCCCCCAGGGCCTGCGACTTCGCCTGGAGCTGTGAGATCTTGGACTTGCAGGCGTTTATCTCGCTGTCCAGGGTCACGACGTCCTTCACCATGGTGTCGGTCTGGCTGGGTCTGGACGGGGCGGCCTGGGCCAGGGCGCGGCCCGCGGCGCCCCCGACCGTGGATGAAGCCACGACCAGCGAGACCGCCACCAGCAGCGCCGCAAAAGCGAAGCCTGCGCGTATGACACGAAACCCGCCGGTTTTCGGCGGGACCGTTGCGCTCTTATTCTTCCTGTAGTGAGTGCATAACAAATAAATCACCCTTTGGGTGTCGTAGATTATACACACAACCCGCGTTTTCAATCAAGCGTCCTGTGGCTTGGTTAAGCCATTCTTGAACAAGGGGCCCCTTAATATCCCGCTATCATGCCATTATCAGCAGGTCAAGCGTTATTATATCCCCGTTTCAAGCCATTTGTTGCCAAGCAGTCGGAGGAAACACCGTATGCTTGTATTGCTTGCGGGGCGGTGCGGCGCGGTTCGTGTGATAATCGGTAGCGGGCAGGCTTCAGCCTGACCAGACAGCGCATTGGCGCTTCAAACATCGCGGCGGTGGTGCGTCGCGAAGCTATGCACCTCCGGCGAGTGACAGCAGAAACGTGAAGAGGAGTCGACTTGGATCAGGGCGAAAACCGTTATTCGGGCGACATCGAGCGGGCGATCGCGCGTGGCGACATGCAGTACCTGCTCGACGCGCTCGACGACGGCTCGCTCGAGGCCAGGATAATGGCCGTCGAAGGCCTGGGAGAGCTGGGCGGCGAATCGTCTCGCATGGCCCTGCTGCGCCTTGCGCGCGACAGATGGGGCTACCGCCCGCAGATCCGCATCGCGGCGCTCCGGTCGCTTGGCAAGGTGACGGAGACCGCCAGGTACGCCGACCTGCTGGAGGGGTTCATCGCCCGCGAGAACCGCAAGGTCATCGCGGCGGCGCGAGACCTGCTCCGCCAGGTCGACCCTGAGGGCTTCGCGGGGCGGCTCCTGGCGCAGGGCTGCCTCGACCACGCGGCCATCAGGGTCTATGGAAGCAGCCGCGAGGAAGCGGCGGTGGGGCTGCTCGCCTCTTTCCTGGACGAGAGGATGGCGGCCGCCGATCTTTCGAGCCCGAGCCAGTGGGGCAAGGTGTTCGCGGCGGTGCGGGCGCTGGGGAACATCAAGGGTCCCGATGCCGTCCAAGCCCTGAGGAGTCTGCTTGCCTGGCTGGACGACCCGGAGAGGCCCCGGGCGGCTGGCCTGGCGGGACAGCGGCTGGACAAGATCAGGCAGGCGGTGCTTGGTTCCCTGGCGGAGGACGGCGAAGGATAGGCAGGCGCCGACCGGCGAAAAATCGCACGGATTCCGTTGTTATGCCCTGGGCCGGGCGCATATAATACTGGAGTTCATCGGCAGGCAAGGAGGTCAGGTGAAGGCGGTCAGTCTTCCGTCCCGCTCGGTGGGATGGTTCGGAACGAAGAGGCTCTCCAGGATAATGCTCTTCCTGGGGGCGATCCTCCTCGCCGCGCTCATCGTCGGGCTTGCAGGGTACCTGCTGGTCGAGGACATGCTGGCCTTCGGCAAGTTCCCGGCGGGCGTCAGGGTCGTCGGAGTCAGCGTCGCCGGCCTAAACCAGACAGAGGCGCTGGCCAAGGTGAAGCACGACCTGGCCGGGATCGCCAACCGCCCGCTGACGCTCAAGGTGGACCAGGAGAAGCACCAGATCTCACCGGCGGAACTGGGCGTCATGCTCGATTATCCCAAGATGGTCGACGAGGCCTACCGGGCCGCCTGGAAGGTGAACATATTCGAGCGCATGGCCAGGCGCTTCATCAACCGGCCCGGCGAGACCAACGTCTCCATCATCGCCAGTAACGACTCCGGCCGCGTCCAGGGATACCTTGACACGATCGTCAACTCGATCAACCGCTACCCGCACGACGCCTACGTCGACCCGACGTCGGGCAAGCCGCTCATCGCCGCCGCCGCGGACGGCCGCAACACCGACATGGTCGGGCTGCGCAGGGACGTCGACGCGGCGCTGGTGAGGCCCGACCGCACGGTCAACGTGAAGGTGGGGCGCACTCCCGCAGCCGTCAACGACTCCATCTTCGGCAAGATGATCGTGGTCAACGTGGCCGAGCACAAGCTCTCGCTTTGGAACCGGGACAAGCTGGTTATCGAGTTCCCGGTCGCCTGCGGGTCGCCCTCGTACCCCTCACCTCCCGGTGCCTGGAACATCGCACAGAAGCAGCGCAACCCGTCGTGGTCAAACCCCGGCTCGGGCTGGGCCAGTGGCATGCCCGCATACATCGCGCCCGGACCCGGCAACCCACTGGGGACGCGCGCGCTCGCTACCTCCGCGTCGGGCGTGCTGATACACGGGACGCCGTCCTCGTGGTCAATCGGCACCAACGTCTCGCATGGCTGTATCAGGATGTACATGAAAGACGTGGAGCAGCTCTTCGAGATGGTGGACGCGGGCAACCCGGTCTACATCATCAAGGCGTCGGGCGACCCCGGTTTCGACGTGAAGGCCAAGCCGCACTGGAACAACAAGTAAAATACCCGGTGCCAGGCACTTTTCACCCCTTTTTTTTCAACCAACCTTCTGAATTCATGATGAAGGTTAAATAAACAGGGTGAAAAGTGCCTGGCACCGGTTTTTAACTCTCTTCGAGTTTCTCGTCCCAGAGCTTGATGGTGTCCGGACCGCTCTTGCGCGCGTGGTCCAGCGCGATGTGAGCGGTGGCCAGAAGGTCCCCTTCTCCGGCGGCCTGGGGGAAGTTAGAGATACCCGCGCTCACAGTGAGGTTCATCGCCTCGACGTCCTCGGGCACCGGGAACGGGTAGCCGGCGATCTCCGCGCGGAGCCTCTCGGTCAGGCGCAGAGCCCCGAGCCGGTTGGTCTCGGGCAGCAGCAGCGCGAACTCGTCGCCGCCGATGCGAGCCACGAAGTCGACCTCGCGGGTTCCCTTGATGAGGATCGAGGCCATATCGGAGAGCGCCAGGTTGCCCAGCATCTGGCCGCACGCCGCGTTGTACTTGCCGAAATCATCCACGTCGATGACCGCCAGCGAGAGGTTGAGCGTGTACCGCTTCGCCCTCAAGAGCTCCTGCTCCAGCCTGTGCTCGAACTGCTTGCGGTTGTGAAGGCCCGTGAGCGGGTCGGTCACCAGGTTCTCGCCCAGCCGCTCGCTCATCTCGTCCACCTCGATGAGCATGGCCAGGTAGTAGGCGAAGAGCGCCAGCGCCCCCAGGTCGTTCTTGGAGAAGGCGTCCGCCTCGTTCGACCAGAGTACCAGCGCGCCCCGGATGTTGGAGGAGGCCTTGATCGAGACCGACGCCACCGAGGGAGCCTTGGCCCCGGGCAGGAATTCTCCCGGGAAGTCGTTGAACACCTCGTGCTTGCCGCGGCTTATCGCCAGCAGCAGCGGCGAGGCCGGGTCGAGCTTGATGGCCGTGTCGCGAGGCAGGTCGAGGCCCCTCTGCGCCGCGATCGAGAGCGTCGCGCCGGTGACGGAGTGGAGGATGGCTCCGCCGGCCGCGTGCCAGATGGTGGTCGCCTCGGTCAGGCACGCGGTCAGCTTGACCGCGGTAGACGAGGTCCTCGACGTCGGGAAGTAGTCCTCGAGAAGCCTGCGGTACCTGCTGATGATGTCGCCGGTCGCGGGGCCTCTGCGCTCGGCGAGAGGTTGCGCCGCCAGGTGGGTGATGACGTCCCGGCTGATTATCGAAAGCCCGTGTGAGGTCGCGCGCTCGACGACTTCCGCCGGGGGGAGGCCTTTGCCGAGGTATATGACCAGCACGCCCGGAAGCAGCCTTTCCACGGAAGCGAGCTCATCGAAGCGCCGGATACCCCGGCGCTCGAACCACGCCGCCACGGGCCCCTCGGAGGAGCCCACCAGCGACGAAAGCCGGAACGCGGCGTTGGCTCCAAGAGCTTCTATGAGGGGAAGGTCCGCCTCGAGCGGCTCGACGATGATGACTTCTACTGGTTGTTCCAAGCCTGTTCCCCGGTCGATCTGGTGAAAAGATGACGTTCGCAATAATATAACTTTGAGAAAAACCTCGCAAAGATGCCGTTTCTGCAACACAAGCACTTGACGCAGGCTTCCGGATTTTATAGATTCAACTAGCCCTCAAGAGGTTTGATGGAAAACGGGTCGGCTCGTCCGGAACGGACCCTGAAAGTCCCTTGAGGGCAACCTTTTTTCTGGAGGCGGTATGGCGTTCGTCGGCAAGATTGCTTACCTGGTCCTGTTCCCCGGAATTCTCTTCATCCTGCTCGCGGGCATGCTCGCCAGGACCGTCTCGGCGGGCATGGCATCGGCGCTGGCTGGCGGGGAGAGGCGAGGCGCCTCCGCTCCCGCGGCATTCCTGTTGGCGGCTCTGGACCAGGAGGCGATATCGACCGGCGGCGCGCTCAACGCGGTCGTCTGGCTTGCTCCGCCGCTGAAGGCGGTGGCGCTGGCCTGGGTCTCCTGCATCATCTTCGGCTTCTTTCCCGGTGACCTGGTGCTGGTTTTCGCGCTGCTGCTCGTCGCCGGCGGCGCAGACCTTTTCACCGCTCTGCTCTCGCCCAACCCACTGGTGATGCAGCAGGCGTGGGCCGAGGCGGCATCGCTGCTGGCGTGGGCGGTCCCGTTCGCGCTGGTCCTGGCAGCCGTAGCCCTCAGGTCGGGCGAGGTGTCGGTCTCCGGCCTGATCAAGTGGCAGGCGGCCAACGGCGTGCTGCTGGCTTCTTCCAGCGGCGGCGCGACCGCGCAGGCGGGCGGCGCCCTGACGCTCATAGCAGCGCTCTGCGCCGCGGTGGCTCTTGCCCGGTTGCGACCGTTCGGCAGAGGCCGCGCGCCCGGCTCGCCCGGTGGGATCCTAGATGACGTCTCCGGGCCCCCGCTGGCGATGTTCGCGGGAGCCGAGGCGGCCGCGCTATTCGTTCTGCCGCTGGTCATCGTCACGCTTTTCTTCGCCGGGCCCGCCGCCAGCTGGTACCAGGTGGTCTTCTGGGCGCTCAAGGTGCTGGGCATCCTCATCCTGCTACTGCTCCTCGACCTGCTGTCCGCCAGGTCCGGCTCGAGGACCGTTGTCAGGTGGGGCGTGGGAGCGATGGGGCTGATCGCCCTGTTGGGGCTGGTCCTCACCTGGATCGGGGTGTCGGGATGACGCGCTCATGGCTGCCTTCGAGGCGCGTGGGGGTGTTCCACCTGCGGCTGGGGTGCTGCGGCGGCTGTGGCGACCTCGTCGATGTGGTCCTGCGCGACCGGTTCGAGGGAAGGCCGCCGGTGTTCGAGTGCGACTCTCCCAGGCACGCCGGGCTGCTGGTGGTGACCGGGCTGTGGAGCCCGGGCCTCGCCGGGGCGGCGCTGGAGGTCATCGAGCAGGCGCCGGCGGGCAGGAAGTTGATACTCGTGGGAGATTGCGCGCTGGGGCGCGGCCCGCTGCTGGAGTCGGTCAGGGCCGCGTCGGCGATGCCTCCCGGTCTGGAGCAGGACGGCGAGGTCGGTGGCTGCCCGGTCTCCATCAAGACGATATGCGAGAGGATCTCCGATGTCGCGCGCTGAGGTCTCGACGCTGATAGCCATAGTGGTGATACTGCCGTTCGCGGGCTCGCTGGCCGTCGCGGTGCTGGGAGGCGCGGCCCGCTCGCGCAAGGTCATCTCGGCCGTATACGCGATGCTCGCGGCCGGGTTCAACCTCGCCTTGCTGAGCGGGTACCTCCAGCACCCCGCGAGGGCCGGCTGGGGATCGATAAAGCTCTCGGCCTTCAGCTATCCGGTGTTCCTGGTCCTGAACCTTCTGACGGTGGCCGCGATGCTCTACGCGGGCTTCCGGTCGTCCCGCGTCGAACGACCGGGGCTGCTGCTTGCCGCGATTCCGGCCGCCTGCGGCCTGGGCGCGCTGGCGGTGGTCGTCACCACGCTGCTGCCTTTCGTCCTGCTCTGGCTGGGGGTGACCGTGGTCGCGCTCCTGGGGCTGCTGGCGCACGGAGGGGCGGGGCTCCGCGGCCGGTTGCGCGCTTTCACGCCCTGGCTGGTCTCGGACCTGCTGCTGGTGGCCGGCGCGATACTCTGCGCGACCTGGCTGAAGGAGAGCTCCATCCTCATCAAGCCACCGGCGCTGGGCAACGAGACGCAGACCGTCATCGTGGTGGCGCTGTTCCTGGCGAGCGCATTGATCAGGCTGGGGGTCTTCCCACTGCAGGCGTGGATACGTGATCTCACGGCGAGGACCGACCCTTCCTGGAGCTCGTTCTTCCTGGGCTCGGTGAACTTCCTGCTCGCCGGCTTCAGGCTCGTCATCGCCATGACCCTGCTGGGGCGCCTGGTGGCGTCGGACTGGGGCCCGGGCCTTGCCATCTTCTCGCTCTTCTCGGTGGTGCTGGGGCCGGTCCTGGCGCTGAGGAGCTCGTCGGCCGCGGCGTGCGCCTCGGATTTCTACTGCATGCAGTCAGGTTTCCTGCTGCTGGCGCTGGCGCTGTTCTCGCGCCCCGGCCTGGAGGCGGGGCTGTTCATCGCGCTGACCGCACCGCTCGCGCTGACTGCTTTCATGATGGCGACCGGCACCGCGGGTGACCTGCGCGGGACTGGCGTGCTGGGCCAGCAGCGCCTGCCGGTGAGGCTCGCCCCCGCGGCCTTCGCGGTGGCTCTCACCGCCGGGCTCGCCCTGGCGGGCGCGCCGCCCTTTGACGGTTTTATAGGCAAGGCGTTCACGGCGCTTGCCGGCATCGACAAGTCGGGCACCCAGAGGTTCTACATCCTGGCGGCGGCGGCATGTCTGGCCGCGATAGCGGTCGCGCTTGTCGCGTCGGGGCGGTTGCTTGCCGGCAGCTACGCGGCGCAGGCACCGCAGGGCGGGGCGCGCAGGCCGGCCCTCCTGGAGGGACTTACCCCCGTCGGCATATGCGTGGTGTCCCTGATGTTGGGTGCGTTCCCCGGGCTTCTGGTCAGGAACTTCCTCCAGTCGGCCTCCAGGTCGCTGTTCGCTCCTGGCTTCACCGGGCCCGCCGTGGCCTTCAAAGGCGCCGGCGCCGCGGTCACGGGGGCGATGGCTTCCTATGACGCGTGGGGAGCCGTAGTGGCGGCGGCTCTGCTTGCCGTGGCGGGCATCGCGGCGGCGGCCTACTTCATCAGCCGGGCGAGGCACCCGTCGGCGGGAGGCGCGGTCAGGCGAGCGCCGTTCCTCGGCGGGGCGCAGGGCGAGCACTCGATGTCGTGGCCTGTGTTGCTAAGCTGGTTCGCAGTGTCAGGCGGCAGGGGAAGGAGGCGACGGTGAAGGGCAAGCTTCCGCTGGGCCCGCTGCGGGCATCCACGCGCCAGCCGCTGCTGCTGGAGTGCGAAGTCGAGGGCGCGGCGATCACCGCGGCGCGGCTCACGTCGGTCGTCGAGCGGTTCAGCTATGCTGTGGGCTTCGAGGGCGCGAGTCCGGCGGACGGGGCGGCCTTCGCCTCGCACCTGTGCGCGCGCTCCTCAGTACATCTTGCCTGGGCGCTCAGCATCGCCGTGGAGGACGCGTTGGGGATGGAGGTCGCGGCCGAGCACGACGCCATGCGCGTCGCCCTGTCAGAGTGGGCGCGCATCGCTTCGCACCTCGAGGTCGTCTCCGACGTCGCCCGGGCCCTCGAGGACGACCTGGTCTACGGGAGGCCCAGGCGCTACATACGCCGGATTCGCACGGCGTTCGAGGAAGCGTGTGGCAACGCTTTCGGCTTCGGCGCGGTGGTGCCCGGAGGGGTCGCGCTGGCCTCGGCGTCGGCCGCCGCCGACCTGCTCGACGCGCTGGGCGGGGACGGTGAGTCGATCGAGAGGGACGTCGCGTTCTGGGTCCGCAAGCTCTCGCTGTCGAGGGCGAGGCTGACGCGGGGAAGGCTCGATGCTTCCCGGCTCGAAGGCGAGGCCTCAGCCGCGGCTCTGCGGGCGTCGGGGTCTGGACTCGACCTCAGGGCGGGCGAGGCTTCGGGCACGTACGGCCAGTTGGGATACAGGCCGGTGTCCAGGGATGGAGGGACCACGCTGGACCGCACCCTGGTGCTGCTGGCAGAGATCAAGACGTCCATCGGGCTCATCAGGAAGGTGCGGGAGTCGGCGTCAGGCTGTGACGGCGCACCCGGACCGGTGTCCCTCAGGAAAGGCACCGGGGCCGGGGCGGTCGAATCGCCCCACGGAGCGGTCGACTGCAGGGTGTTCATCGATTCGGAGGGTAAGATAATAAGAGCCAGGCTCACCAGTGACGCCGATCTGGTGGCGGACCTCGCCGGGCGCGCCATGGAAGGGGTGCCCTTCGAGGACGCGGCGGCGGCGATGGTCTCGCTCAACCTGTGCTCCTGCTGCATGGGACTGGGCGGCCGCGAGCGCGGCGCCGGCGGAGAAGAGTGACGGAGGAGAGGGCGATGGATCTCGAGAGACTGATCAGCCTCGCGAGGGGTGCGGAAGAGGTAGACCTGCTGCTGACCAACTGCCTGCTGGTGAACGTGCTGTCGGGGAGGGTCCATCACGCTTCCATAGCCATGGTGGGCGGCCTGGTGGTGGGGCTCGACAAGGATTACCCGGCCCGCGAGACCGTCGACCTGGGAGGCGGCTACGTCGCTCCCGGCTTCATGGACGCGCACGTCCACCTGGAGAGCTCGATGCTGACGGTGGGTGAGTTCGCGCGCGCGGTGGTCCCCCACGGCACGACCGCGGTCGTCACCGACTGCCACGAGATAGCGAACGTCATGGGAAAGGCCGGCATCGAGTACATGCTCGAGTCCGCGCGGGGCTCGACCCTGGACGTCTACGTCATGCTGCCGTCCTGCGTCCCGGCGACGCCGCTCGAGACATCGGGCGCGGTGCTGGATGCTGACGCGCTCGAGCTGCTCAGGGACCTGCCGGAGGCCATTGGCCTGGGCGAGTTCATGAACTTCCCGGGTGTAATAGCGGGCGACCCGGCGGTGCTGGCGAAGCTGGCGCTATTCCAGGGCATGCCCATCGACGGCCACGCGCCGGGACTCTCCGGGAAAGACCTCTCCGCCTACATCATCGCGGGGCCCGACTCGGACCACGAGTGCGTGACCGCGATGGAGGCGGAGGAGAAGCTGCAGAAAGGCATGTACGTGTTCATGCGCCAGGGGACCAGCGCCAGGAACCTGCTCGACCTGCTGCCCGCGATGAACGCGTCCAACAGCAGCCGCTGCTGCCTGTGCGTTGACGACATGCACCCCGACCAGCTCATGGCCAGCGGGCACATCGACGAGCTGGTGAGGATGGCCGTGGGCGCCGGTGTCTCGCCGCTGACCGCGATACAGATGGCGACGATCAACACCGCCAGGCGCTTTGGCCTGGCCGCCAGGGGCGCCGTGGCGCCGGGTTACATCGCCGACCTGGTGGTCCTTGACGACCTCGAGTCGCTCCAGGTGCAGGCTGTCTTCAAGGGCGGCCGGAAGGTGGCCGAGCGGGGGGAGCTGATCCTGGAGGCCGGGGAGGCAGCGGAGGCCGGCTCGACTTTCAACGTGGCGGACTTCGGCCCGAAGCGGCTGCGGCTGGAAGGCGTTGGGCGGGCCAGGGTCATCGGGGTCGTCCCGGGACAGCTGGTGACCGAGTCGCTCCTCGAGGACGTCGAATTCGATGGGGGAGCGGCGCGCACCGACCCGGGCAGGGACATCCTCAAGATAGCGGTGGTTGAGCGGCACAAGGGGACCGGCAACGTCGGGGTGTCGATGGTGAGGGGCTTCGGGCTCGGCTCGGGGGCGCTCGCCTCCAGCGTCGCCCACGATTCTCACAACATAGTCGCGGTCGGCTGCAGCGACGAGGAGATCGTCGTCGCGGTGGAGAGGATCATCGAGATGGGCGGGGGCCAGGTGGTGGTGGACGGTAAGAAGGTGGTCTCGTCGCTGGCGCTGCCGATCGGCGGCCTGATGTCGCCGCTTCCCGCGCCTGAGGTGGCGGCGAAGGTGGACGAACTCAACAGGAGCGCCGCCGCGCTGGGCTGCGCCATCGCCGACCCCTTCATGACCATGAGCTTCCTGGCGCTGCCGGTGGTACCGTCGCTGAAGCTCACCGACATGGGGCTGGTCGACGTCGAAGCCTTCGCCTTCGTCTCCCCCTTCAGTTAAAAACCGGTGCCAGGCACTTTGCCCCCCTATTTTTCAACCAACCGTTTGATCTTCCGATGAAGGTTAAAAAAACAGGGTGAAAAGTGCCTGGCACCGGTTTTTAACTCAGTCGGGGGGGAAGGCCAGCAGGTCGTCGCGGCCGAGCTCCGCCAGCACGATCCTGTAGTTCTTGTAGAACGGCTTGAGCATCGGCAGAAGTCGCATCGCCTTTGGTATGGGACCCTTCGCCTTGATCTGCCCTCGCGTGATCGCCGCCATCAGGTTCAGCTTCTGCATCCAGAACAGGTGCGCGGTGAAGCCTTCCATGGTCATGGTGATCACAGGTACCAGGTCCGTGTCGCCGGTGGAGATCACCAGGGGATCGACCGTGCAGTCCACCGTCACACAAGGGACGACATCGGGTCCCCAGCGCTCCTCGTCGGTGTACTTGAACTGCAGGATGAGCTTGGAGGCCTGGAGCTTATTGGCGAGGGTCTCGTCGGACAGTGTCAACCGGGCGACTTTCTCCGCGATCTCGTACATCTCTTCGGGAGAAACGTCTGGACGGTCGGCCTTGTTCCACTTCGCCATGGCTCGAGCTCCTTTCCGACACGGGATGTACGCTGCGCAATTTTAGCATAACTGGCATTTGGCCAGCCCTTGCGCTACGCTCAATGTATTGCCGGAAGGAAGCCGCTCACAGTTCGCCAATACCCTTGTAGCCGCACTCGTGACGATTCGTTCCTTGATGCCATGAAACTGTTCAAGAGACGCACAGAAAAGGGCGAGGCCCTCTTCAAGACAGAAGAGGAGCCGGAGAAGGACGCAGCCGAAAAGACCCCCGACGCGGGCGAGTCAACTTCACCGCCAGTCCTTGATAAAGCAACCGAGCTGAAAGCGCCCGAGGCCTCCGCCGAAGAAGGCAAGCCCGAGACGGCGCGCCGGGACCGTGCCGACGACGAGGGTTTCTTCGACCTGGATGCCGACGAGGTCGCGGACTACCGCCCGGCGGGCGTGATCGTCGCCGCCCGCAAGCCGCTCAACCTGCTGCCGGCGCTCAAGATACTCGTGCTGATCGCGGTCGTGGGCGGCCTGATCACCGGCCTCGTCTTCATCTGGCCCTCGTCGATGGCGCGGGTGCCCAGCCTGGTGGGCCAGCCGCTGACCGACGCGATGGAGATCGCGCGCGCCAAGGGCTTCGACCCCGCGGTGCGCGCCTGGAAGTTCTCCGAGACCCACTCCGACGGTGTCATCCTGGCGCAGGACCCCAAGGCGATGGACGTGCTGGAGAAAG
>Ga0209745_1001979_pt1 | contig 11893 bp, 10 predicted proteins | sample BarGraNGADG00312_FD_184495 | JGI IMG/M metagenome (GOLD analysis project Ga0209745, IMG submission 184495) | Arctic peat soil microbial communities from Barrow, Alaska - Barrow Graham LP Ref core NGADG0004-312 (SPAdes) (version 2) | ecosystem: Environmental > Terrestrial > Soil > Wetlands > Peat... | reverse complement strand
GACTCGAGCCAACGCCCTATCAGTCATCTACCCTGCGGCGATCGGAGCCCCTGGATACGGAAGATTGGGTCATAAGCGTTTCCAAACCTGCTTCGCGATAAGTAAGTTCGCCCAGCTCTCCCACGCTTCCGCCCGTAACCTCCACTCCCGCGCCATCGGTAACCAGAGTGGAAGGTGGTTATGGGCATCGACGACATCAAGGCACCCCGGCGGCCGGCACGGGATTTGCTGATCGACGCCATGACTGAGAGGGAAGCCTTCCAGACAGCTGTGGTGGCCGGCCAAGTCCATGTATCGAACGTAGCCAGTTGCCTGCCCCGTGCTCAGTCAACTTCATCAACCGTAGGAGTGTCGTGCACCGGCTCGGTCCCGGCCTCGTCCTTTCGTCTCGTTACCGCCTCCTCGAACTGGTGGCGTCCGGCGGAATGCGCCAGGTCTTGGCGGCCACGGACGCGGTGCTCGAACGGAAGGTTGCCGTCAAGGTCACGCACCCGCAGGAGCAGCAGCAGGCTGTGACTGAGCGGTTCAGGGCAGAGGCGAAGTACGCCGCGCAGCTCAGTCATCCCAACATCGTGGAGGTCTTCGACTTCGGCGTTCATGACGGCCTGACGTTCCTGGTCATGGAGTTCATCGAGGGACCTACACTGGCGCAGATGCTTGCTGCCAACGGACCGTTTGGCGCTGACCAGGTCCGCGCGATCCTGTTGCACTTGGCTGGGGCGCTTGCTCTAGCTCACGAGAACGGGGTGATCCACCGGGACCTCAAGCCGGCAAATGTGATCATCTCGCCTGACGGTTTCGCGAAGCTGATGGACTTCGGCATCGCCAAGGATGTCGACGCCCAATCCCGCAATCTGGCTGGCGATGTCCTCGGGACGACCTACTACATCAGCGCGGAGCAAGCCCTTGGCCACGTCGAGACGCCCCGAAGCGACTTGTGTTCTCTCGGGGTTCTGGGCCACGAGCTCCGCACGGGAGCCAAGCCATTCGACCGTGGCACACCCATCGCCACGGCACTGGCACACGTCACGGACCCGCCCCCACCGTTGCCTCTTGGCGTGGCTGCCGATCTGGCCTCGCTGATCACAGCCTGCCTGGCGAAAGATCCGGGCGAGCGGCGCGCTTCGGCCACCGACGTGGCCCGCGGGTTGACGCCGGGCGAGCCTGCGCTGGTCCCGCTCGTCCTACCCGAGCAGCCCTTGGAGGGGTCTGCCGCGACGCCTGATCCAGGCGCCCAAGCTACCCTGGCTCCCACCCAGCGTTGGCACCCATGGCCAGTCGCGGCGAGCTAACAAGAGGACTCACCATGGTCGACGAACGCTCATCGGCGCCAACCGCCATAAGGTCCCAGCTCGGCGCGGTCGGATCCTGCCGCATCCTGGCGTACTCGACCATGCCCAGTCGCATCCCGGCCAGCGGGGGTACTGGTCCGACGAGACGGGCCTCGTGCGGTCCGCGTCTGGAACGTTGCCTGAGCGTTCCATCTGTCTTTGGGGGGAAAATATGGTGTCCATGGATAGCGCCTTGACTGCTCCGCCAACGGGTCCCGAGCAGCGAGGGGATGGCGGGGACGGCGTCTCTCCTGCCGGGCAACTGGCCGTGGTGGTGAATCCGTCAAAATTCGACGACCTGAAGGCTGTGAAGGCCAGCGTCGCGAAGGTCTGCCAGGAAGCCGGCTGGGAGGAGGTGCTGTGGTATGAAACCAGCACGGAGGATCCGGGTGAGGGCCAGGCTCGCCAGGCATTGGCCGACGGCGCCACGGTGGTGTGTTCGCTGGGTGGGGACGGGACGGTCCGCAGTGTGGCGAGTGCCCTGGTCGATACCGGTGTCGCACTCGGTTTACTGCCCGGCGGTACGGGGAACCTGCTGGCGCGCAATCTAGGGCTTCCCGTCGACGATGTCCCGGCGGCCTTGGAGGTGGTGCTCACCGGCACCACCCGCAGGGTGGATGTGGGTGCCGTTTCCTGGGACGAGGACGCGGAGGAGATCTTCCTCGTCATGGCCGGTATGGGGATGGATGCCCGGATGATGGGTGATGCTGACGAGCGGATCAAGAACGCGGTCGGCTGGCCGGCGTACCTGCTGTCGGGGGTGCGGGCGGTCTTCGATCCGGGATTTGCCGTCCGCGCGTCGACCCATGACCAGCAAGCCACGAGCCACCGTGCGCGGATGGTGGTGGTGGGAAACTGCGGCCAACTGGCCGGTGGCCTGGAGCTGATGCCAGACGCCCGGCTGGACGACGGCCAACTCGATGTCGTGGTGGTTGCCCCGCACGGGGTAGTGGGGTGGTTTGCCGTGCTACACGACCTGGTCACTGCCCGCCGCAGTGACCATCGCGACCTACGGCGCTTTGCCTCCGACTCCATCGACGTCATCACCGAGCGTCCGATCCTTGCAGAGCTGGACGGCGACGCCGTCGGGCCGAGACGTCGGATGGCGACCCGCGCTCGTCCCGGTGCGCTCCTGGTGAAGGTCCCGACAGCCAAGCAAGGGTAATGGCGCCATGAGCCTCCTGAGCCGTTACCGGGACGATGAGTCCGCACCAACGCTCATCGGCGCCGGACGAGACCTGATCGTCCGTGCCCTCCTGCCAGCGCTGGCACTGTGCGCGGTCGGCCTCGGGATGGGCTGGGTGCTGATCGGACCGATCGGCGCCTCGACGGGCGAGGACCAGGTCAGCGTGCTAGCTCAATCGGGACGCACCCCCACCCTCGACGCGATCGCCCGGATCGTTTCGGAGATCGGGTCAGTGAACGGGAACGCGATCATCTGCATCCTCGGGGTAGCGCTGGTGTGGGCGCTCACCCGTCGATGGTGGCTGGCTGCCCTGCCCGCGCTGGCACTCGCGTTGCACGTCATGGTCCACATGACAACCTCGACCATCATCGCCCGGCCCCGGCCCGCCGTCGAAACCCTGGACATCGGCCAGCCCACCGCCAGCTTCCCGAGTGGCCACATGGGCGCCACGACCGCACAACTGCTCGTCCTGGTGTTGTTCCTATGCCAACTCGTGCAGAGCCGCGCCTGGCGGGCAGTCATCATCGCTGTGGTGACCGGCTACCTGCTGGTGCTCGGGTGGTCCCGGGTCTACCTCGGGATGCACCATGTCAGCGACGTCCTCTGGGGCGCCGTCAACGGGGTGGCCTGCGGACTGATCGCCTGGCTGTTCCTTCGTCGCACCGCCGAGCCGGCCCACCGAGGCCAGTAATCAGGTCCTTGCCCGCCGCGCGCGGCTGAAGGAGTACAGGCCGAAGGCTGCGAACCCGGCCGCCACGAGGACCACCACCAGCTGGCCCCACGGCAGCGACACCATGGCGTGCAGCGCGCCGTCCAGGCCCTGCGACTTCGACGGCTGATGGGTGAGGCCGGCGGTGACCAGGCCGACGCCGACAGCGATCAGGGCCACACCCTTGGCGATGTAGCCGACCTTGCCAGCCATGAGGATGAAGCGGCTGGGGGTACTCGCCAGGTCGCTGCGGAACCTTTCGGTCCACCCCTTGAAGATGTGGTAGCCACCGATTCCGGCAACCGCTATCCCGACGACAACGACGAGCACCGGCCCGAACGGCAGGTCCATGAGGGTGGCTGTCGCATCTTTCGCCTGTGCCTGCCCGGACTTGCCAACACCCATCAGGAACAACACCGCCGACCATGCCAGCGCAAGATAGATGAAAGCCTTCGCCGCTGCTTTGACGCGATCGCCCGTGTCAGGTCCACGCACACACTCGCCCACCTGCCACACGGCGAGTAGCACGAAGGCGACCACGATCGCCACCAGCACGACCAGGCCCAATGGGTTGCCGGCCACCAGCGCCATCGCGCCCGAGGGGTCCGCCTTCGCCCCCGTCCGACCGAACGCGACCTGCAGGCCCAACCAGGCGATCAACAGATGAAGGAACCCGTTGACGGCATACCCGGCGCGCGCGCCAGCATCCACCACCCGGTTGTCGACCACATCCCCGGCAACCCTCGACAGCTTGCCGGGCGCTCCCGATCCATGATCGCCCGCCCCGCCTGATGCAGCCACACCAAACCTCCTCGCCTCGACTTCAGATGTACCCGAATTGTTCGCCCCCGACACGGAAGGCGGAAACGGGAACCAGCAGGTTCACCCCGCAACTGTCAGACCACCCTCGACCAGGAGTCCGCTAGGCGGTGATTGGGTAACGTTGCGTCCATAGGACGAGAGGAATCGCGCGGATGCTGGCACTCGAAAGCCCTATCGCCAAGGCCGTCCGCAGCGTCCGCAGCTACATGGGCGCGAACGCGGCGCTGCTGGTCAGCGCAGCCGTCGGCGCGGCGGCCTTCGCCCTGCTGATCACCTTGAGCGCTGACGTCTACGAGGCGGTGACGATCGGCAACGGCGTTAGCGGGCTGGATCGTCCAACACTGGACCTGGCGATTTCCCTACGCACTCCCGCCGGGGAACGATGGGTGACCGCGTTCACCAATGTCGGTGGCACCATTCCCATGGTCTTCATCGCACTGACCCTCACCGCAGCCATGTACGTGCGCTGGCGGCGGCGATCGATCCCCTTGATGATGGTGATCGCCGCGGCCGGCTCGCTGATCTTCACCGGCGTCGGGAAGACCGTGGTCGGCCGGGCTCGCCCGCCGCTCGCGCTGGCCGTGCCGCCCTACGAGTACGCACCCTCCTTCCCCTCCGGTCACACGCTGAACAGCACGGTCATCGCCCTGATGCTTGCCTACCTTGCCTGGTGGCTGTCCGGAAGCCTGTGGGTCCGCGTTATCTGCCCGGTCCTCGGAGCCGCGTGGGCGGCGGCGATGGGGCTGAGCCGCGTCTACTTGGGCCATCACTGGATCACCGACGTGATCTTCGGCTGGCTGTTCGGGCTGGCCTGGCTCGCCCTGCTGATCACCGTCCACCGCATCGTGCTCAGGCTCGATCGCCGCGACCGGCGGGTCATCGAGCACGGGGGCGTTCCGGACCAGCCACCCGAAAAGGCCATCGAGCCCGGCGGCGGCCCCGAACCCGCCCCTCCCAACAGTCCGCCACCGCAGTAGCAACGTGTCGCGCCAACAGAGGTCGACTCCGATCCAGCGGATCGCGTTGAGCCCCGAACTGCGGATCATCCTGTCCAACACGACAGAGGCCGGCATCACCTACTCTGAGGACGACCTGGCGGCCCGCCCGCCCGCGTCCTTCCCCGCCCAGGTCGCCCAACTCCATGACCATGCCCGGAGACACATCCATGGCCACCGCCGACCAAGTCATCAGACTCGCCGGCGGCGGGTCGGCCCGAGTGGATCGCTAGGGCCCTGCCGTGAACCTGGGTGAGGGCCAGACACAGCCGGGCAGAGCCCCTGCGCACCGTCCGGGAGTTCCTCACCCGACACGGGCACCGCGTGGTGCTGGCGCCCAGTCGCGGTGCCCTTCGCGCCCAGATCAGCGATGTGGACGCGATTGTCACAACCTCCGAGCACTACACCTTGATCGGGCCGAGCACCTGGAGTCGTGGCCGGGTGCACGACGTCGACCACCAGTCGTGGAGTTCTTCGTCAAGGGTGCGGTCGCTGGCCTCGATCCGATCGGTGATGGCCAGCGGGACCTATTGCTAAGGGCCCGGTCCTGGCGTGGCGACTGATGCCGCACGCACCGGTCTCGGGCGCGACGCCGACCTCAAGGTCGCCGTCCGCCAGGCCGTCCGGGAGGTCATCCGGGACGCCTCTGGCTCCCTGGCCGACTGGCCACGCTTCCGCGTCCAGCTGCTGCGCGAGCACCGCGAGATCCTCGACGCGATCACGACAGGCGATGCGTCCGCTGCGGCGTCCCGGATGGAGGCCCACATCCGCGGTGCCTACGCCATTCTGGGAATTCCTGGCGGACCGCACGCCTGAGGTCCGGCTGCCGCGTGGAGGGGTACGTCCACGTGGCAGCCGGCATGGCGAGGCGTCCCATGAGCTGGGGCGAGGACGCCCGCCACATCCTCGAGGCGCCCGGCATGCGCGGCCAGGCTCGAGGAGCACCGGATCAGGCCTCAGGCAGCCACACCCGCATGGTGCACAGTCCGGCCTGCCCCCAGTCGTGGTACGGAACCAGGGCGAGTGACTCCCCCACCTCCGGGTCCCGGACGGCAGCGCCGTCATAGGGCCACGGCTGTTCTGCGACCGGCAGCCATCCGGCGCTGACGACGACGCGGCCGTCTGCGTAGCGCGGCGCAGTCGCTGTGCTGACGATCAGCCGGTCGAGGTCGGCGCCCGAGTCGGCCGGTAGCTCTGCGCAGTACACCAGCGGTCCGCGCTGCACGGCAACGCAACCGCGGACGGCGTCCACCCGCGGGTCGGCGTGCAGGAAGCCCGCGACCATCGGCAACGCGAGTTCGACGACGTCGCCGGCCTCGAAGGCCGAGGTAAGCTGCGCGACCGATCCCGTCACAGCGGTCGCCCGGGTCTCGCCCGAGGCGGTGCGGTGGGTGAGGATGGCACCCTCGGCCCAGGCGGGCACGCGCAGGCTGAGCGTCCACGGCCGGGCGGTGGACTCCAGAACCCGCACCGTCACGGTTCCGGAGTAGGGGTAGGTGGTCTCGACCTCGAGGGCCACCGGCGTCCCGTCGCGCAGGCTCGTCGAGATCGAGCAGGCGGCGTACTGGTGCAACTGGAGGCCGTCGTCGTCCACGGTTGCCAGCAGCCCGGCAAGGCTGGCCAGCGTCCGCGCGATGTTCGGCGGGCAGCAGGACACGTTGAACCACGGCGCCCGCAGGCTGGAGAAGGCTCTCGGGGACGCGACGTCCGGGTCGGGCATCTCGCCGGGCGAGCGGCGGTGCAGTGTGTTGGTGTAGAAGAACCGGTCGCCCTCACGGGAGACGGCAGCGGCGACGACGTTGAACAGCGTGCGCTCGATCAGGTCGGCGTACCCGCCACCGCCGGTGGCGAGCAACAGCCGCCAGCTGAACATGATCGACGCGATCGATGCGCAGGTCTCGGAGTAGGACCTGTCGGGGGGCAGTTCCCAGTCCTCGCCGAACGCCTCGTCCTGGTAGTGCGAGCCCTGGCCGCCGGTCAGGTAGGTGCGGCGCGCCACCGTGCGGTCCCACACCCGGCGCAGCGTGGCGAGGAGTCCGGCGTCGCCGGTTTCGACGGCGACGTCGACGGCACCGGCTGCAAGGTAGTTGGCGCGCACGGCGTGGCCGCGCTGCACGGTCGCCTCGCGAATCGGCAGGTCGTCCTGGAAGTAGCCGCGTCCCCACTCGGGCTCCGGCAGGACGTGGTGGCCGCGCCGCTCGATGAACAGCCTCGCCTGGTACAGGTAGCGCTGCTCGCCGGTCACCCGGCTCAGCTCTGCAAGGCCCACCTCGACCTCCGCGTGCCCGCACACCGACTGGATCCCGTCCTCACCGAACACCCCGCAGACCAGGTCTGCTGCGCGGCGGGCAATGCCCAGCAGGCCGTCGTCGGCGCCGGGCGCCGTCCGCTCCCTCGCCACGGCGGCCTGGAACAGGTGGCCGAGGCAGTACAGCTCATGGCCCCACGACAGGTCCGACCACCGGGCGGGCTGCCCGGCGCGGCCGAAAGCCGTGCTCAGGTAACCGTCGGGCTCCTGCGCGGCGGCGACTCGGGAAACGAAACTCCGGAAGGTCGCCTCCAAGCCGGCGTCGGGGCTGCGGCCGAGTTCCCAGGCGGCCGCCTCGAGGAACTTGTAGATCTCGGAGTCGGCGAACTCCCGTCCCTTGCGGCCCTCCGGGAGGCGTCCGGCTGCGGCGAGGTCGTAGTTCCCGATCCAGCCTTCGCGCTCCAGCCAGTGGGCAATGTGCGGCAGGGTGGCGGCCGCGTTGGTCTGCTGGCGCTCGGCCCAGAAGCCGCCGGTGATGCGCACCTCTTCCAGCCCGAGGGGACGCAACCGGCCCGTGCTCGGGTGGACGGGGGTGGCCGGGACGCGCGTGGTCAACATGTGATCAGCCCTTCAGAGCGCCCGACATGAAGCCGCGCACGTAGTGACGTTGGAGGAGGAGGAAGAGGATGCAGCAGGGCAGCGCGAGGATGACCACGCCCGCCTCTGTGGCGCCGTAATCGACGATGCCCTGCACCTGCACCCGCAGGTTGGCGATGGCAAGGGGCAGCGTCATCCGGTTGGAGTCGTTGATCAGGATCAGTGGGGCCATGAAGTCGTTCCAGGCCGCGAGGAAGGCGAAGAGCCCGACGGTGATCAAGCCCGGCTTGACCGCAGGCACCAGCACCCGCCAGAGCACCGCGAAGGTGGAGCAGCCGTCGACCAGTGCCGCCTCGTCGAGTTCCTTGGGGACCGATTCGAACGAGACCCGCATCATGAAGATCGAGAACGGCAGCTGGAACATGGTCAGCACCAGCGCGACCCCCACCAGCGAGTTCTGCAGGCCGACCCGGGTGAGCAGCACGTACAGCGGGATCAGGAGGGTGGCGTACGGCACCATCAGGATGGCGAGCGTGACCATGAACAGGATGTCCTTGCCGGGGAAGGTGAACCGGGCGAACGCGTAGCCGCCGAGGCCGGAGATCAGCAGGGTGAGCACGACCGTGAGCAGTGAGACGAAGGTCGAGTTGTAGACGTAGGTCCAGATCCCGGCCTGGTAGTTGGCAAGGGTGATGTAGTTCGCGAAGCCGTAGCCCTCGGACTGGGCGGTGCCCGCCCGCGGTGATACCGAGGCCACCGTGGTCCAGACCAGCGGGAAGAGGAACAGGATTGCCAGCCCGCCGGTGAGGACGTAGTACGGGGTGCGAACGACGCCACGAAGCAACGGCGACGGCCGCCGGCTGGGCGCTGCCGGGCGTGCGGTGAGGGTTGTCATCGGAATCACTCGTCCTTGTCCTTGGCGAAGGCGCGCAGTTGCACGGCGTTGATGACCACGAGTGCGACGAGGGCGATCACGGAAAGGGCACCGGCGACACCGAGGTCGTTCTGGCCCTGGAAGGCGACGCTGTAGATGAGTTGCACGACGGTGATCGTGGAGTTGTCGGGACCGCCCTTTGTGAGGATGTAGAACTGCTCGAACGCGAGCAGCGATCCGGTGACGCACATCACGGTGGTCAGGGCGAGGGTCGGTTTCAGCAGCGGCAAGGTGATGTGCCGGAAGGTCTGCCAGACCGACGCTCCGTCGGTGCGGGCAGCCTCGAACACGTCGGTCGGGATGCCCTGCAGGCCCACCAGCATCAGCAGCATGTAGAAGCCGGCGTAGCGCCACACGATCAGGAAGGTGGTGGACAGCAGCGCCATGGTCGGCGTGCCGAGGAAGGAGAACCCGAACTGCTGCATCGTCTCGGCGAACGGGCCAGCGATCGGCGAGTACAGCACGTAGAACAGCAGGGACGCCGAAGCGAGCCCGAGCGCGCTGGGTAGCAGGATCGAGGTGCGCAGGAAGCCCTTCCAGCGGCTCGACTCCTGCACGAGGAGGCCCAGGCCCAGCCCGATCAGGATCAGGAGGACGGTGGCCAGCATCGTGTACTTCAGGGTGAACACCACAGAGTCGGCGAAGAGCCGGTGGGTGAAGGCCTTGGTGTAGTTCGTGGGGAAGTTCCAGCCCTGGTTGCCGGACAGCAGCGGCCACTTCGAAGCCGACATCTGCAGCACGAGCAGCAACGGCAGCACGAACAGCCCGATCACGAACATGGCGTTCGGCAGGGCGTAGCCGGCGCCGCGCCAGGAGTTCCGCCGGCTGGCACGCGAAGCCCCCGGGGTTCGGGAGCGTGCGCCGGCACGGATGGCGGCCGTTGGTGCGGACATGGTGGAGCCTTTCTGGTGCGGGAGGAGCGTTGCGGTTGCCGGGCGCTGGCGGGCGCCCGGCAACCGTGCGATCACTGCTGAGCCAGGACGGCCGTGATCTGCTCGTTGTCCTTGTCGACGGCGTTCGCCTTGTTCAGGACCTGGTTGCGCACCATCGTCACCCACGGGCTGCCGACGGCGTTGTAGGCCTGCTGGAAGTTGAGCGCCACCGGGGTGCCACCCTTGGCAGCGACCTCATTGATGGTCACGACCCGCGGATCCTTCGCCGAGAACTCGTTGTTGGCAAGGTCGCCGCGGGAGACCGCGTCGTTGTCCTTGGCCAGCACGCCCACCTGGGCATCCTCGCTCATCATCCAGTTCAGGAAGTTCACGGCCTGGGGGGACTTCTGGGAGTCCTTGGAGATGCCGATACCGTCGCCGCCGACGAAGGTGGAGGCTCCGCCGTCGACCCCGGGAATGCCAGCAACGCCGACATCGAACTTGGTGGTCGAGGACAGCAGGGTTGCCGGGTAGAACATCAGGCCGACCTTGCCCTCGGTGAAGCCGGCGGTCCACGTCGGTCCGGCCTCGTCCTTGGACGACGGCAGCACAGCGCCGGATGCCCACAGGTCGGCCCAGGTGTCGTAGATCTTCTTGGCGTTCGCACCGTTCAGCAGGGACGCGGTGCCATCGGCGTTCATCGGCTGGTCACCGGAGGCCCATATGCTCGGGAACCAGGTGAACACCAAGCAGCCGCCGCAGTTCAGGCCCGTTGCGGTGCCGTAGACGCCCGGCTTCTTCAGGTCCTGGATCTTCTTGGCATCGGCGGCATACTCGGCCATCGTCGAGGGCGCCTTCTCCGGGTCTAGCCCGGCCTCCTTGAACAGGTCCTTGTTCCAGAACAGCATCGACAGGTCGAGCACGAACGGCAGCACGTACTCCTTGCCGTCGGAGGTTCCCGCAGCCAGGTGTCCGGCGTTGATGCTGCTCTTGAAGGGCATGGCGTCGATGTTGGCCGTGAGGTCCTTGAACAGGCCCTGCTTGATCCAGTTCGGCACGTACACGATGTCGGCGGCGAACAGGTCGGGCAGGCTGTTGGAGCCTGCGGCCGCGCCGACCTTCGCGACGTAGTCGTCGTTCGGCACGACGGTCAGTTGCACCTGGTTCTTGTGGCTGGCGTTGTAGGCCGCAACCAGCAGCTTCGCCTGCTTCTCCAGGGGTGCCCTGGTCCACAGGGTGAGGCTGGCCCCGTCATCGGTCCCGCTGGCACTGACCGAGGCGGCGGTGGATGCTGACGGGGCTGGGGTGTTCCCGCCACAAGCGGCCAGGCCAAGCGCCATGGCGCCCGCCGCGGCCAGTCCGACGAGACTCCGCGCCCGTCGATTCCTGAAGATACGCATCGTTTGAGCTCCTTGCTCTTCCTTGAGCGGGTTCCCCGGCGGAACCCCCATCCGCGTCGGGTCCGGCAGGCGATGCCCGAAACGTCCGAAACCCTTTTCGGGAACTCTACCTAGGGGATGAATGAGCGTCAAGGGAGTTCGTCAGGTATCGTTTTAGTAACGACGGGAGGAGCCGGCCATGCACCAGGGACAGCCCGCATCGACCTACCCCGCCACGCTGAGCGAAGTGGCGAAGCTGGCCGGGGTGTCGGTGTCGACCGCCTCAAAGGCGATCAACGGCCGCGGCGACGTAGCAGAGGAGACCCGCCGGCGCGTGGTCGAGACCGCCGACCGGATCGGCTTCACCCCCAACCAACTGGCCCGCAGCCTGCTCGCCGGACGCACCGGAACCGTCGGCCTGCTCACCAGCGACCTCGAGGGACGCTTCGTGCTGCCCATCCTGATGGGTGCAGAGGACGCCTTCGGCGCCGGCCAGGTGAACGTCTTCCTCTGCGACGCCCGCGGCGACGCGATCCGCGAGCAGCACCAGCTGAAGGCCCTGCTCAACCGCCGGGTGGACGGCATCATCGTCGTGGGCCGCCAGACCGACCCGCGCCCGTCGCTGGGGCACGGGCTCCCCGTGCCGGTGGTCTACGCCTACGCCCCGTCCGAGGATCCCACCGACATCTCCCTCACCCCGGACAACGAGGCCGGCGGACGTCTGGCCATCGAGCACCTGCTCGCATGCGGCCGCACCCGGATCGGGCACATCACCGGCGATCCGACCTACGCGGCGGCGCACGATCGCGCCCTGGGCGTG
>Ga0209745_1001978_pt1 | contig 11901 bp, 11 predicted proteins | sample BarGraNGADG00312_FD_184495 | JGI IMG/M metagenome (GOLD analysis project Ga0209745, IMG submission 184495) | Arctic peat soil microbial communities from Barrow, Alaska - Barrow Graham LP Ref core NGADG0004-312 (SPAdes) (version 2) | ecosystem: Environmental > Terrestrial > Soil > Wetlands > Peat... | reverse complement strand
AACCGTTAGAAGTCCTTCGATGATCAAGCGGCCCGTGCCTCTTACGTTGACGACGCGCCGAACCCCGTCAAAGCTCACCTATTGGCGCACTCTCTAAGTACATGAGCCAATCGGCAGGCAAGCCAGTTCCGGGTCCAGCCCCGCCCAGCGGCCTTCGGGTCTTGGTCGTGGACGACGAGCGGGCCCTGGCCGACCTTGTGGGGTCCTACCTGGTCCGGGACGGCTTTGAGGTGTCGATGGCCCACGACGGGCAGCAGGCGATTGACCAGGCCCGCCAGGTCGATCCCGACGTGATGGTGCTGGACCTGGGGCTGCCGGTGATCGACGGGGTCGAGGTCTGCCGCGTGGTGCGCACGTTCTCCGACTGCTACATCATCATGCTCACCGCGCGCACCGAGGAGATCGACAAGCTCATCGGACTCTCCGTCGGGGCGGATGACTACCTGACCAAGCCGTTCAGTCCTCGTGAGCTGCTCGCCCGGATCCACGCGATGCTGCGCCGTCCGCGCACCTCTACCACGAGCGGGCAGCCCGTGCAGGAAGCGCCGCCGCGAGTGTTCGGAGCGTTGAGTATCGACGTGTCCGGACGCGAGGTGCACCTTGATGGTGAGGCGGTGGCACTGACGCGCACCGAGTTCGACGTGCTGGAGGCACTGTCGGCCCGGCCCGCGATGGTCTTCTCCCGCCGCCAGCTCATCGACGCGGTGTGGGACCAGACCTGGGTCGGCGACGAGCATCTGGTCGACGTCCACGTTGGACACCTGCGCAGGAAGCTGGGCGACGATCCCAGCTCGCCGCGGTATGTGCGCACGGTCCGTGGAATCGGCTACCGGATGGGCGATGGCAGATGAACGCCCCTGCTGGCGAGCCAACACGTCGAGGTGCTGGTCTGGCCGGTCGCTTGCTGGTGGCCCAGACACTGGTCTTACTGACAGGCGGCCTCACCGCGTGGCTGATTGCCGCCAACGTCGGCCCGTCGTTGTTCCACAATCACCTCGCCAGGGCCAACGTCGGAGCGACGTCTGCCCAGATCGTGCACACCGAGGAGGCTTATCAGAGCGCCAACGCCATCTCGCTGTCAGTGGCGCTGCTGGCGGCGCTGGCCGTGGCCATGGCTGTCAATGTGTACATCGCCCGCCGGATTGGGCGATCCATTGCCACCATTGCCGACGCGGCCAGCGAGGTTGCCGGTGGCCACTACGACATCAGAGTCTCCCCGCCGGGGCTCGGTGCGGAGTTCGACGCCCTGGCGTCGGGCTTCAACCAGATGGCCGGCCGGCTGGGTTCGGTCGAACGCACCCGCCGCAGACTGCTGGCCGACCTCGGACACGAGATGCGCACCCCGGTGGCGACGTTGGAGGCCTACCTCGAGGCTTTGGAGGACGGCGTGGCGACGTTGGATGCCGGGACGGCAGAGCTCCTGCGCTCCCAGACCAGACGCCTGGCCCGGTTGTCCGAGGACATCGGCACCGTCTCCCGGACCGAGGAGGGACAGGTCCGGCTGGACCTGCGCCTGGTGCGACCTGCGTCGTTGATAACTAGCGCGGTCGACTCGGTCGCCGAGGAATACGAGACGACGGGCGTTCGACTGGTCACGGACATCGCCGCCGGGCTGCCCGAGCTGTCCCTGGATCCGGAACGGATAGGACAGGTCCTGGGCAACCTGCTGGACAACGCGTTGCGGCATACCCCTGCCGGTGGAACGGTCACGATCTCGGCCACCACATCCCGCCGAACCAGTGGCGTGGTGCTGTCCGTCGCAGACACCGGCGAGGGTATCCCGACCGAGCACCTGGCTCATGTGTTCGAGCGCTTCTACCGGGTCGACGCGGCTCGGGACAGGGAGCACGGAGGTTCCGGCATCGGGCTGGCCATCGCCAAGGCCCTCGTCGAGGCCCACGGCGGGCAGCTCACCGCTACCAGTCCCGGGACCGGCCAGGGATCAACCTTCCGGATAATCCTGCCTCGCGGATAAGAGTCAGGGCTGCGGGTTGCCGCGGGCCTTGCCGTCTGTTTGCGCCACTTCCGCCAACGGTCAATACCCCCACTTCGCCAACGGTCAATCCCCCGGGGGGACCTTCGGCCCTGCTCTGGATCCTGTAGAAGACATCAGAGTAGGGCTATGAAGACCAGTCCGGTTGAGGGGTCCGGAACGGCTGCACCGGTTGACCTGTCTGCGGCCATCGAGCACTGGATGGCCGACGGGATCATTACCGCTGAGCAGGCGACCCGGATGCGCGCCGACCTGAATGAGCCGCTCACAGTGCCGCCTGGGGGCTCGCCCGCGCCCGTCCCTGTCCCCCGGACGTCCAGGGCGGCCTTGGTGACCGAAGCACTTGGCTACCTCGGCGGGGTCATCATCCTGGTCGCACTGGGCCTGGTCGTCGGCCATGTGTGGGATCAGCTGTCCGTTGGCGTCCGGCTCGCCCTCGTTGGTGTCGTGACCGTGCTCCTGCTGGTCGCCGGGTCACTGATCCCAGCGCGGCTGGGCGTGACCGGCGTGAGACTGCGGTCAGTGCTGTGGTTCGCCTCCTCCGCTGCTTTCGCCGCATTCCTGGGGCTCTGTGCGTCCGAATTGGCCGGCTGGGCGGACGAGACTCAAGCGATGTTCGCTGCTCTGGGCGCGGCGCTCTACTTGACAGTTCTGTGGTGGGCGCATCGACATCTGCTGCAGCAGGTCGCTGTCTTCGTGCCGCTGCTGGCCGGCGTGGGAACGGGAGTCTCCTTGCTGCCCGACGCCGGCGCGCTGCCCGGGCTCGCGGTCTGGGGCGTCAGTGTCGCCTGGCTGGCACTTGCCTGGGTGGGCTCATCCCGGGCCGCCAGGTCGGAACGGTGCTGGGTGCGGTCGGGAAGGTGGGGGCCGCGGCCGCGCTGGTGGGCCAGGGCTGGGGCGGCCGTATGCCGGACCCATCGAATGGCGTTCGGCCCGCGACCGGGTGCGCGATTCCAAGACCGGCGGAGTCGGGACGAATGGCACTACCGGAGGAATCGCCCAGGGGCGAAGGTTGAAGGGCTTGGGGCGCTCATGGCCGTGGGCGCCCGGTTTGTGGCGACGTCAGGCCGCCGCGCGATCTTGGAGCCAACCATGAGCAGCAAGAACATGGCACGGATGAGCCGGAGGACGAGCCTCCCACCGGCGTGGACGTCGGTGCTGGCGGTGATAGCCCATCCGGATGACGCGTCATCCGGCCTCGGCGCGATTCTTGACGCGTTCGTCTTCGCGGGGGCCAGGGTGGCCAGGGTCGAGGTGCTCTGTCTGACCCATGGCCAGGCCTGGATGCTGGACGAGGCACCCGGAGACCTCGCCACGCTGCGCGGCGCTGAGCTGGCCTCGGCGGCCGATGTGCTCGGTCCGATCCGGTTCAAGATGGAGGACTGCCCGGATGGGGCCCTGGGCGAGGGGTGCCGGGCGAAACTGGCCACCGAAGTGGTCGCCATCGCGGACTCCTGTCACCCTGACGGGCTGCTGGTGTTCGACGCCCCTGCGGTGACCGGTCACCTCGACCACGCGGCCGCGACCTCGATAGCGCTGCTGGCGGCGGAGACTCTCGACCGGCCGGTCCTGGGCTGGACTCTCTCGGAGACAGTCGCTGCTCAGTTGAACCAGGAGTCCGGGGCCGTCTTGACCGGCCGCGATGGTGAAATGATCGACCTGCGAGTGACCTTCGACCGTGCTCGGCAGCGCTTGGCCAGCCACGCGGACGCAGGGCCGGCGCTGCCCGGCAGCGCCCGGAGGCGCCGGCTTGAGCTGCTCGCCGAAACAGAGAGCTTGCGCTGGCTCCGGACCTAGGCGAACTGAGGAGCTCAGGTGGACGGCCCGCGGCGCGGCTGGGATCCCGGCCCGTTCCACGTAGGCATCTCCGGATGGCGCTACCCGCCCTGGCGGGGGGTCTTCTACCCGCCCGGGCTGGCCCAACGACGTGAGCTTGAGTACGCCGCGCACTCGTTCGCGTCGGTCGAGGTCAACGGCTCGTTCTACGCGCTTCAGCGACCGAGCTCCTACGAGCAGTGGCGCGGGCAGACGCCGGCTGGTTTCGTCTTCTCAGTCAAGGGCCCCCGGTTCGTCACGCACCTGAAGAAGCTCGCCGGCGTCGAGGTGCCGCTGGCCAACTTCTTCGCCTCGGGAGTGCTGGCTCTCGGCGACCAGCTCGGGCCGGTGCTGTGGCAGCTGCCGCCGACGCTGGGCTTTGACGCAGACCGTCTCGCCGCGTTCTTCGCGCTGCTGCCGCGGACGACTCGCGCCGCTGCCCAGCTGGCGACCCACCACGACCAACGACTCGACGGGCGCGCTGTCACCAGCACCGACGCCGACCGCCCGCTGCGGCACGCACTGGAGGTGCGGCACGCCTCGTTCGAGACCGTCAAGTTCGTGCAGCTGTTGCGCGACAACGACATTGCCTTGGTATGCGCCGACTCGGCAGGCAAGTGGCCGGTGCTGGATGACGTGACGTCCGACTTCGTGTACGTGCGGTTGCACGGCGACCAGGAGCTGTACGTCAGTGGCTACGGTGACGCGGCGCTCGACCGATGGGCGGCGCGCGCCCGCACCTGGCAGATGGGGGGCACGCCTACCGACGGCCGCACGCTGGGCCCGCCGGCACCCGTTCGCGAGCGTGAGGTGTTCCTGTATTTCGACAACGATGCGAAGGTGCATGCCCCGTTCGACGCCATCGCCCTCGCCCGCCGGCTCGGCGTCCGGGATCTGGGCCCATCCACCTGACACCGGCTCACCTCGTCCACTCTGGTCCTCACCAGCCCGTCGGGTCGCACAACTGCTCAGAGTCGCTCAACTGGTCAGAGTGAGAACTGCGGCGCCGCGGACGCGACCTGCGGCCAGATCGCGGAGCGCCAGGTCTGCGTGCTCGAACGGGACGGGCGTCGTGGTGACGCGGACCCCGAGTCTCTGTGCCAGGACCAGGAACTCCTCGCCGTCACGGCGGGTGTTGCTCGTGACGCTGCAGACGGTGCGCTCTCCGAACAGATGGCGCTGGTAGTCCAGAACCGGAATGTTGCTCATGTGGATGCCGGCCAGGGCCAGCGTCCCACGTGGGCCCAGGGACTCCAGCGCCAGCGGCACCAGCTCCCCGGCCGGCGCGAAGATGATGGCGGAGTCGAGGGGTACCGGCGGCGGGTCGACCGGTTCGCCGGCCGATGCCGCGCCGAGCTTCAGGGCGAGCTCGCGTGCCTCGTGACCGCGGGTCAGGACGTGCACCTCGGCGCCCTGGGCGATGGCCAGCTGCGCGGTGAGGTGGGCGCTGGCGCCGAACCCGTAGATCCCGAGCCGACCTGCCGGAGGCAGCTGTGCGCGCAGCAGGGAGCGGTATCCGATGATCCCGGCGCACAGCAGTGGCGCGGCCTGCTCGTCGGCGAACGAGGTTGGTATCCGGTAGGCGAAAGCCTCTGGTACCACGGCGAACTCGGCATACCCCCCGTCGGCGTCCCATCCCGTGTAACGCGACTCGGGGCAGAGGTTCTCGCGACCGGTGCGGCACCACCGGCAGGCACCGCACGTGTGCCGCAACCACGCGATACCGACGCGGTCACCGGTCCGGAAACGGTCGGCACCCTCACCGAGCTGGACGACCTCGCCCACTACCTCATGCCCTGGGATCACCCCGCCGTGTCTGGGCTGCAGCTCACCCTCAGCCAGGTGCAGGTCGGTGCGGCAGACTCCGCAGGCACGGACCCGGACAAGCACCTCGCCTTGTGCCGGGATCGGCACAGGGCGTTCGACCAAGGCCAGCGGGGACTGGTCGGGCGTGGACTGATAGAGCGGCCGGGGGTCGGAGACCACCCAAGCACGCATCATGTTCGTCACGACACACCTCCACGTCGTCCCTGAGCCGATGACATCGCAACTCGCACAGTATCCGGCGAGATTGTGAACAAACGAGCGTTTGACCGTTGCCTGGGGCAACCAATCCGCTTAGGCTCCGCTCATGGGAGATCTGGCTCGAGCCAGAGAGGGGCTCACCACCAACAGCGGACATGACCAGGCGCGCAAGCGTCTGATCCGCCAGTACGCCGCCATGCCCCCCGGTTCCCCCATCCGGCTCACCAAACGCACGTCCAACCTATTCCGATCTCGTGAGAAGAGCAGCGGCCCAGGCCTGGACGCGTCGGGCCTCGACCAGGTCCTCGCGATCGACCCGGTATCGCGCACCGCCGACGTCCAGGCCATGACGACCTACGAGCGGCTTGTGGACGCGACGCTGGCCCACGGCCTGATGCCTCTGATCGTGCCGCAGCTGAAGACCATCACGATCGGTGGCGCAGTGACCGGCCTGGGTATCGAGTCGAGCTCCTTCCGGAGCGGCCTGCCCCACGAGTCCGTGCGCGAGCTGGAGATCCTGACCGGAGCGGGTGAGGTCGTGGTGGCCGGCCCCGAAGGCAAGCACCGCGATCTGTTCCACGCCTTCCCCAACTCCTACGGGACGCTCGGGTACGCCCTTCGCCTGGTCATCGACCTGGAGCCGGTGCATCCGTTCGTTCGGCTGCGCCATGTCCGCTTCGCCAACCTGGAGGCGCTGACCCACGCGGTCGCGCACATCGTCGCTGCCTCGTCCTTCGACGGGCAGCCGGTCGACTTCCTGGACGGCACGGTCTTCGGCGCCGACGACGCCTACCTGACGTTGGGCTCGTGGAGTGACACTGCGCCTTACACCTCGGACTACACCGGTCGGCAGATCTACTACCAGTCGATCCGAAGCCGCGACACTGACTACCTGACCGTGCGCGACTACCTGTGGCGCTGGGACACCGACTGGTTCTGGTGCTCGCGCGCCTTCGGAGCCCAGAATCGGCTGGTGCGGGCACTGTGGCCGAAACGGTGGCTGCGCAGCGATGTCTACGCCAGGCTCATCAAGCTGGAGGCCCGGCACCGGGTCGCCGCACGGCTGGACCACTGGCGCGGGAAGCCCCGACGAGAGCGCGTCGTGCAGGACGTGGAGATTCCTTTGCCCCGCACCGCTGAGTTCCTGCACTGGTTCCTGCGGGAGGTGCCGATCACCCCTGTGTGGTTATGCCCGCTGCGCCTGCGCAGCACTGGTGCCACGACCGCCGTGCCGGTCGACGGCGATGGGGGGCCGTGGCCGCTATACCCGCTGCGCCCTGACCAGACCTATGTCAATGTCGGTTTCTGGTCCACGGTGCCCATCCCGCCGGGGGGCCGTGATGGTGAGGTCAACCGTGGCATCGAGCGGGCCGTCGCTGAGCATGACGGGCACAAGTCGCTGTACTCCGAGTCCTTCTACCCTCCCGAAGAGTTCTGGGCTCTCTACGGGGGGACGGCATACGGCGAGGCGAAGGCGCGCTACGACCCAGGATCCAGGTTGCTCGACCTCTATGCAAAGGCGGTGGGCAGGCGATGACACAGTGGTTGGAACCCGGCCGTTCAGGTGCCGTTCCCGTTGAGCTGGGCGAGATCTTCGCCGGACTGTTCGGCGCCGACGCGCCGGTGCGCTTCACCGCGTACGACGGTAGCGCGGCAGGGCACCTGGGCGCCGTGTTGGGCATCCGGCTGAAGCGGCCTCGCGCGGCGTCCTACCTGGCCACCGCACCGGGCTCGCTGGGGCTGGTGCGCGCCTACCTCCAGGATGACCTCGAGATCGAGGGGGTGCACCCGGGCAACCCCTATCCGCTGATGCGCCTCTTCGAGGACGACATGCGGATCCAGACCCCGTCCCTGCTGCAGGCGCTGCGCTGGCTGCGTGGTCTGGGCCTGCGCACCCTGATCCCTCCGGCACTTCCCGCTCACGAGGTGCGGTCGCGCCCGTTCGACCCCCGGCACAGCAAGCGCCGTGACGCCGATGCCATCAAGCACCACTACGACGTGTCGAACCGGTTCTACGAACTGGTCCTGGGTCCATCCATGGCCTATACCTGCGCCTGCTACCCGACCGACGACGCGACGCTGGAACAGGCCCAGGACCACAAACACGATCTGGTCGCTCGCAAGCTCGGACTGCAATCCGGTATGCGGCTGCTTGACGTCGGCTGCGGGTGGGGTGGCATGGTGCGTCACGCCGCCAAGAACTACGGGGTATCGGTGCTGGGTGTCACCCTGTCTGCCGAACAGGCCAGCTGGGCCCGGGAACGCAACACCGCTGAGGGGCTCGATCATCTGGTCGAGGTCCGTCACCTCGACTACCGCGACGTTCGAGAGACCGGGTTCGACGCCGTGAGCTCCATCGGGCTGATCGAGCACATTGGCGTCAACAACTACGCGGCCTACTTCCGCTTCCTGCGGTCCCGGCTGCGTCCCGGTGGCCAGCTGCTCAACCACGGCATCACCCGACCGGACAACCGCCACCCCGGGTTGCGCAAGCGCGGCTTCATCGGCAAGTACGTCTTCCCGGACGGGGAGCTCACCGGCTCCGGCGACATCGTGTGCGCGATGGAGGACGCCGGCCTCGAGGTGCAGCATCAGGAGAACCTGCGGGTGCACTACGCCCGTACCCTGGCTCGCTGGTGCGAGAACCTCGAAGAACACTGGGACGAATGCGTCGCCGAAGTTGACCTGGCGACGGCGAGAATCTGGGGGCTGTACATGGCCGGCTCCCGGCTGGCCTTTGAACGCAATGGCATCCAGCTGCATCAGGTCCTCGCCACCCGGACCGATGATCTCGGCGAGAACTCGTACCCGCTGCGGCCCCGCTTCGAGAACTGAGTTGCCCGTTGTGATCAGACGTCGATGACCGAGGATGTCCACCATGGCCGAGCGGAGCCCTGACGGGTACAGCCGGGTCGAGCAGGAACTCGCCATCTTGCTCCGCCGTGCCCACGCCAGCTCCGGCGACCTCTCCCGCGAGGTCCATCCCGGCCTGCAGGCCACTGCCTACGCGCTCCTGGCCAGGTTGCACGACCTGGGCAGTGCCAGGGCTGCCGATCTCAGTGACTACTTCGGCATCGACAAAGGCTCCCTGAGCCGACAGCTCAAGCTCCTCGAGGACCTCCAGCTCATCACACGCGAGACCGATGCCGCCGACCGTCGTTCCCACCGGCTGACCCTCACTGCAGGTGGTCGGCTGCGGCTCACCCAGGCTCGCGCGGCTCGCCGACGCCTCATCCGCCAAGAGCTGTCGAGGTGGCCAACCGGCGATGTGGAAGCATTCGGCGACCTGCTCGCACGCTTCAACTCATCAGCCCAGGACGAGACTTAAGCGCTCTTGAGCCGCCCCGTGAGGCTGAGAACGTGCGGGCACGACGCTGTGTGGGCTACGAGGCTGTGTGGGCCACAAGGAAGTGGTGGCGGGGCATCACTGCGCCGAAACCGACCAAGGCCACCTGTGGGGGATATAGGACGCCCAGCACGCTCTCCACACCCTGGTCACCGAGGTTGGAGACGCTGATGCTCGGCTGGCTCAGCTCAGACCCCCGTAGCCGGCCGGCGCGAGCTCCGCTTTGTCCTACGCGGCGGCCGTCCACCGTTCTGCGCTCAATGCCGCGGTTCGGCACGCCGCGCTTGCGCGAGCCGTGCTCTTGGTGTCCGCCGATCTTGCCGCGACACGCACCCGGCAGCGGGCTGTCGAGAAGAGATGGGTCCCCAGGCTGGAGAACGAGCTGCTGGCCCTCCGCCGGCAGCTTGACGAACAGGAGCTTGAAGAGGGTCTGCGTCTGCGCTGGGCTGCCGACTGGAACGAAAGGCGCGAGTGACTCCGCGGGCAGTGCAGACTGGGTCTGTGACCAGTGGCATCAAGAACGGCATCCGCACCCGGCTGTGGCGTAATGGCCAGCTTGAGGTCGAGGACTTCCCCATTGAGGAGATCTCCGACCATCTGCAGGAGGAAGGCGCTCTCGTATGGCTTGATCTGTGCGATCCCGATCATGACCTCCTGCTCAAGCTTGCGGACGAGCTGACCCTCGACCCACACGCAGTCGAGGATGCCATTGCCAGCGGCGAGCGACCGAAGGCCACGCGCCATGCCACGCACACCTTCGTGACGGTGTACGGGACGCGCCTGGATGTCGGCGGTAATCCGCTCCGCGGCCCGCTGGATTCCCGGCTCGAGGTTAGCCGCGTGTCAGCGTTCGTTATGCCCCGGGGGATCGTGACGGTGCGCTCCAAGCATGAGTTCGACATGGACCAGGTGGTGGAGCGCTGGGAGGACGACGCCGAGCTGCTCAAGCTCGGCCCCGGGGCGCTGCTTCACGGCCTGCTGGACGTCGTGGTGGACGGCCACTTCGAGACGGTCCAGCTCATGGACGACGCGATCGAGGCCCTCGAGGATGGTCTGTTCGACGACCACGCCGTGACCCGCGAGATCCAGCAGCGGACCTATCGGGTGCGCAAGGAGCTGGTGGAGATGCGCCGGGTCATCCTGCCCATGCGCGAGGTCGTCAATGCGGTCCAGCGACACCGCAGCGAGGGCAACGGGCACCGCAGCGAGCTCGACGGCTGGTATTCCGACCTGTACGACCACGTCCTGCGCGTCTCTGAGTGGACCGAGTCGCTGAGGGACATGGTCACAACGGTCTTCGAGACCAACCTCTCCCTCCAGGACGCCCGCCTGAACACGGTCATGAAGAAGCTCACCGGCTGGGCCGCGATCATCGCCGTACCCACCGCGGTGACCGGCTGGTTCGGCCAGAACGTGCCCTATCCGGGGTTCGCCAGGCCCTCGGGACTGTGGACCAGTGCCATCGTGATCGTCGTCCTGGCGGGCACGCTCTACGTCATGTTCAAGCGGCGCAACTGGCTCTGATCCGAACTGTGGTCAGCTTCCGCAGAGCGCACGCCGGGGTGCAGTCATCGGGTCGGACTGTGCGACAGGGGCAGCTACGCTCCGGCTGCGGTGACGATGGCGTCGGTGAGGAAACCCGCGAACAGTCCCAGGAGCAGTCCGTAGGCAAGGAGGTCTGAGCGTCGGGCCTTCGCGGCGACGGCGACGAGCTGGGTGACGACATACAGGATCGATCCGGCGGCCAGGGTCAGGAACAGGACACTGACGGCCTCGCTGGTGAACTGGTGGCCCACCAGGGTTCCCACGAAGGTGGGACCGCCCCCGATGGCGCCCATCGCCAACAGAAAGCCCCAGCTCGGCACGCGTTTGTTGCCCGCGGGGTCGATATCGCCTGTGAGGGGAGCAACGATGCCGAAGCCCTCGGTGGCGTTGTGCAGGCCGAAGCCGATAACCAGCGGCAGAGCCAGGGCGAGCTCCCCCATGGCTGCCGACTGTCCGATGGCCAGGCCCTCGGCGAAGTTGTGCAGGCCGATACCCATGGCAATCAGCAGCGAGAGCCGGCGGGCCGCGGACCAGGTGGCCATCCTGCTCGGGCGTCGAGCTGTGACCGCGCTGGCTCTCATTGCCCCAGGGCCACCAGCCCCCGGACCCGCGGCGGGCGGTTGTACCCGGATGAGCTGTCGCGCCATCCAGCGTTCGTAGTAGACCAGCGCCAACAAGCCGACGGCCAGGCCTGCGGCGAAGAGTGCGCCGTAGCCCGCAGCCACTGCTAGCCCACCCTTGCCCTCGTGGGCTGAGGCCAGGGCCTCATCGATGGGGGACCAGGCTGCGGAGAGCACGTCCCATAAGAGGAACAGCAGCACGCCGACGGCGGTCGCGTTCAGCAACGAGCTCAGTGTTGGTGTGGAGGTGCGCAACCGACCGATCGGCAACCCCAGCAGGATGGTCACTCCCGCGATGAGGCCGAGCAGCATGGTTGACATCAAGTTCATAGGTTTACCTTACTTGACCTGTCGGCGACCTCGAGGTGTTTCGGCCGGGTAGTCACCGTGCTGCTTGCCACCGTGCTGCTTGCCACCGTGCTGCTTGCCACCATGCTGCTTGGGCACAGGGTTCCGGTGCTAGGACCCTGAGTCCGAAACGGTTGCTGGGGTAGCCGGCGCCCAAGACGGAGCCTGTGGCCGTTCGAGGGTGTGTGAGAGGCCTGGCGGAATTGTGG
>Ga0209745_1001977_pt1 | contig 11903 bp, 7 predicted proteins | sample BarGraNGADG00312_FD_184495 | JGI IMG/M metagenome (GOLD analysis project Ga0209745, IMG submission 184495) | Arctic peat soil microbial communities from Barrow, Alaska - Barrow Graham LP Ref core NGADG0004-312 (SPAdes) (version 2) | ecosystem: Environmental > Terrestrial > Soil > Wetlands > Peat ... | reverse complement strand
GCCGAGGGGTAATCCGACCCCGGACCATCCACGCGCGGCCGCGCTGGTCAGGTGGATAGAGACACGACATGCCTGACGGTTGGTCACTTCACGGCACGAAGTCATCCATCGCTGGCAGCGGTCGGTCCTTGAAATCGAAGAGGGCCTGGTTCTCCCAGGCGTTGCCGGAGGCCGGGTTACGGGGGCTCCAGCCGTTGCCGGCAACGGCCGTCCAGGTCGCATCCCAGTAGAACACCCCGAGTCCGCGCCCATTGGGTACCGCCCGGACGATCGACATGACGTCACGGAAGTTGGCGGCCTGGCCCGCCGGCGTGGCCGGGTAGCCGGGTACGAGCTGGCTGGGGTCCCAGATCACGTTCGTGGTGTTGTCATCGTTAGCAAGGGTGAACGGATAGGCCGTCTCGACGACGACGACATCCTTGCCGTAGCGCGCCGAGACATCGTTGAGGTTGTACTGGAGATCGGCCAGCGAGCCGTGCCAGTAGCCGTAGTAGGACGCACCGATCACGTCGAACGGAACGTTCCGGGACGTGATGTTGCCGAACCACCACTGGTAGGTCCCGTTGTTGCCGCCGGCATCAAGCTGGAGCATCACCCTGGTCCGAGGGGAGACCGACTTCACAGCCTGGTAGCCGGCCGTCAGAAGCTCTGCGAGCTGATTCCAGTTCTCGGTGTGGCAGACGGTCAGGTTTACCGGCGGCTCGCTCGTGCCGTCATCGGCCGTCGAGCAGCCCGTCCACGTCGCCGCGTAATCCCACAACATGCCCGGGGTGATTTCGTTGCCCAGCTGAATCATGTCAGGTGGGGTCCCCTGGGCCCTGAGCGCCATCATGATTCCACGCGTGTAGTCGACAAAGGTCTTCTTGACCTGGGCGAAGGTCTCACCCTGCCAGGCCGCAGGCGTCCACTGCTTGCCCGGATCAGCCCAGAAGTCCGAGTAATGGAGGTCAACGAGCACCTTGAGGCCGAGCTTCTTCGCTCGGCGAGCCATCGTCAGCAACTCGGCCGTACCGTGGTACCCGTCGGCCGGGTTGACAAAGACCCGGAGGCGGACCCAGTTGAGCCCGTGGTCCTTGAGGATCGCCAGGGCGTTCCCAGGCGTTCCCGACTCGGTTCGGTACACGCCGCCGAGGTCCTCGGACTTGGCGAGACTCGAGACATCGGCGCCGAGGATCGAGAGCCTGGCTGCGCCTGGCACGAACTCCACGTCGTCGAAGCGCGTCCACTGACCGGCAGCGGCCGTCGTATGAAGCGCGATGGTGCAGGAGTTTCCGTGGACGAATGTGGAAACGACGACCTGAACCCACCAGGAAGCCACGGGAACCGCCGTCTGTGCCGACGGGCCGCCGCAGTCCTGGAGGCCGATCCAGGCGTCGTTCTGGCCCGTGCTCCGCCACACCCAGACGCGGAGCGTGTGCCAGCCGGCGGTCACGTGGGTCAGGGTCTGGGTCGTCTCGACCTGGAACGGAACGCCCGCCGATTGGGTCAGGCGGAAGCTGCCAGCGTGACCGCCGGCTTCCGTGAAGTCGGCGTCGCTCATCCCGGAGGTCGTCCAGCCGCTCGGGCTTTGGACCGGCGCTCCGTCTTTCTCGAAGCCCGGATTGATCGGGCCGGGCGATTGACCTCCGGCCGCCGGGGCGGTGCCCGTTGTCAGCAGCAGGACCATGGACGAGCACATAACGAAGAGCTTCCGCAGCATCTCACTCTCCTCTCGGGAGGGACTCCCGACCGCGGAGCCGGATCAGCCACGATCGAGCGGATCGAGGCCTCGCGGTGATCTCAGGGATTGGTCGATCGCTGGCGTTGGAGCGTGTCGAGCCAACGTGCTGTCTGGGCTCAAAGCGAGCCGCTTGGCGATTCTGAAACCCGGCGCCGTCGCGGTGTTGTCCCCGAGCGGGACGTACTTGACGGATTCCGGGGCGTTGGCCGAGGGCCGCCGTGACCTTCCGCGCGGCTGTCCACGACAGGGCACTATCAGCCCTTCACCCCGCCGAGGCTCAGGCCATGCTGCCAGTACCGCTGGAGGAACAGGAACACGAGCATCACGGGCAGAACAGCCACGACGGAACCGGTGATGACGATTGCGTAGAGCACCTGGGCCTGACCGGGTTGGGCGGCGAGCGCATTCCAGTTGGCGAGGCCCACCGTGAGCGTATAGGCGCTCGAGTCTCTGAGCACCAGCAGCGGCAGGAAGTAGTTGTTCCAGGCGCCCACGAAGGCAAACAGCAGGACGGTCACGAGGCCGGGAGCCAGGAGGCGAAGCGCGATCGTCGCGAAGATCCGGAACTCGCCCGCGCCGTCCACCCGAGCCGCGTCCAGCAACTCTTCGGGAACCGCTCGTTCGGCATAGATGCGCATGAGATAGACACCGAACGGGTTGATGAGCGCGGGCAGGATCACGGCGAGCAACGAGTTCGCCAGACCCGCCTGGCCGAGCATGAAGTACAGCGGAACCGCCAGGATCGTCGCCGGCACGAAGACGGAGCCGAGGATCATCGCGAAGAGGAGGTTCCGTCCCTTGAACCGGTACAGCGCGAAGGCATAGCCCGCGAACGCTGAGAGCACCGTCGAACCGACGGCCGCAACGAGGGCGTAGACCACGGTGTTCCTCATCCACAGGAGGAAGGCGCCGTTGTCGCGGGCGAGGAGATCTTGAAGGTTCTGGACGAGGTTGACGTTGCGGTCGAACCAGAACCCGAACGACGAGAACAACCCCGAGTTTGATTTCGTGCTGGCCAGGAACAGCCAGACCAGCGGCACCAGGAAGTAGGCTAGGCCGATGACCATGAGGCCGTTTCCGAGGACCCAGCTGGAGCGTCCCGGTCCGGCGGCCCGAACGGGCGGCTTGGCTGCGTTCATCGGAGCAATCGCCTCCGGTAGGCGAAGAAGAGTACAAGCGACGACAGGAGCGCCGTGATCGCCGCCAGACTGAACGAGATCGCTGCCGAGTAGTCGAACTGGCGATTCTGGAAGGCGAGATTGTAGACGTACAGGTTGGGCGTGAAATTCGGCGGAATGATCGTCGGGGCAACGGCGCGCAGGACGCTCGGCTCGTTGAATAGCTGGAGCGTACCGATGATCGAGAAGATGCCGGTGAGCACGATCGCCGGGGCGATCAACGGGATCCGGATCCGCAGGGCGATCTGGATGCCGCTTGCCCCGTCAACCCGCGCCGCCTCGAACAGCTCATGTGGGACGGCCTTCAGCGCAGCAAACAGGATCAGCATGTTGTAGCCCGTGAACTGCCACGTCGAGATGTTGGCGATCGCAGGGATGATCGTGCCGGACGTCAGGAACTCGGGCGGGTCCAGGCCCAACGCCCGCGCGATCTGGGCGATGGGCCCGAAGGCTTGCCCGTACAGGTAGCCCCACATCAGAGCAGCCACGACCGTCGGGACGGCGAATGGCAGGAAGAACCCGAGCCGGAACAGCGTCTGGCGTCGGATGACGGCACTGTCGAGCAGGAGCGCGGCCAGGAGCGCGAGGCCGAGCATGATCGGTATCTGGATGAGGCCGAAGGTCAGGACGTTGCGCACGCCCTCCCAGAAGCTCGGGTCCTGGAATGCCTTCACGTAGTTCTCGAGCCCGACGAACGTCTTGCCTCCAATGATCTTCGTCCGAAAAACGCTCAGGTTCAGGACGTAGATCAGGGGGAAGATCATGAACACGGCGAACCCGATCATGAACGGCGCCAGGAACAGGTACGGCGTCTTGTTGCGCCCGAGGCGCTGCCACCTCCCGGGGCGCGCGTGGGAAGGGAGCAACCCGCCTGACCGGCGCTCCGATGTCACGTTCGACAATGCTGGTTCTCGACTCAGCTCACCGATTCCGATCGCGACCGGGCGGGAGGCGGCCCGCCCGATCGCGATCGTAGACGCACCAGGCCCTTACGGGAGGACTGTAAAGCCCTGGTCCTTCGCATAGGCCGTGGACTTGTCCTGCAGGTCTTGCATCGCCTTCTCGAAGGTGATCGTGCCGGCCTTGACCGCGGTCAGCTCCTCCGCGTACGTCGTGTACACGAAGTCGGTGAACGGGCTCCAGCCGAAGGCTACGTCGACCTGCTGGGCTCCCTCCGCCATCACCTTATGGGTCTGCTGCCCGCCCCAGAAAGCCGGTTTGACGTCAGTCCAGCTCGGGGTCGACAGCGTTGCCTTCGTGGCCGGGAAGAGATTCGCGTCTCCGCCCGTGAGATCGAGCGTGATCTTCGGATCCGTGTTGAGCCAGCGGTCGAATGCCTCGGCCTCCTGCTGATGGGCACTCGCTTTGGTCACAGCGATCGTCGAACCGCCGTAGTTACCGTTGATCGGCTTGCTGGCGTCCCACTGCGGCATCTGGTAGACCTGCCAGTCGTTCTTCAGATCAGGCGCCGCGGATTCGATCAGCGATGGGCCCCACGCGCCGGCCGTCCAGCAGGCGATGGTCTGTTTGGCCAGGGCGGTGTTCCAGTCGGGGGTGTACGTGTCGATGGGGCTGAGGTTTCCGGACTTCAGGAGACCGTCCCACAGCTTGGCGACCCGGGTGACCTCCGGTGAGGTGAAGTTGATCTTGATGTTCTGACCGTCGACCTGGAACGGCTTCGCCCCGGACTGCCACAGCAGTCCGAAAAAGTGTCCCTGGTCGGCTGTGAAGTTCGTCAGGTAGACCTTCTTGTCCGCGGCATGGAGCTTGGTCGATGCCTGGACCAGCTCATCCCAGGTCGTCGGGACGACGACGCTGTATTTGCCGAGGAGTGCCTTGTTGCACATCATGATCATCGGGCCTGCGTCCTGCGGGTAGGCGTAGACACCGTCACCCTGAGACACCTGCGCCCACGTCCAATCGACGAACTGACCTTTGATGTCGTTCGCGCCGAGCGTGACGAGATTGGCAAGGTCGCCATGGGAAATGAACGACGGCAGATGCTGGTATTCGATCTGCACGACGTCCGGGACTCCCGTGTTCGTCTGCAGCGCGGTCTTGAGAGCCGTGTACTCCGCGTTGCCGGCTCCCGCGTTCAGATACTTGACCTTGATGTTCGGGTGACTCGCGTTGAACTCGTCGACCTGCTTCTGGATGCCCGGCACCCACGACCAGAACGTGATTTCCGTGGCCGGTCCCGCGGCACTTGCGCTCGCGCTCGGCGCACTGGCGGACGCGCTCGGCGCACTGGCGGACGCGCTCGGCGCGCTCGCAGATGCGCTGGCGCTGGATGGACTGGCCGTCGTTCCACCACATGCCGCGAGTGTGCCAGCCAGCAGGAACACGGCGGCTAAGCCCGGGACGGCAGGCTGGAATGTCCGACGTTGCATCACACGTACTCCTCCTGTGGATGGCCCATCGTTTCGTCGAGATCGCGATCCAGTCGACGGTGCAGCCTGGGGACGATGGCGTGGGTCAGACGGCGCCTCCTCAGGCGCGACACTCGCTCCGTGGCTGCCCTCCACCTCAGCGACCACCTGGTTCCACTCCGATGCTCAGCCAGGCACGGGGCCGCAACTCATTGTCAGGCGGCCACGGCCGCGGGTCTTGTCGTGCGGCGGGATTCTCTTGACCGATTCCGGGAGAGAGCTGGCGCTAGACTGAGTCGGCCGCCGTGGAGTTGTCCTTGTCGAGCCTGATCAGCCCTCGAGTTGCCAACGGAATGGCTACTTCTCAGGCAACCCGATCGACCATTGGCCTTGTCTCCACGTGGCCCCTCTATCACGGGACCACGATGGATCGACACGCCCACTCGCTGGTCCGGGGGATCTGCGCCGCTGCGCGCGACCGCCGGTGCCGCCTCCTCATCAGCGCTGGCGTCAGCGCCAACGTCGGACGGGAGAAGTGGCGCACGGCGTGGCCCGTACCGGCGCCCGGCGCCGACTTCGTGCCGGTCGGTCCGTGGAACACGGACGGTCTGATCGTCGTGTCGGACGACTTCTCGGAGGCTCAGGCTGTCTACGCCCGCGACCTCCAGGCTTCGGGGTTTCCAGTGGTCTTCACGACCCCGGAAGGCCCGGGCTCCAGGGTCGTCGTCGACAACGAGGCCGGGATCCGCGCGGCGATCGGCCACCTGCTGGAGCACGGCCATCGGAACATCGCGTTCATCGCCGGCACGGAACATCATGGCGGCGACAGCGCGGCGCGGCTGCGGACGTATTTCGAAGCGCTGCGCGAGGCTGGCATCGATGTCGATCCACGCCTGGTCGCCCATGGCGACCACCGGTCCAGCGGAGGCCGCTCGGCGATGGAGCGAATCCTTCAAAGCGGGGCGCCGTTCACGGCGTTGGTCGCAAGCAACGACCTGTCGTGCCTTGGAGCACTCGAGGCGCTGGAGCGCGCCGGCCTACGGGTACCCGATGATGTGGCTGCAATCGGGTTTGATGACATCCTGGATGCCCGCTCGCACAAACCGTCGCTGACGACGGTTCGACACCCCACATTCGCGCTCGGCTACCAGGCATTGGTCACCCTCCTGGACAGCCTCGGCATGCCGTACCAGGAATCAGCGCTTGTCGTCGTGCCGACACGCCTCATCAAGCGCCAATCATGCGGCTGCGGCCGGGTCCAGCACGGAGCGGTCCGGATCGAGCCGTCCGGGTCCGGGCACCTGCTGGCTGATCTTCCTCGAGAGATGGCCGAGGCCGCCCTCAATGAGGCGCGGCACAGCACGATCGACGAGCTCGAGGCGCAGTGCCGCAGGCTCGTGACCGCGTTTGTGTCGAGCATCGAGCGAATGGATGGTCGACCCCTCAGCGAGGAAGTCGCGCGCCTCCTTTCGGAAACTGAAGCCCACGAGGAGGACGCGCACGTCTGGCAGTCAGCCTTGTCGGCTCTGTATCTCCGTACAGATGCACTCCTTGGACACGGTCCAGTCGACCAGAGATGGTTCATGGGTCTGCTGGACCAGGTTCGGCTCGAGATCAGTGAGCAGGTCCAGCGCCTCACGACCCGGGCTCTCCTGGACCACGTTGACATGATGAGTCAGCTCGGTCTCCTGACGGCGCAGTTGATCGCCACACAGGATGTCGCCCAGACCGCGGACATCCTCGAGGCGCACCTCCCGCGGCTCGGGATCGAGCATTTTCTCGTGGCGCTCTACGACAAGGATGACGAGGACCCCGTTGCCCGCAGTGAGGTTCTTCTCGCCGGCGGCCTCCCCGACGCCGCTTCAGGGCTTCGGTTCATGACTCGCAAGTTCCCTCCGGTCGAGGCCTATCCGACGGACGGCCCGCTTCAGCTGCTGGTGCTGCCACTGCAGGTGGACGCGGAGTCCACCGGTTTCGTGGCCCTTCCGACCGCGGCCCTCGAGCCTGCCGCTGCGATCGTCAGCAACCTCGCGGTGGCCATCCGGGCAGCGCGTCTCTACAGGGAGGCCGTTTCCGGCCGCCTCGTGGCCGAGGATGCCAACCGCCTGAAGAGCCGCTTTCTCTCGATGGTGAGCCACGAACTCCGAACGCCGCTCAGCATCGTGGTCGGATTGAGCGACATGGTCCTGCGTGAATCCCGAGAGTCAGACGCGCTGCCGTCGAACACCCTCCGCGACATCGAGCGGCTGTCGACGAGCGCGCAACATCTCGGGCAGCTGGTTGGAGACGTGCTTGACCTCGCGAGCAGCGAGGCGGGTCAGTTACGGCTCGTTCGTCAACCGCTCGATCTGTCGGAGGTGCTGCCCGAAGTAGGCCTCGTCGGCGAACAGATGGCGCGCCAGAAAGGCCTCGCGTGGCGAGCCGCGATTCCGCCATCTGTCCCGCTCGTGTTGGGCGACAGGACGCGTCTCAGGCAGGTCGTACTCAACCTCATCGCCAACGCCGTCAAGTTCACCGAGGTGGGAGGCGTCAGCCTCGAGCTGGTGGCTGGCAACGGCAAGGTAATCGTCAGCATCAGCGACAGTGGCCCGGGCATTCCCGAGGACGAGCGGGCCAGGGTCTTCGACGAGTTCTATCGATCCGATCGCATCACATCCGGTACCGGTGGCCTTGGTCTTGGCCTCGCGATCGCCAAGCAGCTCGTCGAACGGCACGGTGGAACCATCACCATCGAATCGCCAGGCCTGAATGGTCGAGGTTCGACCTTCTCCGTCGAGCTGCCGACCCTCGACTTCAGGATCGCAGAGAGTGTCCTGCCGCGAAGCATGGCGACCGTACTGGTGCTGACGGATCGCTCCTCATCTGACCAGCGGCTCGCGGACCATCTCCGACAGCGCGGAATCGACGTACTGGTTCAGCAGGTCGGTCCGACAGAAGACCCGGGCAGGTACGTCGTCGAGTCGCGGCCTGCCGCTGTGGTCCTGGAGGGCGACCTTGCCACGAACCAGGGATGGCAGCTGGCCCGCCTGCTCAGGAGCCAGAGCGGATTCGAGGGTCTGCCAATCATCGCCCACCGGATCGATTCGGAGCATGGGCGGGAAGGCCTGTTCGAGCTGAGCTACCTGGTCAAGCCAATCGAACTCGCGGAGTTGGCGGAGACACTCTCCAGCGCGATCGCGAGCGTTGCGGCCGAGGCGGGAGCGACGATCCTCGTGGTCGACGATGATCCGGAGATCCTGGAGCTTCATTCCAGGGTCGTGGAGCAGGCAGGCTACCGGGCAATTCGAGCCGGCAGCGGGATCGAGGCTCTTGCCATCATCGAGCAGACACCGCCAGCGCTCGTGTTGTTGGACCTGGTGATGCCGCAGCTGGACGGGTTCGAGGTCTTGGAGGCCATTCGTTCGCGATCGGCGACTCGCGATGTCCCGGTCGTGGTCGTGACCGGGAAGACGCTCACGGACGCGGACGTGGATCGGCTCAATCGCGGCGTGGCGGCGATCCTGAGCAAAGGGATCCTCACGCGATCAGAGATCATCGCCCGGATCGAGGCTGCCCTGGCGCGCCGGCGGGCGTTGGGCAGTGGCCCACAGCAGCTCGTGCGTCGCGCCACGATATTCATCGAGGAACATCACGCCGAGCCGATCACTCGAGACGACATCGCCCAGCACGTCGCGATGAGTCCCGACTACCTCACGGACTGCTTCCACAGAGAGATGGGCATCACGCCGATCGTCTACCTCAACCGTTGCCGGATCCGGGAGGCGAAGAAGCTGCTCGACACGACAGATCAGTCGGTGACCGAGATCGCTCTCCGCGTCGGCTACTCGGAGGTCTCGCACTTCACGCGCGTCTTCCACCGCGAGGCCGGCGTCTCGCCCCGCGCCTATCGTCGTGACCGCCACGGACGGGATCAGTACGAACCCGCGGCGGCGAAAACGTCGGCCGGGCGCCGGAGCGGCTCATCGGGCACCAGCAGCCGAATGCACGGATGATCCACGGGCACGGCCCGCCTCTCCCGGAATCCGTCAAGAAGTTACCCGTCCGTTGACAAGACTTGCCGCCGCTCGATGCACAGAATCGGGGGCAAATCCTCTCTCCCTGGTGACGTGCGTGTCTCTGCCCTCCGGTCCCGCCATCTTGCTCGTCGGCGAAGATGAGGCGCTCATCTACCTCATCGAGCGATACGCTGCCCGAGGCGGTTTCCGCCTCCACGTGGTCGCCACGCCCACGTCCGAGGCCGTATCCGGGCACAGACACGCCGCGGTGTGGTTCTCGTCGCTTGAGTCCCTGGAGATCGCACGACCACGCGAGACTGGACTCGTCGGCCACGATTCGCCCCTCGTGGTCTGCACCTCGATGGGAGATGAGAGGCGAGCCCGCGAGCTCGGCGCAGACTACTGCGTGGTCCATCCGCTGACCTATCCGGACTTCATGGCGGCGATGACGGCCCTCGGCATCATCGATGGCCGTGCGGTCTCTACAGGCTGACGCATGTCCCTGAGACTGGACCCTACCAACGCCGGCACCGGGATCGTTGGCCGCGTGCCGGGGCTGCTCTATGGAGGGGACTACAGTCCCGAGCAGTGGCCCGAAGACGTCTGGGTCGAAGACGCTCGCCTGATGCAGGCGGCCGGGGTCAACCTCGTATCACTCGGCATCTTCGCGTGGTCACGCATCCAGCGGGCGTCCGGACGCTATGACTTCGCATGGCTGGACAGGGTGATCGACCTGCTGCACAGCCACGGCGTGTCGGTCAATCTGGCGACGCCGACTGCTTCTCCGCCTCCCTGGCTGGTCCGCCTGCACCCGGAGATCCTGCCGATCACAGTGGATGGGGTCGTTCTCGGACCGGGCTCCCGCCGGCACTACTGCCCAGACAGTCCCGCCTATCGGGAGGCAGCGGCCCGCGTTGTGAGGACTCTCGCGGAGCGATACCGAGATCACCCCGCTCTTGCCATGTGGCACATCGATAACGAGTATGCGTGCCACGTGACTGAATGCTTCTGTCAGCGATCTGCAGCGGCGTTCCGCGACTGGCTCCGCGACCGGCATGGCAGTCTGGAGGCGCTCAACGCTGCGTGGGGGACCGCGTTCTGGAGCCAGGAGTACGGCGATTGGGACGAAGTAGAACCCCCGCGCCGGGCACCGACCTTCCTCAACCCCAGCCAGCTCCTCGACTGGCGTCGATTCTGCTCGGACTCCTGGTTCGGGTGCTTCCGGGATCAAGCATCCATCCTGCGCGAGGTAACCCCGGGCATCCCCATCACGACGAATTTCATGGGCTTCCATGGGCCGCTGGATTACTGGAAGTGGGCGGCCGAGGAAGACGTGGTCTCGGACGATTCGTATCCGGACCCATCGGATCCGGAATGGATGGTCGGCTCGGCGCTCTCGTACGACCTGATGCGCTCGCTGGGCCGGGGTAGGCCATGGGTCCTCATGGAGCAGGCGTCAGCGCACGTGAATTGGCGGGATCGCAACGCGACCAAGCGGCCGGGAATGATGCGGCTGGGCAGCTACCAGGCGATCGCGCACGGGGCAGACGGCGTGATGTTCTTCCAGTGGCGGGCGTCGAGAGCAGGGGCCGAGAAGCATCACAGCGCGATGCTGCCCCACGCCGGCACCGACACCCGAACATGGCGCGAAGTGACGGAGCTTGGGGCGGAGCTCGCGCGCTGCGGCGACTTTGTCGGCAGCCGCGTGGTGGCCGATGTGGCGATCCTGTTCGACTGGGAGAACATGTGGGCGCTCGAGTCAGGTGCGCTCCCCTCAAACGCGCTGCATCTTCTGCCGCAGATCCGGGCGATCTACGCTCCGCTGTTCCGTCGTCAGGTCGCGGTGGATCTTGCCCATCCCCAACAGGACCTGTCGAAGTACAGGCTCGTCATCGCTCCGACTCTGTATCTCACGAGCCACGAGGCTGCGGGCAACCTGACGAGCTACGTCCAGAGTGGCGGAACGGTCCTGATGACGTTCTTCAGCGGCATCGTGGATCGAAACGATCACATCCGCCTTGGCGATGATCATCAGCCGTTTCGGAAGATGCTGGGCCTGGAGGTCGAGGAGTTCACGCCCCTGGCCGAAGGTCAGACGGTAGACATCGTCACTCCCGATGGCGCTTCCTTCGCGGGTGGCCTCTGGAGCGACATCCTTCGCCTCACCAGTGCGGAGGCCGTCGCCTATTACGCCGACGACTACTACGCGGGAAGCGCAGCGGTCACCCGGAATCGGTTCGGTAAGGGTACGGCGATGTACGCGGGCACGATGCCGGACCAGGCCGGTATGGAATGGCTTCTGGACCAGGCATGCGAGGTGGGTGGCGTCCGCGCTGGCCCCGAGAGCTCCCGCGGAATCGAGGTCGTTCGGAGGACTGACGGCCGTCAGGACTGGCTGTTCGTACTGAATCACACCAGCGAGCCCGTCGACGTGCCGCTCGACCGCCCAGGCGTCGACGTACTTGGGGGCGACTCGTGGGAGGAGTCCGTGCGCGTCGGTCCGAGAGATGTCGTGATCATTCGAAGCTCATCCCCGGGCAACGCCTCCTTGCCACTGGAGATCGAGGTTACCGGATCGGAGCGTTGGCTGGGGAGCTCGACCGCCTGACTCAAGGACATGCGGCGTTGCTCACGGCCGGAT
>Ga0209745_1001975_pt1 | contig 11906 bp, 8 predicted proteins | sample BarGraNGADG00312_FD_184495 | JGI IMG/M metagenome (GOLD analysis project Ga0209745, IMG submission 184495) | Arctic peat soil microbial communities from Barrow, Alaska - Barrow Graham LP Ref core NGADG0004-312 (SPAdes) (version 2) | ecosystem: Environmental > Terrestrial > Soil > Wetlands > Peat ... | reverse complement strand
CCCGCCTCGCCGTGACCCACCACAGCGGGATCCAGGCAAAGCCCGCAATACCCGTCGCGACGAACGCCGCGCGCCAGCCATACGTCATGGCCAGCCAGCCCACGAGCAGCGGCGCCGCCATCATGCCGAGCGTAATGCCCACCTGGTTCAGCGCGGTGCCCATCGCCCGCTCGCGCGGCTGCAGGTAGAGCGCAAACCCCTTGGCCGTCGCGGGAATGCCTCCCGACTCGGCGGCACCGAGCGCAGCACGGCAGGCGAGCAGGCTCGCGAGCCCGCCGGCAAGCCCCGTCGCAACACCGGCGACCGACCAGAAGGCGACGACGACTGTGATCCCGCGGTTCAGGCCGACGCGGTCGATAAACAGGCCCGCGACCGGCGCGAACACGGCGTACGCGAGCGAGAACGCCGAGACGATGTAGCCGTAGCCTTCGTTGGAGAGGTGGAATTCGTCCTTGAGGAGCGGAGCGAGCGCGGCAAGGACCTGCCGGTCGACGAAGCTGAGCGCGGTGGAGAGCACCAGCACGCCGGCGGCCAGCCACCTCAGCGACATTCCCTGTTGTCCGCCCACCGACCGCCGTATCGCCATCGGGTGATTGTACGATCCATGCCCGGCGGTCACTACCGGTTTCGCGTCGAGTTTGTCCGGTAGCACCACCCGACACCCAGTTCACGCTTCAACAGCGTCGACTAGCTGGTCTTCACTGGCCGTCCGGGCTAGAATGTGGTCGGCTTTCCAGGAGGTTCCGTGGTCCCGTACACCCACAGCGATGTCGGTTTTCCGGCGTCAGTTTTCGACGCACTCCCGTTCCCGGCGTTCATCACTGACGAGGATGTCCGGCTGCTCGCAGTCAACCCGGCGGCGGTCAGGTTCCTGCGACCCGGCTCGGCGACGGTTCTTCGGCAGCGGGGCGGCGAGATATTGCACTGCATCAACAGCACCGACGGGTGCGGCAAGTCGAAGCAGTGCCCCGACTGCGTCATCAGGAACAGCGTCGGATTTGCGTTGGCCGGGGGGAAACCGGTCCGCCGGCGGGCCCGGCTGGAGTATCTGTCGGACGGGAACGTCCAGGAGATGCAGGCCCTCATCACGGCCTCGCCCATCGTCTACGAGAACACGGCGTGTGCGCTGCTGTTCATCGAGGACCTGACCCTGCTATTTGCGATGACCGACGTCTTGCCGATTTGCATGGGCTGCAAGAAGGTGCTGGACGACCACCTCTGGCTGCAAATCGAGGCCTACCTCGACTCGCACCTGGATCTGAAATTCACCCACGGCCTCTGCCCGGACTGTTCTCAGCGCCTTTACCCCGACGACGAGGGGATGAGCCGCTAGACATCTTCCAGGTCTGAGATCGTCCTTCCGGGACTACGCCGCGGGTTCCCCGATCGAGATTCCGAGTTCTCGAACGAGCGCGTTGAGCGCCCGTCGCTCTTCGGGGGCCACGAGCGTCACCGCCGTGCCGTTGAGCCTGGCCCGTCCCGTTCGTCCGACCCGGTGCACGTAGGCTTCGCGGGTGGACGGCACCTCGTAGTTGATGACGTGCGAGATCCCCTCGATGTCGAGGCCGCGGGCGGCGAGGTCCGTGGCGACGAGCGCGGTGAATCTCCCCGATCGCAATCCCGCCACCGCCGCCGAACGCTGCTGCTGCGTGCGGTCCGCGTGCAGAGCCGTCGTCCGGATCCCCTGCGCGATGAGCCGGGAGGCAAGACGGTCCGCGCCCACCTTCGTGCGAACGAACACGAGCACCGGTCCCTGCTCCTGGCGGAGGAATCTGGCGAGCCACGCCGTCTTCTCGCCACCGGGCACCATCGCCGCCTTGTGGTTGATAGTCCGCGCGGGGCCGTTCCGCACGCCGCTCTCGATCTTTCTTGCGTCGCGGGTAATCGCCCGGGCACGCGCCATCACCTCGTTGGGCATCGTCGCCGAGAACAACAGCGTCTGCCGCGTGGTGGGGAGTTCGGACAAGATCCGGGTGATGTCGGGCCAGAAGCCCATGTCCATCATCCGGTCGGCCTCGTCGAGCACGAGCACGTCGAGGCCGGAAAAGTCGGTGGCGCCCATCCGCATGTGGTCCATCAGGCGGCCGGGTGTCGCGACGACGAGGTCCACGCCCGCGCGGAGCGCTCGCTCCTGCGGATCCGACGGGGCGCCGCCGTAGACGGCGACGCTCGACAGGGCTGTGTGGTAGGCGAACCCCTGGATGTCGTCTTCGATCTGGACGGCCAACTCGCGGGTGGGCGTGAGGATGAGCACCGCGGTTCGGGCCGCCTCACCGATCTGGGCCGGCGTGCGTTTCGCCAGCAGGCGCTCGAGGATGGGCAGGACGAACGCCGCCGTTTTTCCCGTCCCGGTCTCGGCGCACGCGATCAGGTCCACACCTTCCCGGGCGATCGGAATGACGTCGATCTGGATGGGCGTCGCGGTCTTGAAGCCGCGCTCGTTGACGCCGCGGAGCAGCGCCTGCGGAAACCCGAACGAGTCGAATGTCGCGCCACGTGACTCGAGATCGTCGGGGACGCTGGCGGGCCGCGAAGAGCGGGTGTTTCCCTGGGTCGATGCGGAATAACGGCGAGTATGCCGCCGAAAACGGCGGGCGGGATTGGTCGAACTTGTGTCTGGGTTCAAAAGATCCAACAACTGGAAGGTGGTTTCAGGCCAAACGTACGAATGACAGTCTGACAGGATTCGGCGAAAAGCGCAAATCTCAGGGGTTTCTTGCAAGTCACGGGCGGCGCCGGAGCACCAGGCGGGCGATGAGGTCCACGGTCTCGTCGAGGCTGACCGCGCCGGTGTCAATGCTGAGGTGGTACTGAGACAGGTCGAGCCAGGACCCGCCGCTCAGCGACTGCAGGAAGCGGCTGCGGTCGTGGTCCGAACGGCGCACCAGTTCGAGGGTCGCGGCGGCGTCCGCCATCTGGTAGTCGCGCATCACCCGTTCCACCCGCACGGCCTCGGGGGCGTGCAGGAACACACTGATGAGGGTCGGCTCCTGTCGGAGCACCCACGTGGCGGCGCGCCCGACGAACAGGGCGTCCTCGCGGGCCGCGATTTCGCGGATGATCCCCGCTTCCACCGCGAACAGGTCCTCCCCATCGAGCGTCGGCATCGGAGGAGGAACGTACGCGGCTTCCGGGGCGCCCCATGCCAGGACGCCGGCCATCCGGCTCCACAGGCTCGTCACCCGTTCCTCGAGGATCTCGAGCTCGCTGTCATCGCGCCCGAGGATTTTGGCCGCTTCCTGGAGAATCTCGCGGTCAACGTAGCGAATGCCGAGCTGGCGAGAGACGGACTGCCCGACGTAGGCTCCGCCCGCACCCATCTGCCGTGACAGCGCCACAAGCGTCTTCTCTGGCCTGCCCATGGTCTCCTCCGGGGTTGCAGCCCCATTCTAACGCCACCGCCACTGTACGGGCGCCCGGCCGGTCGCCCCTACGAACTGGCCGGAGAAAGCATCACCTGTCGGCGGGCGCGGACGGCGCGCGGAAGGTCGGCAGGCTCGGCCGCGTGTTCCGGGAAGAGCGCAAAGGCGGACTCGATGGAGGTTCCCTGTCCGCTGACCGCGGCGTCGCACATCGCCTCGGTCACGCGCCTGGCCACCGTAGCCATCGCCTCTGAGCTGCTGTCGGACATGAGGATCGTCACCTCGTGTTCGCCTGTCCGGAAGACGAGGTCTGTCACGCGCACGGCCATCCGCGCGGTTGCGGCGAGGCGCAGGAGCACGTCCGCCGGTCGCGGTGCGAGCGCAGCACCGCCGTCGGGGTCGATCCCCGTGCCGCGCTGGACGTCAGCGAGCAGGAGAATTCCCGGTTTCGGTCCGTCAGCCCTGCCGACGTAGGCCGCCGACGCGAGGACGCGCTCCAGGTATTTCTCGTTGGGGAGGCCGGTCTCCGCGTCGAAGAGGCTGGCCATCCGGTCCTGCTCGAAGCTGAGCGCTCGTTCCAGCGCAGGCCCGCTCTGGCGCGCCGCGAACTCCAGGACCTGCTGGTGCTCGCTCGTGAAGGCGTCCCGGGCCGTGCCGTAGAGGGTCAGCACGCCCACGACGTGATCGCGCGCGAGCAGCGGCGTGGCCAGTGCGCTGTCGAGCGCGGCCGACATGAGCCGACGACGGTCGGCCAGGTCGAGCGCGCCGCTCGAGTTCATGATCGTCGTGCGGTTGAGGGCGACCCACCCGCTCAGCCCCTCGCCCGTCCGCAGCCGCAGCCCTTTCACCACGTCGCCGTCGGTGCCGGACGCGTGGACGGCCACCAGGTCGTCCGAGACGCGGTCGCGCAGGTAGAACACCAGCAGGTCGCACGGGATGGTCTGCCGGATGCGCCAGCCGAGCGCCACGGCGAGGTCTTCGACCGTCGTGTGGCCGCCAATCTGCGCGGCGAGATCCGACAGCGCCAGCAGCGTCGCGCTGACTTCCGCCGACGCGCTCCCTGCGCTCACGATCACCGCCGGCGGGGGCGGGGGCGCGGGCGCGTGCAGCAAGCCCTGGAAGGCGCTCGCGTCCCGTCCGGGTACATTCACCTCCGCGCTGATCTCCGAGTGCACCTTCACGAAGGCATCGGTGACAATCGGGTCGTACATCGCGCCCTTGCGCGCCTCGATGATCGCCAGCGCCTCTTCGTCCGAGAGCGCCGGGCGGTACGGCCGGTCCGACGTCAGCGCGTCGTAACAGTCCACCACCGCCATGATCCTCGCGCCAAGCGGGATGTCCACGCCCCGCAGGCCGTCCGGGTACCCGGTGCCGTCCCAGTTCTCGTGGTGGTGCCTGACGATCGGCACGACCGGGTACGGGAAGTCGATCGCGGAGAGAATCTGCGCACCCACCGTGGAGTGCAGCTTGATCTGATCGTATTCGGACGCCGTGAGCTTCCCGGGCTTGTTCAGGATGTGCTCGGGCACCGCGAGCTTGCCCATGTCGTGGAGCAGCGCGGCCGCCTCGATGGCGCGAATCTCGCGCGTGTCGCTCACGCCGATCGCCTTCGCGAGGCCAATCGCGTAGCCCTGCACGCGGCGGATGTGGCCGTGCGTGATCTGGTCCTTCGCGTCGATGGCCATCGCCAGCGTTTCAACCGTGGACAGGTAGAGACGATTCAGCTCGGTCAGATGCTGGTTGGCGTCTTGCGCGCGATCCATCGACGTCTTGAACGTGAACCACAGGACCACGACCAGCGGCACGACGACGCCCAGGGCGCCCGGGCTGAGATTCGGCCAGTTGACCGCGAGCAGTAGCGCCACCGAGGCGCCGCCGAAGTAGTTCAGCGAGAGCAAGATGAAGTGCTCGCGCCACACGCGATACGGCGAACTGCCGGTTTCCGAGGCGACCGCCACCGCGTTGAGGCCGCTGTTCAGCAGGAAATAGACGGCCGCCATCGCGGCCGCCGGCAGCAGCGCAGAGCCCATGCTTGGCGCGGCCCGGACAGCGAGCGGCGGCCCGCCGTAAAGCAGGTAGAACGCGCTCGACGCGGCGAGCACGGAAATCGTCGGCTCGGCGATGTTGAAGATGATGCGATACGGCTCGCGGTGCTTGCGGCGGATCGAGATCAGCAGGCCGTCGATCGCCATGCACACGGCGGCGGGCGCACCGCCGAAGAGCAGCACCAGCGTGAAGAAGAACGCCTCGGACACGTAGATCGTGGCCGGGAGGGCCGGCACGCGCACGGCGAACGAACCGCTCACCCAGGTCAGGACGGCGAGCACGAGCACCCGGTAGTCGAACGGCATCCGGGCGAGCGAGTGCACGGAGAACGCGAGGGCGGCCACGCCCGTCAGCCCGACCGCCCCGATGTACCAGCGCCCGAATCTCGTCACGAGTGGGACTCGTTGCCGTCGGTCAGCTGAAACGTCCGGATCTTCCGGTACAGCGTTTCCCGGCTGATCTGCAGCAGTCGCGCGGTTTCCTTCTTGTTCCAGCCGGTCGCCGACAGCGCCGTCTGGATATGATCGCGCTCGATGTCGGCCAGCGGGCGGATGCCGTGGCCGTTGACGGGCCCCGGCTCGGGCGCGGCGTTGAGCGCGAGGAACCCGACGTGACGCTCGTCGATGACGGGTCCGTCGCTCGACAGGGCCGCGCGCGACACGGTGGCGACCAACTCCCGGATGTTCCCCGGCCAATGGTGGCCGGCGAGACGCCCGAGCGCCGCGTTGGTGAACCGGCGCGCGTCGGGCGGCAGCCCCTCGGCCGCGCACTGCTTGGACAGGAACATCCGCGCGAGCAGCGGGACATCGTCCGGCCGCTCCTTCAGCGCCGGCAGGCGAATCGTGAAGGCGTTGATCCGGTAATAGAGGTCTTCGCGGAACAACCGCTGGTTGACCAGGAGTTCGAGCGGGCGGTTGGTGGCCGACACGAGGCGGAAGTCCACGTCGATGCCCGTTTGCCCGCCCAACCGCTCGACCTGCCGCTCCTCGAGCACCCGGAGCAGCTTCGCCTGTGACACCAGGGCGAGGTCGCCGATCTCGTCGAGGAACAACGTGCCGCGGTTGGCCAGTTCCACGCGTCCGATGCGGCGCTGGTACGCGCCGGTGAACGCGCCCTTTTCGTGCCCGAACACCTCGGCCTCGAACAGCGACTCGGGCACGGCGGCGCAGCTGACGGGTTGGAACGCGCGGGCCCGGCGGCGGCTCAGGTCGTGAATCGCGCGCGCAGCCCCTTCCTTCCCGGCGCCCGTGGGCCCGAGGATCAGCACCGAGATGTCCGTCTTCGCCGCGGTGCGGATCGACTCCAGCACGAGGAGCATCTTCTCGTCGCGACCGACCAGCTCGAGGAACCTTCGCACGGATGCGGGCTCGGTACGCGCCGCATGCGCCGCCGCGCTCTCGAGGAACTCCGACAGCAGGCGATCGACAACCGGGTTGGCAGAACGGGCCGCCCCGTAACGGGCCGCACCGGTCATCCATCGCCGCGCCACGCCCGCGCTCACCAGCGTCTCGAGGCAGCGCTCGGCGTCGCCCCTCATGCACCCCAGGGCCCCCATCAGCATCTCGATCTCGAACGTCTCGTCCTGGTGCGCGTGGAGGAACCGCAGCAACTCTGCGCGAAGCGGCGATGCGACGAGCGACTGAAAACGCTGGGCGACAGGCGATGCCAGCGCGTCCTCGGTCACGTACGAAGGCCGTACAACGGCAAGTGTTGACATATGGGGCCGACCGCTCCGTACCCTTCTCTTCTTATCGGCCGCCCCTGCAGATGCTTCAGCCTTGGGAGGACACCAGGAACTCCAGCGTGCCAAAGTACTGCGGCTGATGGAAGTTGAGGGCCTCGCCGATCGGCGCCCAGCTCGCCCAGTGCGGATGCGAGGTCTGGTCGCCGCACTTGAACGCGTTGGCCCGCCAGCACTGCCCCTCTCTCGGCTCGAGCGCGCCGCCATACGCTTCCATCACGCTGAACGGCCAGGAGATTTCCACCCACCAGTCGGTCGGCCCCTCCTGCTCGGGATCGACCACATCCGGCATGGAGTGAGTGACCCGGATGGTCGCGGCAAGGTCGGCGGTCACCATCTCCCACTTCGCAAACCGGTGGGCCGTGCGCGTCGGGTCCTCGATGTGCCGGAGCGAGAAAGCGCCGCCGGCGTTCACCTCGAGCGCGAAGTATCCGACACGGCCGGGTGGCTGGACGAACAACTCCACGCAGCTGTCCTGGTAGGTGTCGCTGTCATACGCCGTATGGACCGACCGCACGTAGCGATCCGACACGCGAAACAGCGCGTGCAGGCGCGCCTCGTCGTACAACAGCGCGGCCTCGGTCGCAGGCCGGTGGTCGCTGCTGCGCGGATGAAAGCTGGCGATGCGCATCGTCTCCGCGACGCGCCATGCCGGCCCGTCCCACTCGCCGCGATGCTCGGGCGCCACGACCGCGCGGCAAACCTGGTAGGTGGGGGTGCACATGGTGCTGGGTGCTAGTAGGCAGCTGGCAGCTTGCAGCTGACAGCTGACCGCTGACCGCTCGTCGATGTCCCCCTTCACCGCAGCTTCACCGTCGCCAGCGCCGCCAGGGCCAGGATGCCCGAGATGATCCAGAGCCGGATCACCACCTTCGTTTCCGCCAGCCCCGCGTGCTGCATCTGGTGGTGGAACGGCGCGCGGTAGAAGATCCGCCGGCCGAGCCACTTGATCCCGATCTTGTCCTGCACCTGCGAGCTCACGGCCTCGACGACGAACAGCCCGCCGAGGATCAGGAACAGCGCTTCCTGTTTCAGCAGCACCGAGATGGTCGCGACGCAGCCGCCGATGGCCAGCGATCCCGCGTCGCCCATGAAGATCTGCGCCGGGTACGCGTTGTACCAGAGGAAGCCGATCCCGGCGCCCGCGAAGGCCGCGCAGAAGACGATCAGCTCGCCGGCACCCGGCAGCAGCGGATAGAACAGGTACTTCGCCCAGATCGCGTTCCCCATGATGTAGGCGAAGAACCCGAGTACCCCGATCACGAACACCGACGGCACGATCGCCAGCCCGTCGAGGCCGTCCGTGATGTTCACCGCGTTCCCGACGAGCATCACGAACACGAACACGAGTGGCAGGTAGACGACGGGCGAGTGGGCGATGGCCGTCTTGACGAACGGCACGTAGAGCGTCATCGTGTCGCGCGCCGGCAGCGGCGTCCACGGGCTGACCAGCAGCAGGACGAGCCCCGCGGCGAACGTCCCCTGCAGCAGCAGCTTCATCGCCTCGGTCATCCCGCGGTTGCCCGACCGCGCCCTCCACTTCGCCACGTCGTCCACGAGCCCGATCGCGCCGAACCAGAGCAGGGCCACGAGCACGGTGAGCACGTAGCGGCTGGCGAGGTTGCACCAGAGCAGCGTGGCGATGACGATGCACCCCACCATCACGGTGCCGCCCATCACCGGCGTCCCGGCCTTGTCGAAGGCGGAAGGCACGCCGGTGTCGCGGAGCTGGTCCACCAGCCCGCGGCGGTGCAGGTACCTGATGAACCGCGGCGTGATGACGAGCGTGAGAATGATGGCCGTGAGCGCGGCGCCGATCGCACGAACCGTCAGATACTCCGACAGGCGCAGCAGGCCCAGCACCCCGACGCGTGAGTGGATCAACGCGCCCAGCAGATAGATCACTGGTCACCTCCTTCCCGGGCGGCGATGGCGTCCAGCACCCGGCCGTACAGCCGTTTGATCTGAAACTCTGGTGTGAAGTCGGTGGAGGTCAGGACGAACAGGTTCAACGGCCCGACGAGCGCTGCCGGATCGCCACCCTCTCCCCGCTCGACGAGCGCCAGCAGTCCCTCGAGCGCCGCGGCGCGCAGCCGCCAGAACCGGGCGTCCCGCAGCGCCAGCAACGCCGGGAGCGCGTCATGGGCCTGCCCCACCTTCCCGAGGGCGTGGGCCGCGGCCGCCGCGACCTCCAGCCAGCGATCGGGCAACAGCCGCCGGAGTCCCGCCACCATCCCGCTGCGGTCCGACAGCCGGTCGGCCAGCAGCGCCGCTGTGCGCGCGGCCTCGGCCCTGACCTCGAAGTAGGGGTCTTCCAACGCGGCCAGGAGCGCCGCTTCGATCTCGGGCGACACCTCGCCGAGCCGTCCAAGCGCCGTCATGATGTTGCGGCGGATGAACCCCACCTGCACGTAGTCGCCGCCGAACAGCCGCTTGACCAGCGGGGCCGGCCGCCTGTCGTTCAGGAGCGCGAGCAGCAGCGGCGTTTTGTCGCGCGCGTGCAGCAGGCCAACGAGCTTCACTCCCAGGTTCCGGCGCTCCCAGTCGCGGCTCACGAGCAGCGACGCCGCGCGGCTGATGAAATACGCGCGGTCGTCGGCCCACGCCACCACCATGTTCGGGCGATACGACTCGCCGTGTTGAGCGGACGCTCGTTCGAGGCGTGTCAGCAGCACCTGGTTCGAGGGCAGCGCCTCGACGGCCGCGGGAGCCACGGCTGCCTCGCCCAGGCACTCGTCCAACGGTGAGGCCAGCGGCGTGGCGGCCTCGGTGCTCCGGATGCACCGCTCGATGATCGCGAGCCCGTCGCGCTCGGTGAAGGCCTGGCTGCAGCGGCCCATCTGTGCCAGCCGGACGGGGTCGGCCAGCAGCCCTTCGATGGTCCTGGCCAGCCGTCGTCCGTCCACCTGTTCGACGATCCGCCCGTCCACGAGCGTGGCCTCTTCGTAGATGACCGTCCCGCCGCCGCACCGCGCCATCGCGCGCGCGTTCATCACCTGGTGGTCGCCCGGGAGATTGGCCTTCGGGATGATGATGGCCGGCAGCTGCAGCGAGGCGAGCTCGTAGAGGCTGCCGGCTCCCCCGCGCGCCACGACCAGGTCGCTGAGCGCGTAGACGTGCTCGATCTGGTAGAAGAACGGGCGGCTGACGTAGAACGAGGCGATCTCGCGCCGCTCCGCCTCGGTGTAGCGCGACTCGAGCCGCTCCTGGGTGTCGCGCGCCGCGTGATAGTAGCCCCGCCGAAACAGGCCGGTGCCGTGGATGATGAACAACCGGTCGCGCAGGGGGAGGAGGTCGCCAAGCGCATCCACGATCGCGCGGTTGATGGTGCGGGCGCCCTGCGATCCGCCGAAGGCGAACACCACCTGGCGGCCGGGCGGCACCTCGAAATCGAGCTGCGCGCGAGCCTCATCGCGCCCGACCGTCACAATCCGCCGCCTCAGCGGGTAGCCGGAGACGATGCCGTTGGTCGGAAAACTGCCGAGCGTCTCGGGAAAGGTGACGAAGACGCGGTCCGCGAGGCCGCCGACCAACTGGTTGAGCTTGCCGGGTGCCGCGTTCTGCTCGTGGACGAAGATGCGCGCGTGGCTCAGACGCAGCCGCCGCAGCATGGCCGCGGCAACCATCACCGGCGCCGACGCGAATCCGCCCGTGCCGACGATCACCTCGGGGCGGAACGTCAGCAGGATCAGGCACGCCTGGACCACGCCCACCGAGAGATTGGCGAGGAAGCGCGCCAGTTCGAGCGATGGCCGCGTGCCGGGGTAGCCCGAGGCGCGCACGAAGCGGATCGGCATGCCCTCGCGCGGCACCACCTTGGCCTCGGCACGGCCGCGGACGCCGACGAAGAGGAAGCGCGTGCCCTCGCCGGCCAGAGCTTTGCCGATGGCCAGGGCCGGGTTCACGTGCCCGGCCGTGCCGCCGCCCGTCAGGAGTATCCGTGTCGGCTCGCTCATGCGCCTCTTCGCGTCGATTCGAGACGCGATGGTAACATGGCTGACCCATCATGGACGTCGTCGTACAATACGCCCCGCAGTTCACCTGTTCTGAGGCCGAGGCCCTTGCGCAGCGCGCATTCGGTGTCGCCGGCCGCGCGGACGCCCTGGCCAGCGAGCGTGACCAGAACTTCCGCATCACCGCCGCCGACGGGACCGCGTTCGTCCTCAAGATCGCCAACGCGACCGAGCGCGAGGAGGTCCTCGAGTTCCAGGACGCTGCGCTCGATCACCTGGCGGCCCGCCACGCGGGGCTGGCCGTGCCCAGAGTGTGCCGAACGGCGTCCGGCGACGCGATTGTCCGGGTGCCCGGCCACTCCGGCCGCCAGCACCTCGTCCGGCTGCTGACATGGGTCCCCGGCGACGTGCTCGCCAGTGTGAAGCCGCACACCGAAGCGCTGCTGGTCAGCCTTGGCCGGCGCGTCGGCGAAACCAACCGCGCCTTCCAAGGGTTCTCGCACCCGGCGATGGGGCGGGCGCTGCAGTGGGATCTGGCGCGCACGGCTTGGATTGGCGCCGAGCTCGGCCGGTTCACAGAGCCGCGCAGGCGATCGATCGTCGAGCGGATCCTCTCCAGGTTCACCGCCTCTGTGGCTCCCCGGCTGGGCGGCTTGCGGCAGCAGGTCATTCACAACGACTGGAACGACTACAACATTCTGGTGGCACCCGGTCGGTCCGCCGACCGCGACGTCATCGGCGTCGTCGATTTCGGGGACATGGTCCACTCCCCGGTCGTGGCGGACCTGGCAGTGGCCTGCGCCT
>Ga0209745_1001974_pt1 | contig 11907 bp, 11 predicted proteins | sample BarGraNGADG00312_FD_184495 | JGI IMG/M metagenome (GOLD analysis project Ga0209745, IMG submission 184495) | Arctic peat soil microbial communities from Barrow, Alaska - Barrow Graham LP Ref core NGADG0004-312 (SPAdes) (version 2) | ecosystem: Environmental > Terrestrial > Soil > Wetlands > Peat... | reverse complement strand
GCCGGCCGACTTTCCGCGGAGAAGATCGTGCCGCCAGCGGCGCCAGGCGACTCCGGGAGGCCAGTCGCGCTTGGCCGCACGGAGCCGCCGACCGAGAGCGCGAGATGGGCGGTGCCGGTCTCGAACCAGCGACCTCCTGCTTGTAAGGCAGGCGCTCTCCCAGCTGAGCTAACCGCCCGCGCTGCAAGTGTTCCATATTGCCTGCGCAGCCGGGCTTCAGTTTGCGGCTTGTGTCACTCGACTTCGGTGCTGACCGCGCGACCTCGGGAGCGAGGGATGCCGAAGGCCGCGATTCCGATGACTATGAAGGGCAGCACGTTGAGCGCATGGAGAACGAGCGCATACGAGAGCGCGCGGGAGTCACCGATCCCGTACGCACCGAGCGCGACGACCGTTGCACCCTCGAAAACCCCCAATGCGGCGGGCGAGGAGGGAAGGATCATGCTCAGTCCGACTGCGATCACCACGAAAAGGCCGGCCAACATCGATAGCTTGAGGTCGAACGCGAGCATCACGAGCCAGAAGCTCACCATCAGTACGAGCCAGAGCGTCCAGCCAAACCAGGCCGGCGGAATCCCTTCCCGGCGCCAGACGGCGAACCGCCGATTCAGATCGTCGAGCATCTCGAAGCGGCTCTTCGGCCGCCTCGCGGAGGGCGCACTTCTCCCTCGGCCCGGCATCAACGCTTGAGTCTAGTGGACTCCGATCGACATTCTTTTCCAAACGGTGTCCGGGGCGCCCTCACGGGGCGCCTCGGCTTGCGATTGCCCATCCCGGCCGCTTGGTATTCGAGAAAGTGGGTAGGGATATGGAGTGTGCACCCGGAAAGGGAATAGATGATGCTGCCCGAGCTTGCTCTAGATTCCCGACTCGAGAACCAGCCGAGGCGACGGTGACCCGTATTGTTGAAGACTTTCGTCGAGCTCGAGGCGATGAGCGAGCCTGATCTGCGATCGGCGTACGCCGACGCCTTGCGCGCATACGTCGCCGAGGCGAGCGAAAAGGCGCTGTCGCGCGGGCGAGAGATAGGGACGCTCAGCGTCCAGGTCGGGCTTGATTCGTCCGACGTCGCCACGGCTCACCTCGAGACGCTGCAAGCCGACGCATGGCCAGACGAAATCACCGGCGAGCTAGTGATCGAGCGCTCATCGCGCTTCCTCCTCGAGACGCTGCAGCCCTTCTCGAACACCCGGCACCGGCTCGAGCAGATGAGCCGCGAGCTGGCCGAGATGAACGACACGCTGATCGAGCGCAGCAAAGAGCTCGAGATCGCCAATACCGAGCTCGAGACCTTCAGCTACTCGATCTCGCACGATCTTCGCACCTCGCTTCAGGCCGTACTGGGCTTCGCGCAAACGCTGGACGCCCGCCACTCGCAGAGCCTGCCGCCGGAAGCTCGTCGTTGCATCGAGCTGATCATCAAGGGCGCGCGGGGCATGAACGAGCTGGTCGACGATCTGCTCGAGCTGGCTCAGGCCAAGCGTCTGCCGCTCGAGCTCGAATCGGTCGATCTCGATTTGCTGGCCCGCGAGGCGATCGGTGAGCTGGAGCCGCAGATCTCCGCCTCCAATGCCGATCTGGTGCTCGGCGAGCTGCCGGTTCTCGACGCCGACCGCGTGCTGCTCAAGCGAGTATTCGTGAATCTCATCTCCAACGCGATCAAGTTTTCGCGCGGGGCAGAGCCGCGGGCGCGGGTCGAGGTCGGTTCCATGCAACCGAACCAGGTGCCGGTTCTGTTCGTTCGCGACAACGGCGTGGGCTTCGACATGGGCCAGTCGGGGCGGTTGTTCCAGGCCTTCGAGCGCCTGCACCGCGGCGGCGATTTCGAAGGGACGGGAGTGGGCCTTGCGCTCGTCGCCCGGATCGTCGCTCGGCACGGCGGTCGTATCTGGGCCGAGTCAGAGCCCGGGAAGGGCGCCTCCTTCTACTTCACCCTCGCCGGCGACGGTACCGACGCCGCCGCGAGCGAGGGCGACGGCTCGCTCGACCAAGGATGCGACGAAGCGGCGTCAGACGGATAGAACTCTCAGCGCCGCCCGAACGGCGGCCGGGCGCGGAAGAGCCGGCAGGAAGGCGAGGTAGCACGGGCGCCACTCACTGGGCTCGAAGCGCGCTTCGTAGCGGGCCATTGCGCTGAAGCCGCCGTAGTGGTGATCGACCTGGCGGATCGCTCGCGCCACCATGCGGCCGATCAAGCGCGCGCGGGGGTCGAGCTGTTCGTTGACGCCGCGCAAGGGAGCCAGGGCGAACGCGGCCCCCGCGGCACCGTCGGCCTGCAGCCGAGCCAGCGCCGTGGAGATCAGTAGCTCGCTTGCCCCATTAGCGGCGCCCGGCGCCCGGAACGAGTCCTCCAGGTACCAACCGTCGAGCGCGGGGAGGTAGGCGCACGCGAGAGCGGCCTCGGCCTTTCCGGCTCGGCGGGCGATAAAGACACGCTTGAGAGCCGGCTGTTCAAACGGCGCAGCGCCCAGGAAGGAGTTCGACTCGCGCCGTTTCAGGGCGGCTCGCCAGCGCGCGAGCACGTCCAGCACCTCGTTCTCAAATTCGATGTCCCTTTCGTCGTCGGGTCGGTACTCCTCGATCTCAACTCCCATGCGGTGGGCGTGATTCACAGCCCAGCGGTACTTCTTGCCCTTGTTCCCGCGCGGCGGACGCCAGTCGCCGAGGTCGAACCACGGCTCCTCCCCGATCTTCAGCGCTGAGAAGCCATTCGCGAGCGCCGTTCGTGCGGTTTGCTCGGAGACCACAAGCAGGCAGACAGAGCGGTGCTCGGAACGCATCGCCCGTCCAAACGCGGTCAACAACTCGGGCAGCTCCGACTTCTCACAAAGCGGATCGGTCCAGACGATGGCCGCGCGCGGCGACTCGAGATAGCAGACGACTCCCTCGCCGCGCGAGAAGGTTTGCCACGGTGCGTCGTAGCGCAGCAGAAAGGAGAGCGGCCCGGTGCCGAACAGGTCGAGCTTCCCGAGGAAGCACTTGCCGTTCGCGCTGATGTTCGGATCTCCGTCGATAACGACACTTCTCATGGCGCGACACCGGGCGAAGTTAACGGTCAATAGCAGTTTGTCAGACGACGTGGATCGTGGGGCCTTGTTTATCTCGCCTAGCCACCTCCGGGAACCAGACTCAGCTCGGCTCGGCCCGATTCGATCAAGCTGAGAATCGCCTCGGCGACCTTCTCGGGCGGATCGGCGGGCGGAAGGCCCGGCGGTGGGCCTTCCGAGGCTTGCTCGTCGGCGCCGATGGCGTTCTTTTCCAGGTCGGTTGCCGTGATGTAGGGATAGACGAGCGAGACGGCGATGCCGTCGGAAGCCAGCTCCTCCCGTGCAATCAGAGAGAGGTGGTTCAGGGCGGCCTTGCTCGCCGAGTAGCCGGCCGAGCCGGTGAGGATCATCCTGGTTGTTCCCGAGCTCACGTTGACGATTGCGCCCGAGCCCTGGCGGCGCATGATCGGGATCACGGCTTGCATCGCCTCGAGCGGCCCGATCAGGTTGAGCTCGAGAATCGATCGGAAGTCGTCAGGGCCGATCGCTTCGACCGATGCGTTGAAGTCCTGGCCGGCGTTGTTGACCAGGCAGTCGATGCGGCCGAAATGCTCGATCGTGCTCTCGACCAGCGCGCGGATACTCTCCGCTTCGCGCATGTCGGTCTTAAGCGCGAGGGAACCCGGGATCGCTGCCGCGGCGGCCTGGAGAGCCGGCGCGCTTCGAGCAGCCAGAACCACATCTGCGCCTCTCGTGCCGAGCAACCGTGCCGTGGCGAGACCGATGCCACCACTCGCTCCGGTGACTATGACCACCTTGCCGGCGACCTGCATGTCAACTCCTTACCCAGACTGCGGCTGCGCCTATCTCCGTCAACGTAGCGGCGACGCCGGTCCGGCGCCACTGCGGTCTTGGCTAAACAGCGCGGCCGCCCAGCGCCATGCGGACACGAGCAACCAGGCCAGCGCCGGAGCGACGAGCGGCGTGACGCTGATCATGTAGCGCGGCTCGCCGTGGATCAGGATGATGTGGAAGAGGATCCAGAACGCGATCACAAGCACGGCCAGGTCGACCGTCGGGCGACGGCGCCAAACGGCCAGCAGCAGGGAGGTGGCGCCCAGGCTCCAGTAGAGGTAGTGCCAGAGCTCGAAGGTCCAGGTGTTGTTCAGGCTTCCGCCGAGGAGCTTCTTCTCGGCCCGATCGAGCTTACGGGTGTTAGTGCGAGCGGGGTGGGGGACGCTCGGATCCGGTCCTTCTTGCTCCAGCTCGACGATCGTCAGCGGGGAGGTTGACCAGCCCATCAGTCGCGTGAACTTGTGGGGCATCAAATCGAAGTAGCGATCGGGGTTGTGAACGGCCCAGTGGAACGCTTCCTCGGTCAGGTCGTTGTTTTGCTTCACCTCGGCGGCGGCGCTCGAGATGGCCCAGTTGTTCTTTCCGTAGGAGATCCAGCCGCCGTCGGCGCGGGGATTGGCGCCGAGCCAGAGCGTGACGCCGCCGTTCGTGGAGAGCGAGGTCGTGTGCATGACCAGCATGTTTCGCACCAGCCACGGCGCCAGCACCAGACAGGAGCTGACGCCGAGCACGAGCGCGGCTCGCCAGGACTCGTGGCGCGGACGGCGCCAGAGCAGCCAGAGCGGCAGGATGAGAATCAGCGCCTCGGCAGTCGAGCGCACCAGGACGGCGGCGCCCAGCAGAACGCCCGCAAGCGCAGCGTTACGAAGCGAGGGCGTCTCGCGCCGCCAGGTCAAGAGCAGGCAGACGCCGAGTAGTAGCGGGATGAAGAGCGCTTCGGAGTAGGCGCGCATCACGAAGACGGCCATCGTGGGCGAAACGGCGACCAGGATGCCGGCCACCACGCCGGTGGCTCGGTCGCACAGGCGCCGGCCCAGCAGGTACGCGAGCACCGCGATCAAAGCCCAGAGAAACAGATTGAGCACTTCGATCGCGAGCATCGAAGGCCCACTGAAGTAGAAGAGCCCGCCGAGAAAGGCCGGCCATCCGACAGGGAAGAAGGCCGTGGGGTGGCCGAGGATCTGATACCCGTTGCCCTCCGCGATCGAGGTTGCGCTGAAGTAGTAAAAACGCGTGTCCGAGACGGGCACGGGGTGCACGATCAGCAGCCACGGCAGGCGGACGAGAACGCTCAGCACCGTCACCGCGGACACGTCGATCAACCAGGCGCGACGAGCCGCGAGCTTCGAGACCCAGCTACGCCTCGCCGGGCGAAGCGAGGGGCTGCGGGTTGATTCGATCTCGCTTATCGGGCGCTCCATGGGCCGTTATGCAGCTCGCCCTGGGCGCAAGCTGCGATCGTTGACACCCGCAAGCCTATCCCCTGGGTCTGCCTGCAGACCCGGTCAAGCCGGTTGCCGAGTCGTCTGCGCGTTGTCAGGTGCCTGCGCTTTGCAGTATTTGTAAAATACAACTATATGAGCGTGGGCAAGAGCAACCCAAATGTGATCGACAGTCAGGCCGACGAGCTGGTTGGCTACTGGCTGGTGCTCGGTCACCGGATCATGAGCAGAAAGCTCGCGACCTCGCTCTACCCGGAGTTGACGGGCAAACTTCCGCGCGGCCAGGTGCACGCCCTGATATTGCTCGCGGAGGCTGGAGAGCCCAAGATCAACCAGCTCGCGGCGATGCTCAGCCTCGACGAGAGCACCGTGACGCGCCTCGTCGACAAGCTGGAAGCCGCCGGCCTGGCTGAGCGCCGGCGTTCCACCAGCGATCGGCGCTCCACGAGCGTCGTGATCACGAAGGCGGGGCGCAAGGTGGTCAGCTGCGCGCGCGAGCATCAGCGCGCCCTGATGACCGAGGTGCTGAGCGCGCTCGATCCGAAGGAGCGGGCCGAGTTCGTTCGCCTGACCGCGAAGGCGGCCGAGGCGATGCGGCTGCGCTCCGCAAAGGTCGTGAGCGGATGAACGAGCAGCTCCACTTCACTCACCGCGAGATCATGATCGTCTACAGCGGGCTGATGCTCGGCATGCTGCTGGCCTCGCTCGACCAGACGATCGTCTCCACCGCGCTGCCCACGATCGCCGGCGATCTGGGTGGGCTCAACCACTACACCTGGGTAGTCATCGCCTACATCCTCACGTCGACCATCTCGATGCCGTTGTACGGCAAGCTGGGTGATCTCTACGGACGTAAGCGTCTGTTTCAGTTTGCGATCGTCGTCTTCCTGATCGGATCCGCCCTCTGCGGGCTGTCGCAGAGCATGCTCGAGCTGATCTCCTTCCGCGGGCTGCAGGGGCTCGGCGCCGGCGGCCTGATGGTGGGAGCGATGGCGATCATCGGCGACATCGTGCCGCCGCGCGAGCGCGGTCGCTACCAGGGCTACATCGGAGGCGTGTTCGCGGTCTCGAGCATCGTCGGGCCGCTGCTTGGCGGCTTTTTCGTAGACAACCTTTCCTGGCGCTGGTGCTTCTACGTCAATCTGCCGGTCGGGGTGCTGGCCTTCTTCGTGGTCGGCGCCGTGCTGCACCTTCCCAGGCGCCGCGTCGTGCACCGGATCGACATCCTCGGTACCGCGCTTCTGTCGCTGGGTGCCACGGCGCTGACCCTGGCGCTGACGCTCGGCGGCACCGAGTGGGCGTGGGGCTCGAGCGCGAGCATCGGCCTGTTCATCGCCGGGGCCGTTCTGATCGTGCTCTTCCTGTTCCAGGAGAACCGGGCCGCCGAGCCGATCATCCCGCTGCACCTGTTCCGCAACGTGATCTTCGACGCCTCCAGCGGCGCCGGCTTCATCGTCGGCGTGGCGATGTTCGGCTCGATCGTCTACCTGCCGCTTTTTCTGCAGATAGTGCACGGCGTCTCGCCGACGAGCTCGGGCCTGCGCCTGCTGCCGATGATGGCCAGCATGCTCGTCACCTCGATCATCTCGGGACGCACGATCAGCAGGATCGGGCGCTACAAGATCTTCCCGGTCGTCGGCATGGCGGTGACGACGCTGGGTATCTACCTGCTCTCGCAGCTCGATCCCTCGACCAGCGCGCTGCGCTTGTCGCTCGACATGGTCGTGCTCGGGCTCGGCATGGGGATGGTCATGCAGGTGCTCGTGCTCGCGGTGCAAAACGCGGTTGAATACCGCGACCTCGGCGTGGCGACCTCCTCGTCCACCTTCTTCCGCTCGATGGGCAGCGTCTTCGGCCTGGCCATCTTCGGCGCCATCTTCGCCAGCCGGCTCGCCTACTGGATGCCTCGGCTAATCCCCAAGCAATCCGCCGGATCTCTCGCGGGGCAAGACCCACTACACATGACGCCCGCCCAGCTCGACCGGCTTCCGCCGCAGGTGCACCAGGGGCTGATCGATGCCTTCTCGAACTCGATCCACTCCGTCTTCCTCTGGGCGATTCCTTTCGCCTTCGCCGGCTTCCTGATCACGCTGTTTTTGCGCGAGATTCCGCTGCGCGAGCGCAAGAAGCCTGCCGCCGCCGAGGATCCCGGGACGCCGGCGGAGGCGGAAGAAGTCGCGCCCGAGCCGGTGGGCAAGGGGCGCTGAGGCGCCCGGGCTCGCTTTTGTCAGCGCCGGCTGCGTTCGCGAACGAGCAGCAGCGGGATCGCGAGGAGTGCCGCGGCCGCGAGCCCTCCCAAGAGCAGCGCGACAATGGCCGAGCCCAGCCGTACAGAGCTGCCGAGAAGCGCCACCGACGACGCTGACGCTGCGGCTACTCCGGTCAGAGCCAGCACTAAGAGCCGCCTGACGACAACGCCCGCGTCGATCGTCGCCGCCGCCGGAAGCTCGGCCAGCCAGAAGACGAGCTCGCAGAGCACGATCAACCCGGCCGCGTAGGCCACGACCGAGACGGCGGCCAGATGCCCGGTCGACTCGGTGGCGATGTACTCGGCGCCGAGCAAGATAAGCGGCAGCGAGGCGCCGTGGCCGCGCCAGAGCAGGGGAAGAAGCAGCGAGAGAAGCGCCCCCGCGCCCATCGCGTCGACCAGCAGCCCGAGCTTGCCGCCGTCGAGCATCGGGTAGACGGCAAGCGCGATTGCGACGGCGATCGCCGTCGCGGCGAGCGCCAGGCGCAGGTAGCGCGAGCTCACCGTGCGAAGCGCCGGAATGCTCTCACCTCCTCCACGACTCGTTCCAGAGACTCGCCGCCCGTCCATTCGGTAACGGCGACTCCGAGCTCCTGGTAGCGCAGGTGCAGGGTCTCGCGCCAGAGGCGCCAGAGACGAAGCGCCTGCGGATCGGGGGCACCGCCCTCCGAGGAGTTGGCGAAGGGGATCGGAGAGATGTCGACGACGGCCAGATCGAAACCGCGCCGGCGCAGGTCGACCAGCGCGTACATGCCCCGCTTGTCGAGCAGCGGGCTCAGGGCTATCACCAGTGCCTGTGGCGTCAGGCTGCGCGCCGGCAGCACATCGATCCGCTTCCAGACGTAGGAGAAGTTGACCTCGGTCTCGAGCAGCGCCTCCGCGATGCGATAGGACTGGAGCGTGCCGGACGCCGGTGTCAGCCACCTGACGATGCCGCCGAAGCCGACGATGCCGACACGGTCCTGAACGGCGAGATAGTGATCGGCGAGCGTGGCGGCCGCCCTGACGGCCTGGTCGAGCGTCCCGCCGCCCTCTCGCTGCGCCTCGGCGAAGCTGTCCAGAAAGAGGATCACGTCGGCATTTCGCTCGGGGTGCTGCTGATTGACGTAGAGCGTCTGACTGCGGGAACTGGCCCGCCAGTTGAGACGGCGAGCGCGGTCGCCGGGAACGTAGGGGCGGATGTCGGCGAACTCGATTCCCTCGGCCTTGGCCCGCGAGACCCGGTTGCCGGCGAAGGGCTGGGTCTCGCGCGGCGAGACGAGCGATCGCAGCCGCTCCCGACTCGGGTAAACGCGGAGCGAGGCGCTGTCGTCGATCTGCCGGTCGGTGAGGCGCAGGCGCGCACGGTCGCCCGAGCGCACGACGAGCTCGCCCAGCCGGTAGGCGCCCCAACGCTCGCAGGCGAGCCCGACCGAGACGGTGCGCGCTTGCCCGCGCGCGAGCCAGAGCACGAGCGACGCGGGCTCCTCTACCGTGCTGATCCCGCGCGGCAGCGCGAACGCCGTCTGCACCTCGCAGGGCTCGGTCGCGCTGAAGGAGAGCTCGGCCTCGATCTCGTCGCCTTCCAGCACGCGCTCGCGGCTGAGGCGCAGCGAAACCTCCACCTTCGGCGGGGGTGGAAGCGAGAGCCCGATCGCCAGGACGAGCGCGAAGGGAGCTCCCAGGCCGGCGAGCTCCGGGCGCCCGAGCGCGAGCGCTGCGATGAAGAAAGCGGCCGCCAGGGCCGCGTAGAGCGCCAGCTTCGGCGAGCGGTTCAAGAGCCCGGCGACCGGCCGCCGCCGGCGGCCTCTTCGGGCGCCGGGGTGGGAATCGTGCTCAGCACCTCTTCGATCACCTCTTCCGGGCGGACGCGCTGCACCCACAGCTCCGGAGGCAGAGTCAGGCGGTGCGAGAGCGCCGGAACGGCGATTCGCTTGACGTCGTCGGGAGTGACGAAGTCGCGACCGTCGAGCGCCGCCCGCGCGCGCGAGAGCGTGTAGAGAGCGAGCGAGCCGCGCGGGCTGGCTCCGACCTGGGCGCGCGAGCTGTCGCGCGTCGCCCGCACCAGATCGACGATGTACAGGCGGATGCTCTCCGAGACGTGCACGTCCTCGATCGCGCGCTGCATCGCCAGGAGCGTGGGCGCATCCACCACCGGGTCGAGCGTTATCTGCTCTTGCTTGCGCTCGCCGCGGCGCTCGAGCACCGCGGCCTCGTCCTCGCGCTCGGGATAGCCGACCGAGATCCTGAGCAGGAAGCGGTCGAGCTGGGCCTCGGGCAGCGGATAGGTGCCCTCGTACTCGATCGGGTTCTGGGTTGCGAGCACCAGGAAGGGCGGCTCGAGCCGGTGCGTCTCGCCGTCGATCGTCACCTGTCGCTCCTGCATCGCCTCGAGCAGCGCGGCCTGGGTCTTCGGCGGCGCACGGTTGATCTCGTCGCCGAGCAGCAGGTTGGTGAAAGCCGGGCCGGGCTGGAACTTGAAGGCGCCGTCGCGCTGGTCGTAGATCGAGCCGCCGGTCACGTCCGACGGCATCAGATCGGGCGTGAACTGGATGCGGGCAAAGGTCATCGAGCTGACCTGGGCGAAGGAGCGCGCGATCAGCGTCTTGGCCAGCCCGGGATAGTCCTCGATCAGCACGTGGCCGTCGGCCAGGAGCCCAAGCAAGACGAGCTTCAGCGCCTCGCGCTTGCCCACGACCGCCCGCTCGACCTGCTCGAGAATACGCTCGCTGAGCGACCCGACTTCTTTCAGCCCCAGTTGGCTCTTCATACCGCCTCCAGCTCGTCTAGGAGTTTGTCCAGCTCGTCGCGCGACCAGCCGCGGCCCCCTGCGCCGAGCGGCGGCTTGCGCTCGGGGCGGGCGAGGCTCCAAGCGTAACCGTCTCCAACGACGGCGTGGGCTCGATCGGGATCGCGCTCGAGATCGATTCGGTGGTGGCGGCGCAGGCGGGCGGCGAGGATCTCGCGCACCAGCGGCCGCATCGATTCGTACAGGTGGGATTCGTTCCAGGAGGCCGCCATCAGCGCGCGCTCGATTCGCTCGAGCTGGGCTATCGACTTCGGTACCCGGCGGCGGTGCAGTCGCGGTGACCAGGCGAACGCCTTTCGCGGCAGCGCCCTGCCCAGGAAATCGACCAAGAGAGCGAGCGCCATCCCGACCGCGACCAGCGTGTACACGAGTAGAGCGACTCCGTGCCCCCGGGCGGCGAGCGCAAGCGCCGGCGCGAGAAGCGCAGCGACCAGCCCCGCTATCAGGGCGAGCTTCTTCATCTCGACTTCACCCTCAGCTCGCCGCGGAGCTCGCTCAGCGCCGCGATCGCCTCGCTCTTCATCTCGGGCCCGATCGCGTGGGTGCTGAAGCGAGCCTGCTCGAACAGCTGCGTAAGTCGTTCGCCCGGGCGCCTGCTCAGGCGCAGGGCAGCGAAGGCACGGCTCAGATACTCGCCCGGGGCCTCGAACGGGCGCCGGCCCAGGCCGTGCCTGGACAGCGTGTTCTCCATCCCCGCATAGGCGCGGATCACCGCTCGGCGCGGATCGGCTTCTCGCTCGATCTCGGCGATCGAGATACCAACCTGCTCGCTCAGCTCGCGGCGAGACGATTCCAGCTCATCTTCGGGTTGTTCCTGAACTGCCGCGTCGCGCCGCCGCTGCATAAAAACGACGACGAAGAGCAAGAGGAGGCAGACGATGACTCCGGTAAGAACCCAAGGAAAAAGATTCTCGGCGAGCCTCAGGGGCGCCTCGTCGGGTTTCACCTTTGTGACGTGTCCACCCGGCGAATTGGGAGGTATCGCGGGCTTGGTGTTGTCCCGAGCTCTGGTTAGGGCAAGCGCAGCGAGCGCCCCACCGATCAGCGCCATGACCAGAACCTGCTTGACCGCACGCCACTCGCGCTTGCTTTCCGAGCTCGGGACGGCCTCGCCGCGCAGCTCCCTGATCGATTGCCAGATCACGAACAGGACGGCCGGAATCACGATCACGCCGACGAGCAGGAAGATCACGTCGCCGACGACGATCTTCGCCTTCTCCAGATCGGCCGGTCCCGATACGTGGGCAAGCGAGCGGCTGCTGCCGAGCGCGACGAGAAAGACCAGCAAGATCACGCCGAGAGCGAGCAGTGGAGCGCGGTTTTCGAGGCGCGCCCGGCGGCCTGCCGGCGTCTGTTGATCTCGGGTTGCGTGCCTCTCGGCTTTATCCGAACGCTGCATCTTGGTCAGGCTCTCAGGCGCCCGGACGCCAGATGTAGCAAAGAATACTGCACAAAACGCCCTGGCGCGGTAATCTTCGAGACGAACGAAGGACGAGTACCGGGATGCGCTTTCCTCGCGTTCCTTGCTTGTTCGCAAATTGGCAAGGAGGTGAGTTATGGCAACCGGAACCGTCAAGTGGTTCAACA
>Ga0209745_1001972_pt1 | contig 11911 bp, 13 predicted proteins | sample BarGraNGADG00312_FD_184495 | JGI IMG/M metagenome (GOLD analysis project Ga0209745, IMG submission 184495) | Arctic peat soil microbial communities from Barrow, Alaska - Barrow Graham LP Ref core NGADG0004-312 (SPAdes) (version 2) | ecosystem: Environmental > Terrestrial > Soil > Wetlands > Peat... | reverse complement strand
CCATAAGTCAGGATAAACCCAACCGGCCTGATCGTAACAATAGCACGGTTGGGTTTATCCTGACTTATGGCAACAGTGTCATCGTAGAACTTTATCGATATATTATTTATGGTTTCCTCTGCCTTCATGGTAATTTTACTATTTCTTCCCTGCCAGTTTTACTATGGCTGATATTATGGCCTCGGGTTTGGGTGGACAACCCGGAATATATGCATCTACCGGGATGATGGCATCAACAGGGCCGGCGAACGTAATGCCTTCGGCAAAGATGCCGCCGGTGCAGCCGCAGGCCCCGACAGCTACCACAAGAAGCGGTTTTGGAGCCTGATGATACAGCTCAATGAGCCTGCTTCTGTCTCGTGTGTTTATTGATCCGTTGACAAGCAGAACATCAGCGTGTCTTATGCTGCCTACCAGGAGAATGCCAAACCGTTCCAGATCATGCCTCGGGGTAAGACAGTCAAGGATCTCGATATCACAGTTATTGCAGGAGGCTCCACCGAAGTGAAAGACCCAGAGAGATTTCCTGAAACAATAATCCTTGAACCCCACGGTTTCTGTTTTTATAATCCAAATACAATCAGCACAATAGCAACCACTACAATCAGGTTCATCCAGATGAAAAAGAAACTGAATGCCTGTTTTATCTTCACTCTCGGGTTAGTATTCTTTATAAGGATAAGAAGCAGAACCACACCGAGAATCTTAAGGACAGCCCAGACAATACCTATGCCTGGTTTCATGCCGTTCATCAGGAGGGCGACCAGGAAAGCCGGCAGAATGAAAAGCATGATGTATTTTGCCAGTTTGATCATCGCATAGGGAGGACCCGAATATTCAATGTATATACCTGAAGCCAGTTCTGCTTCTGCTTCCGGCATGTCAAAAGGCACCATGGCCAGCTTGGCCTGGATGCAAAAGATGCCCGCAATAAACAGCAGGACACCTGAAATACTGCCGATAAACGGATGGCCTGCCTGCTGTGTTTCTATAACCGTCTTCAGGTCAAAGTGTTGGCCAGTCTTCATTATGACTGCGGCTATTAACAGAAGAAAGGTAAGCTCATAGCTGATGATCAGTTTCATCTCACGTGATCCCCCGACAGCTGCGAGCGGATTGCCAGAGGCCAGTGAGCCAAGAATATAGGAGAAGGAGGGGAGTGTCAGAAGATAAAAGATGACCAGCATATCACCCCTGAAGCCGGTATTTATATTGAGAACAGGAAGGAGGATAAATACTCCGGCCATCGTTGCCCCGAATACAGCCAGCACCGGGGCAAGAAGAAAGATAAACCGTGAACCATGTTTCGGGAGTATCGTTTCCTTGACTAGAAGCAGTTTAAAGAAATCATAGAAAGGCTGAAGCAGTGGAGGTCCTTTACGAAACTGTACCCTGGCGGATATCTTCCTGTCAAACCATGAAAGAAAAGCTCCCGTAACTGCCAGGAAGAGCAGTCCGGGAAAAATGGAAAAAAAGAAAAGATTAACCGCCATATTCTTTCTCTTTACTCTTTTTCAGTGGTATATATGTACTCTCTGATTAGCACCTTATCATTCAGCTTATAAATATGCTCTGTGGGTTTTTCATTTCCTTCAGTGAGAATTGCTGTTCCCGGGGGACACGCAGCAACAAATTTCTTAACCTGTTCATCGTCACGCAGATTATATAAAAGGTCCCTGTTGCGGTGATGTTTAAAAAAGTCGGTCATCATTGTGCCAAAGGGGCAGATGGTAACGCACGATTTGCATGAAACACACAGGTTTGTGTGACGCATTATCACGCCATCTTTATCTTTCTCAAGGGCTTCCACGGGGCAGACACTGATGCACGGGGCATCTTCGCACCTGCGGCAGGTGAACATGAAGGTAGCCAGCTCACGTATGGTCTTGAGGCCGTTGGTATTCACGGTGTTGTAAAAGAGAGCATCGGGAAGCTCCAGCGACGGGTTTTCCGTCATGGCAGCCCTCAGTTTTATCATATCTATCAACACCTTCATAAATGATCTGTACTTACACGTTAAGCTGGTTCATAAGCTGGAAGCGGGTGTCACTGAGCCTGTGAGAGATCGTCTGGGCGATTTTTGACATTGTCTTAAATCCAAAGTCGCAGTCTTGCTCTATCTCAGCATTCAGCTTCCTGGCATCAATAGCGATCACCTTTGCGGGTGTGACCGCCATCACCCACGCGGTTGAGATGTAGGGAGGGAAGATGGCGGACCATGAGAAAAGCTGACCTTCCTCAATGGTTCCGAGATGAATCCTTTTATCCTTTGGCAGGCTGATGCCAAGCGACAGTGATCCCTGGAGCAGTACATAAATCTCCGTTAGTTCATCATACTGCTCAAAGATTATCTCTTTAACTTTGAACTCTTTGACAGAAGAGACCGAGGCTATCTTCTGAAGCTGTTCCCCGGTGTATTTTTCAAAGAACTTTATCTGTTTAAAATCTGTGACTTCCATTTTCCTGATTTCGTTATTTAAATCACTTCCAGATTTCCGGATTATGTTTGATTTCTTTGTAGGTGAACACAGGGCCGTCTTTGCAGACGAAGAATTCACCCATCATGCAGTGGCCGCATTTGCCCAGTCCGCATGACATATTCTTTTCCATTGAGAGGTATATCTGGTCATCGCGGTAGCCCATTTCAAGGAGCCTTATTGTTCCGAATTTCATCATGATCGGAGGGCCGCAGACCACAGCTACAGAGTTCTCAATCTTCACTTTTACCCTGCCGAGCAATGTGGTTGCCACTCCTACAGGACCGTCCCAGCCTTCTTCTGACATGTCTACGGTACGGTAGGCTTCGAATTTGTCAATGCTGTTGAGCCTGCTGAAGAGAGGTTTATATATGCAGTCGGTAGGGGTTTTGGAGCCATAGCAGAGGATCACTTTCTCAAGATCGTCTTTCATGTGCTCAAGTGCGAACAGCAGTGACCGTATAGGTGCCAGTCCACATCCGCCACCGAGTATCAGTACTTCCCTGCCTTCAAAATTACTGACAGGGTAACCTCTGCCGTAAGGGCCCCTGATACCCATCATAACTCCGGGCTTGAGCTGATGCATAATGTTTGTGACATACCCTGTCTTCATGACCGTGACCTCCAGCCTGTCGTGGACATGAGGTGACGATGACGGGGTGAACGGCGCTTCACCAACGCCATCAACAGACAACTCTATGAACTGGCCGGTACCGAATACGAACTCCCTCTCAGGGATAAGCACAAAGGTCTTAATAAGCGGAGATTCTTCGATGACCTCCTCAAGTCTTGCCTTTAAAGGCTTATATATATTAGTGGTATCCGCCATAAAGTCTGTCAGGTGAGTTCCATGAACAGTTCATTCTTGTTTATTTTACCAATGCATGCCTCAATGCACCTTCCGCAGCCGGTACAGGCTGTAGCAGTGAATTTCTGTGGTTTCCACACATACTTGCACATATACCTGTTTTTGAAGCGATGCGGAAGCTCAAAGAGTGCATCCTCACCTCCGGCCACCCGTTCAAAACCCGGATACTGACATGCGTCCATCTGTTTCACCTTCTCGAAGTCGGGCTTGTCTATTAGAAGGAAGCAGCTGCAGGTAGGACAGATGGTTGTGCAGGCGCCGCATGAAACGCACTTTGAAGCATATTTAACCCATATATCATTCCCGGCCTTCTGTACAATCTGTCCGGTAGCCTGGTAATCAGGCAAACCTTTGTTTTTGTCCGCCAGTGACGCCTCGACCGAATGATGGTTCTGCTCTATGAATGAAACGCGATGGCTGCTCTCAACCGGTTGCTGAGGTGTAAACTGTGCTGCAAGCTCCTTGCCCCTTTCACTGATTACACGCAGGAAGATGTCATCATTTTCAACGGCTATGGCAAGATCTGCATTTTCGATGGAATAGGGCTTCACACCATAGGAGAGACAATGACAATGATCATTTGTCGAGAAGCAATCAGATGATATCAGTACGGTGCTGGTACGACGGTTCCTGTAGAAGGGATCGGTGAATGTCTTGTCAAGATATATTTCATCGAGCAACCTGAGAGCTTCTATGTCACAGTTCGGAGCACCGATAATGATTCTGGGCTTATCACTCTCCCTGGATGAAGTGACATTCTCCCTGACAGGAAGGAAGAAATTCTTTAACGGCGTCGAGGGTTTGGGTGTATTATATGAAATATTTTCAGCCTCATAAAGCCTGAATGGCTCATAATCAAGGCTGAATTCATTCTTCACCGGAACAAAAATGTCATATGACAAAAGCAATCTTTCCAGTGAACTATGCCAATCTTCTTTTCTTATGTTTATATAATACATTTTATGTGAGAAGATTCACAGATAAATTTACACCCATACCTGACGCAAATCAAATTTTATTTTTAACGATCTGGCCAAAAATTATTTAATAGATCGTAATTTACATCAGATCAATTACATAAAATTCTATTATGTGGTTTAATAAAGTTAGCGTAACTTGCATGGAGAACCGGATGATAATGTTTTAATGTGAAACAATTCACAAAACACAATATCAGGAACAGTCTGAGGAGGATATTTCTTTATCACGGATTACTGGTCAGGCTTAATGTGATGGGTGTCACCAGGGTCTTTTCACATACCATTGCACGTGAGACGGGGGTTACTCCGGAACAGGTGAGGAAAGACTTCTCGGAATATTGTATCAGGGGTAACAGGAGGGGCGGTTACACAATAGAAACTCTGCTGCATGATATGGAGGCTCTCTTTAACAGGGACAAGATCAGCAATGTGGTTCTGGTAGGCATGGGTAATCTGGGACTGGCACTTTCCAGGTATGGACGCTTTACATTGCGCGGCATAAACATCGTTGCCACATTTGACATTGATCCTTTTAAGCAGAAGATCAGGTCTGATCCAAATGTCTATCCGATGGATCGCCTGCAAGAGATAGTCAACAGGTTCAGGGTCAGTGTTGCCATCATTACAGTTCCGGAGATATCGGCGCAGGAGGTGTGTAATGAACTTATTGAAACAGGAATCAGGGGGATTGTCAATTTCTCACCTGTATTGCTAAAGGTGCCGGGCGATGTCGTGGTAAGCAATGTCAACCTCAGCGATGAAATAGAAAGCGTTATCTGGTCTGTCCATAAACAGGCGAAGGAAGAATCAACATTATAATGGCTGCCATCAGAACAGGGTATGAGATATCGGTCAGAGGCCTGGTACAGGGTGTGGGATTTCGCCCGTTCATCTGCAGGCTCGCTTTCAGCCACGATCTGTTCGGTGAGGTAATAAACAGGACAGATGGCGTTACTGTGATTATTAAATGTGACCGCAAGTCGGCAGAGCGCTTTGCAGCCGATATACGCACCCAGGCTCCTCCAGCCGCCAATATCAAGTCAATAGGGATAAAAAGAAAAATGATTGCCGGCTACAGTACTTTCAGCATTACAGCAAGCAAAGACACAGATGCCAGCATCACCGAGGTGAGCCCCGACATAGCGGTTTGCACGGAATGCCTCGCTGACCTTGATTCTGATCCGGAGCGCATTGATTATCCATTTGTAAACTGTACAAACTGCGGACCCCGTTTCACGATAATTAAGGCTCTGCCATACGACCGGGACAATACTACGATGGAGCCATTCGGTATGTGTCTCCGGTGTGCATCAGAGTATCATGACATCCTTGACAGGCGGTTCCACGCCCAGCCTGTTGCATGCAACAGCTGCGGACCTGAGTACTTCATTCATGAAAATGGGCAACGGATATCAGGTATCAGCCAAATCATGCAGACGATAGCTGACCGGCTAAACACCGGAAGAAGTGTTGCTATCAAATCACTTGGCGGATATAACCTGATGTGTGATGCCCTGAATGATGAGGCAGTCAACAGCCTCCGGCAGAGGAAACAGCGTGATCGGAAACCTTTTGCTGTAATGTTCAGGGATATCTCAGCAGTAAAAGAGTTCTGCGTCGTGGGGGAAGAGGAGGAGGCTGCCCTTACATCGTGGCGCAGGCCGATACTTATCCTGAAACAGCTGAAGGCGCTCGCACCTTCAGTGAACAGCGGATTGAACACAATTGGGGCAATGCTCCCGTATATGCCTCTTCATTATATGCTGTTCAGTACAATTGACTCACCTGCTGTGGTACTGACCAGCGGAAATTTATCTGATGAGCCCATAATTACTAATGACCGCCACGCTGTAAATGATCTCATGCCTGTGACAGGGTTTGTTGTCAGTTATAACAGGGAGATACATAACAGGGTCGATGACTCTGTCATACGGATCATCAATCACAATACAAGCATAATACGAAGATCAAGAGGATTTGTACCCCAGCCTGTAGATGTCATATTTGATACGGAGGGAATATTTGCAGCGGGAGCGGAGCAAAAGAACAGCTTCTGTATCGGAAAGGGTACCCAGGCTTTCATGAGCCAATATATCGGTGACATAAAAAATGTAGCAACATATGATTTCTACCAGGAATCATACAAGCTGTTCTCTTCTCTCTTCAGGTTCACTCCCTCAGCTCTTGTGTGCGATATGCATCCCGATTACCTGTCGGGAAGGTTTGCCGAATTACTGGCTAAGGAGACGGGACTCCCCCTGCTCAGGGTTCAGCATCATCATGCTCATGCTGTCTCCGTGATGGCTGAGCATGGTATCACCGAAGAAGTCATTGGCGTTAGTATGGACGGCACCGGGTACGGTAGTGACGGAAATATATGGGGAAGCGAATTCATGACAGTAACTCCCGGTGATTTTAAGAGATATACCCACTTTGACTACTTCATGATGCCTGGTGGTGACGCTGCCGTTGAAGAACCTTGGCGCATGGCTATGTCATGCCTTTATAAATATATGGGCAGCGAGTATGACTTTCAGAAACTGAAGCTCTTCCAGAAGATAGATGAGAATAAAATGTCTGTCGTCAGCGATATGCTTGACAACGGCATAAATACTCCTCTTACCTCAGGTGCCGGCCGTATCTTTGACGCTGTCTCGGCACTGCTGCTCCTTTGTCCGGTGGCTTCATTTGATTCAGAAGCTCCGATGCGTCTCGAATCTGTTATCAGTCCCGGCAGGGATGACTTTTATCCGTTTGCTATTGCAGAAACTGTCTCGTTAGGTGAGATGTTCCGTGAAATTTTGAAAGAACTTAAATATACGGATGCCTCCCGCATTGCTGCCAAGTTTCACAATACAATCGCAAGGATAATCCTTCATGTCTGCCTTAAGATAAGAAAGGAGACAGGACTCAATTCAGTCGTGATGTCCGGAGGCGTATTTCAGAATAAGTACCTGCTTGAAAAATCTTTGTATCTTTTAACCGTGAACAGATTCAAAGTGTTTACCAATAATCAGGTTCCCTCAAATGACGGTGGTGTATCACTCGGGCAGCTTATGATAGCTGCAGAAAGGAGAGGGTCATGTGCCTGAGTGTCCCTGCAAGGGTTGTCTCTGTAAACGGAGACATGGCTGATGTCTCTGTCGGAGGTGCAATTTTCAGTGCAGGCCTTCAGATGGTAGAAAACGTCGTAGTAGGTGATTATGTACTCCTTCATGCAGGTTTTGCCATTGAGAAGCTGAATGAAGAGGATGCGCTTGAGACGCTGCGCCTGCTGAAGGAGATGGATGACATAATGACTGAATGATCCGGCCATGAAATATGTTGACGAGTTCAGGGAAAGGAAGCTGATAATGAACCTGGCTGATCAGATCAAACGGTCGGCAACAGGTGAATACACTTTTATGGAGGTATGCGGAGGGCATACAGCTGCTATACACCGTTTTGGAATTCCCTCCCTTCTGCCTCCGGGCATCAGGCTCATCTCTGGCCCTGGATGCCCGGTGTGCGTTACTGCGGCAACATATATCGATCAGCTTATTACCCTCTCTTTCATCAGCGGAGTTGTTGTTGCCACCTTCGGCGACCTGATGCGTGTGCCTGGCAACACAGGAACGCTCTCCGAAGCCCGCGCTGAAGGGGCTGACATAAGGGTAGTGCTTTCAGCTTATGAGGCTCTTGAGATTGCACGGTCAAATCACGACCTCAAGGTTGTCTTTCCGGCCATAGGATTTGAGACCACCGCGCCCGGCACGGCCGTAACAGTACTGAAAGCTGACGCGGAGGGTAGAGAAAATTTCTTGATACTTAACGCACATAAGGTCATGCCACCTGCAATGGAGGAGATAATAAAGGGAGGGTCACAGATTGACGGTTTCATCTGCCCCGGCCATGTCTCGGTGATAACCGGATCATCAGCCTTTGAGTTCATTCCCCGGAAATACAAACTTGCCAGTGTGATAACAGGCTTTGAACCAACTGATATACTATCATCAATACTTATGCTCATCAGGCAGGTCAACAATCACAACCCCGGAGTGGAGATACAGTACAACAGGGCAGTGACCCGAACAGGCAACATAAAGGCACAGAGATATATGAATGAAGCGTTTGAGCCCTGTGATGTCGAGTGGAGAGGTTTGGGAGTTATTGCCTCAGGCGGTCTGAAACTTCGAGAGAAGTATATCAGTTTTGACGCTGGCGCTTCATTCAACATAGAGGTGGCTCATAATGAGCCTGATACGGTATGTATTTGCGGAGACATTCTCAGAGGAATCAGGACGCCTGACGAATGCACACTGTTTTCATCAGTCTGCACACCTTGCCATCCGTCGGGAGCATGTATGGTATCAGATGAGGGGGCATGCAACACCTATTATAAATATCACGTACATGAGTGAAAAGATAGCTTTAAGCCATGGCAGCGGAGGCAGGCAGACACATGACCTCATACGTAGTGTTTTTGCAAAGCACTTCGGTATGAAGGAGCCGATGACAGATTCGGCACTGCTTGCCATTCCAACTGAAATGATCGCATTCACAACCGATTCGTACGTGGTAAATCCGATCTTCTTTCCCGGGGGAAATATAGGCAAGCTGGCCATATGCGGCACTGTCAATGACCTGGCAGTTTCAGGTGCGGACCCCCAATATATTGCCGCATCTTTTATTATAGAAGAAGGATTTGAAATAAGTGACCTGGACAGGATAGCTGCTTCAATGGCTGATGAGGCCGGGACTGCAGGAGTGAAAATAGTGACCGGTGATACCAAGGTAGTTGAGAAGGGGCATTGTGACAGGATCTTCATCACTACCACCGGGGTGGGAATACTCAGGAACGATCATGCACATATAAGCAGCGGAGTAAACATAAAGGCCGGCGACAGGCTGATCATAAACGGTCCGCCCGGAAATCATGAGGTGACTATAATTGCATCACGCAAGCAACTTACCTTTGATGTTCCGCTGACCTCCGACTGTGCCTCGCTGAACCATATGATAAAAAAAGTACTTGAACAATCCTCTGGCGTCCATTTTATGAGAGACTTGACACGGGGTGGTCTCGCTGCCGTACTTAATGAACTGGCAGGGATGACTGCATGCGGTATAATGATTGAAGAGGCCCATGTGCCTGTTGAGGAGCCGGTCAGAGGTCTGTGCGAAATACTTGGATTTGACCCTCTTACTCTTGCCAGCGAGGGCAGAGTGATCATTGCAGCAGCAGCGGATGAGGCACAAAAGATACTGAATATAATGCGATCTGATCCCGCCGGGAGAGATGCATCAATAATCGGGGAGATAACCCTCGAAAAACCGGGCAGGGTAATCGTGAACAGTTCAACGGGAGGAAGACGATTTCTGGATATGCCATCAGGTCTGCTCCTGCCCAGGATATGCTGAATCCAAACAGCTGACATCTGAGTTTTTCCTTACCATTGCAATTGATTTTTTGTTGATTTCTTAACAATAAACATGATATAAGTAAGGTTTTCCATTGGGTATTGTTATTATTTTCACAGCCTGATAAACATAGGAAATTCCATTTTAAAAATCAATTACTTAAAAACCAAACAGAAATGTATCATACCGGTAATCTTGTGAAAGATCTGGCCGAAAAACACGGCCGGAAGAGAGAGAGCCTGATGCCGATCCTTCAGGATATTGTCAGGCAGTATAACTACCTGACTGACGATGCAATGGTAGAAGTAGCAACTGAGCTTGATATCTCCGCAGCTGAAGTATACGGTACGGCTTCATTTTACACATTCCTTGACACACAACCCAGAGGGAAAAATGTTATCAGGGTTTGCAAAACCATAACATGCTCAATGAAAGGGAAGAATGATATAGTCAGCACCATTGAGGATATACTTAAGATTAAGGTTGGTGAAACCACCCCTGATAAGATGTTCACGCTGCTTGAGACCAACTGCATCGGATGGTGTCACAAGGCACCTGCGATTCTTATCAATGACATGCCGTACACTGACCTGACCCCTGAAACGGTTATTGATGTGATAAAAGGTTATATGCGTAAATAACTCAGAGAGAAAGACATGAAAAACAAAGGACTTAGCAAGGTAGACCTCATATTTGAAAAAATAGATGCCAGGGAGGTTCTGGAAAAAGCCTTCGCCATGACAAGTGAAGAAATCATTCAGCAGATCCTTGATTCGGGTTTAAAAGGACGGGGAGGCGCAGGTTTTCCAACGGGTTTGAAGTGGAAATATACTGCCGCTGAAAAAGAAAGTGAGAAATATATTGTATGCAACGCTGACGAGGGTGAGCCCGGCACATTCAAGGACCGTGAGATACTTGACAAGGTTGCCTACAAGGTATATGGCGGTATGGCCATTGCAGGTAAAGCCATGGGTGCAAAAAAGGGATTTATCTATCTCCGTGGTGAGTACAGATTCCTTTTACCGCAGCTTTATGTGGAGCTTCATAAGTTTCATAAGCTGATCAAAGAAATAGGATACGATTTCAATATTGAATACCGCATGGGCAGCGGAGCTTATATCTGCGGTGAGGAGAGTGCTCTCTTTGAGTCGATAGAAGGCTTTCGCGGTGAACCGCGCAACAAACCGCCCTATCCGACAACAAGCGGGCTATTTTACAAACCAACCTCGATAAACAACGTAGAGACACTTGTCACGGCCATGATGATCATGAAGATGAGCGGTGCCGAATATGTCAAACTTGGAACGAAAGACTCACGCGGATCAAAGGTGTTCTCCATCTCCGGAGATACACCTATCCCGGGTATCTTCGAGCTTGAGCTGGGTATGGGCGTTCAGGAGTTCGTCAATGAATTTGGCGACGGCGATACCAAGGCTGTGCAGGTGGGAGGCGCCTCAGGGTTCTGTGTCCCCAGGAAGAAATTCGGAGAGACGATAATAGGTTTTGAAGGCGTTCCGACAGGCGGTTCAATGAAGCTCTTCAACAGCTCACGCTCAATGTACAACGTGCTTCACAATTACCTTGAGTTCTTCACTGAGGAGTCATGCGGCCAGTGTACACCGTGCCGCGTCGGCTGCCAGCAACTGCTCAAGGGTATTGAGAAAGTCAAAAAAGGCGAAGCAAAATCAACATATCTGAATGAATTGGTCAAACTCGCTGACACAATGAAGGTGGCATCAAAATGCGGCCTTGGTCAGTCGGTAGGCAATGCCTTCAAATCAATAGTTGAGAATTTCAGGGAAGAGGTTATTTATTAAAAAAGAACGGAAGACTATGATAACACTTAAGATAAACGATCATCAGGTTCAGGTAAAAGAAGGAACAACAGTACTGGATGCTGCCAAGAGTTTGGGTCTCAATATTCCCACACTCTGTAATCATCAGGATCTGTGCGTTGCAGGCAACTGCCGCGTCTGTGTGGTGGAACAGAAAGGCGCCCGCACACTGATTGCCTCGTGTGCCACGCCCGCCTCGGAGGGAATGGAGATCTTTACAAACTCCCTTAAGGTGAGGAATGCACGCAAGCATATTGTTGAACTGCTCCTGTCAGAACACCGTGCAGACTGCACCAAGTGTTACAAAAACCAAAATTGTGAACTCCAGACCCTGGCAAATGAATTTTCTTT
>Ga0209745_1001969_pt1 | contig 11931 bp, 9 predicted proteins | sample BarGraNGADG00312_FD_184495 | JGI IMG/M metagenome (GOLD analysis project Ga0209745, IMG submission 184495) | Arctic peat soil microbial communities from Barrow, Alaska - Barrow Graham LP Ref core NGADG0004-312 (SPAdes) (version 2) | ecosystem: Environmental > Terrestrial > Soil > Wetlands > Peat ... | reverse complement strand
GGTGAGCCAAGCCGGCAGGGGTGTAGCCGCCGCGGGCGTAGCCGCTTCGGGCGTAGCCGCTCCGGGTGTAGCCGCCGCGGGTGTAGCCGCCGCGGGTGTAGCCGCCGCGGGTGTAGCCGCCGCGGGCGTAGCCGTGGGTGTAGCTGCCGATGACGAGCACGCAGACAGCACGATCATCGCCGCCGCGCTCAACGCCAGCAGGCTGAATCTCTTGGATCTGGCCATCTAATCTCCTACCCTCTCCTCACTGCATTGCGGTAGCCCATCGAGCTGCCGCTCTCTTGACGGGTGTCTGGTGATGCATCTGTAGATAGGCACCTCCTCGTCGGTTTGGCGGCCCCGTGACGGTGCACTAGATGATCCGCCGGTGTGCCAGATGATGCGATCATGCTACGGGCCCTCGGGGCCTGTCAAGGTCCGTTTGGAAGCAGGCCCGGCACTCCCTCGCGGCATTCGGCTGGTCGGACGGCTAGTCGCGACCTCGGCATCGAGTCGCCGGGCGGGTGTAGCCGCCGGAGCATCGCGCGTGAGCGCCTCTAGGGCAGTCTGGCGGCCCGCACCGTCGTAGCGCCGGGCTCGGTCTCTCTACTCGACTGGGGGTGAGGTGACCGCGATGCCGGAGATGACTCGGCCCGTCCCGTCTCGGACCCATTTGGTCGGATCTTCCGAATCAGCCCAGGCGTCGCGTGCGGAGCCAGCGCGATCCGGTGTCAGCGTCGGCGGATCGAGCGGTTGGCCGTCGACAAACACACCTCGAGGCGTCTTGACACGGCTGATGGCCCGTCGCATAGTGCGCTCAGCAGGCGCAACGCCAGTTCATCAAGTGATCGGCTGCCGTCGGGCTTCTCGGCGGAACGCCCACAGCCCACGAAGCATGAGGAGCAAGAGTGCGACACCGATCGCGGGCCATCGACCTGTGGGATCGCTTCGGTCTGCTGACAATCGTCCTGGTTTCCTGGCTGGTCTTCGCTCTCTTCGCTGACGGCTTCACGTCCGACTTCAACATCTTCTCCGTTGGGCGCGCGGTAGCTGTTTCGGTCGTCATCGGCCTGGCTCAGATGGTCGTGATCGCCACCGGCGGCATGAACATCTCAGTCGGCGCCATCGGCGGGGTCTCGGCCATGTTCACGGGCTGGCTCCTCGAGGGGGTCGGGGTGCCGGTCCCGATCGCCATTCTTGGGGGCATAGGCATGGGCGCCGCGCTTGGCGCAATCAATGGCATCTTGATCGTCCGGACCGGGATCAACAGCTTCATCATCACGCTCGGCACTGCGAGCGTCTTCAGCGGTCTCATGTACGTCGTGACGAAGGTTCAGGCGTTCCGGAACTTGCCTCCGGACTTCATCGATATTGGCCAGACGCGCTGGCTAGGCGTGTCCCCGCTCGTTTGGGCCATGGTCTTCACGTGCGCCTTCCTGTGGTTCCTGTACCGGGGCACGACCCTCGGCCGCCAGATGCTCGCTACCGGCGCCAACCCAAGAACCGCGCGCCTCTCGGGCGTCCCCGTGAACCGCATCATCGCGGTCACGCACATGCTGTCAGGTGCCCTTGCCGGGTTGGCGGGCGTCATGCTCCTGCTGCGGATCGGCTCCGCGATCCCGACGATCGGCGGCGACTGGGTTCTGCCCTCGTTCGCGGCGCCGGCCGTTGGGGGAACACTGCTCAGCGGCGGCGTAGTTTCTGTCGTCGGCACGTTCATCGGCGGCCTCCTGTTGGCCACGATTGGGAATGGGCTGACCCTCTTGAACGTCCCGAGCTTCTGGGTTGAGTTGACGACGGGTCTCGTGCTGCTCCTTGCAGTGTTGCTGGATCGCGCCCGGACGTTGGCTGTGCTGCGAAGTCGGACGGGAGTCCAACAGCCCGCCGCGTCGGCGGCTGCAAAGGTGGAGATGTGATGAACCGGCCGGTGCGCAACTTCATTCGGGCCGAATCCTTTCCCCTCCTGGTGGTGGTCGTGCTCGCCGGGGCTGGCCTCGCGGTACTGAGGCCCGAATTCACCAAGGAGTTCAACCTCTACGTCCTGTTGTTCGACATCTCGGGGTCGATGCTGGTGGCGTTCTCTCAGATGATGGTCATAGCCACCGGCGGCATGAGCCTGGCCGTGGGAGCGACGGGTGGTCTGAGTGCGGTACTGGCGGCGGGACTCATGGTCTCGTACGGCGTGCCCGTGGAGGTCGCCGTCGTGGTAGGCCTGCTGGCCGGTATCGCGATGGGCTTCGCCAACGGCTTTCTGACCGTCAAGACAGGGATAAACCCGTTCATCATCACCCTGGCGACTTCGGCCGCCTACGAGGGGACGAACTTCGGAATAACCAGCTCCAATCCGTACTATGACCTCCCCACCCAGTTCACCGACTTCGGTCAGGCTCGGACGAGCATGTTCCCTCATCCCCTGCTCATCTCGATCCTCGTTGCAGTCGCGCTCGGCTTCGTGCTGTACCGGACCGTCGTCGGTCGGTCCATCCTTGCGGTAGGGGGCAATGCTCGAGCAGCCGAGATGGCCGGCATCCACGTCGGGCGCACGATCGTCATCGCCCACGTCATCTCCGGGTTCCTGGCCGCGCTGGGTGGGCTGATGCTTATGGCCCGCCTCGGCAACGGCTCGCCGACCATTGGGTCCCAGTGGCTCTTGCCATCATTTGCGACCGTGCTCATCGGCGGCGCCCTCCTGGCCGGCGGCAAAGTGTCCATTACCGGCGCGATCCTCGGTTGCGCCCTCCTCGCCTTAATCGCCAACGGCCTGGTCATCTTCCGGGCAGATCCCTACTGGGTGACGTTCCTGGAGGGCGCGCTGATCCTCGCAGCTGTCGGCCTCAACCAGCTCCGCTCGACTTCCACGAGACAGTCAATCAGGCCGCGGCCCCAAGCCCAGCCCATGCCGGCGACCAAATGAAGGAGCGCGAGGATTCCATGCGCGACGTAGGACGGCCGGCCGGCACATCAAACGCCGCCGACGATACGAGTAGCCCCGTGCCTCAGCCTCCCGTAGATCGGGACGACTTGCAGACTCCTGCGCTGCTGGAGGTCAAGGGCTTGCGCAAGGCGTTCCCCGGCGTCCAGGCGCTCGGCGGAGTGTCGCTCCGTCTGAGAGCCGGCGAGGCACTGGCGCTCGTCGGCGAGAACGGGGCCGGCAAGAGCACCCTCATCAAATGCCTCACCGGGCTCTATCAGCCGGACGAGGGGGAGATGCTGCTGGAGGGCAAGGCCGAACGGTTTCGCTCCCCGCAGGACGCCTTCGACCATGGCATCGCCGTCGTGCCGCAGGAGCGGAACCTGGTCCCCCAGTTCAGCGTCGGCGAGAACATCATGCTGGAATCGCTCCCGAAACGCCGCGGCATCATGATTGACTACGGCCGCGTCCATCGGGAAGCGCAGAAGTGGCTCGACATGCTGGGCGTCGATATCGACTCCCGCGTGCCCGCCTCCTCCCTTAGCGTAGCGCAGATGCAGTTGGTCGAGATCGCTCGGGCGATCTCGCGAGAGAGCCGCATTCTCCTGCTCGACGAGCCGACCGCATCGATCAGCCCTCATGAGACCCAAACGCTCTTTTCGGTCATCCGCGCGTTGCGCTCCCGTGGGGTCGCGATCATCTTCGTCAGCCATAAGCTCGAGGAGGTCTTCGAACTGTGCGATCACGTTGCCGTGCTGCGCGACGGCCGGAATGCGGGTCCCCAGGCCGCCATCACGGACCTCGACCGCAACCAGCTGATCACGCTCATGGTTGGTCGCGTGCAGGTCGTGCACGAGCTCAAGGCCAGGACTGATGGCCACGGCGCTTCCCTGCTCGAACTTCGCGGTTTGACCAGCGAGTCGGGCGCGCAGGATGTGAGCCTGACGCTGAGCCGCGGCGAGATCTTGGGGCTTTACGGACTGGTCGGCGCCGGCCGGAGCGAGCTTGCCAAATCGATAATTGGCGCGGATCGGGTGCTGAGTGGTCAAGTGCTGGTAGACGGCAAGGCCGTACGCATCACCGGCCCGGGCGACGCCCTCCGCCACGGAATCGGATATGTTCCCGAGGACCGGAAGTACCAGGGTTTGATCGGGATCCACTCTGTGATGTCCAACATCTCGATCACGATCTGGCAGAAGCTCCAGAACCTCGTTGGTTGGGTTGGCGGCAGGTCGGAGCGCGCGGCCGTCAGTCCAATGGTCGGGAAGCTCGACATCAAGACGCCGTCGCTCTCGACTGCGGTAGACAGCCTGAGCGGCGGGAACCAGCAGAAGGTCAGCCTGGCCAAGTGGCTTACCGCGGGCGTCAGGATCCTGATCATCGACGAGCCGACCGTCGGCATCGACGTGCGTACGAAGGCCAACATTCACGACCTGATCTGGGGGCTCGCCTCGGAGGGCCTGGCGATACTGCTCATTTCGAGCGACATGCCCGAGATGATTCGCCTCGCGGACAAGGTCGCCGTGATGAAAGGCGGTCGGATCATGGGCATCCTGACCAACGATCACGACTACACCCCCATGAGCGAGGAGATCATGGGTCTCATCCACTAGCCGAGCCGGGCTCGGAGCCGAGGGGCCCGCCCAGGCGTTGACTCGACGTCGTATCCGGCACGACCCGGGCATCCACCAGGTCGCCAGGTGACAGGAGGAGCTCAGATGTCCATCAATCCGTTCGAACGGGTACGTCTCGGCCGGACCAAGCTTGAGGTCACGAAGCTGGGCTTCGGAATGGCCCCGCTCGGCGGGTTGTACTCGCCGGTGTCGGACGACCAGGCGGTGAAGGTGCTGGGGCACGCCTGGGACCTCGGGATCCGCTACTACGATGCCGCACCGCTCTACGGCTACGGACTGGCGGAGCAGCGGCTGGGGCGAATGCTCACGACCAGGAACCGGACGGAGTTCGTCATCTCCACGAAAGTGGGTCGCCTCCTCTACCCGCTCGACCAAGTGCTTGCCCACCCGGAGTGGGATCGCGACTGGCAGCGCCTTGGATCGGTGACGAGTGTCGGGCCGGACGAGACCCCGTCCGAGGAACTCAATGACTGGTATTACCGGGGCGTCCCCGATTTCCGCCCGGTCTACGACTACAGCTACGACGGGGTCATGCGCTCGGTCGAGGCCAGCCTGAAACGGACTGGTCTCGACCGGCTCGACATACTCTGGATACATGACCCCGACACGCACTGGGAGCAGGCGATCGGCGGCGCGTATCCGGCGCTCGCGAAGCTCCGCAGTGAGGGCGTTGTCTCTGCCATTGGCGCCGGCATGAACCAGGCGGAGATGCTCGCGCGTTTCGCCCGCGAGGGGGATTTCGATGCGTTCATGTGCGCCGGCCGGTACACCCTGCTCGACCAGCCGGCTCTGACCGAGTTGCTCCCGCTGTGCGTCCAGAAGGGGATCGCGATCGTCATCGCGGGCGTGATGAACAGCGGCCTGCTTGCAAACCCGTCTCCCGAGTCGCATTTCGATTACGGCCCAGCACCGAAGGAGTGGATCGACAAGGCATTGGGCATCAAGGCCGTCTGCGAGCGCAACGGCGTACCCCTCCGCGCTGCGGCCCTCCAGTTCGTCTTCGCCCATCCGGCCGTCGCCACCGTCGTGGCCGGCGTGCGGACGATTGCTCACCTCGACGACACGGTCACCATGATGCAGCACCCGATTCCGGACGTGCTGTGGGATGAGCTGAGGTCGGAAGGGTTGCTGCTGCCCGAGGCCCCGACGCCGAAGGCCGCGGCGGCCGGTTAGGGGATCGGGCCATGGCGATCGTAGTCGACGCACATCATCACTTCTGGGACACGTCAGACCGGAGGTATGACTACTACTGGATGACGGATGAGCTGGCCGCCATACGCGGCCGGTTCGGCCCCGATGACATGCGGCCGTTGCTGGCCGCTCGCGGCATCGACCGGACGGTCCTGATCCAGACTATCCCCAGCCTCCCCGAGACCGAGCAGTTCCTGGCCACGGCCGCAGCGACTGACTTTGTTGCGGGCGTCGTCGGATGGGTCGATTTGATCGATCCCGACGTCGCCTCGACGCTCGCGAGGCTCAAGGCGAGGCCCGACGGTCACAAGCTGGTCGGGATCCGCCACCAGGCACACGACGAGCCCGATCCGGACTGGCTCCGCCGGCCCGACGTCCAGCGCGGGATCGGGGCCGTGGGTTCAGCCGGGCTCACGTACGACGTCCTCGTTCGCTCCCGGGAACTCCCGGCGGCCCTGGACCTGGTGCGTGCCTTCCCCGAGAACCGTTTCGTTATCGATCACATCGCCAAGCCGAACATACGTGAACACGAGATCGAGCCGTGGGCGTCGCTGATGGCTCCGCTGGCGGCCTTCCCGAAGGTTTGGGTCAAGCTTTCGGGGATGATCGAGGAAGACGACTGGGCGAGCTGGACCGCGGACGACCTCAAGCCCTACGTCCAGCGCCTCCTCGACTGGTTTGGACCAGGCCGACTCATCTTCGGGTCGAACTGGCCGGTCTGCCTGTTGGCCGGGAGCTACGCCCGGGTCTTCGATGCGCTGGTTGAGGCGCTCGGAGACATCCCACGCGGCGACCGAGAGCGGATCTTCGGTGCCAATGCCTTGGAAGCCTACCGGCTCGACCACAGGCCGTGACAGCATCTGGTATCCCCGAGGGCGGGTGACTTGCGCATCTCGACGGAGCGGTGAGCTCGACAAGCGCCGGCGGACGGCAGCATGGGAGATCCCGACTATGAGCAGGCGGCACTTCGGCGCCCGATTGCACGACTACACCGAACTCGGGTATCGGACTCTTGCGTTCGAGAACGAGCTGCTCCGGGTCGAAGTCCTCGTCGACAAGGGCACGGACATCGTGAGCTTCCTGCACAAGCCGTCCGACACCGACTTCCTGTGGCGCAGGCCGCTGGGGCTCCGGCCGGCCGGCATCGGCTCGATGCCTCGGGGGGTCGACGAGTTCGTCTTCAACGACGGGTTCGAGGGCGGATGGCAGGAGTGTCTCCCGAACGGCGGCATCAGCGTGATGTACAAGGGCGCTCAGCTACCGTTTCACGGGGAGCTCCTCGCGCTGCCCTGGGAGGTCACCATCGTGGAGGACCGGCCGGAGATCGTCTCCGTTCGATTCTCGGTCCGAACGCTAAGGACCCCTTTTCTGCTCGAGAAGGTTCTCACCCTCAGGTCGGGAAAGGCGGCTCTCGAGATCGACGAACGCTTGTCGAACCTGGCGGCCGAAGAGATGGAAATCATGTGGGGACACCACCCCGCTTTCGGTCCGCCGTTCCTCGACGACTCGTGCCGCGTCGACCTGCCGCCTTGCCGGGCCTCGACGGAACGCATGGAGCCTTGGAAGGACGGCCAACTCCAGTTCGGAGCAAGCTTCGATTGGCCGGCTGCTCCGCTGCGAGAAGGCGGCGTTCGCGACCTCAGCGTCATCCCTGGGCCGGCGGCCCGCACGGCGGACCTTGTCTTCTTGAGCGGCTTCGAGGAGGGCTGGTACGGGATCACAAACGGCCGGCGAGGTGTCGGCTTCGGACTCCGCTGGGACGAGAGTCTGTTTCCGTATCTCTGGTTCTGGCAGGTCTGGGGTGGGATGCCCGGCTACCCGTGGTATGGCCTCAACTACAACTGCGCCCTGGAGCCATGGACCAGCTGGCCTGATGGCGGGCTCAACCGGGCGATCGAGAATGGCTCCGCGCGCAGGGTTGAGCCGAACCAGACGATTGAAACGCGGTTGCTCGCTGTCGCCTACGACCGCGCCGCCCGGATCAAGCGCATCTCGGAGACGGGCGAGGTAGAAGGCTAGCGCCGACCGCCCCGACCCCTCCAGACCGCCGGGTGGTCGCCAAACGCGACAAGCGATGGGCGTCTGACGCTCGTAACGAGGCTGGCCGAAGCTGCAAAGGCAGGCGCAATGATGACCGGCGCGGCTCAGCGGCCACGAGGCTACGGGCATGACTCGGCTGGCCCCCTGATCGCCCATTCGTGTCTTGATCCAGAGGCGCTACCGGCGAAGGGCGGGCTCCAGGCCGTATTCCTCGGCCGTCAGCCTTCCGTCGGCCAGCCTTGAACGGAAGAGCTCGACCGTCGTTTTGACCGCGACCTCCAGGGGAGTCACTCGCACGTCGCCGATTGCGTCCAGCCCGGCGTCGGAGATCTCCTCCGGGAACGGGAGAGCCTCCTCCGTGACTCGGATCAGGCCGGCCGATTCGGGCACGACGGCTTCGAGCGACGTCACGAAGTCGCGTACGCGAGCGAGGCTCCCAGACAGGTTGAATGTCATGGGGCCTCGCACGTTGCTGTCGCTGGCAAGCACGAGCGCCCGGGCGACATCGTCGGCGTAGTTGAAGAGGGTCTTCCCACCAAAACCGATTTCGTAGGGGCGACCCAGAACGGCCGCCAGAATGGCCTTGGTCGGCCCGCTGGTGATCCCCTGGTCGCGGCCCATCCCGAAGACGGTCATCGGGCGAAGTCCGATGCTCGCGATGCCGTTTTCGCGCCAGTAGATTCCGGCGGTGGCCTCGTTGGCCTGCTTGTAGACCCCATAGTGATTGATGGGGTGGGCAACGGTATTCGGCTCGAGTCGGCCGGTTGCCGGATCGAGATCGGTTGCACTGAACATGCCCACCGATCCCGCGTAGACCACGGGGCCGATGCGGTCGGCTCGCCGACTGACCGCATCGAATACGTTCACGGTCCCGACGACGTTTACCAGGGCGCCGAGGGGCGGGTTCGCCCGGCAGAACGGCACCTGGAGGGCCGCGAGGTGGATCACGTGCGTGATCCCGTGATCGTCGAGCGCTCGCTCCACCGAGTCCAGCTTGGTGATGTCCCCCTGGAGGAACGTCACTGCTTCGAACTCCTCGGGCGTTGCCAGCTGGCGGACCCGGCGCGAATCCGATCCAAGATCGAAGGCCACGACCCGGATGCCCCGCCGGACGAGGTTCAGGACGGTCCATGCGCCAATGCAGCCGAGAGCCCCAGTGATGAGGTACCTCGGGCTTTCCGAGGGGCTTGCCCCGAATGTGCTCGTCGTCATTTCGACTCATCCTCAGCCGATTGTGGCTCGTACCTGCAGGTGTTGGTCAGCTCCCCGATGCCTTCTACGAATACGGTCACCCGGTCGCCGTCGGCCAGGTACATGGGCGGATGCCTGAACGCTCCCACGCCCGATGGGGTACCGGTTGCGATGACGTCTCCGGGTTCCAGAGTGAACGCTCTCGAACAGTAGCTGATGATCTGGGCGACCCCGAAGAACATCTGGGCTGTTGACGCGGACTGAAGCTCGACCCCGTTTACGTGGCACGAGATCGCCAGGCGCCCCGGGTCCGCGATCTCGTCCGCCGTGACCAGGGCGGGCCCCATCGGGCAGAAGGTGTCGAGCGATTTGCCGCGCACCCACTGCCCGTCCCCGAACTGGAGGTCGCGAGCCGAGACGTCGTTTATGCACGTATAGCCGAGCACGTGTCCGAGAGCGTCCGACGCCGACACCCGCCGAGCGCGTCGGCCGATCACGACACCGAGCTCGGCCTCGAAGTCCACCTGGGACGTAAGGGCGGGATCCCACCGGATCTCCGCTCCGGGACCGATCACCGAGCTCGGCCACTTCGCGAAGATCAGCGGAGCCGCCGGGGCGACGACGCCTTCCTCGGCAGCGTGGTCGGCGTAGTTGCGGCCGATGGCCACGACCTTGCCCGGGCGTGGCACGGGGGCTTCGAGTTGAAGCTCGTGCAGGGCCGTCCCTCTTGCGCGGATCTGGCTCGGGTCCACCGACTCCGCCAGTCGGCTGAGGGCGTCGATGCCCCCGGTGAGGAGTTCTTCGATCGTGCGAGGTGCGGTCGAGCGGAAATGCGTCGCCGGCAAAGCCCGGCCCAGCGACTCAACGCCAAGCAGCAGCTCTCCAGTGCTTTCGCGGAACGTGATCAGGTGCATCCCACGCTCGTCCTTTCGTGCTCACTTCAGCAGACCGGCAGGTTCATGACGCCGGGCGCCGCCTCCTGGGAACTGGCCCGATAGGCGCCAATCACGGTCCCCGCCCTTCGCTCCCTTCGATCGCCGCAGACCCTGGCGGTGCCGAACGGAACATCTCCCGGCCGGAGGGTGCAAGCCGCCGAGCGAGAATCGACAGGTCGCTGAGCAGCAGATCGCGCCGCTGATCGCTGGCGCGAGCCTTGAGGAGCGCGACGCTAACGGCGCACGGCCCTGTCGCCGGCCTTCGTCCTTCGGATCGCTCCGGCACGACCGCGGCAAAGCACACGACGCCTTCCGCCGTCTCTTCGTCGTCGATCGCGTAACCGCGCCGGCGGGTAGCCTCGAGATCGGCCAGCAACTCCGCCGGAAACCGGTGCGACTGCGCCGTCAGGCCCGGCAGGCTCGTGGTCCCGCGCAGCCGATCGGCCAGGTCCGCCGGCGACAGCCAGGCAAGCGCCGCCTTCCCGGCCGCGGTGCAGCTCGCGGGCAGTCGACGTCCGATCTCAGAGACCAGCCGAATGGGCTGGCGGCCCTCGTGGCGAGCCAGGTAGACGACGTCCAACCGGTCGAGAACCGCCAGTTGGACGGTTTCCTGTGAAGCAGCGGGGAGAGTCTGGCACCCCTCGCGGAACTCACGAACCTGGTCCATGCCGGCCAGATATGCACCGCCGAACTCCGCCAGCCGATGTCCGAGCGAGAAGCCATTGCCAGATCGACGCAGAAGCCCGGAGTCAACGAGCGCCGCACAGACGTTTGCGACGGACGACTTCGGCAGTTGCAGGCGGCGCGCGATCTCGCTCGTGCCATGCGGCGCCGTGGGATCTGCCGCAAGCAGGCCGAGGATGCCGACCGCCCTGGCGACGGCCGGAGCCGGCGAACGGTCGGCGCCAGGGCCTCGAAAGCCGGGGTTGAGACGCGCGTTCATTGCCGCGGCAGCCCGCGGGGACACGTCGGTCGATGAGGCCGATGTGACTTCGGTCGTGTTCGACATACTGGCAATTGTCCAATATACTGGACAAGCAGGCAAGGTCGAGACGCGGCCGAAACTCGCCATTTCTCGAAAGACCGCCGACTCGCGGCTCGTCCATCGACGTCGGGTTGGAGAATCGCTTGAGGCGAGGCGAATGACGATCGTGGCGCTGGACGTCCTCGACGTCCGTTATCCGACCTCACGGACCCTCGACGGCTCGGACGCGATGAACCCGGAGCCGGATTACTCGGCCGCCTACGTCATTCTCCGAACCGATGCGAACGACGGCCTCGACGGCCACGGCATGACGTTCACGATCGGCCGGGGGACGGAGGTCGTCGTGAGCGCCGTCCGGGCTCTCAGCAACCGAGTCGTCGGACGGTCCGAGGACGCCCTCTTCGCCGACATGGGGGCGTTCTGGCGCGACATGGTCGGCGACAGCCAACTGCGCTGGATAGGCCCGGAGAAGGGCGCGATTCACCTGGCGACTGCGGCGATAGTGAACGCGGTCTGGGACCTATGGGCCAAACGAAGCGGCAAGCCGCTCTGGGCGCTCCTGTCGAGCATGACCCCACAAGAGATCGTGGCCTGCGTCGACTTCCGGTACATCAGTGACGCCTTGACCGAGGCAGAGGCCGTGGCGCTGCTCGCCGGGAGAGAGGCGACTCGAGGCCAACGCGAGGCCGAGCTGTTGAGAGACGGCTACCCCGCGTATACGACCTCGGCAGGTTGGCTCGGGTACACCGATGAGAAGGTCCGACGGCTGTGCCGGGAGGCCGTCGCCCAGGGCTGGAACAGCTTCAAGATGAAGGTCGGACGCAACCTCGACGACGACGTGCGGCGAGCCCGGATCGTCCGCGAGACCGTCGGCCCCGGCGCGCGACTGATGATGGACGCCAATCAGTGCTGGGACGTGGCGGAGGCAATCGCCTGGATGGAGCGTCTAGCTCCATTCGACCCGTACTGGATCGAGGAACCCACGAGTCCGGACGATATCCTCGGCCACGCGTCGATTGCGGCTGCGATCGCTCCGATCCGGGTCGCGACCGGGGAGCATGTCCA
>Ga0209745_1001967_pt1 | contig 11934 bp, 12 predicted proteins | sample BarGraNGADG00312_FD_184495 | JGI IMG/M metagenome (GOLD analysis project Ga0209745, IMG submission 184495) | Arctic peat soil microbial communities from Barrow, Alaska - Barrow Graham LP Ref core NGADG0004-312 (SPAdes) (version 2) | ecosystem: Environmental > Terrestrial > Soil > Wetlands > Peat... | reverse complement strand
CCTCATCGGGCGCCGCGGCGACCCCCCTGCCGATCATCATCCCCTGCTGGTCGCCCGGGGCGAGGTAACCGCCGGCCACCATCTTGCTGTATATGTTGGTGACCTGCTTCTCGAGCTCCGGGTCGATGGCCCAGACCTCCAGGTTGTTGCGCACGTTCTGTATCTCGAGCATGGCCGGCACCGTCAGCTCGGGCGCAGAGGCCTTGACCCCGGCGACCTGGTCTATCTGCCTGACCGTCTCGAGCGGGTCGCTGAAGAAGTCGGAGCCCTCGGGCGGAGCGACGGATATGTTCCCGTTGGTCGTCTCGATTATCTGCTTCCTGTTGGATTCGACGACTCCCTGGAAGAGCGAATTGATGAAGATCAGGTTTATGAACGCGATGGCCATCAGGAATATGATCAGCAGCAGCGTCCACTTGTTGCTGCGCCGCAGGTGCCGCCATATGAGGAAGAACGGTATCTTTCGCTCACTCCTCATGGATGATGCTCCCGTCGGAAAGCGTGATGAGCCGGTTCCCGTGCACGGTCTCCTCGAGCTCGTGCGTGACCATCACGATAGTGTGCCGCTCCTCCGAGTTGAGCTTGTCGAAAAGGCTGAGCACTTCCTCGGCGGAGACCAGGTCGAGGTTGGCCGTGGGCTCGTCGGCGAAGATAACCGAAGGGTCGTTCATCAGCGCCCTCGCGACCGCCACCTTCTGCTGCTCGCCGCCCGACATCTGTCGCGGCAGGTGGTCCCACTGCTTGTTGAGCTCGACCAGGTCCAGCAGCTCGGCGGCCCTCCTGCGGCAGGTGCTGGTCTTCTCCAGCATCATGGATGGCAGCATCACGTTCTCGAGCGCGGTGAGCTCCGCTATGAGCGCGAACTCCTGGAATATGTAGCCGAGGTCGCGCAACCTGATGGCCGAGCGCTCCTTCTCGTGCATCGTGGTGACCTCCCTGCCGTCCAGGAGGATACTGCCTCCGTCCGGCACGTCGAGGAGGCCGAGCTGGTGGAGCAGGGTCGACTTGCCCGAGCCGTTCCGCCCCGTGACTATCAGGAAGTCGCCCTTGTTGATGGATATTGAGACGCCTGCCAGGGCCCTTACCGAGACCTCGCCCATGTGGTACGTCCTGGAGACGTCCCTGACCACGATTATGCTTTCGTCACCGGCCATTCGTCCGCCCAGATCATCCGCCGACGGCCACCTCGAGCTCCCGAGAGGCCGGGCGCATGCGCCCTGGCAGGCCCCGCGGGCCCCGTCCCTACTTCGCCTTGAAGTCGGGCTCGCGCTTCTGCATGAAGGCGGTAACGCCCTCCACCACGTCCGCCGTGCTGACCACGATGCCCTGCATGGTCCCCTCGCGATCGAGGGCGGTCAGGATGTCGGACTCAAAAGACCTGTTCAACATCGTCTTCATCATTCCTATCGCGCGGGTCGGGCCGGCGGCCATGCGTTGCGCCAGCTCCATCGCCTCGTCCATCAGCTTGTCGGGCGGGACCACCTTGTTGACGATGCCCAGCTCGAAGGCCTTGCTCGCGCTCAGAGCCTCGCCGGTGAACATCAGTTCCTTGGCACGCGCCAGCCCGATGAGGCGCGGCAGGAAGAAGGTGCCGCCCGCGTCCGCGACCAGCCCACGCCTGACGAACACCTGTATGAACCTCGCTGTCTCCGAGGCGACCAGCATGTCGCACGACAACGCGAGGTTGCACGCGCCACCGGCCGCCACGCCGTTGATGGCACCGATGACGGGCTTCTCGCACCACCAGATCGAGTAGGCGGCGCGTGAGTACATGGCCGCGGAGATGCGCATCCCCAGCGGGGTGAAGCTGTCCTCCCTGCCTCCCGCGCCTCCCAGGTCGGCGCCCGAGCTGAAAGAGTCACCGGCCCCCGTGAGTATGACGGCGCGCACGTCGTCGTCGAAATTGAGCTTCTGGAACCTGTCGCCGAGCCCCTCCACGATGGAATAGCTCAGCGCGTTGAGGCTCTCCGGGCGGTTGATGGTGATGACCTCGACGGCGCCTTCCCTGGATATCAACAGCTCTTCCATGACTTGTCCTTTCGTCGCCTGGCACGGGCCGGCCCGCAGGTATGCGGGGGCGGCCAAACGATATTCTATCAGCAAGCAGGTGGGCGGCAGCCCGGGCATCGAGGCGGCCTGACGGGCCGACTGGAGGGGCGGCGCCTGCGCCACGTGAGCGCGCTCGGCCCGCCTCAGGGGTTGTAGGTCACCCTGTAGATCGCGCCCGTGGAATCGTCGGAGATGTATATGACCCCGTCCTTCATCTTGACGTCGACGGGCCTGCCGACGACCGAGCCGTCGGGCCGGAGCCAGCCGGTGATGAAGTCCTCGACGCCCTGGTAGGCGCCCTTGTCGTCGAGCCTGTAGCGGACGACCTTGTACCCGGTCGGCACGCTCCTGTTCCACGAGCCGTGGTACGCGACCAGCAGGTCGTGGCCGAACCCGGCCGGCCCGCTCTTGTCGAAGAAGGCGAGGCCGAGCGGCGCCGAGTGCGCCTGGATGTCGATGTAGGAGGGCGTCTTGCCGGCGCAGGGATCGACGCCCGGCGGGTAGGTCTTCGGGTCGACCGCGGTGTCGTGCACGTTCTTGCCGTAGCACGTCGGCCAGCCGTAGTCCTTGCCCTGCTGGATGATGTTTATCTCGTCGGGCGGGATGTTGTCGCCCAGGTTGTCGTGACCCATCTCCGTCGCCCAGACCTGGCCCGTGACGGGGTGCACGGTCATGAAGACCGAGTTCCGCAGGCCCGACGAGTAGGTCTGGAGCCCGCTGCCGTCGGCGTTCGCGATCAGTATCTTCGCGCGACGCGGGTCGGACTCGTTGCCAGCGTCGGTGGACGAGCCGACCGATATGAGCAGCTTGTCGCCGTTCGGAGGCGGGAGGAACATGATGGTGCGCGTGAAGTGCCTGCCGCCGCCGGGAAGGTCTATTATCTTCTGCTTGTTGGTCGCGGCGTGGGTCTGCGGGTCGTAGTCCCAGACGGCCACCTGGTCGGTCTCTGCGATATAGAGCTTCGTGGGGTCCGACGGCAGGAACGCGAGCCCGTGCGGCTCGTTCAGGCCTTCCGCGACGGTGATCGTCTGGTCGGCCACGCCGTTGCCGTCGGCGTCGGGGAGCGCGACCACCTTGCCGTCCGCCGGGACGCTGACCAGCATGGTGCCGCCGGGGTCCCACTCGATGACGCGCGGGTTGTCGAGCCCCTGGGCGAAGTGCGATATCGAGAACCCCGGGGGCAGGGTGAGGGAAAGGCCCGTGGTGTTCCGTCCCGCCTGCGTGGGGGTGCCGGCCGGAGAGCTGGTGTGCGGCGTCTTCTTCGTGGCCACCGGCGCGCTCTTCCCGCACGATGCCACGGCGACGAGGAGTAACATGGCGCATACCGCCGCGACAGTCCGTGCCACCGGTTCTCTTCGCATCCGCACCCGCTTTCCAGGGCTTCTCGCCGTGCCGGCCGCTGAGGCCGCAGCCGGTCGGACACCTTCGATGCCTCTTTACGACGGGGATCGCCTCAGTCCTGCCGGACGCGGTGACGGTCGCGGTGTTACGGTCGCGACCCGCGGCCAGCCCCGTGTACCCTGCACGCCCCGCGATATAGAATCTTCATGTTTCGGACCGAGCGGAAGGAGAGTGGCGGAATGCCGATATTCAGCAGGCGCATCGAGGTCGACGTCGAGGAGGAGGGCAACGACCTCAGGGTCACCGGCAGGCTCCGCGACACCAGGCTTGGCGAAGAGCTGCACGGCATAGACGTCGAGATGCTGGTGTCGGCCCTGGACGGCGAGATAAAGGAGATCCGCGGAGAGATGCCCCGGTGGCCGATGGAGGAGTGCAGGCAGGGCATTCAGGCGCTCGAGGAGATCGTCGGCGCAAAGATAAAGCCCGGGTTCACCGAGTGCGTCAGGCAGACCGTCGGCTCGAGCCGCGGGTGCACGCACCTGTCGGCCCTGGTGATGAACATGGCGAACACCACGGTCCAGGGGATCGGGGCGTACTACCGCAAGAACTTCGAGCAGGAAGGGCACGACGTGATGGTGGTCGAGAAGGCCGAGGAGCTCGGTCTCATCGACAGTTGCGTGTCGTGGGGCCAGGACGGCCCGATACTCAGGAGGTGGAGGGAGCTCAAGGGGAACCGGGGGACGGGTTAGTCAGCGACCCGTGAAGTCCGGGTCCCTCTTCTCCTCAAACGCGGCCATGCCTTCGGCGGCGTCGCCGCTGGAGAACGCGTCCCTCGCGAGAAGCTCCAGCTCGTCGCGTTCCTCGGCGTTGAGCTCGCGCGCATCCAGGAGCAGCGCGAGCGACCTCTTGTGGCCTTTCATCGACAGCGGCGAGTTTAACGCAAGCCGGCGCGCGAGTCCGAGCGTGAAATCCTCGAGTTCCGGCGCGGGGACCACGTAGTCGACTACCCCCATCGCAAGGGCGTCAGCCGATCCGAAGTAGGAAGCGGTCAGGAAGAGCTTCCTGGTGACCTGTATCCCGAGCAGTCGCACGAAGCGGGCGAGCCCCTCCGGCGGATACACGATTCCGAGCCTGGCGGGCGGCATCCCGACCCTGCAGTCCTCCGAGGCGACCCTCAGGTCGCATGCCAGGATGAGCTCGAGCGCCGCGCCGACGGCGTAACCGGATATCATCGCGACGGCCGGGTAAGGGTAGCGCTCGATCGCGTCGATGGCGCGCCGTAGCGGGCCTCCGGCCCCGATGAGGCGCTGGTTCTCCTCGGCGGTGGCGGCGGCCATGCGGGTGAGGTCCATCCCGCATGAGAAGGCCCTCCCGCCGGCGCCCCTGATGATGACGCACCTCGCCCTTTCGTCTGAAGCGAGTCCTTCCAGGACGGTTGTAAGGGAATCGAGCAACGCCTCGGTGAAGGTGTTCATCCGCTCGGGGCGGTTGATAGTGACGGTGGCTATGCCGTCCGAAAGGTCGAAGGCCAGTTCGTCCGAGGAAGTCATTCTGATCGGCCTGCCGGGCTCGAGCCGTTCAGGAGCAGAAGCCCTCGAAGATGCGCACGGCCTCGACGGCATCGCGGCCGATGGCGTCGACACCCATCTTCTCGGCGAGCTCGGGCGTGGTGCAGGCGCCGCCGATCGCTATCTTGACACCGTCGCGAAGCCCGGCCGCGTTCAGCGCCGAGACCACTTCGCTGATCGAGTCGACCATCGAGGTCAGCAGCACCGAGAGGCCTATGCCCGTCGCGCCGTTGGTGCGGACGGCCTCCACGATGGCGCTCTCGGGGACGTCGACGCCGAGGTCGACGACCTTGAAGCCCGAGCTGGACAGCATGGTTGCCACGAGGTTCTTCCCGATGTCGTGTATGTCCCCTTTGACGGTGCACAGCACAACGGTGCCCTTCTGCCCCTGGCTCCCCGCCTCGAGGTGAGGCTCCAGCACGGCGAGACCTTCCTTCATGACCTCCCCCGCCAGGACCAGGTCCGCAAGGTAGTACTCCCCCTCCTCGAAAAGTTCACCGACCTTTGACATGCCGATGCACATCCCGCCCAGCAGGTCGGTCGCCGTCTCGCCCGCGTCCAGACCTTCCTGGACCAGGGGCGCGATCTCCTCCAGCTCGAGGTCCGCGATAGCCTTCGTCAGCCTCTCAGGATAGTCGCCCATCTAAGCCTCCTTGCCCTTACCGATAGACAGCTTGGACGCCCTCACGCCTGTTCTCCGAGGTCGAGCGGGTAGCTCCCGTATCTCCCTGCCGCCTCCACCATCCAGCGGAGCCTTTCGACCGAGACCCGCGGGTGGCTGTGGTCGGGGCCTAGGATGTAGCCACCTCCCGGTCCCGCCTCCCGTATCGCCCGGCGGACGGCGGCGAACACCTCCTCCTTCGTCGCGTCCACCAGTATATGCGAAACGTCGATGTTCCCGATAATGCACATCCGGTCGCCCACCATCTCCTTGACCTTCGCCAGCTCCATGCCGGCGGTCGGCTCGAGCGGGTGGACCGCGTCGAAGCCGCAGTCCGCGAACCACTCGAGCAGGGAGTAGGTGTTGCCGCATGAGTGCATCAGTATCTTCATGCCGAGCGCGTGGGCCGTCTCGGTGATGCGCCGGTACGAGTCGCCGAACAGCTCGTCTATCAGGCGCGGGCTCAGCATGGGCCCCGACTTGTAAGCAAGGTCGTCGGTATAGACGGCCGCCGGGACGCCGGCGTCGGCCTTGGCCTCGAGCAGCTCGCAGAAGAGGTCCTCGTAGAACCTTATCAGCCGGCGGATGAAATCCCGCTCCCTGCGGACCGCGACCACGAAGCGCTCGAAGCCCATCGGCTGCCAGGCCGTCTCGAACAGCCCGTAGTTACTGAACCCGAATATGTAGAGCCGGTCGCCGTACTCGGCCTGTACATCGGCGAAGACTTTGTTGACCTTCACCGGGTGCCTGAATATCGGCCCCTTGTCCCAGGCTTTCCAGTCGGCAGGGCTTTTGATGAGGCCCTCCCTGTAGATCGGATTGCCGATGTTGCCGCGCTCGTCGATGTAGACGTCGCTTACGCGGCCGAAGAGGTCTACCAGGGTCCGGGAATCCCGGAGGCGCAGGAAGGGGAGGTACGGTATCCACGCCGAGTCGTAGCCCATCTTCACAGCGGCGGCCGCGCCCATCACGGGGATCTGCCTGGCGGTGAGATCTACTAGCCAGAACTGGTTATCCAGGCGCGGCAACAGCCGGTCGGCGACCTTCGCGATGCGCGGGTTCTGAAGCAGCGGGCCCATCGGAGTCGGCTTCCTGCCGAGTATCACACCGTCCAGCAGCTCGTTTGCCAGGTCGAAGGTCGGGACGCGGTCGGGCTCGCGGAGCTCGAGCGCGGCTCGGACCCTCTCGACACTCGACGACAAGCGCTTACCTCCCTGCGCCGGTCCGCGTCAGACAGAAAGCGGGTAGTGGCCGTACTTCTCGACGGCCTCGAGCATCCACTCGTGGCGCTCCATCGATACACGCGGGTGGCTGTTGGTAGCGGCGACGAGGTAGCCGCCGCCCTTGCCGGCCGCCGAGATGCTGTTGCGGACCGCTTCGAAGACCTCTTCCCTCGTGGCGTCCACAAGTATGTGCGTGACATCCATGTTTCCCAGCAGGCACATCCTGTCGCCCACCATCTCCTTCACCTTCGCCAGCTCGATCCCGGCGGTGGGCTCGAGCGCGTGCACCCCGTCGAACCCGCAGTCCGCGTACCACTCGAGGAGCGGGTAGACGTTACCGTCCGAATGGACGACTATCTTCATGCCCTGCCTGTGCGCGGTCTCGGTGATGCGCCTGAAGGCGTCGCCGAAGAACTCCTCCATCTTCTTCGGGTTGAGCATCGGGCCGGAACGGTAAGCCATGTCGTCGGAGTAGACCATGGCGGGAAGGCCAGCGTCCGCGAGCGCCTCGACCATCATGCAGTACCAGTCCTCGTAGAACTTGATGTACCTCCTCATGAAATCCTTCTCGCGGGCGATCAGGACCGACCAGCGCTCGAACCCGAAAGGCTGCCACGACATCTCGAACAACCCGAACAGGAAGCTCCCCATGATATATATCTGGTCGCCGAAGTCTTTCTGTACGCGCTTGAACGCCCGGTTCGACCTCTCGGGGTGCCGTATTATCTCCGTCTTGTCCCAGGCGTCCCAGTCCGCCGGTCCCTTGAGGAGGCCGCCTTTGTAGATGGGAGTGCCTATGTTGCCCCGCTCGTCGACCACCACGTCGTACTGGCGCCCGTAGACGTCGTAGACGACCTTAGAGTCCTGGAAGCGCCATATAGGCACGTTCATGACCCAGGCGGAATCGTAGCCCTGTTTTATCGAGGCCAGTGTCCTGTCGTAAGAGAAGTGTTCCATCTCGCGCTCGATGATGTGGAACCGCCTTATGAGAGGGCACGCGGCGTCCCAGAGCGGCGCGGCATAGCGGTTGGACACCAGGAACCCCAGGGGGACCGGCTTCTTGCCGAGCACGTCGTAGATGTTGGAGTACTCCTCAAGGACGTCAAAGGTTGGGACCCGGTCGGGCTCGCGGAGCTCGAGTGCCGCGGTGACGCGTTCGATGCTTGTCATCATGAGGCGCCCTCCATGCTCGCAGGGGTACGGCTTGCATCGCTGATGCCGCGGCAATTATATCGCACACCGGTGGGGTCAGGTCTGGAAATCGGCGAGGGCGACTTCGACGCCCGGCTCAACCACCACGAACTCGCCGTCCCAGTCGCCGCCCAGCATCATGAGCAACATCCTGTTGGAGCCGGGTATCTCCTCGAACCTCAGCTCGAGGAAGTCGGCCATCATGCGGGCAAAGGCGCGATAGTCCTCCATCCTGTAGTTGCCCGTGTTGATGAGCGCGATCCGCGTGTAGTTGCCGAGCATGACCTTGATCACCCGCTGCGCCCGCTTCTCTCCGTAGCGCTCTACCAGCCTGAGGTACTCCATGTAGGCGCTGTCCTGGGCCTCGACCCAGCCCTTTGTCAGGTAGTAGGTGCCCGGCTCCGCGTGGAGCATCTCGAGGTGCCTCTCCCTCGAGCCCAGGAAGAGCGGGATGCAGTCGTCGAGCTTTGGGATGACCAGGCGATGGGTCGGTGAACAGAGCCCCACCACCGCGTAGGAGCACATGCCGTAGCCGAGCAGGATGTCGCAGTCACCCTCCACTGAATCGACCTGTTCCTGCAGCGCCTTCTTGAGCTTCTCCGGCTCGGTGTGCAGGCCGAACTCGAGGACCGTGAGCCGGCTCTCGGGCACCCCCAGGTACCGCAGTTCCTCCGCCACGGTCGCGCACGAGATTATTCGGGTGTCGGCCGCGAGGTTGCTGAGGGCGTCTTCGGCTTCCTGCCTGTCGTCTGCGCTCATGCCAAGAGCATAACATCACACACGCACGAATGAGTGCACAAAGGGGTCAAACCTGGAGGCCGTCTTTACGGCGCCACTCCTCGAAGGGCATCACCGCCGGCGGCCTGAATGCCGCGTCCAGGTCGCGGATGGGATACCCGCCGTACTGCCTGACCGCGGCGACCACCGTGTGGACGTTCTCGGCCGGCGCACCGAGCGGGACCAGGTTGACCAGCATGAAGAACCTGCCATCCCCGGCTCCCTCGCGGATGAGTTTCCTGACCGCGTCGACGATCACGTCCGCCGGGCCCGACTCCAGGATGTCGGGCCTCACGTTCAGCAGCAGGCAGACCTTCTTCTCGTCGGTGTAGGCCCGTGCGGTCTGAATCCCGACCGCCTCGTAGTCCTCGTTCCAGACCAGCACGTAGAAAGGCCTGAGCGGCTTGAAGGCGTTCCCTGGCACCATCATCTCCATCTTGATGTCGAGTATCTCACGCGGGTCGGCGACGTCCTTCTCGCCCCAGCTCCCGCCGTCCAGCACCGTCCTGGTGGCCGAGTTGGTCGCCCGGATGATCTTGTGCACGTAAGGCAGGCAGAACTCGCGCACCATGTCGGTGGTGACGTTGGGCGCTGATGCCCATGCGTCCGACATCGCCACGATGCCCGCGTTCGTGACCTCGACCATCTTGTCGATCCAGGGGACGACTACGTCCATGCTCAGGAACTCGAGCAGCCTGTGGAGGAAGCCGGGGTTGCGCCGCATGTCCCTCAGGACGTTGACATAGCCCCGGATGAGCACCGCGAGGGTGAACGGCGAGCAGCAGTAACAGATCGGCGGCAGGCCCATGACGTCCATGTACCGACGGTACGACTCGAGGACGAAGGGCATGCGGCCCGCCTTCCCGGCGACCGGTGCCTTGAGCGACAGCAAATCCTCCGGTGAGGCGAGCAGCGGCTCGCGGGTATCGACGTCCGGCTCGCTCCGCTCGCGCCAGATGAGTCGCTGGCCGAGCGCCTCGGCCTCGATGTTGTAAAAATCGAACACCGGCGACCAGAAGTCGAACCCGAAGTACGTAGCCATGTTCCAGGAAGCGTTGATGAAAGGCTCCGGCTCGCGGAAGAAGACGTTCGAGCCCAGCCCGTGCATCGCCATCGCGTAGGTGTAAGGCTGCACGATGACCGGCACCCGGTCCGGCCGGCCGAAAATGGATGCGATGACCCTCTCGTACCCGTCCAGCCCGCCGACGCGGAGCCCCTTGCCGTACAGCGTGCCCCTGAGAAGCCTCGTCATCGCGCCCATCTAGGCCACCCCCAGGAGCCGGTCGACGAGCTCCACCGCCTCGGCGGCGTTCTTCGCGAAGCCGTCGGCCCCTATCCGCCCCGCGTATTCCGCCGTGACCGCGGCGCCTCCGACCACTACCTTGACGCTGTCGCGGAGCCCGGCGTCGCCGAACGCCTCGATGATCCCCTGCATGTTGCGCATCGTAGTGGTCATATAGGCGCCCAGCCCGACCACGTCGGCGACCGTGTCCCGCGCCGCCTCGACGAAGCCGCCGGCGGTGACGTCCACGCCCAGGTCCGTCACGTCGTAGCCCGCACACCGCAGCAACGCCACAACGATGTTCTTCCCCAGGTCGTGCGCGTCGCCCTCCACGGAGCCGATGACAACCCTCCCCCTTGGCTTCGCCCCCTTGCTGGCCAGCAGGGGCTCGAGTCTCTCGAGCGCCACCCCGTACGCCTCTGTGGCAAGCACTATGTCCGGCAGGAAGTACTCTCCCTCCTGCCAGCGCCGACCTGCCTCGTAGATGCCCGCCACCGCCCCCTTCTGGAGCAGCTCGGCCGCGCCCATCCCCTGGTCGAGAGCGCGCCTGGTGACCTGCTCGGCCCTCTCCTCGTCGCCTTCGGTCACAGCCTTCGCCAGTTCTTCGCTGAGGTCCATCTGTGCCCCGCCTCCCGCTCGCGTCCGATTGCGCCGCCCGCCCGGCTCCCGGCGCCTCGTATTCTTCCCACGGCTATTTCTTTAACCGCCGAGACCAGTCCTTTCCGGATAGGCATACGTCAATGGAATTATGACCTGCCCTGTGCCAGACTTTGGTAATGATGTACCGTCGGTCAAGATCTTTCGTCTGCCTTGCGCTGTTGACGGCGCTCGCGGCCATAGCGCTGTTGACCGGTGGCTGCGGCTCCTCACCGCCGGCGAAGGCGGCGCCCCGCCTGGGGGTCACCTTCGGTGGGCTCGCGACCGAGGTCGCGGCGCTCGCGAACGACAGGGTCGTCGCCGGGCGCCTGGTGACATCCGGCTCGACCGACCTGGCCGGAAAGCTCCCACCGGCAGAACCCGTCACCCTGATTACCCGCGGGAACCCGGAACTCAAGCGCGTCGCGCTGACCATCGACGACGGGTGGAACGCCGACATGCGCATCCTCGGCCTGCTGAAGACGTGGAAAATAAAGTTCACCGCTTTCCTGATAGGGGACCGTGGGGTCGCCGACGCGCACCCCGAGTTCGTGCGCCGTATAAGGGACTCCGGCGGCGAGGTCTGCAGCCACACCTGGGACCACTACATCATGAAGGGCAAGGACCAGGCCACGGTCCTGAACGAGATCTGGCGCTCGGAGGACCTCATCGCGGGCATCACCCACGAGGTGTTCCCCTACATCCGGTACTCGGGTGGTCTCTACGACAAGGCGAGCATGGACTGGGCCGCCGAGCAGGGATTCTGGCTGGTGAACTGGAGCATCGACAGCGGCGACTCGAGGCCTGCGCCAAAGCTCGAGAACGAGGTCCGGGCGGTGCTCGACAATATAAAGCCCGGCGCGATAATCCTGTGCCACTTCGGCGGACACAACACATACGATGTCCTGGCGCGGGTGATACCGGAGATACAGAAGCGCGGCTACGAAGTGACCTCGCTCACACGGGTGCTCGAGGGAACGCCCTACATCCTGCAGCGGCCCCCGACCCTTAAGTGACCGGCGCACTGTCGCACAGGGGTCTGACCCCGGTGTCGCACCACCGAAGTCGAACCGTCGCCGGCGGCGCAAGAGCGTCGCACGCTCAATACTTGATGGACTTGCCTTTGCGCTTCGCGACCTCTTCCTTGTAGCGGCGCCTGAGGTCGGAGAGGTCTTCCTTGTAGCGGCGCCTCAGGTCTGCGGTGAA
>Ga0209745_1001966_pt1 | contig 11936 bp, 8 predicted proteins | sample BarGraNGADG00312_FD_184495 | JGI IMG/M metagenome (GOLD analysis project Ga0209745, IMG submission 184495) | Arctic peat soil microbial communities from Barrow, Alaska - Barrow Graham LP Ref core NGADG0004-312 (SPAdes) (version 2) | ecosystem: Environmental > Terrestrial > Soil > Wetlands > Peat ... | reverse complement strand
TTCGGGGAGTTCGACGATGCTGGCGCGGCCGATGTCGAGGTTGAGCTCGCCGTGGGCGATGAAGACCCGTGACCAGACGATCTCTCCCGGCTTGGAGACGCCCTTGATCGTGCTTCCTCCCGCGGGGAAGAACATAGGGTTCTGGCGCCAACCAACAGCGCTGGCGTACCCGTTGGCCAGGTGCGACGGTGGAACCGACCCCGAGATCTCGTAAACCCACACGAACTGGTCGCCGTACTGCTCACCCCACCGCACGTCGTGCAGCGTGTTCGCCGGATCGAGACCCATCGCGGTCCAGACCCGGTTCGTGAGGAGTGTGTCGACCGCGACGCCCTCATCGGCCTCATTGAAGTTCGGCAGCGCGCGGTCCGCGTACAGCACGCGCGACTTGTCCCGGCTGGTGGCTGGCGGGCGCTGGACGTTGTTGAAGAGCCCTTCGACGAGGTCCGATGCGGGGGCGAGGTCCTTCAGACCCTGCTGGTACTGGATACCAACGGCGTCCAGGCCGAAGTCATCGCTGATGCGGAGCGCGGCAATGTACATCTTGTACTGCCAGGCCAACTGGGCTTCGGTGAGTTCGGTCTTCTCATCCGTCCCGAGCCTGAACGTCATCCCGGCAGCCTTGAGCCACTCGCCGATCATTGCAGCCTCGTCGTCACCGACGGTCTGCATCTCGGCCCACAGGCTGCTCTGGGACAGGCGCTCCTTGTAGATGCCGATCGGGTTCAGGAGCTCGTCATCGATGATCGCGTGGTACATGCCCATGCAACCCTCGTCGAAGACTCCGACGATCGCCTTGTCGGCGAGAAGCTGCTCGGCGAGCGCCTCGCCGAGCTCCTTCTCCGCGCTGGCCGGCAGGTCGGGCAGGTCCCGCACGTGCGAGTCGTCGTGCGTGATTGAGCCCGTCTCCAACCAGCTGTGGATTCCCGCTGCAAACCACTCGTCCTTGCCGTCCACGGTCCAGATCGTGGAGTACGGCTTGTCCATCTTGGTCAGTCCCGCGTTCAGGCCGAGGAGCCCGACGAGACCCGGCCATTCGCCGGCGAAGTTCGCGATCGTCAGGATCGGTCCGCGGTGGGTGCGCAGTCCGCCGAGGATGTGGTGGCTGTACTGCCAAATGGCGGTGGCCACGATCAGGGGCGCATCCACGGGGATCGTTGTGAAGACCTCCAGGCCCATCCGCTGGCTCGTGATGAATCCGTGGCCTGTGACGGGGTCAATCCCCAGAGCCCGGACTACGGTCCAGCCCCACTGCGCGAGGGCCTTGACCACGACCCGTTCGAGTTCCTCCTGCGTTGGCCAGCCCGCGACGTTCGCGGACTCGCGCAGGTCGCCGCTGGGGATCAGGTAGGCGGTTTTCGGCGCCGCCATCGGGCGGGTAGAACGGTTTGGGACGCTGTACGGGGACATGAGGGATCTCCTTCTAGGTGGGTCGGTTGGCTCGAGCGGCGAGGGCGTGCACAATCTCGCGGCTGGCGGGGTACAGGGTCCGGTACAGCCGGTACAAGTCGTCGTAGTCAGCCGCGGTGGTCGGGTCCGGTGTGCACTGACCGGCGGGCGGGTTCCAGTCCTCGATGCACACGTCGTGTTCGAGCTGGGCGGCGAGGAGGGCGGCCCCATAGCTCGCGCCGATGGTCTTGGACGGGATGACCTGGGCCAGTCCGGTCACGTCCGAGACGATCTGCGTCCACAACCCGCCCTCGGTTCCCCCTCCGACCGCGACGACGCGATCGATCACAGCGCCGGCGGCGCGCATGACCTCGATGTTGTGCCGGACGCCGAGCGCGACGGATTCGAGGACGGCCCGGTAGAGGTCGCCGCGGGTGTGGGTGAGGGTGAGCCCGGCGATGACGCCGCGCGCGTCCGGGTCCATGATCGGGGTGCGCTCCCCGGCAAAGTATGGAAGTACCAGGAGCCCGCGCGCACCCGGCCCTGAGGCGTTCGCTTCGGTGAGCAGGCTCACGTACTCCGGGGATCCGAAGAGCTCTCGCAGCCAGCCCGTGATCGCGCCCGACGTCGCCATCCCACCCGCGAGGCTGCGAGTGCCTTCGAGGGCTCCCACCGTGCCCCACATGGATTCACTCGTGAGCGGGGCTTTCACGGTGTTGATTAGGAACATCGTGGTCCCGTACATGAGCATGAGATCGCCCACTTTGTGCGCGCCCACGCTGAGCGCCTCCGACCACGCGTCGATCGTCCCGGTGATCACCGGCACCCCCGCCGCGACGCCAGCGACGGGACGTGTGGTCACGCCGGCTTGGTCACCGGGCCACTTCAGTTCGGGCAGCTCGAACCCCGGCGCGATCAGGTCCACCCAGGGTCGATACCAAGAGAGCGACTCGGCGTCGAACAGGGGCGTGCACTGGCTCGCTGAGTGGTAGTCCAGCAGATAGTTCCCGGTGAGCTGGTGCGCGAGCCACGAGCTCGGCATGTACAGCCGCCTCGCCTGCGCGAAGACGTCCGGCTCGTGCTCCCGCAGCCACGCCAGCTTCGGACCCACCGCCTGACTCGTCAGCGCCGATCCGCAGCGGTCGAGGATCTGCGCTGGGTCGAGCTCAGCGTTCAGCTTGTCGATCTGTGCCATCGCGCGGGTGTCCACGCCATACAAGATCGCCGGACGTAACGGGCGGGACTCCTCATCCGTGACGAGCACGCAGGGCCCCATTCCGCTGACGCCCACCGCGACGACCTCGACGTCGCCGGGCGAGGTCAGCTCGGTAGCGATGTCCACGAACTCCTTCCACCACAGATCGGCGGACATCTCGACATAGCCGGGAAGCGGCCGGTCGACCAAATGGGCACGCGTCGCGGATCGTAGGATGCGCCCGTCGAGCGTGACGAGGACGCCCTTGCTCGACGACGTACCGACGTCAACCCCGAGAGCTACCGGGGTGAGCATCACTTCACCTCGCGGAATCTCGTAGTGGGCGCCGGGCGGCGGCTCTGGTCGAATCGACCGAGCCGCGGCAGTTGCGCGCTACTGAGATGTTCGGCATTGACGAGCATCATTGCTCTCCGTATCGGCTCGGGACTGAGTAATCGATTACTTGATCGTAGGTGCCAGCCGGTGTGGCGTCAAACAACGACTACCCGTCGAGGGGTTCGTGCAGCTCGGGTCGGAGTCGGATTTCCGTGACCGGTTGGTCGTCGCCTGCGATTCGGCGCAGGAGGATCTCGACGGCCGCCCTCCCCATGTCGTAGGCGGGTTGCTCGACGGTGGCGATGGCGTTGCGCCAGCGGACCGCGGTAGGTAGCTGGTCAAAGCAGGCGATGGCCACGTCGGCTGGCACCTTCAGGCCCCGGTCGGTGATGGCCGCGATGGCGCCCATGGTCATCTGGTTGTTGGCCACGAAGATCGCCTCGGGCGCAGGGTCCTGGTCGAGCAGCTGGGACGCGGCGAGGTACCCGCTGTCCACATGGAAATCGCCGTGGACCACCAGGTCGTCCTGCAAGGAGATGCCCGCCGCGACCAGAGCCTGCCGGTAGCCCGTCAGCCGTTCGAGCCCGGTGGTGGTGCGCTCGGGTCCGGCGATGCTGGCGATCCGTGTGTAGCCCTGTCCGATGAGCCAATGAACAGCGTGGCGGGCTCCGGCGATGTTGTCGACTAGGACGGCGTCGAGGGGATGTTTATGGCCGGGTCGGTCGACGGCGACCACGGGCGTTCCCCTCTCGATAAGTGGGCTCACATCGGAGTGCTCCTCATCTGCTGCGACGAGAAGCAGTCCCGCCACGCTCTGGCTGAGGAGGACGTCGATGTAAGCCGTTTCCTTCTCGACGTTGTCGTCGGTGTTGCAGAGCATGAGGAGGTGGCCGCCACGGTAGGCGGCGTCCTCAGCTCCGCGGACCATGGCGGTGAAGAACGGGTTTTCGATGTCGGGGATCAGCATTCCGAAGACGGTGTTGACTTGGCGTCGTAGCCCGCGGGCGAGGCCATCGCGGCGGTAGCCAAGGTCGCGGACCGCACTGAGCACCCGCTCTCCTAGTGCCGGGTCAACCGACTTGAACCCGTTGAGTGCGCGGGACACGGTTGCGACCGAGACCCCCGCTAGGGCGGCAACGTCCTTCACGGTTGGGCGGCGCTCGCTGTCCTGGCGCCGCCCCCTCCTACCTGTCACGGTTCAACATTCCTTGGCGTGCCCTCCACCGATTCCGCTCCGTCCCAGAAGTGAGCTTCGAGAGCAGAAAGTACCGCGTCATCCTTCACCGGCGGCAAGGATGGCGCGGTTCAGCTCGGCCCTGGCTGGCTCTGCGTTGACGATCGATGCCCGGCTCCGTGTGCGCTGGACGACCAGGCGATCACCCGCGCCCAAGAAGACGGTGTCCGGCAGCGTGATGAGGAGCTCTGCCCCCGCGCTCGAGAACTGGGCGGCGGGTGCGTCCTCGTCGGGCGGCGACGTGGAAACGGAGAACGCCGCGCCGTTCAGCGAGACGATCCCGTCGGCCCAGTCGAAACCCGCGAGCCGTACGGAGGCGATGTTGACCTCGCCGCCGGCGCCGGACAGTACGACCTCGGAGTCCGTCATGGAGACCGAGCCCCAGCCAGTGCTCCCCACAAACGGCCAGTTGGAGTCGCCACCGCCTCGGCGGAACCGGATCGCGCCGGTGGACGCGTCGTACTGGTAGCCGGTCAGGGCCTCGAGTACGGACCACCCGGCCATGGCGCGGACATAGTGATCGCCGCACTCGATCTCGTTGTAAGGATTCCTGCGTCGGCCATCGTGCCGCTTCCAGAGGCCACTGAGAATGGCTTCGCCCTCCTCTTGGAGCCCCTCACGCAGGCAGTGCGCGGCGACCTGGTACTCGACACCGCTCCACACCTCGTCCGCGTACCGAGTGGGCACCTCTGGGCGTCCACCCGTGGGCCAGCTGCACATGAGCAGACCAGTGTCGTCCTGGTCGGCGTAGATGCGGTAGGGGTTCGCAAAGTCACGGAAGCCAGTACGCAGGTTGTGTCGCACCACCGCCCGCAGCGCGGAGACAACGTGTTCACGCGGCAGGATGTAACCGAGGTCGAGCTCGTGCGCCCACCACTGGCCGATCACCTGATCGGAGAGGCATCCTTCAACCCACTGAAAATCGGTCGGATCATCCGCCTCGAGCTTCTGCACGTAGTACTCCCCATTGAAGAGCGCCTCGTCATAGGCGGTGCTCCCGAGCTCGAACAGCTCGTGCAGCTCGCGGGCCAGCGCGGCGTCGCCGACGACGCGGCCCATCTCCTCGGCGGCGCGCAGCGCAGCCAGCCAGAGCGAGCCCATGAAGGTGTTTACGCCCGCGAGGTCGATGTCGTGCGTGCTGGGCTGTACGCCGCGTAGCACCCCGCTCGCGGTCGGGTCCCAGCGCGAGCGGATGTGGGTCAAGAGCCGCACGACGTTGGGCCAGTACCGTCGCAGCCAGCCCTCGCCCGCGCCGTGGCGATACTCCCGATAGGTCTTCAGGACCGAACCGAGCATGCCGTCGAGCGCCGGTTCCTCGGGGCCGCCGATCGGCTCATCCCAGAATTGGGCGAGGTAGACCGGGGAGACAACCCGGTGCGGAATGTAGCCCTGCGGGGCCTGCATGATGTTGAACTCGGTCTCGCGCATGCTGCGCTCGAGCTCGGGGAAGGTCTTCGCCAGCGTCTGCTCGTAGTTCCAGACGTGCGTGCAGTTGAGCGGGCAGGAACCGCCGAATTGCCCCGACCACATCGTGGTTGAGGCGCCCAATGCGCCCTCAAAGCCGAAGAAGCGACCGTCAGGCGTCTGGAAACAGGTGGGGCTGCGCAACAGGGAGAGCTGCGCGGCGAGGTGGTCGACCGCCTCGTCGTCGAGACTGCTCTCGGCGAAGACGCTCGTCCAGGCCAACGTCTCGGCGCGAAGCGTGTCCCAGTCACGGGTCACGCGGTCGAGCACGCGTTCGGCGTTCGCGAATCGCGTCGAATAGGCGTTCCCGAGCCAGAACTGGGTCGCGCCCCATTCCGGGCGCTCAGGGCCGAACTGCTCAAAGTTGACATAGCGATTTGGGAAATGCCAGACGATCGCGAACCGGATGGTCGTCTCCTCGCCCGGTTCGAGGGAGAACGGCACCCCGATGCCGCCGTTTACGGTCTCCCCCGCCGGGGAGGCTGCGGCGGAGTACTGCGGCGCGTGCTTCTGCGGGTCGGCGACTCCCTGCGCGGTCCGGATGCGTTCCGCACCACTGTTGAGCGCGCGCGCCTGCAGGAACGCCAGGAACTCGTCGGAGCTGCGAAAGTTCGGCAGGACCGCGGCCGACGCGCTGTCTGCGGCAAGGACCATCTGCCCGGCGGCCGCCGATTGGGGGGAGAGCGAGCTGTTCTCCATGACGATCGAGGTCCAGTGGCCCTCTCGCAGGACGCGGTTGGTGTTGCCGCCGTAGCCGGCGCCGCGGACGCCGTCGATGGGCGAGATCCCGTCCCAGCCGACCGCGTTCTGCAACGTGCCGCCGAGCGTGCCATGCAGGGGCAGGGAGTCGATGTTGCGCACCGTGAAGGTGAGCATGGCCACGGGCAGCGAACTCTTCTCCACGTCGAACGGGACCAGGGGCGTGAACGCCTCGAGACTCATATCAAGGGGAATTGCGTCGTCCTGGAACTCGACATGGGCAAACGGATAGGTGCCGCTGAATCTCGCGTGCGCGATGCCACCGTGCCTGGAGAGCAGGTCCCGTTGCCAGCCGGGCACATCATCGTCGTTCACGAGCGGCGTGCGCGGCTGCCCTTCGGCTGGAAGCACCCCCTGCAGCACGCGGATCTCGTTCATGGGCGGTTCGATCCGTGTGACGCGAATGCTGAAGAAACTCCCGGGAAGCGTCCCCACATGGTTGGCGATGTTGTGGAGCTGCCACTGTCTCAATGATCCATCCGCGGCCAGTGCGACGTTGCCCGTGCCGATCCCGCCCAGCGGCATGGCAACGTGCCTGTGGTCCTCATGCGCGATGCTCTGTCGGCGGAAGCCGAGGGACGGGGTCATGAATCGTTCCTTTCCGAGGAAGAGGTACTAGGGAGCGTGCCGATGCGGGCGAGAGACGCCCACGCGGCGGCCACAGTCACGAGGGCCAGCGGCCCGGGCACCAGCAGCACGAAAGAAACGGTGGATGAGGCAGTCGCCCACACGGCCGTGCAGCCAAAAGCGACGACAGCAACGGCCGGAACGGGACAGCGAGCGACCGCGTACAGGGATGTCAGCCAGAGCGCAAACCCGGTGCGCCGCGGCTGGTCGACGCGCAGCGGCAACGCGACAGTGGCCCCGAGCGTCGTGACGACCGTGACCGCGCCACTGACGGCCAGCGGCACGAGCGCGAGACGCGTCTGGTTCAAGACCTCGAGCGCGACCAGCGCGAAAGCCAGCGCGAAGGCGGGCACAAGAGCGACGCGCAAGCCGACCCACCAGAATCTTGAGACCGAGCGGAACAGCTCGCCGACGCCGACCGTATCGCCCGCGACGATTCGGTTGCCGCACGCCACGAGACCGGCGAAGACCGGCGCGACAATGACTGCCGTGAGCAGCACGGAGACTGGGTTTACCCCGCGGCTGACGACGGCGGTGAAAACGAGACCCAGGCACACCAGAAACCCGCCGACCAAGAGCACGGGCAGGTTCGGCCAGAGCCCCGTGAGGAGGTAATGGACCAACCCCCGGTTGTCGGCGCCGATCCGCGCAGGCCACCCGTCGTCCGTCCGAGCGCCCTGCCTGGGTGCGTGGCTCAGGGTGGCATTCATCCCTTGATCCCCACCGCAGCAATGCTGGAAACAAACGTTCGCTGGAACAGCAGGAAGAAGATCAGCACGGGCAAGACCACGACCGTAATCGCGGCGAACACGACGACGGCCGGTGCCGCACCAAAGCCGCTCTGCAGCGTCACGAGCCCCAGCGGCAGGGTCATGCTCTCTGGGGAACTGAGGAAGATCAGCGGTCCGAAATAATTGTTCCATGACGCCTCGAAGCTCAGGATCGCCAGGGCGGAGATCGCGGGCGTCGAGAGAGGCACGAGCATGCGGAAGAGAATCCAGAGGTTGCCGGCACCATCAATGCGCGCGGCCTCGTCCAGTTCCCGGGGAATCGTGTTGAAGTACTGCGTCAGGAAGAATATCTGGAACACGTTGATGAGCGCGGGCAGCCACAGCGACGCCAAGTTGTCAATGAGCCCCAGGTTGCGCATGAGGATGAACACGGGAATCACGACCAGCTGCGCAGGCACCATGAGCGCACCGAGCAAAGCGATCAGGATCGCGCGCGAGCCCCTGAAACGCAGTCGTGAGAAACCGTACGCCGCCAAGATGCTGAAGAATAGTGACCCGACCGTGCAGATCACCGCCAATACAATCGAGTTAAGGAACATACGTCCGAATGGGATAAGGCCGGGGATCTCGGTGAAGTTGTCGATTGTGAACGGAACCGGGATCCAGTTGGGCGGCAGCGAAAACGCGGCGCTATGTGCGGTCAGGCTCGTCACGATCATCCACACGAGCGGAGCAACCATGACAATCCCGATGAGAAATAGCATCACATCGAGCACGACCGAGCCAGTGGGCGACTTCTTCCTACCGGCGTGGCCCGCGGCGGCAGTTCGTGGCGTCGTGACGTCGATCATGACTCATACACCCATCGTCTCGATCCCCAGAATTGCAGCAGCGTCACCGACATGACGATGACAAACACGATGACAGCGATCGCCGAGGCGTAGCCGATCTGAAACGCCTGGAAACCCTGCTCGTAGAGGTACATGACGATAGTCTTGGTTGAGTCATTCGGTCCGCCGTTGGTAATGATCTTCATGGGGTCGAAAACCTGGAATGCCCCGATAAAGGTAATGATGGTCGCGAAAAACAGTGTCGGTGACATGAGCGGAAGCGTCACGTTCCAGAAGACCTGACGTTCGTTTGCGCCGTCGACCCTGGCCGCCTCCGCGAGCTCTGGCGGCACAGTTTGCAAACCGGCAAGCATAATGATGAAGGTGAACCCTATGGTGTGCCAGAAGTCGATGCCGATGATAGCGGGCAGCGCCCAGGTCGGATCCGTGAACCAATCGGGAAGTGTAATTCCGAGCTGCCCGACGTAATACGACATGAAACCGAAGGAAGGGTCAAGCACATACTTCCAGAGCAGGGAGACAGCCGCCCACGAGATGAGGAACGGGAAGAAAACGGTCGTCCGGACGAAGTACGATAGTGCGCGGTTCATCTGGCGGTTCACGGCCAAGGCGAGCAGCAGACCGCCAACCACGTGTAGCACGACCGAGGCCAGCGCAAAGACAAAAGTCGTACCAAGGACTTTCCCGAGCACGGGGTCGCTGAACAGTGCGACGAAGTTTCCAGAACCAACGAAGGTTGCCGGGGTGAGCAAGTCCCAGGAATAGAGACTCAAGATGATCGCCGCAATGAACGGGCCGGCGATGAAAACGAGGAAGAGTACGACAGCCGGGCCGACGAAAGCGTAGCCAAGCCACGGTTGACGGTGGCCACGGGGGCGGCGGGACGTAGTGACACGCCCCGCCGCACGCAGCGTGCGGCGGGATGTCATTTGAGGAGATTGTTCAGCTTGCTATTTGCGGCGGGTAGAGCCTCCTCGGCCTTCGCATTGCCCGAGATCACGCTCAGCCAGCTGTCTTCGATAACCTTCTGGCACTCGGCGCCGCGGTCGGGGGACGGAATCGGTGTCGAGAACGACAACGCGTCCGACAGCAAGGTGCTGCCGACAGGTGCGTTGTCGGTGAAAGCGGGGCTCTTCGCAACCGAGTTGCGGGCGGGAACGATCGTTCCGCCGAGCGTGGCGAAGTACTCACCCGCCTCCTTGGACATCAGGAACTTGATGAACGTCCATGCGGCTTGCTTGTTTTGCGACGATGCGGTGATAGGCCATGCGTCCCAGCCGACGGGCGAGCCGTGGCCGGTCTTGATCGGCCAGTTGACGATCTGGACCTTGTCGACGATCTTCAGATCGCGCATGTTGATGGTCGGCCAGCGCCCGCCACCGAGCATCGCGAGCTTGCCCTTGGCCAACTGTGAGGGCGCGTCAAACTGCCCGCCAGGTTTCGGGGCCAAGCCTTGTTCGACCAGACCTCGCGCGAAATTCGCTGACTCGATTGCCGCGGGGGAGTCGTAGGTCGCCTTGCTCCAGTCGGCATTGAAGGTACTTGCGCCGTTTGTGGTGAGCCACGGCATGACGTCGGTGAAGTAACCGGCCGTGGCTCCCGACGCCGCCGGCATCAGGAAAGCGCCTGTCTTGCTGAGGATCTGCTTTCCTGCGGACAGGAAGTCGTCCCACGTCCAGTTAGACCCCGGGAGCGAGACGCCAGCCTGTGCGAACACGTCTTTATTGGCGTAGAGCGCCATGGTGTTGAAGCCGCCAGGCATGTAGTACGTCTTGCCGTCGGTCGAGGCGTATTTGGTGTTCCATTTCTTGAGGTTCGGGTTGCAGTCCGACCAGTACTCGTCGACGACGCCCTGGTCCTGCTTGATGAAGGGCTCGAGGGGGGTCAGGATGCCCTTTGACGCGAAGAGTCGCTGTCCCTCGGTCGCGATATTGATGACGTCAATCTGGGAGCCGCCGGCGATCTTGGTCGCGACCGCGTTGGTGAACGTAGCCCAGTTGTTGGCCGGGATTGCCTGAGCGGTGAGCGTGATGCCGGGGAACTTTTTGTTGAATAGGGCGAAGAGTGCCTTGAATCCCTTCTGCTGGCTGACGTCGCCCATGTAGGCGAAGGTCAGCTTCCCCTTCGTCGCGCTGCCCATACCGGTTGTTGCCTTTGCAGCGGTCGGTCCGTTCGAGCACGAGGCAAGGGACGCCATCGCGGGCACAGCTGCCACGAGCCCGAAAATCTGCAGGGCTCCCCTACGCGAGATCTCGCTGCGAATCAACCCGGTTGCCTGATCCCTGCTGATACTTGTCACTTTCCTACCCTTCGGTTCGTCATCGCGCGAGTGGTTGAGGCGTCTTGTGGGGAGCGGATGTCAGGGTCAAGAAGTGGCTGGCGTCGAGCAGCATCCGATACCATCTTCAAAACTTCTCAGTGAGTAATCGATTACCTGAACGTAGCCGCGTTCCTCCGCGGTGTCAAGTGATCAACTACGCGGGCATCTTGACATGCGGCACCGCGGCGAACTGAACGCTCACCGAAGACCATCGATGTCTGCAGTCAGGTGGGCGCTTGGGTTGTAACGATCACCGCAAGCCGAACCGGCCACGGGACGACTCGTGGCCCTCGACGACCTGCCGAAAGTGGTCGTCCGAAGTGTCACAAGCGGATGGGTCATCGGCGTTTGGATTGGTGGCATGGAGGGCATGACCGCGCGCTTCAGGCAGACTGCCGCGCACGAGCTTTGATGCTGGCGGAGGCTCGGAGCGCGTTCTAGCCCCCGCGGGATGCTACCCGGACTCGTCCGGTGTGCTGCGGTCGTGGGACGGGCACGCTTGGGACATGGCCTCCAGGGGGTCTGGGCAGGAACGGACCTGGGCCTGCTTGGTCACCTCACCTTCTTCGTGATGCCTTTGGTTCCCGCGATCGTGCTGAGGGGGACCGTCGGGCGTGCAGGCCGGTTTACCCGTCATCACACGACGGAGGCGCTCAACGCTCAGATCTGGTTTGTCGTGATCTGGAACGCGCTACTGCTTCCGCTTATCCTGACCAGCAGGGACGGCGGGGATACTCCGGCGTGGGCCTTACTCGGACTACTGGCCGTAGCGGACCGTGCGAGCATTCGGGCCACCGGGCACGTGCACCAACATCACAAACCTGGTCTGCCGCTCGACCAAGGTGACGACGGCTGCGGCCCGGTTGCCGTCAGCGGAGCCCGGTGTTCGATCGGCGATGCAAGCAGCCATGTTAGTATTAGTACGTATACCAGTTGGAAGAGAATCGCCGCGCCTTTGCATCTCGCAAACGTAGTGAATAGGCGCTAATTGATGCCGTGTGGCGAAAAGGGCGGGCAATGACTCAAACGG